>Ga0182197_1000038_pt1 | contig 22403 bp, 23 predicted proteins | sample G5R1MG_37_FD_128397 | JGI IMG/M metagenome (GOLD analysis project Ga0182197, IMG submission 128397) | Switchgrass phyllosphere microbial communities from Michigan, USA - G5R4_MAIN_12SEP2016_LD1 MG | ecosystem: Host-associated > Plants > Phyllosphere > Phylloplane/Leaf | place: USA: Michigan...
ATGCCGGCATGGACGAAGACATAGTCGCCATAACGGACCATCTTCTCGAACCCGGCCAGGAAGTCGCGATCCTCCTGCGGCACGGCCTCGGCCATCAGCCGCTGCAATTCCTCGCTGTCCGCTTCGGCCAGGGCGCGTTGCGAAATTCCGTAGGACAGCATCGTCACTTGCCCGCCATAGCGCATGAAGCTTCGCAGGACGCCCTGCTTGGTAAAGCTGTCGAGGAACATTTCCTCGTGGTTGCCCATGATGAGCTTGATGGCACGCTGCTCCGCCCACTCGCGTGCCAAGGCGACGACGCCGGCGCTGTCGGGGCCGCGATCGATCAGGTCGCCCAGCAGCACGATGCTGGTTCGGGCGGGCGCACGCTTGGCGTCGTCGGCCTCGATCGAGCGGATGATCTCGCGGAACAGGTCGAGCCGGCCATGGATGTCGCCCACGGCATAGATGCGCGTTCCCGGCGGCGTGGCCGCGGGAGTAAGGGGTCGCACCGGCAGGGGAGGCTTGCCGGAAAGCCGGCGAAGAAAGCTTTTCATCTGTTGCGCCGCATCATAACTGGTTGATGATTAAGGGGCAAGACGTAGCTCGATGCTGAACGGGGTGGCGTTTTCGCGTGTTCGTCGCCAGCTAGGCCCATCACCGTTCCAAGCCGAGGCCAAGCCTTTACCATGACCAAGTTCCTGCACACGATGATCCGCGTCACCGATCCTGACGCGACGATCCGCTTCTTTAACCTCATCGGCCTGAACGAAGTGCGCCGCACCTCTAGCGAGCAGGGTCGCTTCACGCTGATCTTCCTCGCCGCGCCGGGGCAGGAGGGCGTCGCCGAGGTCGAGCTGACGTACAACTGGGATCCGCAGGACTACACCGGCGGGCGCAACTTCGGGCATCTCGCCTATCGCGTCGACAACATCTACGAGACTTGCCAGCGGCTGGTCGACGCCGGCGTCGTCATCAATCGCCCGCCGCGCGACGGGCACATGGCGTTCGTCCGCTCGCCCGACGGCATCTCGGTCGAGCTGCTGCAGGACGGCACGCTGCCGCCGCAGGAGCCCTGGGCCAGCATGGCCAACACCGGTACCTGGTGATCGGTCAGGCTTCTGGCGTTGCCTTGCCGGCTGCGAACCGCAGGATCGCATAGCCCAGCAGCGACGACAGCACCGAACCGGTCAGCACGCCCAGCTTCGCCTCTTCGACCAGCGCCGGATGGTCGGGGAAGGCAAGCGGGGCGATGAACAGGCTCATGGTGAAGCCGATCCCGCACAGGATCGCCATGCCCCACAGCTGCAGCCAGCTCGCACCGGCCGGCAGCGATCCCAGGCCGAGCCGGCGGCTGGCGAACAGCGCGGCCATGATCCCCGCCTGCTTGCCGAGGAACAATCCCAGCGCAATGCCGAGCGGAAGGGGGTCGAGCAGCGCGGCAAGGCCGAGCCCGCCGATGGCCACCCCGGCGTTGGCGAAGCCGAACAGTGGCACGATGACGAAGCTGTTCCATGGCGTCAGCGCATGCTCCAGCCGCAGCAGCATGCTGTCGCCGCGCGCATCGTTGCGCAAGGGGATGGTAAAGGCGGCGAGCACACCGGCGACAGTGGCGTGGATGCCCGACTGCAGCACGCAGAGCCACAGCCCCAGGCCCAGCGCCAGGAACACCGGCACGCTACTCACGCGCCAGCGATTGGCGGCGATCAGGCCGGCGAGGAACAGCAGGGCGCCGATGGTCCAGACGAGATCCAGCGCCGGGGTGTAGAACGTCGCGATGATCGCCACAGCGCCCAGATCGTCGACGATCGCGACGGTCAGCAGGAACAGCCGCAGCGAAGGCGGGATACACTTGCCGACGAGCGCAAGCACGCCGACGGCAAATGCGATGTCGGTGGCGGCCGGGATCGCCCAGCCTTGCGGCAGCACCGGTCCGCCCGAGCGTCCGGCGACCAGCAGGTAGACGAGCGCCGGGGCGGCCATGCCGGCGGCGGCGGCCAGCACCGGCAGGCGTCGTCGCGCCGCGCTGGAGAGATCGCCGACCAGGACCTCGCGCTTGATCTCTAGCCCGACAACGAAGAAGAACACCGCCATCAGCGCGTCGTTGATCCACGAGTGCACGGAGATCAGCTGCGGCACCGGTATCCACGGCAGCGTATCGTGGAACAGGTCGTGATAAACATGGTCGAGCGGCGAGTTAGCGGCGATCATGGCCGCCACGGCGACGAAGATCAGCAGCAGCCCGGCGGTCGACTCGCCGCCCAGCACCCGTGAGATCGTGCGCGCCAGCGCGTTGGCGAGATGTCGAGGGCGTGCCATCACGGCTCTGTCCGCGATGCGGCGGGCACTTGCAAGGCGCGTGGCTCGCGGCAAGGTAAACGAACTGTAATTTTGCTTACATAAATGTAAATGGCGTGGCCAGGATCGCCGGCCATTATGGCGACGAGTTCGCCGAAGCGCATGGCAAGACGCTGGTCGTGCGCGATGCCTTGCGCACGCCGATCCCGGCGGCAGGCGTGGGCTGCGGCTTCGGGCGCGAGCGGCTGGCCGATCTCGCGCGGCGGCGCGACCCGGCGGGTCGTGAAGGACCTTTCGCCTCCGAGTGCCTCACCAAGGATTACGAACTCGGCCTGCTGTTCTCCCACGACAATGGCCGCGCGCGGTTCCTGCGCGTGCGCGGGCGCGGCGGCAGCCTGGTCGCCACGCGCGCCTAATTCCCGTGCACGCTGGAGACGGCGGTACGGCAGAAGACCCGGTGGGTCCAAGGCATCGCGCTGCAGGGTTGGGACCGGCTCGGCTGGTCGCGCCGCCCGCTCGACGTATGGATGCGGCTGCGCGACCGGCGCGGGCCGCTGATGGCGGTGGTGCTTGCGGCGGCTTACGCGTGGCTCTGCGCCAGCGGACTGCTGCTGCTGGCGCAATGGTGGGGCTGGAGCCTGCCGGTGCGGGACACGCCGGCGCTGCGCCCAATGCTTCTCGTCAGCATGGCGAGCCTGGTCTGGCGCATGGCGATGCGCTTTGCCTTCACCACGCGCGAGTACGGCGTGGCGGAGGGCGTGCGGTCGGTGCCGCGCATGTTCGTCGCCAACGTGATCGCGATCATGGCGGGGCGCTGGGCGCTGGTTTCGTACGTGCGGACCCTGCGCGGCGCGGCGGTCGTGTGGGACAAGACCGAGCACCATCAGCATCCGGCGCTCGCGCAAGCCCAGGGAGCGTTTGCATGAGCGCGGGCGTTCGCTTTCGCGGGCAGCCGCTGGTGGTGCTGGGCGCGCTGCTGCTCGGCTGGACCGGCGCCCGCGTCACCAGCTTCAACGGCGAGGGGCTCAACTTGCCCGAAGCGGTGCTGACCGTCGGCACCGCCACCGCCGCCCAGGTCGAGCCCGCCATCTTGCCGAGTACCGGGCCGCAATCCTATGCGAGCCTGCCGCCGATGATCGGACCTGCCGCCTATCCCATGCCGGTGCAGTTCGTGCCGGTGTGGTACCCGGACCGCCGCCGCATGGCCCCAGCGCTGGGCTACGCGGCATCATCGTATGCCGAGCCGCACTTCTTCGGCGATGTCCCGCGCGAAGCGCCTATCGCGCCGGCGCGGCGCGAGGACGACGTTCTCGCCGGCGCGATGCCTCCCTTGGGGACCGGAGCGCCGGCGGCGTCGCGGTATGGCGAACCCGCAACGCTGCTGGGCGGGCGCATCGGCCGGATGATCGGCGATCACGCGCGCTGGTCGATGGATGCCTGGGCGCTGATCCGCAAGGAACCCTCGCGGATACCCGCGGCCAGGATCCTGCCGGCAGCCTATGGCGCGAGCCAAGCCGGGGCGGTCCTGCGCTACCAACTGGCGATGCAGAACCCGCGCCAGCCAACCGCCTATCTGCGCACCACCAGCACGCTAGGCGGCATAAGCGAAACCTCGGTCGCGTTGGGGCTGTCCGCAAGGCCGGTACCGGCAGTGCCGATCATCATCGCCGTCGAGGGGCGCCTGACCCAGCAGGGCGGTTCGCGACGAGTGCAACCGGCGGTCAGGGCGGTCACGGCGCTGCCGCCGCTCGGCCTGCCGGGCGATCCTCGCGCAGAAGTCTATGGCCAGGGCGGCTACGTCGCCGGACGCTATGCGACGCCGTTCGCGGATGGACAAGTGCGCGTGGATCGTGCGCTGCTCAATCTGGGACGGGCTCAGGCACGGGTCGGGGCGGGCGCCTGGGGGGCGGCATCCACAAGGGCGCCTCCAGGCTCGACGCCGGGCCGGGCGCCACTGTCTCGATGCCGCTGACCGCCAAGGTGTTTGGCCGGCTGGCGGTCGACTGACGGTTCCGGGTGGCCGGCAATGCCGAGCCGGACTCCGGCCCCGCCGTGACCGTCGCCGCGGGTTTCTGATCCCGCGCCTTTTCTTGGCTTCATGGGTAGGCTAGCGAGGGGGGACCGTGGACGTCTACCTCCCCATCGCCAATTTGTCGGTCAACGGCCTCGTCATCGTGGGTCTCGGCATGCTGACCGGCCTGCTTTCGGGCATGTTCGGGGTCGGCGGCGGGTTCCTGACGACGCCGCTGATGATCTTCTACGGCATCCCGCCCACCGTCGCCGCCGCGTCGGCCGCCAGCCAGGTCACTGGCGCCAGTGTCTCGGGCGCGTTCGCGCACTCACGGCGCGGCGGGGTGGATTTCCAGATGGGCGGCGTGCTGGTGGCCGGCGGCATCCTGGGCACCGGCATCGGCGCGCTGCTGTTCAACCTGCTGGAGCGGCTCGGCCAGATCGATACGGTCATCAACATCCTCTACGTCGTGCTGCTCGGCTCGATCGGCGCGCTGATGGCGCGCGAGAGCATCCAGACCTTGCGGGCGGAGCGCAGCGGCATGCCGCTGCCCGCGCGCAAGCGCCGGCACCATCCGCTGGTCGCCAACCTGCCGATGCGCTGGCGGTTCTATCGCTCCGGCCTCTACATCTCGCCGCTGGCGCCGCTGCTGCTGGGCATGGCGACCGGCATCCTGACCATGCTGATGGGCATCGGCGGCGGCTTCGTGCTGGTTCCGGCGATGCTCTACATTCTGGGCATGAGCGCCAACGTCGTCGTCGGCACTTCGCTGTTCCAGATCCTGTTCGTAACGATGGCGACGACGATGATGCACGCGATGACCACCAAGGCGGTGGACATCGTGCTCGCCTCGTTGCTGCTGGTCGGCTCGGTCACCGGCGCGCAGATCGGCGCGCAGTTCGCGCAGAAGGCCAGTCCGGTGAAGCTTCGGCTGCTGCTGGCGGTGGTGGTGCTGCTGGTCGCCGGCCGCATGGCGATCGGGCTCGGGTTCCGCCCGGATGATATCTACACCGTGGCGCCGCTGTGAGGGCGGCGCTCGCCCTCTTGCTCCTGCTCCTGCTGGGCGCCGCCCGCGACCCGATCCTGGTGCCCGAAGTCTCGCAGCACGAGGTCCTGCTGCGCCAAGGCTTCACCGGCACCGAACTGCTGCTGTTCGGCGCGGTGCTCAGCCCCGAAGGCACCCGCGCGGCGCAGGATTATGATATCATCGTCGTCCTCAAGGGACCGACCCAGTCGATCGTCGTGCGTGAGAAGCAGAAAGTCGCCGGCATCTGGATCAACGTCGACAGCGCCGAACTGCGCTCGGCCCCGTCCTACTACGCGATCGCCTCCACCCGCCCGATCGCCCAGATCGTCGACGACAAGACCGCCGCGATCTACGAACTGGGACTCAAATGGCTGCAGCTTTCGCCGATCGGTTCGATCGATGCCGCCGAGCAGTCGCGCTTTGCCGCTGGCCTCGTCTCGCTGCAGACCGGCAACGGACTATACCGCCAGGAGGAAGGCGCGGTGAAGGTCAGCGAGCAAGTGCTCTACCAGGCGCGGATCGGCCTGCCTTCGCGCGTGCCGATCGGCTCTTACACCGCAGAGACCTTCGCCATCTCAAAGGGCCGCGTCGTCGCTTCGGCCAGCAGCACCGTCGAAGTGCGCAAGATCGGCGTCGAGCGGGCGATCGCCAGCTTCGCGGACCAATACGGCGTGTTCTACGGCCTGCTGGCGGTGGTGATTTCGGTGGGCATGGGCTGGATCGCCGGGCGGCTCTTCGCGCTCGTCTGAGGTGCGGCCGCGAGGGCTTAGTGTGATGTTAACCTCGTAAGCATATCCAGGAGGCTGACAAAAGCCGTCGCCCGCCAGGACCAGACAAACCGCATGGCAGATTTTGGGGTCGCCCCACACATCGTTGACGCTTCGCCCAGGCCGGCGGTCGCCCTTGCGACCGACAATGCCCGCGAGCCCATCGGCATGGTGATCGAGATCGCCGGTGCCGGGTCGCGCATCGTCCTCGACATTCCGCGCCTGACCGAATGCGCCCACGACGACGATCCCGCCGTGGCGCTGTCAGGACAGGTCGGCAGCCAGATCAAGGTGCGTGCCGGCAACACCTGGCTGCTCGCCAGTGTCCGCACACAGAAGCAGGATCCGAGCTCCCACGAAGCCATCGTCGCGGTTGTCGACTTCCTGGGTGAGGGTGATGTCGGCCCGGTGAATGGCCAGATCCTGAGCTTCCGTCGTGGCGTGACGAACTATCCGATCCCCGGCTCGATGGTCTATCCCGCCACCAGCGAGGACTTGCGCCAGATCTATGCCAGCACCGGCCGCGCGGCGGTTCAGGTCGGCAACGTGTTCCCCACGCGCGACATACGCGCAGGGCTCTACATCGATGCGCTGCTGGGCAAGCACTTCGCATTGCTGGGGTCCACCGGTACCGGCAAGTCGACCAGCGCCGCGCTGATCCTCCACCGCATCTGCGAGGCCGCGCCCGAAGGCCACATCGTCATGATCGACCCGCATGGCGAATATGGCGCGGCTTTTCGCGACAACGGGGTCATCCTCGACGTCGGCAACCTGCAGATGCCGTACTGGCTGATGAACTTCGAGGAGCATTGCGAAGTCTTCATCACCACGCGCGGCGAAGAGCGCGAGGAGGATGCCGAAATTCTGGGCAAGTGCCTGCTGGAAGCGCGGATGCGCAACCGGCTCGCGCAGCAGATGGGACGGATCACCGTGGACGCGCCGATCCCTTACCTTCTGTCCGACCTGTCGAGCATCATCAACCAGGAGATGGGCAAGCTCGACAAGGGCCGCACCACCGCCGGCTACATGCGGCTCAAGAACAAGATCGACGAGGTCAAGGCCGACCCGCGTTACCAGTTCATGTTCGCCGGCATGCTGGTGGGCGACGTCATGGCGGACTTCATCGGCAAGCTGTTCCGCCTGCCCTCGAACGGACGGCCGATCTCGATCATCGACGTGTCGGGCGTCCCGTCCGAGATCACCGCCACCGTCGTCGCGGTGCTCAGCCGCCTGGTGTTCGACTTCGCGGTGTGGGCGCGCGAGGAGACTACCCAGCCGATCCTGCTGATCTGCGAAGAGGCGCACCGTTACGTCCCCAACGAGCGCAATGCCGATGGCTCGTCGGTCGGGCGCATCCTTTCGCGCATCGCCAAGGAGGGGCGCAAGTACGGCGTCTCGCTGGGGCTCATCACCCAGCGCCCATCCGATCTGGCCGAAGGCGTGCTGTCGCAGCTGGGCACGATCATCACCATGCGGCTCAACAACGAGCGCGACCAGGCCTTCGTGCGCGCCGCCATGCCGGAAGGTTCGCGTGGTTTCCTCGAAGCCATCCCGGCCTTGCGCAACCGCGAGTGCGTGATCTGCGGGGAGGGCGTCTCGATCCCCATCCGCGTCGCCTTTGACGAGCTGGAGGAAAGCAAGCGGCCCGCGTCGGGGGATCCGTTGTTCAGCACCTTGTGGTGCCGGACCGGCGGCGAGGACGAATTGGTGCGCCGCACCGTCCAGCGCTGGCGCGCGGGCGGACGTTAAGGGGGGTCACGCCGCCGGCGCGCCGGACGCAGGCGGGATCACTTCGGCCCGGCGCCAATTACCGCGCGTGTAGTAGCCCACGGTCAGCAGCACGGCGACGGCGGAGCCGGCGGGATAGGACCACCACACCGCCTCGCCGCCGATGTGCGGGTAGGCGAGATAGTAGAAGCCCAGCCGCGCCGGGTAGAGCGCCAGGAACATGATGACCATTGGCGCGATCACCGCGCCATAGGCGCGCATCGTGCCCGACAGGATCATCGTCACGCACATGATGACGTAGGAACTGGTGCAGACCAGCTGGATGTGCTGCGCGATCGGCATCGCCGGGCTGCCGCCACCCAGGAACAGCGCGAGCAACGGCCGGTCCGCGAGCACGATCAACGCCGCCAGCACGGTCGACATCGCCAGCGTCGCCAGCAGGCCGATCCGGGTAACGTCGCCGACGCGCTTGTGGTTGCCCGCGCCCAGCGACTGCGCCACCATCGCGCTCACGGCCGAGCTGACCGCGAAGGCGGGCATCTGCAGGTAGTTCCACAGCTGCAGCGACGCGCCATAGGCGGCGGCGGCGTTGAGGCCCTCGCGGTTGACGAGGCCGACCATCACCAGCCCGGCGGACGAGACCAGCACCATCTGCGCGCCCATCGGAATGCCCTTGCGCATGATGTAGCGCAGCGCGTCGCCTTGCGGGATGAGGTAGCGGAACTCAGGCCCACGCAGCCGCAACGGCAAGTCGCGCGCGTAGATCCGCCACAGCTGGAACACGAGGCCGGCCAAGTTGGCAAAGGCGGTCGCGGCGGCGGAGCCGGCGATGCCCAGCGTCGGCAGCGGGCCGGGGCCGATGATGAGCAGCGGGTTCAGCACCACGTCGACGGCGGCGGTCAGGATCATGGCGTAGAGCGGGGTCTTGGAATCGCCCGCGCCGCGCATGCCCATCGACACCATCATCGAAACAACGCCGAAGGGGATCGTGATGAAGATCACCTGCAGGTACTGCAGCGCCAGCACGCCGCTGGCCGCCGGTGTGCCCAATGCTGCGAGGATGTCGGCGGTGAAGATCCAGCCGACCACGCCGGTCACCACGCCCAAAAGCGTGCAGAAGCCGACGCCGGTGCCGAAGTTGCGTCGCGCCGCCTCGATGTCGCGCGCGCCGAAGAACTGGCCGACGCGCACGGTGGTCGCGGTGCCGAAGCCGATCACCAGCGCGATCAGCAGGAACATGACGATGTTGGCGTTGGCGGTCGCCGCCAGCGCGCTCTCGCCCAGCAGCCGGCCGACCCAGATCGCGTTGATCGAGCCGTTCAGCGTCTGCAGGATCGAGCTGATCAGCATCGGTACCGAGAACGTCAGCAGCGTGCCCAGGATCGGCCCCTGGGTGAGGTCACCCTGCATCGATCCCGGCTTGCCCATCGCCGTTCGGGGCGGCGGCGTCTGCGGCGTCGGCTGAGTCTCGGCGGCGTTTTCGCCGATGGGAATGGGGCTGGCCTCGTTCATGTGCCCCTCGTGTCGCCGTAGAGGTGGATGTGCAAGCGATCGGTGAAGCGCAATCCGTGCTGCAGACACGTTTGCGCCAGCCAGCGGTTGCGCGCGTGAAGCTCGGCCGGCGTGCGCCCTTCCGCCATCAGGAACAGGCGGTCGCCGGGGATCGCGTAGGTCTGCTGCAGCGCCAGCACTTCGGCGAGGTCGTCAGCGCTCGCGACCACGAACTTGAAGAAGGCGCGCGGATCGGCGGACCAGGCGGCGAGGCGGTCGGGGATGAGCGCGAGATCGGCCGGATTGCCGCTGTGCGCGAGCTTGGGGCTGACGTTGTACTGGTGCACGGCCGCGTCGAGCGCGGGGTGCGGCGCGACGCTGCCGTTGGTCTCGATCTCCACGTGCATGGCGGGCAGCAGCGCGACCATGCGGGCGAGCGCCGCGCCCTGCAGCAGCGGCTCGCCACCGGTGATCACCAGCCGACTTGTGGCCAGCGCGGCGATGCGGGCGGCGACATCCTCCTCGCCGAGCGTGAGCTGGTTGGACGTGCGATCGAAGGCGAGGGCGTCGCGGTGCGGGCGATTGTCGCCCTCAAAGCGCCAGGTGTAGGCGGTGTCGCACCACTGGCAGGCGAGATTGCAGCGCGACAGCCGCACGAACGTGCTCGGCCGTCCCAGCGACGGCCCTTCGCCCTGCAGCGAAGCGAAGATCTCCGGCTCGCCGGGGGTGGTGGTCGCAAGGGTCAGCATCGGTATGGCGCAGGTGACAGATCGCGGCGATGTAGGAAAATGTTTTGTGGCCGCGGCAGATAGGATCCTCTCCTGGAAGGGGAGGTGGCAGACGCGCAGCGGCTGACGGAGGGGTGTTCCCGCCTGAGTAGTGCCCGAACGAGAGGGTTACACCCCTCCACCACCTGCCGTGGTCCCCCTCCCCTTGCAGGGGAGGATCTTTAGCCCAACCGACCCAGCGCCGTCTGCAGCCGCTCGGCCTCGGCGGCGTGGGCGGCGTGGTCGGCCTTGGCCTTCTCCACCGCCTCGGGCTTGGCCCTCTCAACAAAAGCCGGGTTCTCCAGCCGCTTGCCCAGCGAGTCCCGCTCCTTAAGCGAAGTCGCCAGCGCCTTTTCCAAACGGCTCTTCTCGGCGGCGAGGTCGATTACGCCGTCGAGCGGGATCGCCAGCATCGCGTCGCCGGCCCCGACCTGCATCGCGGGGCCCGCCGGCGCCGCTTCGAACCGGATCGCGTCGAGACGGGCGAGGCGGTCCACCACGGCGGCGTTGCGCTCGATCGCAGCGCGGGTCTCGGCGGGGGGATCGGCCAGGTAGGCGGTCAGCCGCGCGCCGGGCGAGATGCCGAGCTCGGCCTTGGCGCCGCGCAAATTGCCGACCAGCACGATCAGCCACTCGACCTCGGCCTTGGCCTGCGGGTTCACCGACGCGGCCGGCTCGGGCCATTGCGCCACGATCAGCTCGTAAGGCCGCGCGCCCATCTTCGACCACAGCTCTTCGGTGACGAAGGGCATGAACGGGTGGAGCATGACCAGGATCTGGTCGAGCACCCAGCCCGCGACGGTCTTGGTCTCGTCATCGAACTGGCCCTTGATGAGCTCGATGTACCAGTCGCAGAACTGGCTCCAGGCGAACTGGTAGATGGTGTTCGCGGCCGCGTCGAAGCGCAAGTCGGCCATCGCCTTGTCGAGTGCGGCGACGGTCTCGACCACTTCGCCGATGATCCAGCGATTGACCGCCGACGTCGCCTTAGGCGCCGCCACGGACTGGCTCGCGCCGATGCCGTTCGACTGGCAGAACCGCGCGGCGTTCCACAGCTTGGTGGCGAAGTTGCGATACCCCTCGACGCGCTTTTCATCCATCTTCACGTCGCGGCCCTGGCTCTCCATGGCCGCCATGAAGAAGCGCAGCGCGTCGGCGCCGTACTGGTCGATAAGGCCCAGCGGATCGACCACGTTGCCCTTGGACTTGGACATCTTCTGCCCGTCGGCCGCACGCACCAGGCCATGCAGGTAGAGCCGCTTCCACGGCACTTCCTTCATGAAGTGAAGCCCTTGCATCGCCATCCTGGCATCCCAGAAGAACAGGATGTCGAAGCCGGAGATCAGCAGGTCGTTGGGATAGTGCTTGGCGAGCAGGGCGCTATCGTCAGGCCAGCCGAGCGTGGCAAACGGCCAGAGCGCGCTCGAGAACCAGGTGTCGAGCACGTCCTCGTCGCGGGTGATCGCCTTGTTACCGGCCTGCGCCTGCGCCTCTTCTTCGGTCTCGGCGACGTAAATCGAGCCGTCGTCCGCATACCAAGCCGGAATCCGATGCCCCCACCACAGCTGGCGGCTGACGCACCAGGGCTGAATGTTCTCCATCCAGTTGAAGAAGGTCTTCTCCCAGCTCTTGGGCACGACCTCGATCGCGCCGGAGCGCACCGCGTCCATCGGCGCCTTGGCGAGCGTCTCGGCATCGACGTACCACTGGTCGGTCAACCAGGGCTCGATCACCACGCCGCCACGGTCGCCGTAGGGGGTCTGGATCACGCGATCCTCGACCTTTTCCAGCAGGCCCAGTTCGTCCATCAGCTCGACCACGCGGCGGCGCGCATCGAAGCGGTCCATGCCGATGAACTCGGCCGGGATCAGACCGTCGGCGGTCTGGCAGACGTGCGCCTCGGCATCGAGCATGTTGAGCATGTCGCCGGCCTTGATCCCGGCCCGCTTGCCGACCTCGAAGTCGTTGAAGTCATGCCCCGGGGTGATCTTCACCGCGCCCGAACCCAGTTCGGGATCGGCATGCTCGTCGGCGACGATGGGGATTTCGCGGCCCGACAGTGGCAGCGTCACGGTGGCCTTGCGGTCGAGCAGGGGTTTGTAGCGATCATCCGACGGGTTCACCGCCACCAGCATGTCGGCCAGCATCGTCTCGGGCCGGGTGGTGGCGACCGAGATGTCTCCCGATCCGTCCGACAGCGGATAGCGGAAGTGCCAGAACTTGCCGTCGATCTCGCGCGTCTCGACCTCGAGGTCCGAGATCGCGGTCTTTAGGCGAGGGTCCCAGTTCACCAGCCGCTTGTCGCGGTAGATCAGGCCCTGGCGGTGCAGGTCGACGAAGACCTTTACCACGGCTCGCGTGAAGTGCGGGTCCATGGTGAACTGCTCTCTGGACCAGTCCATCGAGCAACCGAGGCGTCGCAGCTGGCCAGTGATGGTCCCGCCGCTCTCCGCCTTCCACTCCCACACCTTCTCGACAAAGCCTTCGCGCGTGTAGTTGGTGCGCTTGTCCTGCCTGGCTTCCATCTGCCGCTCGACCACCATCTGCGTGGCGATGCCCGCATGGTCGGTGCCGACCACCCACAGCGCATCCTTGCCGCGCAGCCGCTCGTAGCGGATCACCACGTCCTGCAGCGTGTTGTCAAGCGCGTGGCCGATGTGCAGGCTGCCGGTGACGTTGGGCGGCGGGTTGACGATGGTGAAGGGCGTCGCGTCCGGCCGCTCGGGGCGGAACAGGCCAGCGGTTTCCCAATGCTGGTACCACTTGGCCTCGATTCCGGCGGGATCGAAGGTCTTGTCGAGCATGTTTGCGCTGTCGGCGGTCGGAGCATCGGTCATGGCGTGGCGCTTTGCCATTGCTGCCGGACGGCGGCAAGGCCCGCTGGTCGCCCCGGCTCATCGCCGGAGGTGAACCCCTTGCCGCCACCCGCTTTATCCCCCAATACGGGGGAGCATGCGGGAATGGGCTGACTTCACTCTTGCCGAGACGCGAGACGGCGGCGTGCCCACGCTGGCGCTGAAGGGGCCGTTGCGCGTCCATTCGCTGGGCACGCTCGATACCAAGCTCGATGCGGTGTCCCACCCGTTCGACCAGGTCGACATGACCGGCGTGACCGACATCGATACGACCGGCGCCTGGCTGGTCAGCCGCTTCGCACGCAAGCACGGGGCGAAGATCGTGGGGGAAAGCGAGCAGGCCCGCCGTCTATTCACCGCCATCGGGAGCCTCGACGAGCGCGAGCCGCTTGTGGAGCCGCAGTCCGGCCTGATTCTGCGCACGATCAGCGAACTGGGCGACATCGTCGTCCACTGGGGCCACGGCCTGGTGCGTCTGATGGGGTTCCTGGGCGCGTTGCTCTCCGCGCTGGGCACGGTGATCCGCCACCCCTCGCGCCTGCGCGGCACCGCACTGATCTACCACATGCAATATGTGGGCATCAATTCACTGGCGATCATCGGCCTGATGAGCTTCCTGATCGGCATCGTCATCGCGCAGCAGGGCGCGGTGCAGCTGCAGCAGTTCGGGGCGGAGATCTACACGATCAACCTCACCGGCCGGCTTAGCTTGCGCGAGCTGGGCATCCTGATGACTTCGATCATGGTCGCGGGCCGCTCGGGCTCGGCTTTCGCGGCGCAGATCGGCACCATGAAGCTGACCGAGGAAGTCGACGCGATGCGCACGATCGGCGTCTCGCCGATGGAGGCGCTGGTGGTGCCGCGCGTGCTGGCCTCGGTGCTGATGATGCCGCTGCTGGGCTTCTACGCCTCGGTGGTGTCGATCATCGGCGGCGCCTTCATTTCCAGCTTCGCGCTGGACATCCCGTTCTTCACCTTCCTCAAGCGCATCCAGGAGGTCGTGCCGATCACCGACGTGTGGATCGGCCTGATCAAGGCGCCGGTGTTCGCGCTGATCGTGGCGATGGCGGGCTGCTACCAGGGCATGCAGGTAAAGGCGAACGCCGAGGAAGTGGGCCTGCGCACGACGCAGTCAGTGGTGACGGCGATCTTCACGGTGATCGTGCTCGACGCGTTCTTCGCAATCTTCTTCACCGAGATCGGGTGGAAGTGATGGCTGATCAGAACCCGATGACGACGCGGCAAGAGGCGTCGGATTTCCCGATCGTAGTACGCGGCTTGCGCAACGCGTTTGGCGATCACGTGATCCATGAGGACTTGTCGCTCGACGTGCGCAAGGGCGAGATCCTGGGCGTGGTCGGCGGCTCGGGCACCGGCAAGTCAGTGCTGATGCGATCGATCATCGGCTTGCAGCGACCGGAGGCGGGCACGATCGAAGTGCTGGGCCACGACATGCTGGCGCCCAGCGAAGCGGAGGACATCGACATCCGCTCGCGTTGGGGCGTGCTGTTCCAGGGCGGCGCGCTGTTCTCGACGCTGACGGTGGGCGAGAACGTCGAAGTGCCGCTCAAGCAGTTCTACCCGGACCTGGGCGACGCGCTGCTGCACGGCATCGCCCGGTTCAAGGTGCGGCTGTCCGGCCTCGACGAAGAAACCGCGCTCAAGTATCCGTCCGAGCTGTCGGGCGGCATGCGCAAGCGGGCGGGCCTGGCGCGGGCGCTGGCGCTCGATCCCGAACTGCTGTTCCTCGACGAGCCGACCGCGGGCCTCGACCCGATCGGCGCCGCCGCGTTCGACCAGTTGACGCGCGAGCTGAAGGAGACGCTGGGTCTGACGGTGTTCCTCATCACCCACGATCTCGACACGCTGTACGCCATCTGCGATCGGGTGGCGGTGCTGGCGGATCGCAAGGTGATCGCGGTGGGCACGATCCCGGAACTGCTCGCGCTGGATCATCCGTGGATCCAGGAATATTTCAACGGTCCGCGCGGCCGTGCCGCCGAGGTCGCGCAGCAGCGCGGTGCCGGCAATGACGGAACTCGCGGCGACGGACAAAATCGGGCTTCGCGGGCAGAAATCGCGCCTCAGGGGCTCGACGCCACGGACGCGAGAGGAGCATAGGGTCAGACGATGGAAACTAGGGCAAACCACGTCTGGGTCGGCACGGTTACGCTGGTGCTGCTGGCGTTCCTGGTGGCGCTGGTGCTGTGGATCGCGCGCCTGAACCAGGGCGCGCAAAACGAGTACGACATCTTCTTCAAGCAGTCGGTCGACGGTCTCGCCAAGGGGTCGGAGGTCGCCTACGCCGGCGTGCCGGTCGGCCAGATCGGCCAGATCGAGCTGTGGCCGCAGGACCCCAGCTTCATCCGCGTGCGTATCCGCGTGGACGAGAAAGTGCCGATCACGGTGGGCACCACTGCGACCATCCAGGGCAGCTTCACCGGCGTTTCCGACATCCAGCTGGAAGGCGCGCAGAAGGGCGCTCCGCCGATCGTGGAGCCCGGCCCAGAAGGCGTGCCGGTGATCCCGACCAAGGCCGGTGGCCTAGGCGCGATCCTGTCCAACGCACCGCTCCTGTTGGAGCGGCTGGCGACCTTGACCGAGAACCTCAACTTGCTGCTGAATGAGGACAACCGCAACTCGCTGTCGGGTATCCTGGAAAACACCAACAAGATGACGCGCGACATTTCGTCCGCGACGCCGGAGTTCCGTGGCGCCATGGTCGAGCTGCAGAAGTCGCTGGCACAGGCGCGATTGACGCTGCAGTCGTTCCAGAACGTCGCCGACAAGGCGGACGACGTGCTGGGCAACGAAGGCAACTCGCTGGCAGTGCAGCTGCGCCAGACGCTGGGCACCGCGCAGTCGGCGATGGAGCAGCTCAACAAGACGCTGCAGACCGCGCAGCCGGCGCTGAACCAGGTCTCGACCTCGACCATCCCTTCAGCCGAGGCGGCGATCCGCGACTTGCGCGCCACCACCAAGGCCCTGCGCAACGTGACCGAGAAGATCGACGAGCAGGGCGCAGGCGCGCTGCTCAAGGGGCAGAAGCTGCCGGACTACAAGAAGTGAGCATGGGCATGAGCAACCGCGAGGACAGGAACGCGACCCGCATGGTTCGGGTACGACGGTTGAGCATGATCGCCTTCGCGGGCCTCGCCAGCGCGGCGCTCGCCGGTTGCATCAGCCTGGGGCCCGACGTGCCGCAGCAATTGCTCAGCATCGCGCCCCAGACCAGTGCTCCGGTCGGCCCGGCGACCACCGGCACCCTGGCCGATGCCATTGTGCTGGTGGACCCGGAATCCGATCGCAGCCTCGACATGCTGCGCGTGCCGGTGCGGGTGAACGCCGCGACGATTGCGTACATGAAAGGCATAGCCTGGATCGAGAAGCCGTCGCACCAGTTCCGCTCGCTGCTGGCCGAGACGCTGCGCACCCGTACACGCCGCCTCGTGGTGGAGGACGGCGACTTCGACGTTGCCGGCCGAACGCAAGTTACCGGGCGACTGCTGGCGATGGGTTACGACGCGCCGACCAGTTCGGTGGTGGTGCGGATCGACATGCAGCGCCAGGAGAAGGGCGGCTCGATCGTCTCGCGCCGGTTCGAGGCGGTGGTTCCGGGGATTGCGGCCAAGCCGGCACCGGTCGCGGCGGCGCTGGGGCAGGCGTCGAATGACGTGGCAGGGCAGGTTGCGGCTTGGGTGGTGGAGTAAGTTCTGCGGTGAGGCTGGAGGGGTCTGTACCTCTCCGACAACACAAACGCTCGAGCGCTACCCCGCCAACCGCCCAAACGGCAGCAACTTCCGCGCCAACGCCGCCGCGCCCTTGCCATCACCGCTGCGCAAGGCCGGCAGGATCGCCCCCGCCGCCCGCTTCATTTGCACATCGAGCGGAGTCGGCGCCGGTGCTGCCGCCGCAAGCTCGGCCCACCTTCGCGCCTCGGCAACCGCGCCAGGATCGCGGCGGATCTTCATCAGCGCCCCGACACCGGCGTAGAACGCGCGGTTGCCGCCGAGCGCAACGCCGCGCTCCAGCGCCGCATCGCCGACTTGGCCCCGTGCGCCCAAGGCAGTTCGCGCGACCAGGCTGCCCAGTTCTTCGATCGAATCGAGGTGCCAGCCGGCGATCACCATCTGCGCTTCGGCGTCGCGCGGGTTGCGCGCCGCCAAGCCTTCGAAGATCGCAAGCGCGGCGCGCGCGTCCGAGCGGCTGCGCGTCAGCTTGGCGCGATAGCCGATGGCGACGCCGCGCTGCAGCGTGGCTTCGTGGTCGCTAGGCCGTGCGGCAAGGATGCGATCCGACGCGGAGAGTGCCTGCTGCACCAGCGCCAGCGCCTTGGCCTTGGTCGGCGCCTGGAAGGCGGCCATGGTCAGCAGTTCACGCGGAGTCTCGGCGTGAGCGCTCGGCGCCGCCGAGGCTGCCACCGCGACCACCATGGCCGATCCTGTCACACGAAGCATGCGCGTCTCCTTCCCGCCAGCGAGCGAGTGATTGGCAGGATGGCGGCACTTGCCGGCCAAGGCCAGCAGCAAATCGATCGGCTATCCGGCTTGCGAAAGCGTCGCGAAGCGGGCGGCGAGCGCGAAAGCCTCGAACCGGCGGGCGCGCCGTTCCTCCGCCTCCCACTCTCGGCCCCAGAGTTCGGCCTGCCACTCCTCTTCCAGGCTAGCCGCGTCCCACAGCGCCCTGATGTTGGCGCCGGGTTCGATCGCCAGCAGCGCCACGATCAGCGAGGCGGCGAGGCTGGACAGCATCCGCAGCGCGGCGAGCGCGAACGGGTCCTTCGCCTGCAGTTCCAACGCCAGCCGCGCCAGTGTCGCCGGAGGCTGCGGCTTGTGGACGATGCCGGACACGCGGGTGAACTGGACGCCGAGCCGCGCCTCGGCCCGCTTCAGCACCGGCTCCCACACTTCGAGCTGGCGACGGTGCAACGGCTCGTCCGGGTCGGCGCGATAGCACAATGTGTCGGTCTCGGCGTAAGGCAGCAGGCTGTGGACCACGTCCTCCACAGCCTCGGTGTCGATCGCGAAGTCGGCGAGGTCGCGCAGCAGGAACGCCGCCGGGTCAAGCGTCTCGCCTTGTGCCGACCATTCCTGGGCCAGGGCTTCGGCAAGTGCCAGGGTCGGCACGATCTGGGGGGCGCCGGCGGCGGTCTTGATGCCACGGACGTCGAGCAGCACGCGCCAGCCGCCGTCGTCCGGGGCAACGCTGACATCCTTGTAAAAGCGCTTCACTGCGGCGTTCTCCATTTGCGCGCCAGCTTGAGGGGGATCACGAACACTGCGACGAGGCCGAGCGCGAGCAGCGGATAGCCCATCCAGGTCGGTGCCGCGATTCGCTGTGAGGCGATCAGCATGCCGAGCACCACGGCAGCGACACCCGCCAGCCGCACGGCCTGTATGGTGAAGAAGCGGCCACGAGCCGGGTCGTTGGCGAGCTCGTTCATGCGAGCAGCAGTTGCAGCAGCTGGGCCGGGCTCTCGGCCACGGCATTGGCCCCGGCGGCGATCAGCTCGCGCGGGTGGTGATAGCCCCAATCGACGCCGATTGCCCGCACGCCGGCATCGCGGGCCATCTGCATGTCGTAAGCGGTGTCGCCGATCATCACCGCCTCGTCGCTTTGTGCGTCGGCTTCGGCCAGCGCCGCTTCCAGCATTGCCGGGTGCGGCTTGGACGGGTGGCGGTCGGCAGTCTGTAGGGTGACGAACAACGCGGCGATGCCGTTGTCGGCCAAGCAATGCGTCAGGCCACGATCGGACATGCCGGTGGCCACGCCCAGGATCCACCCGGCATCTGCCATCGCGTGGAGCGTCTCGCGCATGCCGGCGAACAGCGGCTGCGACAGCCGGCCCTCGCTGCGCGCGGCGCGAAACGCATGCTTGTAGCTTTCGACCAGTGCGTCGTGCAGGCGATCGTCGCTGTCGGGCAGCAGCTTGCGCATCGCCTGGGGAAGCGACAGGCCGACAGCGCGGCGGATGGTCGGCCGCTCCGGCGCAGGCATGCCTTGCGCGGCGAAGGCGGCTTCCATCGCCTCGCAGATGCTGGCCTGGCCGTCGATCAGAGTGCCATCGCAGTCGAACACGGCGAGCTTCATGCCGGCACGTCCTGCATCATCCGCGCGATCGCAGGTTGGCCGTTCGCCTCCAGAGCCTCCGCCACGCGCAGGCGTTCGGCGGCGGGCTTGTTCTGCGACAGCTTGAAGGTCGGGCGCCAGGCCTGCACCGCCAGCTCGAAGCACACGATCTCGGCGACCATCGCGTCGATGTCGTCGCTGGGCGCCTGGTCGATGGTCCAGGCCGCGCCGGGCAAGTGCGCCTCGCTGGCAGCGACCAGCGTCGCCAGCTGCGCGCGCAAGGCCGCTTCGTCGAGCTGCCGGACCGTACCTTCCAGCTCCACCGCGACGTAGTTCCACGTCGGCACTTGCGCAGGGTTCGAATACCAGCGCGGCGAGACGTAGGCGTCAGGCCCGTTCACCACGCAGAGCGCCGTCGCGCCATCCAGGTACGGCGCCAGCGCGTTGCGGCGCGCGATGTGGAACCGGAGCGTCGCAACGCCGGCCCAGACCACTGGCGCGTGCACCACCCTGGAGCCATCGGGCGTCGCGGCGAAGATCATCGCGAAGCCGATCTCGTCCACCAGCGCGCGGCACTTCGCCCGGTCTTCCGGGTGGAAGCGCGGATCGGGATGCATCAGGCCTTGCCCCGCGGTGCGGACGGCCTTCCGGTTGGCTTGCGCGAGGAGGGCGCGCCGGCGGAGCGGGGCGCCGACTTGCCCGCGACCCTGGGGCCCTTGGAGACGGGCTTGGCGTCAGGCCCAGTCTTCTTGGTGCCCGGCCCCTTCTTGACGGCCGGGCCCTTCTTGGCATCGGGCTTGACCGAGCCCTTGCCGAACTTGACCGGGGCGCTCTTGGCCGGGCCATCGCCACGTGAGCGCCGCTCACCCCGGCGTTCCTTGCGGAACTGCTTGGCGTGGGCCTTGGCTAGGCGCTTCTTGTCCTCGCGCGTGTCCTCGCCGCGCAGCTCGGGGATGTCCGCGCCGTCCGCTTCGTTGAAGCCCAGCTGCTCCATGCCCATCGCGAAGTGCTCGGGCAGGGGAGCGGTCACGTCGAGCGGCACGCCGTCCGGGTGGTCGATGATCAGTCGACGCGCGTGCAAGTGCATCTTGCGACTGATTGAGCCGGTGAGGAACGCCTCCTGGCCGCCGTACTTGCCATCGCCGACGATGGGATGGCCGATCGCCGCCATGTGCACGCGCAGCTGGTGGGTGCGGCCGGTGAGCGGGTGCAGCTCGACCCAGCAGGCGCTGTTACCGGCGCGATCGAGCACGCGATAGCGGGTGCGCGCCGACTGGCCACCCTCGGCATCGACATGCATTTTCTCGCCGCCGGTGCCGGGCTGCTTGGACAGCGGCAGCTCGATCATGCCGTCCTCGATCGAGGGCACGCCGACGACCAGCGCCCAGTAGATCTTGCGCGCGGTGCGGCCGGAGAACCGCTTGGAGAAATAGGCCGCGCTACCGGGCGTGCGCGCGATCAGCAGTACGCCGGAGGTGTCCTTGTCGAGCCGGTGGACCAGGCGCGGGCGGGGCCCCTCGCCGGCGAAGGCATCGAGCAGGCCGTCGACGTGCTGGGTCATGCCCTTGCCGCCTTGCGTCGCGAGGCCCGGCGGCTTGTTGAGCACGATGGCCGCGCGGTCCTGCGTCAGCAGCATCGAGTCGGCGAGTTCCAGTTCTTCCTCGGTCAGCTGGCGGCGCTCGGGACGTCCGATGTTGGGATCGCCGCCCGGCGGCACGCGCAGGGTCTGGCCGGCGACGAGGTGGGTGTCGACCTTGGCCCGGCCGCCATCGACGCGGATCTGGCCGGTGCGTGCCCAGCGCGACACGGTCGCGAAGCCGACTTGCGGCAAGTGGCGCTTGAACCACCGGTCGAGCCGGACGCCGTCATCGTCCTCGGCCACCTTGAACTGGCGCACGTTGTCGCTGGTGCCGCCCTTGTCGCCCTTAGGCTTGGTGGTCTTGGGCTTGGTGGTCTTGGGTTTGTCGCCCTGAGGCTTTTCGGCCTTCCGATCGGCGGGGGTCTTGCTCATACTGCTGCTCGCATTCCTTGCAGGCCGAGCCACAGGCCGGCCAATCCCGCCGCCAGCGACACGGCCAGGTAGATCAGGCTCGCGCCCGATTGGCCCCGCTGCAACATCGACACCACGTCGAGGCTGAACGAGGAAAAAGTGGTGAAGCCGCCGAGCACGCCCACGCCCAGGAGCAGGCGCGTGGCCTCGCCCTGGACCACGCCCGATCGCGCCAGCCAGCCGGCGAGCAGGCCCATGGCCACGCTGCCCACGACGTTGACGCTCAGCGTACCCCACGGAAACGTGGCGGCCTTGACGGGGCCGATCGCCAGAACCCAGACGCGGCCGACGCAGAAGCGCAGCCACGAGCCCAGCGCGCCGCCGGCGGCGACGAGCAGCGAGGCTGTCATGAACGAAGGGCTGGGCGGCTGCGGCATGCGGCGCGCCATAGACGGCCTTGGGCGTTTGCGCCAAACCTTTCCGGTTTGCGCGCTTGTGGCAGGAAGAAGAAGGAAGAAGGATTGTCTCGCGCAGAGGCGCAAAGGCGCAAAGAAGGGAGAGGGTTCACCCGGAGGCGTGGAGTGCGCGGAGTTGGGGTGGCGTTCGCGGCGAAGCCGCATTCTCTTTCCAACTCGCGCAAGGCTGCGGAGCCGTGAAGGGCCGGTGGCTGGCCTGCTCTATTTCTCTATCTCCCTTTTTCTCTCTGCGCCTTTGCGCCTCTGCGCGAGACAATCCTTCCTTTCCTCCGCGTCTCCGCGCCACCGCGTGAACCCCAAAACACCCGCCCTCAGCCGCATAAGAGTTGCCAAGCAACCACGACTCTGGTAGCGGCGCGCCGTTGTCGCAGGTCCTCTCGGGATCCGGCGGCGTTCGTCATTGTTCATTTTCACGGGTTGTCCCGCTGGTGGTAGCGCGGGATGGCCTCGTTTTCGCATTTTGTGAGGTTCTTCGTTTTATGCAAATCATGGTACGGGACAACAACGTCGATCAGGCCCTTCGCGCGCTCAAGAAGAAGCTGCAGCGCGAAGGCGTGTACCGTGAGATGAAGCTGCGCCGTCACTACGAGAAGCCGTCCGAGAAGCGCGCTCGCGAGAAGGCCGCTGCCGTGCGCCGCGCCCGCAAGCTCGAGCGCAAGCGCCTGGAGCGTGACGGCGCCAAGTAGGCCTTAGGTTTCGGCGATCTTTGGACGGGCAGGCTTGCGCCTGCCCTTGATCGCCTGCCTTGCTTGAGCCATGAGGGCGCGGACCGGATCCGCGCCCTTTGCGTATCTGCCAGACTTATCGAACGAGGCACGACCCCGACATGACCGAGATCACCCGCGTCCCGCTCCAGCCGATCGCTCGCGGCAGCCTGACCAAGCTGTGGGTCGGTATCGCCGCCATCGCGTTGCTGGGTGCCGGCGTCGCTTACGCCACGATGCC
>Ga0182197_1000045_pt1 | contig 17764 bp, 48 predicted proteins | sample G5R1MG_37_FD_128397 | JGI IMG/M metagenome (GOLD analysis project Ga0182197, IMG submission 128397) | Switchgrass phyllosphere microbial communities from Michigan, USA - G5R4_MAIN_12SEP2016_LD1 MG | ecosystem: Host-associated > Plants > Phyllosphere > Phylloplane/Leaf | place: USA: Michigan...
GCCTGACATCAACGGCATCCTGCGGTCACAGCGGCGAGAGACACTTCGAGTTCGTCCCGGTAGCGCTCGACGGCCATGTGTGCGCGCAGGATGCCGTTGATGTCAGGCGTGGGTGCGGTCATGCGGTGGCCTCAGACTTTCGTTCGTCACGAGGTGCCCAGATCGTGTCGTGCGTTCCTCGAGAAGATTGGTCCCCTGCAAATCGATCAGAGCAGAGGATGCACCTCCATGGCCGTCGATCGCGTTCGGTGGGGGGCGGCGCGGCAATCACGACTTTGCCTTCCAGCAATTGCACTTGCCGTCTTCGGGGTCGTCAACAATGCCCGAATAGAAGCTGTCGCAGTCTTCGCCATGAGGGGCATCAGTAATTCGTGCTTCTGCCCGGTCGGCCCTGTCACGATGCTTTTCAATCTCTGCGTTGAGATGCACGATTGCCAAGCTCATTTTCAGATTCTCGGTCATCCTCACAGCAGCACCAGCTCTCGGCCGTCTTTACGGTCTTCGTCGACACTGAGAACGGTACGTCCCGCGTCGACCTCGTCTTGCACGAACGATGTGATTGCGACCATACGGCGGACACACTGGGTGTACGACAGGCCACGGGTCTCGGCGTACGACTTGAGCAGTGCCGCCGTTTCCTGGTTCATGTTCACGCTCAGACGCACCAAAGGCGGCTTCTCGGGCTTCGGTGTGTCGGTGGTCATCGGTTCTCCTTAAGGCGCGCAGTCTGCCAATTGAGCTTGCGGTAGAGGAACTGGAACGTGTTCCGATCTGGGATGCCGTAGTCCGCAATGATGTCGCCCTCTTCGTCGTAGGCGTCGAGGACCCCGTAGTCGCCCTCCTGCGGCTCCCGACTGATGCCTGCCTGACGGAATAGCTGTTCGACGGCACGGTACTTCTCGGTAGGCGTGCCATCAATGCCTGTGCCGTCGTACATGGCCTCAGCCTTTCCGCTGACCGGCATGCGAAGAGAGCCCAGAGCAACGGTCCGGGGATCAAGCCTGACTCGTACACTCACTGGTCGGCCACTTCGTGGGCAGTGACTTCGTTTCTTCCATTGGTTGTCATGCACCCATCATACGTCAAATGTGGGGAATAAACCACCACATCTGACGACTGAGCTTTTGTCAGGATCAATGCCCCATCACGTCGTCACTAGAACAAACTTTCTACTGTCAGACGTGTGAGGCATACTCACTCCTACGCAGTCGACAACCATCCCATCGACCGCCCACGCCAAAGACGACGTGATGCACACCCGACAACACCCGGAGGATCAGATGATGGACCACGAAAGAGCACACGCACTCGCACTAAGAACAGGGCTACGAGCCGAACGCCTCGGACTCAACCTCGACAACAAAGCCGACCCCGACGTTGGTGAACTCGCCGCAGCCTGTGCCCGCGAACGGCGACCCCTACACACCGTCATGCACGAGGCATAACCGCCGGTACCCCAAATGTGACTACCCAGACCCCACATCTGGCGGTATGGTGGGCAAAAGAGAAGCCGCAACAGGTATGAGCTGGTGCGGCTTCACCCCACAATTGCTACAACAAGAGAGGGGCTGCTGTGCAGTCTACAGAACAAAAGCGAATTGCGGAGTCGCTGCAAGTGATAGCAAACACCCTGGACCATCACGAACTGAGTGCAGCCGCTAACGCGGTCCGCGACGCCGCCGTTGCCCTCGCTGCCGAGCGTGACAGGGCCGACCGGGCAGAAGCGGCATCTGTACTTCGAGACGCGGACATCGCTGCGGGTGCACTTGAAGACTTTGCCCGCTCCTTGGACAGCACTGACGAGTCGGTTGAGGTCGCGCTAGGCGGCAGCGACTACGTACGAGGTATGGCACTGTCTCGCGCAGCCACGATCCGCGCCGAGGCCACCGCATGACCGCCCCCACGCCTGACGTGCCTGAGGCCACGTTCGAAGAAGCGCTGGGTTGGGTGAGCAGCCTGGCACTGGGGCGGAACACGCAGCCTCAGGAGCGCGCCTACGCCACTGCTTTGACCGCGGGACTACAACGCCTCGCCCATACGGTCGAAGAACGTGACCAGGCGCGCCAGATGCTCGCGGACGCACCACATGGCCTTAGCGAGACGTATACCTTCGCTCCATGTGGAATGTTTGATGGTCGACCATGCGACTGCTGGAAGGTGGAATTGTGAGAATCCGGTTCACTCTTGACATTGAACGCCGCCGGCCAATCGAGGAACCGACACCAGATTTTGAGCACCGCGACAACGACACCCTTGCCGAGGCGACAGGTGGCGGCAACCCGCGGACGCATCGTATGGGATTCCTGCCCTCGCCTGTCGACCCGGACATGAGGGCAGGGATGCAGGCAGCGCGGGTACAGATCAAACCCGCAGTGAGAAAGGCGGGGCTGTGAGCGAGGAGAATGCAGTAATGGCCAAGCATGTGTTCCGCCTCGACGCCAGGAGCGAAGTCGATGACGTCGAGTTCTACGAGGAGTGCGCTGGTCCGGCTTGCTCTGTCTGCCTGAACGGGTGGTGCAAATACGAGCCTGACTACGACTGGCTGGCTCTTCGTGACCAAGAGTGTCCCGGATCCATCTAGGAGCATTGCCAGCAAAGCCCGGCCCCAAAACTGGGGCCGGGCTACACTTTTGAGGTGTTCGTGACCACCTCAGTGTCCACCTACCCCTGTACTTCCGTGCACCCCCTCGGACTTGAACCGAGAACCCACTGATTAAGAGTCATACGGATTCTCCAGATATGGTTGACAACTAGTCGGATCTGGGTGCTAAGCTTGCAAATGTGCCGGTACGAACCCGTACGCTGCACAGCGGATGTGTCCACCGTCCGTATCCACCGATTTGCAGGAGCTAGACCCAGTGTTTTGGAGAAGAAGATGACCGCCTACCGACCGGAGCGCGACGACTATCTCTCGCTCAGCGACGCTCTCCGCAGCCTCGACTCTTGGCCGGATCATTTGGGAAATGAGCACGTACTGGTCAATGGTCAGGACGTCTTCGACCTCCTCGTTCATCGCGGCTTGCTGAAGTTGCCTGCACCCACCAACCACCCCCACGAGGAACACCGATGAACCGGAGAAGAAGATGAGCCAGATGCTGGGCAAGCTCGCCGCAACTGCCGTCTACTGCCTCTGCTGCAACGAACCAAGAACTCACGGTCAGCAGCGAGCCAAAGAAACCCGCGAGTGGCGTCGCGAACAAGAACACGAAGACCAGACCGACCACTGAAAGGCACGACGCACCACCATGCACGGCACGAACAGAAGATCCGCACCAGTCAATGGGGACTGGGCCAACGGCAACGCAGACACGCAGTAAAACGACGGAGGAGCAGACCGTGAGCAACACCGGCCAAACGAGCCTTGAGCAAATCATTTCCGACGCCGCCAACGCATCATTCCGCGACTCGCCACAGTTCACCGCCGATGAGGTTCAGGTAGTCATCGACGCACTTCGTCGCGCAGAGCGGCGGTTTGAGGAAGCGCGAAGCGGCGAAGGGCCACAAGATGGCGACTAAGACGCGAGGCACTGGCGAGGGCTCCCTTTTCAAGGACGCCCGCGGTCTCTGGACGGCAGTGGTCGAACTGCCGCCACGTGATGGGAAGCGGCGGCAGAAGAAGGTCCGCTCGAAGGACAAGAAGGTCGCACTGGCGAAACTGCTGGATTTGCAGAAGGAGTTGGCACGTAGCGGTGACATGCCTACCGCGTCGATGCAGTTGCAGGTGTGGTTGCGTCATTGGTTCACGGACATTCAAGCACCCCGGATTGCGCCGAAGACGATCGCTGTGTATCGGACGATGGTTGAGCGGTACATCATCCCGAGTATTGGCACGATCCGCCTGGACAAGCTGTCGACGGAGCATGTGCGTCGCATGCACCGGTACATCACCAACCAAGGCCTATCTCCCACTACTGCATCGCAGGCGCACCGTGTCCTGTCGATTGCGCTCCGTGACGCCGTACGTGAAGGTGTCGCAACCCGCAACATCGCCAGTTTCGTCGACGCACCCAAACGTGCACGAACCGAACTTGTCACCCTAAACGCAGACCACGGCATCCAGATCATGCAGACCGTCGCAGAAGACCGTCTCGGGTCACGCATCGCCGCCGCCCTATTGACCGGTGCACGCCAGGGTGAACTGATCGGCCTCGAGATTGATCGAGTGACCGACGTGCTCGACCTGTCGTGGCAGTTGCAACGGTTCCGTTGGTCACACGGCTGCGAACAACGACCGGACGGTACGTACGTGTGTGAGGGTAAGCAGGGGGCTGTGTGTCCCAAGCGTCACCTCGAAGCGCCCATCGACCGCGAGTACCGGCACCTTGAGGGTGGGCTGTGGTTGTCCCGGCCGAAATCTTCTGCCGGCTGGCGAATCGTCCCCCTTGTTGACCCGCTCAAGTCCATCCTCGAGCGCCGTATCGAAGCGTCCCTGTCCGAGCCGAACCCGCACGGTCTCGTCTGGACAGCCGACCCGCAGTTGAACCGCAAGACCGGTCAGCTCGAACTCGACGGCGGACCCATCGACCCCAGCGCCGACAATAAGGCCTGGCACGCAGCACTCGCCCGTTCAGGTGTCCCCGATGCGCGCCTACACGACGCACGCCACGCAACCGTCGACCTGCTGTACGAAGCTGACATCCCCGAAATGCTCATCAGTGAGATCGTCGGGCACTCCACGGTCGGTATGACCAGGCGGTACAAGTCGCGGGGAAACAAGGACCAGTTGCGGGCTGCGATGACCAAGATGTCGCAGCAGTTCCTGACTCAGTGACAACAGACAAGCGCCCCACCTCATGCGAGGTGGGGCGCTTTCGTGTTCCTACCCCTCTTGCTCAGCCCGCTTCACCGCAGCCTCGACCAGGGCAACCGGGCTCACACCAATAGCATCCGCGATGAGGTACAGGCGGGATACGGGCATGTCACCGCCGGCGAGCATCCGGGTCATGGTGTTCACGCTGAAACCTGCCGCAGTAGCGACCTGTTCGGCTGTCATGCCTTCGCGCACGTATGCGGCTTTGATTTCGCGTCCGAGCGCGCGGTTGATGGCGTCCTTAGTTGCAGTCACGTATTGACTGTACTGCTCTGTCCACCACATTTGGTGCAAAAACATCTCGTACGGGCTTGCACTCACCAAATGTGGGGAGTAATGTCTCAGACATGCACAGAAGAACCCCCACCATCGTAGCCATCCAGGACATCAAGTCCCGCATGGTCACGATCGGTGCCACTGAGGAAACGGTAGCGGAAGCCGCCGACATGAACCTCAGCGACCTGACCGCGCGCCTCCACGAGGTAAGCGAATTCAACGTCGCTGACCTCGTTCACGTCGGCGGCTTCCTGCATATCCCCATCCACCAGCTATTCACGGAGGCAGCATGAGCGACAACACGCTCGACGACAAGCTTGCCTACTCGATCCCCAACTTCGCCAAAGCCGTCGACATCTCGGAGACGACCGTCCGCGAGGCGATCAAAAAAGGCAACCTCATCCCTAGCTACCCAGCTAAGGCCAAACCGATCATCCCCACCAAAGAGGCTCTTCGCTGGCTAGACGCACTGCCAGTCGAAAGACCCGAGTAACCAACAGTCACACCATCTGCTGAAACAGGCCCGTCGCTGGGTCTCTTTGGCGCGCCACAAATACATACGCATTGTCACCGGAACAGGCCCCCGACGAACAGGGGCGTCGATAGTACGGACCGCTCAGGCGGGTAGGCGCTGGAAACCCCGACGACGACAACGCGAACACATGGTGAATCCCCCGGTCGATCCCGGTGAGGCACCACGCCCGACTAGCAGGCATCAGGTTGCGAGCACCTGACGGGCACGGAAAGGACAACCAATGGACCTCATCATCACGCGGGGTATCCCCGCATCCGGCAAGACCACCTGGGCGAGGGCATGGGTCGCGGAAGACCCGGGCAACAGGCTCCGGGTCAATCGTGACGACCTGCGCCAGATGCTCTACAACAAGCCGTTCGGGGTCGATGAAGACACGGTTTCTTCGCTCGAGTCGTCGGCTGTGAACGCGGCGCTGCGGCGGGGCAAGAGCGTCGTGGTGGACGCCACGCATCTGCACCCCCGCTCGTTGCAGAGGTGGGAGTTCGTCGCAACGAAATACAAGGCAGCCCTGCTCGTCCAGGACTTCGACTGCTCCATCGACGAAGCCATTCAGCGCGACCAAATGCGAAGCCGGACGGTCGGCGCTGAAGTCATCCGGAATATGGCCCACAAGCGTGCACAACTGCTCGCCTAATCCACCGCCCCCGAGTCGTACTCGGGATTTTGCGAGTTCGAATCTCGCCGGGGGCACTAGCACTGGGATTGGCCCGAACCTTCCCAGCGCTTTCACGTAACCGCAACTACACAGAGGAGAAGGACATGAATCCGACCGTTTACGACTTCGCAATGGCCGCTGCAGAGCAGTACCGCTACGACGACCGGACACAGAAGGACATCGATAGGGAAGCTTCGAAGCGTGCCCAGCCGAAGCGTAAAGACTTTCGGAAGGTGCGCTAATGCCGAGACGCCGCAGAGTCGACACGTCTCACGAGGCACACGAATCTGTCTGGTGCCCGACCCGCGTCCAGTCGATCATCCTGGACATCATCTGCCAGCACGGCCCGATTGCGGATGACCAGATCGCACGCCGCTACTACCAGCAGGCGGTACGTACGGGCGACGTGATGCCGTCCCCTGAGTCGTTGCGGACTAGACGCAGCGAACTGGTCGACAAGGGACTGGTCGAGTTCAGCGGCGTCTACAGCCTCACCGAGTCGTTGCGTCGCACACGGGAATGGAGCGCCGTCCTATGAACCATCACCCCGAGTACGGCTTCCGTCAGTCACCTGAGGGCCGCATCACATGGACCACCGAAGACGCCGCACGACGCGCCTGCTTCGACTTCAACTACGTCCTCTACGTACGCGACGTAACCAACCCCAGGACTGCGAGGCAACGCGCATGAACCCGCTCCCGTACCAAATCCATGAAGCAAAAACGGGTTCCTACCACTGCGGTGCGCCAACACTTCTACTCGCCCACGACACCTGCGACCGGCTCTACCGCACCACCGGGCGCTACTTCGTCATCTCGCTTGTGAAGGACTACGCATGAACGACACGCAAACCGACCTCGACGCCATCACGGCTCGTTCCAACGCGGCCACCCCTGGCCCCTGGGTGGAGCGCAGCGTCGGCTACGTCTTCGCCACTGCCACTTCGGAGCGAGCGGCCGAGAGCGGCTACATCGGGACGCCCGTCGTGGACACGTTCATGTGGCCCGAGCACGGACCCGCGAATCAGGTGTTCATCGCGCACGCCCGGGAGGATGTGCCCGCCCTCGTCGCCGAGGTCCGCCGCCTGCGGGCCGAGCGTGATGGTGAGCGGCAACGAGCCGACCAGGCCAACCCGGGAATGACGGTTGACGAGTTCCGGGAAGCTGTAGGGGTCGAGCGTGCCTCTCACGCAGCCCGGGGCTACGACACAGTGCACGACCGGGCGCACGGCGTGCCGCATCTGCTCCCATGGGCTATCGACTACGCATCGCGTGGCGAGGTGGTCAAGTCGGGGGCTCTCATCGTGGCCGCTCTCCACCTGTCGGAGGAGTTGGAACGCGAGGAACGGGGCGTTCGTGCCGAGCGCGACGCGCTCGCGCACGTCATAGAGCAGGCACCGCACGAACCTGACTGCCTCACTTCCTGGAACGCACCCGAATACGACGTAAAGCCCTGCACCTGCTGGAAGTCGACCGCCCCGTCCGACGCGCTGGCGGCACACGACGCCGAGGTGTGGGAGGAGGGACATGAACAGGGCTACAACACAGGTTTCTACCCACGAGAAGACGAGGATCCAGAAAAAGCCGAAGCTCTCTCCCTAAAAGAGAACCCCTATCGCACCGTCACGATTCGCGAAACTACAAGCTGATGGCTCTCGCCGGTACCGAGTTCACCTACGGCAACTACGACACCACCGACGAACAGAAACGTGGTGCAGCCATCCAAGCCGCATCACGCATCCCACGAGCAGACCTCCTCGAAACCCTGCAAATGCTCGGCATCGTCGACACACCCATCGACCCGGACCGTGTCGCACCAGGCGGCTGCAAACGCGGCCACCAATGGATGCGCGACAACACGTACATAACCGCGAACCTCGTCAAAAACTGCCGCACCTGCCAAGCACAACTCAGACGTGAACGGACCCGAAAATGAGACACCACACGCCACTCATCTGGCGCATCCTCACCGAGGCTGGGAAGACACTCGTCGTCCTAGCCTCCTTCCTTTTAATCGGAACCATCGCAGCCGGACTACTCGCCTTCCAACCCGGCGCATGGCTCGTACTCGGCATCGCGTTCACCATCACAGTCATCATCCCCATCTGGTCCTGGTTCCACGAACCCTCGCACCAAGACGGCAGATGACCACCCGCAGCGGCCAATGGACCCACCAAGCCGACATGACCGTCATGTGCCTCGCCTGCGAATGGTGGGGAAACGTCGAAGCAACCATCGACGAAACACGACACGACTGCTGGTGGATGTGCCCCAACTGCACCACCGAAACCGTTGACGAATGGCGGACCACATGACCAACCCGCAAACCCTCTGCCCCACCTGCCAGCGACCATCCACCGAAACCTGGCTCAGCCTCTACACCGGCAACTACGAAGGCCGCGTATGGGGCGGCAGATGCCTCAAAGACGGGCGCTGGGCTGACTCCACCGGATGCAAACCACGCACCACAGGGGCCGACGCATGACCCGCAGGCACCTGGCCATCATCAGCGCCGTCATCATCCTCGCCGCACTCACCTACGTGGCAGCCGCGGCAGGACACCCACTATTTGTCATCAACGCTTACGAACTGGACTGAACATGACCGACATCACCGACGAACAGCGCGAAGCGTGGGCCGCCCTCACCGACTACTACCCGAGCGCGGCGGAGAAGGTCGCCCCACTGCTCCCGTCCAGCCTGACCACCCCTCAGCCCGCGCCCCTACCGACCGAGCCCGGGACGACCATCTACGGCGGCGGAGGGCAGCAGCCCCGAACAATGTTCCGCGTCGCGCCTCGCATTCCCGTCGGCGGCCTGCACTGGATCGACGAGCACGGAATGTGGCACAACGACACTGAGGCCCGAGGTGTCTTGGGCGATTGGGGAGAGACGCCACCCCGGGTACAGCGCGAGCCAATCACGCGGGAGCAGGCTATCGCCGCCTATGAAGCCGCAACATACGAGACCGCCTACCACCCCGGCATCGACGCCATCCTCGCCCTTGTGAACGGTGCCGACCGTGACTGACCCCGGTGGTAAGTACCGAGACGAATACGGCGCGCACATCGGCTTCTGCAACTCCTGCGGTGAAGAACAAGAACTTGGCCTCGACTGCACTGAATGTGATGACGGTGAAGTTGTTCCATACGACGACGATGACGAGGAGGACTACTGATGCCACATGACGCCGCGTACGAGGAGCAAGTCTTCGAGCACGCACAAGAACTCCTCGACTGCTGGCCCGGACTCACATATGAAGCCGCACTCTCACGGGCGCGCATCGAACTCGGAAGGAGAACCAAATGAGCGGCCACATCAACGTCAACACACAAGAAGTCGGCACGGGCAACTGGTTCACCATCACCGAATACCACCCACTCAATGACGGACAACGGGGACGGGCTGAGGAAATGGCAGACACGCTGCGTGAGCTTGGGCTATACGCAACAACAGAGGAGGTGCACGGATGACCCTCACCATCTACGACACGCTGGAGCAGGGTAGCGACGAGTGGCTGGCTGCGAGATGCGGCCTCGTCACGGCTAGCACAGTCGGTCAGCTCGTCACCGCCAAGACATTCAAGCCAGCCAACAACGACACCGCACGCGCCCTCACCATGCACCTCGTCGCCGAACGCATCACCGGATACGTCGAACCCACCTTCGTCAGCGCCGACATGGAACGCGGCAACTGGGACGAACCCATCGCCCGCGACCTCTACTCCGAGCACTACGCACCCGCTGTCGAGGTTGGGTTCATGACCAACACGTTTGAGGGACACAAGCTCGGGTACTCACCAGACGGTCTGGTCGGCTCGGACGGGCTGATTGAGATCAAGAGTCGCCGGCAGAAAAAGCAACTCGCCACCATTCTTGCCGACGAAGTGCCCGCCGAGAACATGGCCCAAGTGCAAGCAGGCCTACTCGTCAGTGGGCGTGCATGGCTCGACTACGTGTCCTTCTGCGCCGGGATGCCGCTCTACACCAAGCGTGTCCTTCCTGACCCGCGCTGGCAGGTTGCGCTTATCGACGCACTCACCGCATTCGAGACCGCCGCTGCCGAGATGACAGCCACCTACACAACCCGAACCAAGGGCGCACCCATGACCGTGCGCCGAAACGAGATAGAGGACCTGATCTTCTAATGGACATCAGCAACGCCATCGTCGCCAAGAGCGACCAAATCAACAGCGTGGACCTCACCGGCGGGCCACAGACAGTCACTGTCGTCGAAGTCACCAAGGGCAGTGCCGACCAGCCCGTCAACATCATCACCGACACATTCGGACCCGGACGCCCGTTCAAGCCCTCCAAGACCGTCCTCCGCATCCTCGCCAACGCCTGGGGCAGAGAGACCAACGACTGGGCAGGACACGCCATGACCATCTACCGCGACCCCGCAGTCCGATGGGCCGGCGAAGAGGTAGGAGGAATTCGCATCTCAGCCCTTAGTCACATCGACAAAGCGTTCACCATGAATCTGCCGACATCCAAGGGCAAGCACTCCAAGTCCACCGTCACGCCTCTCGCTAACCCGGTCCAACGCGATTGGCTTAGGGAGATGGCCGACGCTGGCAACGACGTCGATCTCCTGTTTAGCCTCGGAACCGCAGCCAAGGCAGCCGGTGCCAGCGAGCAGATTCGGGACACCATCCGGGATGCGTGGAACAAGGCAAAGGAGGGGCAAGCATGAGTGACGACCGCTGGTTCACCATCGTCTCGGCCATCGAACGAGCCGTCGACGAGCATGCTTTCGACGACGAGGACGGCAACGGATACATGCCTCTCGAGCCGCTACAGGCAGCGCTTTGGCCTGGACGAGATGTGGGCCCCGCATGACCTGGGCGCTCACCTTCGACTACCCACCACCCCCGATCACAGCTAACCAACGCCACCACTGGCCTAAGAAAGCGGCCCTCACCAAACAGGTAAGGGCCGCTAGTTATTTGCCCCGGGAGGACGGATGACTGAGAGCGTCGAAGAGCTGGTCTTTCAGGTCGTTGGGGTCGCAGCACCACAAGGGTCTAAGAGCCTCTGGCGCGGACGTATGGTCGAGGCGAACCCACGCACGAAGCTGTGGCGTATCGCCGTCCAGGAAGCAGCAGAGAAGGCTCTAGCCGGTCGTGACGGGTTTGGGAAGCTGCCAGTCAGCGCAACTGCATGGGTCTACCTCCCACGCGGCAAGACGGTCACCCGCAAATACCCGTCTACCAAGCCGGACAGCGACAAGTTGTTCCGCGCAATCGGGGACGCACTCACCCTCGCCGGCGTCTTTCACGACGACTGCCAAATCGTCGACCAGCACGCCCACAAGAGGTACGCCGACGACCAGCCGTACGTCGAGATCACTGTTCGGGAGAAGACATGACAAGAGAGGAGGAACCACATGGCGAGAGATCACGCGTCAATCCGCATTGACATTTGGAACGACGACGACTTCCGGTCACTGACCATCCACGCGCAGTTTCTGTACCTGCAACTTCTCTCATCGGCCACCCTCAACTACTCGGGGGTGGCCGATTGGCGTCCGGTCCGAATCGCTGCGTTGTCCGACGACGCGAACAAGGCGGCAGTCGAAGCAGCGGCAGCGGAACTGGCTGGCAAGTCGTTTGTAGTGATCGACGACGAAACGGAGGAGGTGCTAATTCGTTCGTTCCTCAAGCACGATGGCCTCCTGCATAGGCCGAATGTGACGAAGGCGATGGTCTCGTCGTTCAGCAAGATCGCTTCGCCAACGTTGCGAGGAGTGATCGTGTGGGAGCTGTCGAAGCTCTACGAACGGCATCCCGAGTGGAAGGGATTCGATGTCGAAGGGGTTCACAGCATCCTCTCGCGGACACCCGTTGACCCTTTCGAGTTGGTTTCAAACGGTGCTGGGAAGGGTTTGTCAAAGGGTTCCGCAAAGGGTTCCGAAAACAATCCCTCACTCCTTACTACTAACTCCTTACTCCTAGCTACTGACTCCACACACCTAGCTACGTCGGAACCTGCGGTCCGCGACGACGTCAAAACCATCTGCGATCACCTCATCAACTTGATGGAAAGCAACGGCGACAAGGCACCCACTGTGGGCAGTAAGTGGCACGACCAGGCGCGTCTGATGTTCGACAAGGACGACAGGCAGCTCGAACCGGCGATGCGCCTCCTGTCATGGGCGCTTAACGATCCGTTCTGGAAAGCGAACATCAGATCCATCCCGACGTTCCGCGAGAAGTACGACCAGCTCAGGCACCAGGCCAACGCCAAGCAACAGTCAGCGCAGGGCAGTCGCGGCAATCAGCGTGACGCCGAACTCGTCGCCTTCATGACCGGGGCCGACAACAACTACACACAGGAGATCGAACGATGAACGAACTCGCCGAGAAGGTGACATACGAAGAAGTGCCGCATTCGCGTCCAGCGAGACGATGGCTCTACAAGCTGAGCAGACCAGTCCGCTTCACTCAAGGATTCGACAAGGAATATTCGGATGGCGAATGCACAACGGAACACGTTGTCGTCTCATGGGGCAGGGATGGGGACACCTGCATCTTTCCCGGCGACGAGGATGGGCGCATCCTCGACATGCTCGGCTGGGTGGGCCGTGATTACTGGGTCCCCGCGTCTGAATTTGTTGGTGAGTGGTTGGGGATGCGCAGTGAGAAGGACTTCGCATGAACGAACCGGAAACGAGACGCCTCCTCGGCTACATCAGCGCCGGCTACGACAACCGGGCACTGTCCGAAGCAACAGCGCAGGTGTGGGCTGAAGAGTTGGGGCACGTCGACTTCGAGACCGCCAAGGAAGCAGTCAGGTCGCACTTCCAGAAAGCGAAGCCGCGCGAATATCTGTCACTCGACGTGCTGCTCGACCAGATCAAGATCAACACCCGGCAGACACCCCAAGCGATCGAGGAAGACGTGCGCTCAGCCAAAGCACGCGGCCTGATTGACCACGACTGGCCTCGACGTGCTGCACTCCCCGCAGAAGTTGCCACACGGCTATTTGAGGCACGCCAAGGATTCGCGGAACAGGTGCGCGCCATCGAAGGCCGGCCCGTCCACGAACTTCGCGCCATCGACTTCGGCGGCATCGGTAAGCGGGTGCCACATGAGTGAACGTCTCATGCCCATACGCAACATCGAAGTCCCCGCGTCGGTTCTGTTCAAGCTTGAGGACATGGCTGAGCGTCGTGGCGTGACTCTCAGCCAGTACCTGGTGCAGGCAGGCATGGCGGTCGCTGGTATCGCTAAGGCGGGCAGCGAACGGGACTCGATCTACGCACTCCACGAAGCGGGCCTGACCGATAAGCAGATCGGTCAACGCCTCGGAATGACTAACGCTGCTGTTGCTCGACGCCGGAAGACGCTCGGGTTGGCAGCTAACCGATCACGAAACAACGAAGGAAAGGCAGACTGATGGCAATCGTGCAACTGAAGAACGTCGAAGTGACCCGCCTGAACGGAACGGGTAATGGTTTCGGCGTCAAGGAAGAGAACACGTCGAATGGGAAGACGTACAAAACGTTCTGGACGGTGTGGTCGAAGGAGCCGCACGGGTTCCGGGTTGGTCAGACGATCAACGTCAGCGGGTTCCTGTCGTCGAAGGTGGGCGATCCGAAGACCGGCACTGATGGAGTTGAGAGACGCTATGTCGAACTGTCGATCAACTCACCCCGGTTCGACGATCAGCAGCCGGCACCTGCCGTAGCTGCACCCGCACAGACGGCAGCACCCGAGCCGTGGGCGTCCGATGACCCCACACCGTTCTGACCATGGCGACGCACCCCGGCCTCTGCACTGACCCCGTGAACTGCAACTGCTGGTCACTCGCAGCCGACCGCCTGCAGGACGACCTGATCCGCCACGAAACCTGCCTCGAGCAAGGCTGGACACACCACAAGGAGACGCTATGAATCAACACGCTGAGGCCGTCCGTCTCGGTTTCTGGGACGAGGGAATCGCCGCATGGCGAGACGAACGAGAGGACGCACACATTGACGACTGCGACTGACGACCCCGGGAAGCTGATCGACGAAGCGCGGCGGCTGCGCGGATACGCCGATGCGTCTCGGTCTTTGATAGCAGTTCTACGAGTATCCCCGCATGAAGTCGCTATCGAGCGCCGCTCTGGACTCCTTGGGTGGCTTGCACCAAGTCGAAGTAAGCCTGAGCCAGCCTGGGAGCCAATCCCTGGACTTGAGAACGGCGTCCTGCAAGATGCTTTGTTTGTTATCCGAGACCGATACGAAGCACAAGCGCAACGTATCGAAGCACGATTGACGGTCAAACCCGAGGAGACACGATGACCGAAGAAGATCCCCTGCTCGAAGTTCTCGACAGGCTCACACAGGATCACCAAGTCCGTGTCCCGGTCGAGGACGGCCCCGACTACATCGCCACCCACAAAGGGCTCATCGTGCAGTTGCGTGACGCTGTTGCGTCGAACCTTGGGGGTGGTTCCGGTGGTGGTGCTGCCGGGAACGAGAGAGTGCCAATCGATGCTGATGCGCTGATCAAGTATCAGCAGATCGAGGAAGCTATCTCGGCCCGCCACCAGTCACTGGTAGGCGGGCCGTCCGGTTTGTACCCGGAGAACGACCTGAGATGGTGGTTCGCCGCGTTCAACAAGGCTTTGCAGGCTGGCACGAAGAATGACAGCGACTACCGGTACGAGCTGGGCGTCCTATCCGGGTGGGTGCGGCTGATCGAGGAAAAGTTCGAACCACCCCGGAAACGCGAACTCGTCAATGACAAATGCCCCGAATGCGGATTCGCATGGTACGTCGACAACAGCGACAAAACCGACCCGCAACGCAAAGTCGCACTCACCATCACCTACCGCGAAGGCGACCTCGAAGCGTCCGAAGCATCGTGCGGTTGCTGCAAAACGCAATGGCATGGAGTCATGGGGCTGCGTGCCCTTTCCTACGCCATTGAAGAATCCGACACGCCGACAGAAAAAGTTGCGGAGGTAACTGGACAAGCCACATAACGCCTGTTAATCTGATACCGCGCTGGACCAGTCTGTAAACAGACCGTCCGGCGCTTCGTGTTTAAGGTGGCGCATCCGGAATGCCGCGCAAGCTAGCGCCGGCACTGCGCCACCACACCCACTTCACAGACCGGCTGGTCGCGATACCAGCCGTCGAGGGGCATCGGTCGGGTCCGATCATTGACCGTGCTGCAGGAAGAACCCCGAAGCAGCCGTCACGCCCACGACACGGGCGATTACTTACGGAGGTGCACGCCAATGAAGACAGGGCTTCTGTCGGGCAAAATTCGCCCAGGCTTCGCAGCCATCTACGTCCCGCTCGCGGATGAGCACCTGACCGGTATTGGTTGGACAGATAGCCGCATGTACGCCGACCGAAACAGAGTTGACCAAGCCTTTGATCGAGTGAAGGAACAACTCAAGACCAGAGCTTGACTGGTCAACAGGCACACACTTCCGATCACGTCACACGCACCCACAACGCGCGCCCCCGCTGAACCTCAGACACACCCACGAGACAGTGGGCGAGGCGCGACACATAAACACTGCGGCGATGAATCGGAACACCCTCAACAGGCAGGAAACAGTATGAAAATTCCCTACCTGACTCTCGATGAAGCCTATGAAGCGATGGTTGCGTCGACGGGCAAGACCGAAGCCGAACTACTCGGATATGACGAGAGCAACGTTCCTTGGACAGCAAATGACGACTGGGACTAACGGCCACTGGCGCTGCACCAACTGCGGCCAAGCATTCGTCGTCAACAGCCTCCTCGCCGACCACACCGCACAACACGAACTGAACGCCAGCAACACGGACTAACCAACCGGGGGAACACAGCATGGCCGATCACACCATCAGCGTTGACCAAGTAGGGGTCTACGAGATCCGACTCGAGCCAAACACCGTGACATCGATTGAGATCCTTGGTCCGGGCGCAAACGTCTACCCCAGCGTTCAGGTAACTGTCCATGACTCCGAAGCCCCCGTGTATGCACGCAGGGGCAACACAGTGATCACGAAAGACCCACAATCGGTCATCGTCTCCACCGGAACATGGGTTGAGATACCGACCGGCCCTGGCAAAAACCGCGTAATCGCGCTTATCTGCGCATCGCCCGCAACCGTTTCGGTCTCCCGCGCATGAAGCGGGGCATTGCATCCACCGTCTCGGCAGCAGTCAACGCAGCAATCGGACGTGCACAAGCAACTGCCGACGACGCACGACGCATGGTCATCAACCGGGACAAGGTACTGGCCGACCTCGACGCCGACACGGCAACACTTGGCGACGCCATCGCGGCAGCAGGCACCGAACACGCCAACATGCGCACCGAATGGGAAGCAGCAGAAGCCGCGCTCAGTCAACGACTTGACGACATACAGCTCACGCCCGGACCCGCTGGAAAAGACGGGCAGGCAGGAGCTGACGGTCTGGACGGTGCGGATGGACGTGACGGTATAGACGGTCTCGCCGGAAGTGACGGCGCTGACGGGAAGAACGGCGTCAACGGATCTGACGGCAAAGACGGCACAAACGGTAAAAACGGCAGCAACGGCCTCGACGGGCTCAACGCATACCAAATCGCTCGAGCTGCAGGATACGGCGGGACACAGGCGCAATGGCTCGCCTCCCTAACTGGCGCTAAAGGCGACATGGGCGACCCCGGACCAGCAGGAACACCCAACCTGCAAATCGAATACCGCGACGGTGTAGCCGTACCCGCCATCACCTCACTGCTCGGGATCAGCGCCAGCGTCGATGTCACGATCACATGGCCCACCCCATTCGCCGACGCCGCATACGTAGTCACGCCGCAAATCAACACGACAGCAGCCACGCTCATCGGCAAGACAGCAGTCGCCCTGAAGAGCAAGACCAACCAAGCCTGCACGGTCACCGTAACCAGCACTGCACTACTCAGCACGGGGCAAGCAACCATCTCAGCAGTCGCATACCGCAAGGGATAAGCCGTGGCCTGGTCAACATCAGACAGGCGTTCGCGGCTACCGCGCGACTGGGCCGCTATCAGGCGTCAGGTCAAGGCCAAAGCTCACGGCCTATGCCAATACCAACACCACGTTGACGCGTGCGATGGCATCGGAACAGACGCCGACCACATCACCGCCGGCGACGACCACTCACTCGCCAACCTGCAATGGCTATCCGAACCATGTCACAGGCACAAGACAGCAAACGAGACGGCAGCACGCAACCAAGCAGCCGCTCAACTCAAACGCAAACCAACCGAGTCACACCCCGGACGGAGAACACCATGACTAAGGTCACCATCACGCACAAGGTCTCAGGTCACGAGGTTGGTGACACGCTCGAGACCTCAACGAAGGCAGCGGAGTATCTGGTCAGCTCGGGCTATGCTGAACCATTCGAGAGTGATGAGAAGCCTAAGCGTGGTCGACCGAGCAAGGTCGAGACCGACGCAAGCTGATATGGCAACCGGATTGTATTCATAACGGGGTGGGGGTGACCCCCTCGCAGCGCTTCCAGGTTAC
>Ga0182197_1000049_pt1 | contig 17164 bp, 15 predicted proteins | sample G5R1MG_37_FD_128397 | JGI IMG/M metagenome (GOLD analysis project Ga0182197, IMG submission 128397) | Switchgrass phyllosphere microbial communities from Michigan, USA - G5R4_MAIN_12SEP2016_LD1 MG | ecosystem: Host-associated > Plants > Phyllosphere > Phylloplane/Leaf | place: USA: Michigan...
CGCGACGATGCCGGTGCCGATCGCGCCGACGATACCGCCGATGCAGTGCACCCCGAACACGTCGAGGCTGTCGTCGTAGCCCATCTTGATCTTCACCTTGGTGACGAAGATGTAGCAGACCGGGGAGACGATCAGGCCCAGCACGATCGAGGTCATCGGCGCGCCCAGGCCAGCGGCCGGAGTGATCGCGACGAGGCCGGCGACGGCTCCGGTCACGGCGCCCAGCATGCTGGCCTTGCCATGATGGAACTGCTCGATCAGCGACCAGCTGACGGCGGCGGCGCAAGTGGCGAGCATGGTGTTGATGAAGGCGACCGCGGTGACGCCGTTGGCTTCGAGGTTGGAGCCGGCGTTGAAGCCGAACCAGCCCACCCACAGCAGGCTCGCGCCGATCATGGTCATGACCAGCGAGTGCGGCGGCATCGGCTCACGCGGGTAGCCATGACGCTTGCCGATGAAGAGGCAGCCCACCAGGCCAGCGATACCGGCATTGATGTGGACGACCGTGCCGCCGGCGAAATCAAGCGCGCCCCAGCCCCACAGCAGGCCCGAGTCGGTCGGAGCGTCGGCCAGGAAGTCCGGGCCGGCCCAGTACCAGACCATGTGCGCCATCGGGTAGTAGACCAGGATCGACCACAACACGACGAAGACCAGCAGCGCGTTGAACTTCACGCGTTCGGCGAAGGCGCCGACGATGAGGGCCGGGGTGATCATCGCGAAGGTCATCTGGAAGACGACGAAGGCCAGTTCGGGGATGTAGACGTTGTTGGAAAACGTCGCCCCGACCGTGGTCGCGTCGACGCCGACGAGGAAGGCCTTGGACAGGCCGCCGAAGAAGTGGTTCTCACCACCTGAAGTGAAGGCGATCGAATATCCGATCGAGGCCCACATCAGGCCGGCCACCGACACGATCATGAACACCTGCATGCAGACGCTCAGCATGTTCTTGGCGCGCACGAGGCCGCCGTAGAAGAGTGCGAGGCCGGGAATCGACATCAGCAGCACCAGTGCGGCGCAGATGAGCATCCAGCCGGTATCGCCCTTGTTGATCATGCCGGCAGCAGCGGCGGCGTCGGGCGCCTTGATCGGGGCCGCGGCTTGCGCCCACGCGGCGGTGGAAGCGGCCAGCGACGCGAGGATCGCGCCGGCGCCGCCGAGAATCTTGCGGTTCATCATGGAAGTCCCCCTCAAAGCGCGGTGTCGCCGGACTCGCCGGTGCGGATACGCACGGCCGAAGCCAGGTCGAGAACGAAGATCTTGCCGTCGCCGATCGCTTCGGTGCTGGCGACCTGCTGGATCGTCTCGACGATCTTGGCGGCCATGTCGTCCGGCGCAGCGACCTCGATCTTCACCTTGGGAAGCATGTTGGTCGAGTATTCGGCGCCCCGATAGATTTCGGTCTGCCCCTTCTGCCGTCCGAAGCCCTTGACCTCCGATACGGTCATGCCGGCGACGCCAATGGCGCCAAGGGCTTCCCGCACTTCGTCGAGTTTGAACGGCTTGATGATGGCGATGATGAACTTCATGCCGATCCCCTGTTAGCCCCCGGCCCACCTGCCGGTGAGACTAAGGATAGCAAACAGCGTGCCAGTTCACTTTTCGGCAAGAATTCAAAGCCGCACCGTGGATGACCTGTGCAGCTGCAGCATGCGCCGCCTCTTTCGTGAGCATGCTGCCTAAGTTTTGGGCAGGCTCAATGAGGCAAACACCGGAAGATGGTCCGATCCAACAGCCGACAACGCGCTGTGGTGCACGCCGGTTCCCAGGACCTCGCACTCCGAGGAGACGATGATGCGATCCAGCGCCGCCACCGGTCGCCGGGATGGAAAGCTGCGTCCGGGTGCAAGCACCGTCCAATCCTCGCCAAACTCGCGGAAGCAGCCGCCGTGCAGCGCCCAGTCGTTCATGTCGCCCATCAGCACCGTCGGCATGGATGCCGCGCAACCGGCGGCATGCGCAAGGACCGAGCGCACCTGATGGCGACGGCGCAAGCCCGACAAGTCGAGATGCATGCCGACGACGCGCACCCGGCATCCTTCGATCCGCAGGTCGGCACGGATCGCACCGCGCGGCTCCAGCGTTGGCAGCGGGACCGGCGCCGCTTCGACCAGATCAATATGACGGCGCACCAGCAAGGCGTTGCCGTGCCACCCCAGGCTGCCCGGCTTCATCGACAGCGGCACGGGGCGATAGCCCGCATGATGGATGGCCTCGAGCGGCAGTACCGTCTGACGCTGACCGAAACGCCGATCCGCCTCCTGCAAGGCGATCACATCGGCGTCAATTTCCCGCAGGATGGCCAGGATACGATCGGGATCGCGCCGACGATCGACACCGACCGCCTTGTGGATGTTGTAGCTGGCGAAAGTCAGTTGCACGGCAAGCCTAATCCGCGGGAGAGAGCGGGGTTCCAGCGCCGCCCTCCAGGCCATTCGTCTTCGCGGGCGCTCAGCGCTCCTTGGTGGCGCTGAAGGCCAGGTCGGGGTTGCGCTCTTCCTGGTAGTTCACGTCCCAGGCCGAGCGCGCCATGAACACCGGGTCGCCATCGCGATCTCGCGCCAGGTTCATCTTGTTGAAATCGGCGAAAGTCTTGAGCGCCGCGTCGCTGCCCTTGAGCCAACGGGCGGTGTCGAACGGGGCGGGTTCCAGCACGGCCTCCACCTTGTATTCCGCCTCCAGTCGCGAGATCAGCACTTCCAACTGCAGCTGGCCGACCACACCGACGATCCACTGCGAGCCGATCTCGGGGTAGAACACCTGGATCACGCCCTCTTCGGACAGATCGTCGAGCGCCTTGCGCAGCTGCTTGGTCTTGGTGGGGTCCTTCAGCTGGACGCGGCGCAGGATTTCCGGGGCGAAATTGGGCAGGCCGATGAAGCGCACGTCGTTGCGCTCGGACATCGTATCGCCGACCCGCAGCGTGCCGTGGTTGGGGATGCCGATGATGTCGCCGGGCTCGGCGTTATCGGCGATCTCGCGGTCCTGCGCGAAGAACAGGATCGGCGAATGCACCGCGATCGGCTTGCCCAAGCCCGACGGCGTGAGCTTCATGCCGCGCTTGAACGTGCCCGAGACCAGCCGCATGAAGGCGATGCGATCGCGGTGCATCGGGTCCATGTTGGCCTGGACCTTGAAGATGAAGCCGGTGACTTCGTCGTTGCCAGGCTCGATCGTCCCCTGCTCGCTGGGCTGTGGGCGCGGTGGTGGGGCGTAGCGGCTGATGGCGTCAATCAGCTCGGCGACGCCGAAGTTCTTGAGCGCGGAGCCGAAGTAGACCGGCGTCAGGTTGCCGGCGCGATACTGCTCAAGGTCGAAGGCGGGATAGCCGCCGTGGGCCAGCTCCATTTCCTCGGCGACGTCGTCGGGCAGCGTGGCGTCCGCGTCGACCTTGCCCAGGAACTCGCGACTGGGGCCTTCCGGACGCGCGACCTTACCGGTCTCGATGTCATAGATGCCTTCGAACGCGCCGCCCATGCCGACCGGCCACGACATCGGGCACACGTCGAGTGCCAGCATGTCCGCCACTTCGTCCATCAGGTCGAAACAGGCGCGGCCCTCTCGGTCGACCTTGTTGATGAAGGTGATGATCGGCAGCGAACGCAGGCGGCATACCTCGAACAGCTTGCGCGTCTGCGGCTCGATGCCCTTGGCAGCGTCGATGACCATGATCGCGGAGTCGACCGCCGTCAGCGTGCGGTAGGTGTCCTCCGAAAAGTCCTCGTGCCCCGGGGTGTCGAGCAGGTTGAAGGTGATGCCATGGCGCTCGAAGGTCATGACCGAGCTGGTGACGGAGATGCCGCGCTGCTGCTCGATCTTCATCCAGTCCGAGCGCGCGCGCCGGGCTGCCCCGCGTGCCTTGACCTGCCCGGCCAAGTGGATCGCGCCGCCTTGCAGCAGCAGCTTTTCAGTCAGCGTGGTCTTGCCGGCGTCCGGGTGCGAGATGATGGCGAATGTGCGGCGCGAGTTGGTCGTCATGCGCGCGCTTTACGGGTCCGCACCGTTCGCCGCAACAGTGCCTACCATCCGACAGCCCCCGAGTCAGCCGCGCGCCACCTGGAAGCCGGCGAACGACTGCTTGACCGGCATGATCTCCAGCGCGTTGATGTTCACGTGCGGCGGCTGGCTGGCCACCCACAGCACGGTGCGCGCGATGTCCTCGCCGGTGAGCGGGTCGACCCCGGCGTAAAAGCTATCCGACGCGGCCTGGTCGCCGCCGTTGCGCACCACGGTGAACTCGGTCTCGACCATGCCGGGCTCGATCGAGGTCACGCGCACGCCGGTACCCGACAGATCCGAGCGCAGGCCCAGCGCAAACTGGCGCACGAAGGCCTTGGTCCCGCCATAGACGTTGCCGCCGGTGTAGGGATAGGTCGCCGCCACTGAGGACAGCATGACGATTGCGCCCCGCCGCGCGATCAGCCCCGGCAGCAGCTTGTGCGTCAGCGAGGCGAGCGCGGTGACGTTGGTGTCGATCATCGTCGTCCAGGCGGCGAGATCGGCGTCCTGCGCCTTGCCCGCCCCGATCGCCAGCCCGGCGTTGTTGACCAAGCAGTCGATGCCGCGAAACCGCTCGGGCAAGACGGCCAGCGCGGCGTCGCGGGCCACTTCGTCGCGCACGTCATAGACGCAAGGGTGAAAGCACTCACCGAGGTCCTGGGCCAAAGCGTCGAGCCGCTCGGCCCGGCGGCCGGTGCCCACAACCTGCCAGCCGGCTTCGGCGAACACGCGCGCGCAAGCCTCGCCGATGCCCGATGTCGCGCCGGTGATGAGGACAGTCTTCATGGTTTGGTCCTTTGGTTCGTGGGCCGTCAGAGCGCGGGCGTGACGGTCACGTCCATGCGGAAGCTGCGAGTATCGCTCGGGGGCAGCCTGACGACGCCCGGCTTGTCCGCGAAGTCACCTTCGAAGCCGACCGGATCGGCGATGCCCTGCCACGGCTCGATGCACAGATAGGCCGCACCCGGCTTTTGCCACACACCCAGCATCGGCGTGTCGGGAAAGTCGACGGTCAGCGAGGCGCCGCCCGGTGCGCCATACGTGACGGAGCGACTGGCGAGATGATCCCAGATCAGCGCGTCAGCCTCGAACAGCGCGGCGTCCGGCACCAACTCGCGGCCCTTCACCGGCGTCGGGAAGGCTGCGGCGAGCAGCAGTCCGCTAGCCGGATCGATGCGGCGGTTCGGCTGCGGCTCGGGCTGGGCGAACGTCACGTGGTGATCCGCCTTGGCCGCACCGCCCGGCAGCGGCCAAGCGAAGGCCGGGTGAAAGCCGAAGCTGAACGGCATCGCCGCCTCACCGGCATTGCCGACCCGCGCCTCGACATGCAGCGTCGCCGCCTCGACCCGAAACGTGAGATCGAGCACAAACGCGAAGGGATAGACGGCGCGCGTCTCGTCACTGTCGCGCAGCCGGAAGTGCACCGCCGAGGCGCTCGCCTCGACCACCTCGAACCGAGAATGCCGGGCAAAGCCGTGCTTGGACAGCGCATAGGTCCGCTCGCCGAGCCGATAGCGCCCGTCGTTCAGCATGCCGACAACCGGGAACAGGATCGGCGCGTGCCCGGTCCAGAACGCCGGGTCGGCATCGGTCATGTATTCGCGGCCCTGGCGATCGGTGATCGACCACAGTTCGGCGCCGAGCGGATTGATCTGCACCGTCAGCACGTCCGAAGCGACCGAAATCAGATCCGCCGACATCGCTCTATCCTCTCAGCGTTGCGCCCAGCTTGGCGGCGGCGGCGGTGACCTTGTCGGTGATGGCCTTCAGGTCCGCCTCGGCATAGCTCTTTTCGCCCGGCTGCAGCGTGATCTCGACCGCGAGCGACTTGCTACCCTCGGGCACGCCCGCGCCCCGGAAGTCGTCGAACAGCCGGGCCGCGACGATGTTGGCCTTGTCCGCGCCCTGTACCGTGCGCACCAGGTCGCCGGCGGGCAGGGCCAGCGGCACCAGGAACGCGAAGTCGCGGGTCACCGCCTGCAACGCCGGAGGCGCATAAGCAGTGCGGGCAAAGCCGCCAGCGCCCTTGCGCGCAGGGATCGCGTCGAGAAACAGCTCGGCCAGCGCGACCGGCCCGTCGATGTCGAACAGCTTGGCGGTGGCGGGATGGAGCATGCCGAAGCGCGCCAGCACCGTCTTGGGCCCCAGCCGCAGTGTGCCGGACTGGCCCGGATGGAACTGCGAACCCGCTTCCCCCATCACCTGCAGCTTGTCGACCGGCGCACCGGCCTCTGCGAGCAGCGCCAGGGCGGCGGCCTTGGCGTCGTAGGCGTCGAACGGCGCCGCCTTGCCAGTCGCCCAGCCGCGCGGCGTCTTCTCGCCGGCGAGCACCAGGCCGAGCGCCAGCCGCTCGTCACTCGCGCCGCCGGTCCCGCGCAGATAGCGCCGGCCCAGCTCGAACAAGCGCAGCGAGGTCGCGCCGCGATCGAGGTTGCGCTTCGCCGCCGACAGCAGGCCGGGCAGCAGCGAGGGGCGCATCGCCTTCATGTCCTCGCTGATCGGGTTGGCGAGCGTCCAGACACTCTCGGCACCGCTCGGGCCATCGGCAAAGGCGGCAGCCTCGGCGGGCGGCAGGAACGACCAGGTCACCGCCTCGTGCAACCCCCGCGCGGCAGCGGCGCGGCGGACGCGGCGCTCAAGCTTCTGCGCCGGAGTCGCGGTGGGACGCGCGACGCCTTCGGCGCGCGGCAGAGCGACGCTCTGCACTTGCTCCAGTCCGTGGATGCGCACCACTTCCTCGACAAGGTCGGGCGCGCCGTCGATGTCGGGGCGCCAGCCGGGAACGGTAACCGCCCAGCTCGTGTCGAAACCCGCCTGGGTGTCGACAATGGTGAAGCCCAGGCTCTCCAGGATCGCCTGCTGGCGCTGCGGCGAGATGGCGACGCCGCCCAACCGCTCGGTCAGCGCCGGGTCGAAGTGCACGACACGCGGCGTCGATGGCGCAGCGCCTGCGCGCACCGCCTCGGATGCCGCGCCGCCGCACAGCTCCAGGATCAGCGCGGTCAGCAGTTCCAGGCCCTTGTCGAGAAAGCCGGGATCGATGCCGCGCTCGAAGCGGCTGCGTGCATCGGAAGTCAGGTTCAGCTTGCGGCCGGTGCGCGCGATCGCCTCGGGATCGAAGTAGGCGATCTCGAGCAGAACGTCGGTGGTGGTCTCCCCGCAGCCCGAATGCTCGCCGCCCATGATACCGGCGATGTCGTGCACGCCCGCCTGGTCGGCGATCACCGTCATCCCGGCTTCGAGCGTGTAGGTCTTACCGTTGAGCGCGACGACCTGCTCGCCCGCGACCGCCTGGCGGGCGACGACGGCGCCGGTCAGCCTGGCCAGGTCATAGGCATGCGCCGGCCGCCCGTATGACAGCATCACATAGTTGGTCGCGTCGACCAGTGCCGAGATCGGCCGCTGCCCAGCCGAGGTGAGCAAATCCTGCAGCCACTGCGGCGAGGGGCCGTTGCGCACGCCCTTGATGACCCGGCCGTAGAACGCCGGACAAGCCTGCGGATCGTCGGTGCGAATCTCGACCGGGCAGGCGAAGTCGGTGGGGAACCGCGCTTCGGCGATGGGGTTGAGCGTACCCAGTCCCTTAGCGGCGAGATCGCGGGCGATGCCGTAGACGCCCATGCAGTCGGGACGGTTGGGCGTGATCGCCACGTCGATCACCGGATCGACGCCGCGATAGTCGGCGAACGCAGTGCCGACCGGGGCGTCGGCGGGCAGTTCGATGATGCCGTCGTGATCCTCGCCCAACTCCAGCTCGCGCGTCGAGCACATCATGCCGTTCGATTCGACGCCGCGAATGGCGGACTTCTTGAGCACCATGCCATTGGCAGGGACGACCGCGCCCGGCGTTCCCAGCACGCCGACCAGGCCGGCGCGCGCGTTCGGCGCGCCGCAGACGACCTGCAGCGGCTCGCCGGCACCCACGTCGACCGTGAGCACCTGCAGCTTGTCGGCATCCGGGTGGCGCGCGGCGGTCAGCACGCGGGCGACGCGGAAGCCGGCGAGCTTGGCGGATGGATCCTCGATGCCTTCGACTTCCAGGCCGATCGCGTTGAGCGCGTCGGCGATGGCATCGATCGAGGCGTCGGTCTCTAGATACTGGCGCAGCCAGGAGAGCGAGAACTTCATAGGTGCGTCCTCCTCAAGCCGCCGTGCCGACGCCGGCCGACAAGGTCGGCACGTCGAGCGCGGAGAAGCCGTAATGCGCCAGCCAGCGCACGTCGCCGTCGAAGAAGGCGCGAAGATCGTCCATGCCGTACTTCAGCATGGCGAGGCGGTCGACGCCGGTGCCGAAGGCGAAGCCCTGCCACTCGTCGGGATCGAGCCCGGCGGCTGTGATCACCTTGCGGTTGACCATGCCGCTGCCCAGGACTTCCATCCAGCCTTCGGACCCGCCGACCACGCGCTTGCCATTGACCAGGGTGTAACCGACGTCAACTTCGACCGAGGGCTCGGTGAATGGGAAGTAGCTGGGCCGCAGGCGCAGGACGACGTCCTCGCGCTCGAAATAGGCCTTGAGGAAGGTTTCCAGCGTCCATTTCAGGTGGCCGAGGTGGATGCCCTTGTCGATGACGAGGCCCTCGATCTGGTGGAACATCGGCGTGTGCGTGGCATCGCTGTCCGAACGGTAGACCCGCCCCGGCGCAATGATGCGGATCGGCGCGCCCCGCTCGATCATCGCGCGGATCTGCACCGGCGAGGTGTGCGTGCGCAGCAGCATCTCGCGGCCCTGTTCGCCCGCCCCGGGCTCCGACGCGGGGTCACGATCGGGAAAGTAGAACGTGTCGTGCATCGCGCGCGCCGGATGACTTTCGGGCATGTTGAGCGCGGTGAAGTTGTGCCAGTCGTCCTCGATCTCGGGCCCGGTGGCGACGGCGAAGCCGAGGTCGGCGAAGATCTCGGCGAGTTCGTCCATCACCTGCGAGATGGGATGGATGGTGCCGCGCCGGGTTTCCGGGGCGGGCAGCGTGAGGTCGATGGTTTCGGACGCCAGCTGCGCCTCGAGCGCGGCGCTCTCTAGCGCGGCCTTGCGCTGCGCCAGCGCCTCGGTGACGGATTCACGAAGGGCGTGGATCCTGGGGCCTTCGACCTTGCGCTCGTCTGGGCTCATGGCACCCAGGGTCTTGAGCAGGGCGGAGATGTCGCCCTGCTTGCCGAGGTGCTTGACGCGCAGGGCTTCCAGCTCCTCGAGCGAGGAGGCGCCGGCGATCGAAGCAAGGATCGTATCTACATCAACCACAACGTACCCTATCTTCGTCATTCCCGCGTAGGCGGGAACCCATCTCCTGATCCTTCCTCACACGCGGCGGTGTGAGGGCAAAGCTGCGAAGCCGATCTCGGCCGCCAAGTCGCGCCAATCGGGATTCGCCTCTTCGATCAGCCTGATCTTCCACGACCGGTTCCACTTCTTGATCCGCTTCTCGCGGGTAATTGCATGCTCCATCGTCGCATGCCGCTCGAACCAGACCAGACGGTGCACGCCGTAGCCCTTGGCGAACCCCTCTATCAACCCCTCGCGGTGCTGGTGCAGGCGCTGAATGAGGCCTGATGTGACGCCAACGTAAAGCGTGCCATTGCGATGCGAGGCCAAGAGGTAGGTCGTTGGGTCGAAGGCCTCTCGCATATACATCCCTTCTGTTCGCCATCCCCGCGACGGCGGGAACCCATCTCGTGAGGTCCCGTGATGGGAAGGCGTAGGAGATGGGTTCCCGCCTGCGCGGGAATGACGAAGGTGGGGGCTGCGGGAATGACAGAGGTCTATTTGGAAGCAGTGGCATCCGCACAAAGAAAAAGGCGCGGGTAGTTCTCACCACCCGCGCCCTCATCTGTTTCGCTGCAAAGGCGCGCTTACGCGGGAAGCGCGGCCTTGGCCTGGGCGATCACCGTGCTGAACACGCCGCCTTCGTTCATGGCGAGGTCCGCCATGGTCTTGCGGTCGAGTTCAATGCCGGCGAGCTTCACGCCGTGGATGAACTGCGAGTAGGTCAGGCCTTCGTTGCGCACGGCGGCGTTGATGCGCTGGATCCACAGGGCGCGGAACGTGCGCTTCTTAACCTTGCGGTCGCGGTACGCGTACTGGCCGGCCTTTTCGACAGCCTGGCGCGCGACGCGGATGGTGTTCTTGCGGCGGCCCCGATAGCCCTTGGCCTGGTCCAGGATCCGCTTGTGCTTGGCGCGGGTGGTGACACCCCTCTTGATACGGCTCATAGTTTAGCGCTCCTCAGCTCAGCCCGTAGGGCGCCCACTTCTTGATCGTGCGTGCATCGGCGTCGGAGATGACGTCGGTGCCACGATTCTGGCGGATGTACTTGGCGTTGTGGCTCATGAGGCGGTGGCGCTTGCCGACCACGCCATGCTTGATCTTGCCAGTAGCCGTGAGCCGGAAGCGCTTCTTCACGCCGCTCTTGGTCTTCAGTTTGGGCATTTTCGTCTCCTTGTTCGGGGACACGTACGGCCGGCCCTGGCAGCCCTTTTCGCCAGGCCGGCGCGCGAATCTTCCGTGGTGGGAGGTTCGTTCGTGCCGATTGAAGGGGGCGCGCTTAGCGATATGCGGCGCTGAAGGCAAGTTTGTTCCGACGTCAGCTTGGCTCCGGAAGCAACAAAGAAAGGAAGTATTGTCGCGCGCAGAGGCGCAAAGGCGCGGAGAGGAAGAAGGGAGGAGCGTTACCTCAGGCGGCAAAGCCGCTTGATCATCTGTACGAAAGCGACAATCGCAAACTTGGAGGCAGGGAGGGCCTGCGGCCGTGCACAACATTCCTCCACTTTTTCTCTCCGCGCCTCTGCGCCTCTGCGCGCGATCATTCTTCCTTCTTCTCTCGCCAAAAACGAACAAACAGAAAGCGGCCCGTCCCGATCAGGACGAGCCGCTTGCATTACCCCCCACGGGTACCTTCGAAAAGAAATCAGGCGGCCTCGGCCTCCATGTCGGGATCGCGCAGCACGTAGCCCCGGCCCCAGACGGTCTCGATGTAGTTCGCCCCACCGCAGGCATGCGCGAGCTTCTTGCGCAGCTTGCAGATGAACACGTCGATGATCTTCAACTCGGGCTCGTCCATGCCGCCGTAGAGGTGGTTGAGGAACATTTCCTTGGTCAGTGTCGTGCCTTTGCGCAAGCTGAGCAGCTCGAGCATCGCGTATTCCTTGCCGGTCAGGTGGACGCGGGCGCTGTCGACTTCGACGGTCTTGGCATCGAGGTTCACGATCAGCTTGCCGGTCTTGATCACCGACTGCGAGTGGCCCTTCGAGCGGCGCACCACGGCGTGGATACGGGCAATCAGTTCCTCGCGATGGAACGGCTTGGTCACGTAGTCATCGGCGCCAAAGCCGAACGAGCGCACCTTGCTATCCATTTCCGAGATGCCCGAAAGGATCAGCACCGGCGTCTGCACCTTGGCCACGCGCAGCTTCTTGAGCACGTCGTAGCCGTGCATGTCGGGCAAGTTGAGGTCGAGCAGGATGATATCGTAATCGTACAGCTTGCCCAGATCGAGGCCCTCTTCGCCCAGATCGGTCGAATAGACATTGAAGCCCTCGGCCGTCAGCATGAGCTCGATCGCTCGCGCGGTGGTCGGCTCGTCCTCGATCAACAGCACACGCATTCGATTATCCTTTGCTTGCCCCGACGGATGCGCCCAATCACTCGTCGATGGAGTGCTGCCGCGAATTAACCATGCCGTCTATGAAGATTAAAGGTTAATTCACCGTAAACGCCATTCTTTCGGTTTCTTTTCAGGATAAAGACCACGTCAGGCCGTCAAAGCGGGGGTGCCGACAGCCATCATGCGGCGCTGCGCGACCCGCCCGGCCAGCTTGGGTTCGACCCGCTTGAGGTAGCTCCACAAGCCGTTCTGAACCCCGATCAGCATCAGCACGAAGGGCTGGTAGGCGATGCCGACGAACAGCGCGCCGACCATGTAGATCACATGGGCCAGTTGCAGCGCGACGGCGAGAGGTGCCTGCCATTGCTCGTCCGGCCCGGCGCGCTTGGCCCAGCGGCGGCGCAGCATCTCCATCTGGACGATGCCGGTCAGCTGGATCGTCAGCCACAAGGCGAGACCGGGAAAGCCCTGCTCGCCCAGCATCTCGAAATAGCTGGAGTGGAACGCGCGGGCGCCGTCCTGGATGACCTGGGTTTTGACGACGGTGGTGCTCCCGGACGTTTCGGCCTGCGTCGTTTCAAAGCGCAGATTGTTCGCAAGGTAGACGTTGAAGCCGCCACCGAACGGATGCTGCTTGGCATAGTCCCAGGTCCAGCCCCACACCGCCAGGCGCGTGCTGGCGGACTGATCGGCCTGGTTGTTCTCGATCGTGTTCATCCGCGCGGTGTAGGACTTGGGCAAGAACGGCACCGCCACCAGAACCGCCAGCGCCATGCCCGCACTGATCAGGATACGGTGCTTGGCCGTGCGCAAGTACAGGACGCACAACACGCCGATGCAGATGAGGCCGGTGCGCGCCTGGGTGCCGACCGGGATCAGCAGGCAGGCGAAGATCAGTCCGGCGGCGAACAGCTTCACCCGCCAGTCAGTTGGAAAGATCGTGCCATGCTTGGCCAGCCACAGGATCGACGGGATGATCGCGATCGACACGCAGGAAATGATCGAGCCTTCGTAGAGCCCAGTATTATTGTCGACGAAGAAGCGCAGCGTGCCATACCCGCCGCCGCCCGCCAGCGTCTTGATCGCGCCGTCGATGATGATTGATCCGGCCGACAGCACCATGACCAGCAGCGCCGCCTCGATCCTGAGGCGGGTGCGCAAAGTGAGCGGCAGGAAAATCGAGAAGATCAGCGCCTTCCACACCCACGACCATTTCTCCCACGCCTCCTTGGGAAAATCGGCGACGAGCGTGGTGTAGCCACAATAGAGCAGCAGCAGGAACAGCAGCCCCTGCCGTACGGTAAACCGCGAATCGGTCTTGTCGTCGAAGAACAGCCAGCCGGCGAACGCGGCGGTGAAGAAGATCAGCGAGGTCGGGATGTGCGACAGGATCCCCCACGAGATCAGCTGCGGCGCCAGAATGTCGACGTAGAGATAGGCCAGCACCCAGAGGAACGGCTTGCGGCCACCCAGCCCCAGGTAGAGGCACAGGAACGCGGTGAGGCACAGGTCGATCATGGCGCCACGTCATCGGGAGCGGCGGCGAGCGGCGGCTTGCGCCGACTGCCGAACTTGGGTCGCGGGCCGCCTTCCGAATCGAGATCGTCACGCGACATCAGCCGCCAGGCGGCGAGCACCAGCAGTCCGTGCGCGATAGACAAGGCGAAGATATCGACCATCGCCGCTCTGCCTAGACAAGCGGAGTTGACGCCGCGTTAAGCGTTCTTCGCCTAAGTAGCGCGCCATGATCCGGGCGCTCCACATCCTCGACCACTCGCTGCCGATGCACAGCGGCTACACCTTTCGCACGCGTGCGATCCTGAAGGCGCAGCAGCGCCTGGGCATCGAAGTGCGCGGCATCACGGGCCTCAGGCACACGCAGGAAAGCGCCGCCGCCGAGGAAGCGGACGGCCTGCTGTTCCACCGCACCCCAGGCCTCTCCACGGGTCCGGCCGGCTTGCGCGAGTGGCGCGAGGTCGGCCTGTTCGCCGATGCGATCGAGAAGCTGGTCGAGGACTGGCGCCCCGACGTGCTCCACGCCCACTCACCGGCGCTGTGCGGTCAAGCCGCGCACCGCGTCGCCCGCCGCCAGGGCATTCCGCTAGTCTACGAGATCCGTGCGTTCTGGGAGGATGCGGCGGTCGGCAACGGCACTGGCAAGGCGAACTCCTTGCGCTATCGCCTGACCCGCCAGCTGGAGAACTTCGTCGTCGGCCACGCCGATGCGGTTGTCACCATCTGCGAAGGCCTGCGCGGCGACCTGATCGCCCGCGGCACCGCGCCCGAGCGCATCACCGTGGTGCCCAATGGCGTCGACTTGTCATTGTTCGGCACCCCGCCCGAGCCCGAGGCCGAACTGGCTCGCGAACTCGGCCTGGTCGATGCGCAAGGGCAGCGCCTGCCGACGATCGGGTTCATCGGCAGCTTCTACGACTACGAAGGCATCGACATCCTGATCGAAGCGATGGAGCTACTGGTGCGCTACCATCCCGACACCCGGCTGCTGCTGGTCGGCGGCGGCCCGTGCGAACAGGCCTTGCGCGAGCAGGCGGCGAAGTCGCCTGCGGCCAGCGCGATCCGCTTCGTGGGACGCGTGCCGCACGATGAGGTCGAGCGCTATTACGCCCTCACCGACGTGCTCGCTTTCCCGCGCAAGCGCAGCCGGCTGACCGATCTCGTCACGCCGTTGAAGCCGCTGGAGACGATGGCGCAAGGTAAGATCGTCTGCGCCTCGGACGTGGGCGGCCACCGCGAACTGATCGAGGATGGCGTGACCGGCCGCCTGTTCACGCCGGACGACGCGCAGGCCTGCGCCGGCGCGCTCGCCTCGCTGCTCACCCACCGCCAGCGCTGGCCGGCGATGCGCGAAGCCGGACGCCGCCATGTCGAGATGCGGCACGACTGGGCCCACAACGCGCAGCGTTATCAATTCGTTTACCAAACCCTTCTAGGCCTGAACGCTCAATCCAGGCTGGGGGCAGCCGCCTGATTCGCAGGCCATGTCTCTCGGACCGCTGTTGACGCTGCTGATGGGGTACTGACTTGGCCGACGACACGCGCAAGACTCCGGCTTCCAAGCCGTCGATCGCCAGCCATCGTCTGTTCCCGCTGGTCGTGCTGCTGTGGTTCGGCGCGCTGTTCGGCCTCGCCAGTCTGGCGATCCGACCCGTGCTGCTGGAAAGTGTGGTCGCCGCCACCGGGATCGACAAGGTCGTGCCGATGGCCGCGCCGCCGCTGGGCAACACCGCGCGCATCCTGATCGTGCTGATGATGACGGTGCTGGGCTGCCTGGTCGGCGCCGTGGTCGCCCGCCGTCTCGCCAAGCCCGCCGCCACGCAAACCGCTGTCCGTCGCCGCCGCGCCGCGCCCGAAGCCGCGCCGGCTATGATCGAGGACGCCTCGCCCGTAGGCCTGTTCGGCGCCGCCGCAGACCGCAGCGATGACGAGGAAGAGGAGGACGATCAGCCCGTCCGCCGCCGTCGCCAGCTTGCCCTGCTGCCGGACGAGGAGACCTTCGAGGACCACGCGCCGCTCCCCGGCCAGCAGATCCTGAGCGTTTCTGAACTGCCGCTCAAGAGCTTCGACGAAGTGGACGAGATCTGGCTGCACAGCAGCGTGCGTTCACCAGCACCAGCGCCCATCACCGACGAAGCCGCCGATAGCGACGCACCCCCGTTCAACGACCATATCGATCCCGAAATTGCGTCCGAAGAGGTGCCGGCCCCGCACAGCAACCCGCTGTTGGACAGCTACGCCCGTCGCGTTACCGCCAGCGCCGGTGAGCCTATCGAGGAGCCAGCCCCCGGTTTCGTGTCGCTAACTCCGCCCGACGCCGTGGAGGCATCGACCGCCCCCGAACCGCAGATCGATCCCGCTTACGCCAACACCGCAGAGCGCATCGCCACCGCGCCGCTGGACACCCTCTCGCACGTCGAACTGCTGGAACGGCTGGCGCTGACCATCGCGCGCCGCCGTGCCAAGGCCGCAACGGCGCCTGCCGCCGCTGCCGCTGAGCCCTTCACGCCCGCTCCCCCCGCCGTGCCGCTCCGTCCGGTGAGCGAGATGCCCGCCGCACTGCGTCCGCACTGGATCGACCAAGAAGACGCGGACGATGACGCCCTGCCCGCCAGCATCCCGGCCCGCAGCATCGCAATGAAGCCGGTTCCCACGCCCGTGGAGAACGCGCATGTCCTGGCGGATGGATATTCATCGCTGCTCGGGATGACCCGGCCTGCCCAGGATGACTCTGCCCCTCGCGAGTTCGTCCGCATCGACGAACCCACGGACGAAAGCCTGCCCCAGCCACCGGTGTTTGCATTCCCTGGCCTGCAGGAAGTCGCCGCCACCCCGATTCCTGAACGCCGCGCCTTCGATGCACCGCGCACCGACGAGGCCATGCCCGACCAGACCGAGCAGGCCCTACGTGCCGCACTCGCCACCTTGCGCCGGATGAGCGGCACCGGCTGACAGCTGTGGTCTGAACGCCCCGCAACTGCGTGACACGCCCACGACGGCGGCAAGAAAGTGTCACTTTGCCGTGCCTTCGCTCCTCATCATGCCCGTATGAAGGGCTTCGCGGTTGCAAATATTGCTCGTAATCGTCATGGGGGACCTTCGGGCTGACTGGCTGCGTATCGTCCTTGCACGATTCGTAAAATGAAGCGGACGACCGATGAGGTCGGATACGCGCGCGACGAAGCGCGGCTAGGCTGACCCGGGCAATGACAGGACGGGTATTTATCGATGGCATTTCCGGAGCCTCAGGGCCTCTACGACGCGCGTAACGAGCATGATTCCTGCGGTGTGGGCTTCGTCGCCCATATTAAAGGCATCAAATCGCACGCCATCGTATCGCAGGCGCTGGAGATCCTGAAAAACCTCGACCATCGCGGCGCGGTGGGTGCGGACCCGCTGCTGGGCGATGGCGCCGGCATCCTCATCCAGACGCCGGACGCGCTGTTCCGCAAGTGGGCGGAGGGCGAAGGCCTCACGCTGCCCGCGCTGGGCGACTACGGCGTGGCGATGTGCTTCCTGCCTCAGGACGAGCCCAGCCGCGCGCTGATCACCCAGACGTTCGAGAAGTTCATCGCCAAGGAAGGCCAGAGCCTGATCGGCTGGCGCGACGTTCCCGTCACGCTCGACGGCCTGGGCAAGGCCGTGATCGAGTCCATGCCGGTGATCCGCCAGTGCTTCGTCGCGCGCGGCCTCAACTGTGCCGACCAGGACGCGTTCGAGCGCAAGCTGCTGGTCATCCGCAAGCAGACGCAGAACCCGCTGGCGCAGATGGCCGAGAAGCACGGGCTTCCCGGCATCGCCGAGCTCTACATGCCCAGCTTCTCGACCCGCACGATCGTCTACAAGGGTCTGCTGCTGGCAACGCAAGTCGGCTCGTTCTACGACGACTTGCGCGATCCGGACTGCGTCTCGGCGCTGGGCCTGGTGCACCAGCGGTTCAGCACCAACACCTTCCCCAGCTGGAAGCTCGCGCACCCGTACCGCTTCATGGCGCACAACGGGGAGATCAACACCGTTCGCGGCAACGTGAACTGGATGAACGCGCGCCGCCGCAC
>Ga0182197_1000053_pt1 | contig 15607 bp, 13 predicted proteins | sample G5R1MG_37_FD_128397 | JGI IMG/M metagenome (GOLD analysis project Ga0182197, IMG submission 128397) | Switchgrass phyllosphere microbial communities from Michigan, USA - G5R4_MAIN_12SEP2016_LD1 MG | ecosystem: Host-associated > Plants > Phyllosphere > Phylloplane/Leaf | place: USA: Michigan...
CCACCAGTTTCACCCTCGAAGCGGCCCGTCCAATCACTAACGTCGACGCCATCCGGCCGTACTTGGCGAGGCTCGAAATTGGGCCGCGACGGGCAATGAGTTTTAATCAAATCGAGATTTTGATGAACAATCAGTGTTCGAACAACCTTTATGGCAGCGGCAACGTGGTCCAGGATTAACGCGGTGAGACTCATTATGACGATGAGGCGGCTTATCTTAGTGATGTAAAGTGACGCGGCATGCGTGCGTCCCGCTCGCGTGACATGTTTAAGCTTCGAACCCGATTTATGAAAAGGGAGTGGGGCCACGTAGAGGGGCCAGATTTTTTGCTGCATTGCAGCAACGATTTTAAGATCAAATCGTTAGATGATCAAAGCGTTTCCCTTCACCTCCAGCTTCTCCATCAGCTCCGCCACGATCGAAGCCATAACCGAACGGTTCGGCTCGATTTTCCGCTTCCCCGATCCCATATGGTCGTGATGGACGAAGACTTGAATTTCCTCGGTCTCATCGACGATGACGAGATCGACCTGGCCGATGCGGCGCTGACGCTGGCGGCGCTGGATCATCCCGGCATCGACCTAGCGCCTTATCACGAGCTGTTGGACGAGATGAGCGCCCGCCTCGAAGCCGTCGGTGGCCGCGCCGATAACGCCGTCGACCGCGCCGATGCGCTGGCGGTGGTGCTTGCCGGCGAGTTCGGGCTGGCGGGCGACACCATGACGTACGACCACCCGGACAATGCCGATCTGGTCCGCGTGCTCGATCGCCGTCGCGGCCTGCCGGTCAGTCTCTCGATCATCTGGGTGACACTGGCGCGCAGGCTCGGCTGGGATGCGGAAGTGCTGGACGTGCCCGGGCATGTGCTGGTGCTTGTCGGGGAAGAGGCGGACCCGGTCATCGTCGATCCGTTCGGCGGCGGCGTGCACGTGGATGGCGCGCGGATCCAGGCGCTCGTCCGGGCGTTTGGCGAGGATCGGAGCGACCCGGCCGTCACCCACATCGCGGCGATGCCGGAAAAAGCGGTGCTGGTGCGTCTGCTCCAGAATCAGGCTTCTCGCGCCGAGCAGGCGGGAAGAGGCCGCCGCGCGCTGGAGCTTTACACGCGCATGACGGTAATGGCGCCGGCGACGGTCCATGCCTGGTGGCAGCGCGCCCGGCTCGAGCTCGTCGATGGGGACGTGAAGGCGGCGCGGGCCAGCCTGGGGTCGATCCTCGAAGTCACCCGCGATCCCGGCGTGCGCCAGCGCGCCGCCGAGACGCTGGAGGCCCTGCCCAGCGGCTGATCGCCTTAGCGGTCTTGCCCGGCTTCGGGGTTGCCGCTGCCCTTGATCGACGAGCCTTGCGCGACGTGGTCGGCGGACCAGGCGCCTCGGCTTCCCAAAGGCCGTTCAGGGCCTCGGGTAGTATCGCGGCGCGTCTGATGCTCGAGCTCGGAATTGAGCTCGCCGCCGAACACCAGCAGGTAGCTCGACAAGTAGAGCCAGGTCAGCAGGATCACCACCGTCGCCAGCGAGCCGTACGTGGCGCTGTAGTTGCCGAAGTTCGTCACGTAGATGCCGAAGCCGACCGTCAGCGCCACCCAGCTGACCGCGAACAGCAGCGACCCCGGCGAGAGCCAGGCCCACTGCGCACGGTCTCGCGAGGGGCCGTAGCGATAGAGCAAGGCGGCGGCCCCGGCGGCGATGCCCATCAGCATGACGTAGGACACCACCTTCAGCAGCACCGTCACGACTGGCGAGACCGGCAGCAGCGCCTCGACCTGGGTGACGATCGCGATAGCCAGCAAGGCGATCACCGCCATCACCACGGCGGCGGCGGTGATCGTCAGCGCCAGCAGATTGACCTTGAAGAAGCCGCGCCGCTCCTCTTCCTCGTAGGCGATGTTCAGCGCCGTCACGATCGCGGCGGCGCCGTTGCGCGCGCTGAACAAGGCGAGTCCTAGCGCGATGAGGACGCCCAGTCCCTTCTTTTCGCTCGACGTCTGCACCACGTGGAGCAGCTGCTCGCCGATGAGTTGGGCTATGTCCCGCGGCATGATCTGCGTCATCGCAGTCATGTTCTGCATCACCGTCTGTGGGTCGGCGAGCAAGCCATAGCTCAGCACGATCGCACCCATCAGCGGCAGCAGCGCCAGAAAGCCGTAGAAGGACACGCCCGCCGCCACCAGCCCGACGTTGTCCGCCGAGGCCTCCTTGGCCGTGCGCAGCACCACGTCCTTCCACCCGGCAAGCGGCATGTGCCAGGGCGAGGTCGCCTCCCGGCCCCGCTCGGTGTGATGGGCGGCGGCGGGCTGTTCGTCGGCCAGGCTGTGCAAGGTTCGTCGCTCCGTTGGTTGGAGGATGAAACACGAAGCAAATCAAATGGCTGCGAAGGCCGGGCGCTAAACTTAAGCCCAGCCGGCGACGAGGGCCTAGTTAATCGGGCCCTGCACCACGGCACGCAGGCCCGGCGTCGCCGCCTCGATCGCCACTTGGGCTTTCAGAGTAGCCGCCATCGCGCCGATGATCTTGGACCCCATGCCGGTGCCCTTCGCTGTGCCGGGCTCGGGCGGGCCGCAACCGTCATCCTCGACGATCAGGCGATAGCCTTGCGTCGCGTCAGCATGCAGCTGCACGCGCACGGCCCCGCCGGTATCGGGCTCGTAGGCGTACTTGCAGGCGTTGGTGACAAGCTCGTTGACGACGACGCCGAGCGCCACCGCGCGGTCGGTGCCGAGGTGCAGCTTGTCCGCCGCCAGGGTCACGATGCGCGGCGCCGAGGGGGTCGACCAGGTCTCGCCCAGTTCCGCCACCAGCGCACCGAGATATTCGGACATCTCGACCGTTTCGACGCTGTCGTACGTGTAGAGACGCTTGTGAACCTGGGCGATCGCGATCACCCGCCGCTCGGTATCGGCAAGCGCGGCATGGGCCGCCGCGTCGGTGACCAGGCGCGCCTGCATCCCCACCAGCGCCGAGACCAGTTGCAGGCTGTTCGCCACCCGGTGATTCACTTCGTGCAGCAGCGACTGCAGCCGGGCGTTGGTCGCGCGGAGCTGCTCCTCGCTATGCGCATGCTCGCGGCGCAGCTTCACCGTGGCCAGCGCCTGATCGACGGCCTGGGCGAGCAGGTCGAAGTAGTCGGCGTCGGCGGTCTTGACCACATAGTCCATCGCGCCGGCCTTGAGCGCGGCGACAGCCAGGCGGCTCTCGTCCGATCCGGTGACGTAGATCACCGGCGGCGGGGGATCGAGCCGCTGGAGTTCGGCCAGCGTCTGCATGCCGTCCATGCCGGGCATGTAGTGATCCACCGCGATCAGATCGAACGCCTGCTGTGCCGCCAGCGCCAGCCCCTCTTCGCCGCCGCCAGCGGTCACCACGCGATAGCCGTGGCGCTTCAGCGCGCGCTCGGTCAGCCGGCGAAGCCCCTCGTCGTCGTCGATGTAGAGAATCAGGGCTGCGTCATCGTTCATAGGCTGGTGTCGGGATCGGGAACCTGGATGACCGACAGGAACAGACCGAGCTGCTTGATCGCATCGGCGAAGTTCTCGTAGTTGACCGGCTTGGTGATGTAGACGTTGCAGCCCAGGTCATAGCAGCGCTGGATCTCGACTTTGTCGTCCGTGGTGGTGAGCACCACCACTGGCGCGCGCTTCAAGGGGCTGTTCTCCGCCTTGATACGCGCAAGGATATCGGTCCCGCTCATGTCCGGCAGGTTGAGGTCGAGGAGGATCAGCGAAGGTCCGTTGTGCACCGGCCCGTGCGGATCCTCGTACAGGAACTGCAGCGCGGATGTGCCGTCCAGGAAATGGCGAACCGGATTGCTGATGCCGGCGCGGCGAATGTTCTTCTCGATCAGACGAGCATGGCCCTCGTCATCCTCGATCATCACGATGTTGACTGCCCGCTCGGTCATGCCGCCTGTTCCTTGTCGCCCACGTATTCCAATGGCAGATCGATCGTGAACTTCGCCCCTTCGTCCAGTTGCGAAGTCACGCTGATCGTGCCGCCGAGCCGATAGGCCAAAGTCCGCACATGCGCCAGCCCGATGCCTTCGCCGGGCTGATCCTGCGTGCCCGAGCGGCGGAACAGATCGAAGATGCGTTCGTGGTCGCGCGGATCGATGCCGCGCCCGTTGTCGGCGATGGTGATCAGCATTCGGCCCGATTGTGGGCGGGCGCTGACCCGGACCTCGCCCGGCCGGCCCGGCTTGAGGTACTTCAGCGCGTTCTCGATCAGATTGGACATGATCTGCTCGAGCGCGAGCCGGTCCGTCACCACCGTCGGCATGCCCGCCTGCACGTCGATCGTGGCGCCGCGATCGTCGACCAGGTGGCGGATGCCGTCGACGATGCCGTTGGCCAGCGGTGTCAATTCCACCGTGGTCGGTGCGATGTTGCGGCGTCCCTCACGCGAGAGGCGCAGGATGGCGTTGATGAGGCGGTCCATCTTCTGCGTCGAGGCGCGGATGAACCCGAGCGCCTCGGGCAGGTCCTCTTCCACTGCGAGCTTGGCGTCGGTGGATACCAGCGACGGATTCTGCGCCTCGGCCCGCTCGATCAGCTGGGCGAGCGGGCGGATCGAGGCTTCCAGCTCGGCGGTGAAGCCCATCACGTTGACCAAAGGCGAGCGCAAGTCGTGGCTGACGATGTAGGCGAAGCGCTGGATTTCCTCGTTGGCGCGCTGCAGGTCCTGTGTGCGGACCTTCACCGCGCCTTCGAGGTTGGCGTTGAGATCGCGCAACGCGTCGCGCGTGGTCGACAAGTCGCGGGTATAGCGCAGGATCACCAGGATCGAGGTCACGGCCACGAACACCAGCAGCAGGCCGGCGACAGCCAGGATGGCGAAGAACATCCGCAGCGAGCTCGCCCGTGCGGCTTCGCGGCTACCCAGCAGCCTGCGCTCTTCGCGCAGCATGTCCTGCGCCAGGTTGACGAGCCGCGCGCCGACGTTTCGCCGAACCTGCTCTTCCAGTTCGAAGCGGCGGCTCTGACCGCTCGCGCCGCGTAGCGCGCCATCGAGCACATGCGCTTCGCCCCGCAATTGGCGCACGTTGGCCTGCTGATCCGCGTTGTCCTGCGTCAGCGCGTCGACGGCCGCAATCTCGGCATCGAGGCTGCGGCGAGCGGTATCGTACATGCGCGCGCTGCCATCCACGCCCAGCAACATGCCGCGCCGGCCGCTACGCATCTCTTCAAGCGCCAGGCGGATGCCGTTGACGTGCCGCTCTACCAGGTAGGTGTGGTTGACCCAGGCGGTGTGCTGCTGCCCGCGATGCATGACGAGGCCAGCGGCCGCCCCGGCGGCGAGCACCGCCGCGAACCCCAACGCGACGAGTGCGACCACCATCTGGCTGAAGCGACGTTCCGAACTGGCACTGACGAAGGGGAGCGAGGACATGCCCGCCGACTAGCACCATGCCCGACGCGATCAAAAAGGAAAACGGTCGCCGGCTGCCGGCCGGCCGAGGGCTCGGTCTTTACCAAATCTGCATCTCGGCATCCTCGGCCGACATCCGACCGCTCTGGTCCATCATGTCCTTGCTGATGTGCGAGACATAACCGCCGAGTTCGGGCTCGTACGTCAGGTCCTGCCAAGGTACGACGAGGTAGCGCGACGATCCCAGGCCGAACAACCCGCTGTCCGAAACGATAACGTGCGCCACTTGTCCCGTGCGCTTGTTGACCATGAAGTTATGAACATGGCCGACCTTCTTGTGGTCGAGGCCATAGACGCTGGTGCCCTCGACCCGGTCGGAGGCGATCAGTTCGGCCGTGCCCTCGGTCTCGATCGGCGCATCGGGGCCAGTGGTGTCGATCTCGCGGTCAGGCATGGGCGTGCTCCTTTGCCCGTTCAACGCCCGGACGCCCGATGGGTTCGCTCCGCCTCGATCATCTTGCATCCACAACGGCGGCGATCGACACCCCGCTCGCCCGTATCGGGTACAACGTGTACAAGGACGGGCATGAGCACCACGCAGGCCAAGCAGCGCGCCGCCGAACTCGTCGAGTGGGTGGTCGACGCGATGGAAGAGGCCGGCACCGTCACTTCGCGTGCCATGATGGGCGGCCACACGCTCTATTGCGACGGCGTGACCTTCGCCATCGTCGCGCAAGGCCATATCTGGTTCAAGGGCGATGCCGAGACAGATGCCGAGTGGGACGCAGCTGGCTGCGCCCGCTTCACCTACGACCGCGACGGCAAGACCGCGACGATGAATTACCGCCTCGCCCCCGCCGACGTCTACGACTACCCCGAGGAACTGCGCCGCTGGGCCGAACTGGGGCTGGTCGCCGGCCGGCGCGCTGCCGCTCGCAAGAAGCCCCGCACTCGATCTTAGCCACGGATCGGTGAACGGCGGGACTGCCTTTCGCGATCGTTGCATCGGACCAGAGCGCTGCTATCCCCCTGCCCAACGGCGCGATCGCCGGCACCCTCGCGCGGGCTGCGATGACAGCCTTGAACAGGAGAGAACGCTGAGTGATGGCCTATACCGATTTCCTTAGGCAGCAGTGCTACATCGATGGCCAGTGGGTCGACGCGGACTCCGGTGCAACCATCGAGGTCACCGACCCGGGCTCGGGCACGGTCATCGGCACCGTGCCCAAGGCCGGGCAAGCCGAGACCGCGCGCGCGATCGACGCCGCTGAGGCTGCACTGCCGGCCTGGCGTGCCAAGACCGCAGGCGAGCGCGCCAAGCTGATGCGTACGCTGTTCGACCTCATGATCGCGCACCAGGATGACCTTGGCGAACTGCTCAGTCGCGAGCAGGGCAAGCCCTTCGCCGAAGGCAAGGGCGAGATTGTCTATGGTGCCGGGTTCATCGAATGGTTCGCCGAAGAGGGCAAGCGCGCCTATGGTGACGTGATCCCGAGCCACGCCGCCGACCGCCGCATCCTCGTGATCAAGCAGGGCGTCGGCGTCGTAGGTGCGATCACGCCGTGGAACTTTCCCAACGCGATGATTACCCGCAAGCTCGGCCCGGCGCTGGCCGCGGGCTGCACCATGGTGATCAAGCCGGCTTCGGCCACCCCCTATTCGGCGCTGGCGATCGCGGTGCTGTGCGAGATGGCGGGCATCCCCAAGGGCGTCGTCAACGTCGTCACCGGCAGCGCCGGCGCGATCGGCTCGGAACTGACCGGCAACCCCAAGGTGGCCAAGATCACCTTCACCGGCTCGACCGAGATCGGCCGCCAGCTGCTCAAGGAATCCGCCGAGACGATCAAGAAGTGCTCGATGGAACTGGGCGGCAACGCCCCGTTCCTGGTGTTCGACGATGCCGACGTCGATGCCGCGATCGAAGGCGCGATGATCTCCAAGTTCCGCAACGGCGGCCAGACCTGCGTATGCACCAACAGGTTCTACGTGCAGGATGGCGTCTACGACGAGTTCGTCACCAAGCTCGCGGCCCGCGTCAAGGCGATGAAGATCGGCCACGCCATGGACGCAGGAACGCAAGTCGGCCCGCTGATCGACGAGAAGGCAGTCGAGAAGGTCGAGGAGCATCTGCAGGACGCGCTCGACGGCGGCGCCACCGTCCTGGCCGGCGGCCAGCGCAGTCCGCTCGGCCACAGCTACTTCGAGCCGACCGTCATCGCCGGCGTGACGCCGGACATGAAGCTGGCCAGGGAGGAAACCTTCGGCCCGCTGGCCGGCGTGATCCGGTTCACCGACGAGGCCGATGCGATCCGCATGGCCAATGACACCGAGTTCGGTCTTGCCAGCTACTTCTACGCCCGCGACATCAGCCGCGTGTGGCGCGTCGCCGAGGCGCTGGAGGCGGGCATGGTCGGCATCAATACCGGGCTGATCTCGACCGAGGTGGCGCCCTTCGGCGGTGTGAAACAGTCCGGATTAGGCCGCGAGGGCTCGAAGTACGGCCTCGAGGACTTCATGGAAACCAAGTACTTGTGCATGGGGATCGAGACGGCCTGAACGCGGTACGTGGGGGCGGCGGCAAATGGCGTAGCATCGCCGATTGACGGCGTGCCGCACACTGGCAAGAACCCTTTCCCATGATCCTGCGCGACGCCCAGCCCCAAGACGCTACCGCCCTCGCCAAACTCGGCGAGGAAGCTTTCTGCGCCTCCTTCGCCCACCTCTATGGCGAGGAAGACCTGACCGGCTTCCTCGCCCAGAGCCACAGCCCCGCCAAAGTCGCGGCCGAGATCGCGGACCCGGCGATGCGCGTGCACCTGGCGCTGGACGAAGACGGCCGGCTGCTCGGCTTCTGCAAACTCGTCCTGGCGTGCGGCTGGCCAGACATGGCTCGCGCCGCGAACGTCATTGAGCTCAAGCAGCTCTACACCGCACCCGCCGCCACCGGTCGTGGCATCGGTGCGGCATTGATGGACTGGGCTCTCGCCGAGGCCGTGTCACAAGGGGCGGGCGAAATGCAGCTGTCGGTGTACAGCGACAACCCTGGCGCCCAGCGCTTCTATGCGCGTTACGGCTTCAGCAAAGTGGCGGACATCCACTTCATGGTCGGGAACCAGCGCGACGAGGAGTTCCTCTTCGCCAAGGTCTTGTAGCGCAGAACCACTTCGATCGCCGAACCAGCGGCAGCTGCCCGCCCCGCAATTTCACCGCCGACGCCTGAACGACATAGGACCATCAAGGTCGCGATCGTCGGTGTCCGCAAGCTCGGTTTTGACCGGCTTGTGTCCACCGCGCGAGCAAAGGCTGCAGGATCGGCCTGCACGGTCATGCAACAGCCGCCTTTCGCCTGTCATCCGAAAGGCCTATAGGAGCTTGCATGTCCTCCATCCGTCCATGGCGCACCATAGAGCGCCGCAAGAGCCGCCAGATCATGGTCGGCAAGGTCCCCGTCGGCGGCGACGCGCCGATCACGGTCCAGACCATGACCAACACGCTGACCAGCGACGCCGGCGCCACGATCGACCAGATCCGCCGTTGCGAAGATGCGGGCGCCGATCTCATCCGCGTCTCGTGCCCCGATGTCGAGAGCACCGCCGCCTTCCGCGAGATCGCCCGCGCCGCCACGGTGCCGCTGATCGCGGACATCCACTTCCACTACAAACGCGCGCTCGAAGCCGCGGATGCCGGCGCCGCCTGTCTGCGGATCAACCCCGGCAACATCGGCTCCAGCGAGCGCGTGGCCGAAGTGGTCCGTGCCGCCAAAGCCAACGGTTGCGCGATTCGCATCGGCGTCAACGCCGGCAGCCTGGAACGTGACCTGCTCGAGAAGTACGGCGAGCCCTGTCCCGAAGCGCTGATCGAGTCCGCGCTCGACCACATCAAGCTGCTGCAGGACCACGACTTCCACGAATACAAGGTGGCGGTGAAGGCCAGTGACGTGTTCCTCGCCGTCGCCGCCTACCAGGGCCTGGCGGAGGCGGTCGACTGCCCGCTGCACCTGGGCGTTACCGAGGCGGGCGGCCTGATCGGCGGCACCGTCAAGTCGGCGCTGGGCATCGGCAACATGCTGTGGGCCGGCATCGGCGACACCTTGCGCGTCTCGCTCTCGGCCGAACCCGAGGAAGAAGTGCGCGTCGGGTTCGAGATCCTCAAGTCACTCGGCCTGCGCACCCGCGGCGTGCGCGTCGTCTCCTGCCCCTCCTGCGCGCGCCAGGGCTTCGACGTGATCCGCACCGTCGAGGCGCTGGAAAGCCGCCTGTCACACATCAAGACGCCGCTCTCGCTCTCGGTGCTGGGCTGCGTCGTCAACGGCCCCGGCGAGGCTCGCGAGACCGACATCGGCCTCACCGGCGGCGGCAATGGCAAGCACATGGTCTACCTCTCGGGCGTAACCTCGCACGTGGTGCAGTCCGCCGAGATGCTCGACCACATCGTCGCCCTGGTCGAAGCCAAGGCGGCCGAGATCGAAGCCGACATGACCGACGCCGACAAGGTCACCGAAGCGGCGGAGTAAGATATCGGGCGTAATTGCGGATGCACGAAATGGCAAGGCTATCTCGTCAGCATCGTGGCAGGCTGGTGTCCAAGCGGTCCTTGGATCGGCGGCTTTCGCCCAATCTCCGACATTGACACGAGACTCACCAGCTACATGGTGAGGCCATGACCGCTAAGACCGAGAGCTCGCCCCGCCCATTTATCGTCATTTACCGCTGGCAAGTTGAGCAAGCGTTCGAGGACACGTTCCGGGCGTCATGGCGCGAAGTCACAAACAAGGGACGCGCTCTTGGCTCATTAGGCTCTTGCCTGACCTGAGACGAAAGCGGCGAGTTTATTGCAATAGCTCTGTGGCCCGACGAGGCAGCCCTCGCCGCCGCCTTTGCTCAGATGACCTCAGGAAGCACTTGGGTCGGTGCAAAACGAACCGAAGAGACAAAGCTTTTCGTCGAGGACGACCTCTGGGTTACGTCTCCTTTCGCGGCCATAGCGGCCACCATCAGCCATTGACCGCTTCCCGTCAGCTTCAGCCAAAAGCTGCTTGGCAGGAGCCGCTCAAGGGCGGACATGACCTAAGTCGGACGCGGTTCTCCCACATCATAGACGCGGAGGTCGCGTTCACCGATCCCAAGGCTCGGCCAAGCGGCTCGCCACTCGGTGAGGTGCGTTGCCGCGAAGTGAAGATCCAGCGCGTGCTGATCGACCCACATCTCCTTCACATGAATGAGCCCAGGCACGAACACGTCCTCAGCATAGCTGTATTCAAGACAGCCTTCCTCTAGACGACTGGCGTCGGCCATCCGCTTCATTACCGGTCGAGCCGCTTCCATGTTGTGGGCGGAGAGGCGAACGGTTCCGATGATCAGCAACATAGGCAAATCATACAGACGCGGAGAGCGAACGGAAGATGGTCCGCTTCCCACTAGTTCCAGCCGAAAGCGGATTGGCTGCTCGCACCAAAAATAAGCCGTCGCCATACCACCCAGGGAGCATCAAGCTTAACTGCTTTGCCCTCACCAAAGTGATGAGTGACTCCCCGCCGCTCAGAAGTGGATGTCGACGTAGTCAGTCAACCCGTCGCACCACTCGAACTCGCGCAGGCGGTAGTACGGCCGACCTTGCGTGATTGCGAAGTGCCAGTCCTTGTTCGCCTCGCACTGGCGAGACACGTCCGGCGTGTCGGTGATGCGGATCGAGCCGCGAAAGGTGAAGTAGCCGGGACCGATCTCGGTCACGTCACCATCCATCACCAGCCGCCCCGGTCCACCGGCTTGCGCCTGCGAGGCAGTGAGGTGCCATAGTCGGCCACGCTGCACTCGGACCGAACCACGCGTGTTCCAGTCGATCCACTGCAGCGTCACACCCTTGGCCCGTCCGAGCCGCGCCGCATCGGCCTGACTCGTGATCCGCGTCGCCTCCTGCGGTGCGGCGGCGGTAAGCAGCAGAAACGAGAGCGAGTGGAGCAGGACCTTATGCATTGCTCATTTTAGCGCCTGTCCGGGCCATGTCACAACCAGGGGCGCCGCGATCATGACAGGCCCATGTGCCGCTTGCTCCTTGTCAAAATTGTGAGACTGTAAGTGGTATCCCGTAGTTTCTGCTGCGAGTCGCACCATGCTGCTGATGCTCGTCATTCTGGCTGTCATCATCGCAGTTGGTGCCGTCCTGGCGCTGGTGACCTTCAGGGTACGTGACAGCCACCGCCGTCGCCTTGGCCGAGCCCGCCGCGAAGGGAAGTATGCCGCGCGGCAGTCGAACTGGCAGAGCTACATCGGCGCGAATGCACCAGACGGCATTGTCGAGGAGGGCGATGACGACAACTGATCATGCGGTCTCGATGCCGCTCCCGCCGCCTACCAAAAAGCCCCGCCGGATCGCTCCAGCGGGGCTCTTCATTGAGGCCGTCAGGGTGACCTGCGAAGCTTACGCCTCGGTGTCGTCGCCCTTGATCAGGTAGTCGCCGGCATCCGCATCGGTGCCGTGGGTCTCACCCTCGGCCAGCGCCAGCGGATCGTTGCCGATCGCCGCTTCCGGACCCTGCTTGAGCTCGGCCGCGTGCTCCTCGGCCGCGCTGTTCGGCGCAATCAGCGCTTCCTGCAGCTTGCGATACGACGCACGCAGCGAGGCATCGCGGCTGGAGGCGGCGACCCGCATGCGGTTCATGCCCGCACCCGTGCCTGCCGGGATGAGCCGGCCGACGATCACGTTCTCCTTGAGACCGATCAGCGAGTCGCGCTTGCCCTCGACCGCGGCCTGCGTGAGCACGCGCGTGGTTTCCTGGAACGAAGCGGCCGAGATGAACGAACGCGTCTGCAGCGAAGCCTTGGTAATGCCCAGCAGCACTGGCTTGCCCTCGGCAGGGCGCTGACCCTTTTCGAGCTTGGCGTTGTACTCGTTCATTTCCTCGTAGTCGACTTGCTCGCCGGCCAGCAGGGTGGTGTCGCCGCCGTGCGTGATCTCGACCTTCTGCAGCATCTGGCGAACGATCACCTCGATGTGCTTGTCGTTGATCTTCACGCCCTGCAGACGATAGACCTCCTGGATCTCCGCGCACAGGTACTCGGCCAGCGCTTCCACGCCCAGCACTTCGAGGATGTCGTGCGGGTCGGGCGAGCCCGAGATCAGGTTGTCGCCCTTCTTGACCCAGTCACCTTCCTGGACGTCGATCACCTTGGACTTGGGGATCAGGTACTCGACCGGCTCGCCCTCTTCCGGGATGATCGCGATCTTGCGCTTGGCCTTGTAGTCACGCACGAACTCGATCCGGCCCGAGGTCTTGGCGATGATCGCGTTGTCCTTGGGCTTGCGCGCCTCGAACAGCTCGGCCACGCGCGGCAGACCGCCGGTGATGTCGCGGGTCTTGGCGGCTTCGCGGCTGGCACGCGCGATGATGTCGCCCGCTTCGACCGCCTGGCCGTCCTCGACCGAGAGCGTCGCACCCGGCGCCAGCATGTAGCGGGCCGCCTCGCCCGAGTCCTCGTCGAGGAGGGTGATGCGCGGACGCAGGTCCTCCTTCTTCTTGGCGCGGGTGGAGCGATCCTCGGTCACCACGCGGCTGGTCATGCCGGTGGCTTCGTCGGCCTGCTCGCTCAGCGTGCGACCGTCGATCAGGTCCTGGTAGCGGATCACGCCCGAGGTTTCGGTGATGATCGGCAGCGAGAACGGATCCCACTCGGCCAGACGCTCGCCTTCCTTCACCGCGCCGCCATTCTCATGAAGCAGCACGGTACCGTAAGGCACCCGGTGCATGGCGCGCTCGCGGCCCTCGGTGTCCATCACCACGATCTCGCCGTTGCGGGCAAGGCTGAGGCGACGGCCACGCTTGTCGGTGATCGTCGGGATGTCGCGATAGACGACGGTACCGTCAGAGATCGATTCCAGGTGGCTGGTTTCGTTGAGCTGCGCCGCACCACCGATGTGGAAGGTACGCATGGTCAGCTGCGTGCCCGGCTCACCGATCGACTGCGCGGCGATGACGCCGACAGCTTCACCAATGTTCACCGGCGTACCGCGGGCGAGGTCACGCCCGTAGCACTTGCCGCAAACGCCCATCGTCGCTTCGCAGACCAGCGGCGAACGAATGCGCGCGGCCTGCAGGCCGGTCGCCTCGATCTTCGCCACCGCCGCTTCGTCGAGCAGCTGCCCGTGCTTGGCGACGACGTTGCCGGCCTTGTCGACGATGTCCTCGGCCAGGGTACGGCCCAGGATACGCTCGGCCAGCGAGGCGATGGTCGAGCCGCCCTGCACGATCGAACGCATTTCGAGCGCGCGCTCGGTACCGCAGTCGTCGACGACGACCACACAGTCCTGCGACACGTCGACCAGACGACGGGTGAGATACCCCGAGTTTGCCGTCTTCAACGCAGTGTCCGCGAGGCCCTTGCGGGCGCCGTGGGTCGAGTTGAAGTATTCAAGGACGGTCAGGCCTTCCTTGAAGTTCGAGATGATGGGCGTCTCGATGATCTCGCCCGAAGGCTTGGCCATCAGGCCGCGCATACCGGCGAGCTGCTTCATCTGCGCCGGCGAACCACGCGCGCCGGAGTGGCTCATCATGTAGATCGAGTTGATCTGCTTCTGACGGCCGGTTTCCGGATCGATCGGCATCGCGCGGATCTCGTCCATCATGGCGTTCGCCACTTGGTCGCCGCAACGGCTCCAGGCGTCGATCACCTTGTTGTACTTCTCCTGCTGGGTGATCAGGCCGTCCTGGTACTGCTGCTCGTAGTCCGCGACTAGTTCCTTGGTCTCGGCCACCAGCGCCACCTTGCTGTCGGGGATGATCATGTCATCCTTGCCGAACGAGATGCCCGCCTTGAACGCGTTGCGGAAGCCGAGCGACATGATCGCATCGGCGAACAGCACCGTGTCCTTCTGGCCGGTGTGACGATAGACCTGGTCGATCACGTCACCCAGTTCCTTCTTGGTGAGAAGGCGGTTGACGACCTCGAAGGGCACCGTGTGGCTCTTGGGCAGGCACTCGCCGATCAGCATGCGGCCCGGCGTGGTCTCGACGCGGAGCATGTACTCCTTGCCGTTCTCGTCGGTCTGCGGGATCCGGGTGTGGATCTTTGAGTGCAGCGTGACCGCGCCGACGTGCAGCGCCTGGTGGACCTCGGCGATGTCCGACAGCATCATGCCTTCGCCGGGCTCGCCTTCGCGGTCCATCGACAGATAGTAGAGGCCCAAGACCATGTCCTGCGACGGCACGATAATTGGCTTGCCGTTGGCGGGAGACAGGATGTTGTTGGTGGACATCATCAGCACGCGCGCTTCGAGCTGGGCTTCCAGCGAAAGCGGCACGTGGACGGCCATCTGGTCACCGTCGAAGTCGGCGTTGAACGCCGAGCAGACGAGCGGGTGCAGCTGGATCGCCTTGCCCTCGATCAGGACGGGCTCGAACGCCTGGATGCCTAGACGGTGAAGCGTCGGCGCGCGGTTGAGCATGACCGGGTGCTCGCGGATCACCTCGTCCAGGATGTCCCAGACTTCCTTGCGCTCCTTCTCGACCCACTTCTTGGCCTGCTTGAGGGTCATCGACAGACCCTTGGCATCGAGGCGGGCGTAGATGAACGGCTTGAACAGCTCGAGCGCCATCTTCTTGGGCAGGCCGCACTGGTGCAGCTTGAGCTCCGGCCCGGTCACGATGACCGAACGGCCCGAGTAGTCGACGCGCTTGCCCAGAAGGTTCTGGCGGAAGCGGCCCTGCTTGCCCTTGAGCATGTCGGACAGCGACTTGAGCGGACGCTTGTTCGCACCGGTGATGATGCGGCCACGACGGCCGTTGTCGAACAATGCGTCGACGGCTTCCTGCAGCATGCGCTTTTCGTTGCGCACGATGATATCAGGCGCGCGCAGCTCGATCAGGCGCTTGAGGCGGTTGTTGCGGTTGATGACGCGGCGGTAGAGGTCGTTCAGGTCCGAGGTCGCGAAACGGCCACCGTCCAGCGGCACCAGCGGGCGCAACTCGGGCGGGATGACCGGTACGACGTCGAGGATCATCCACTCGGGGCGGTTGCCCGAATCAATGAACGATTCCACGACCTTAAGGCGCTTGATGATCTTCTTGGGCTTCAGCTCGGACTTGGTAGTCCGCAGCTCTTCCAGCAGATCATCACGCTCCTGCTCGAGGTCGAGGCTCATGAGCATCATCTTGACCGCTTCGGCGCCGATGCCGGCCGAGAACGCGTCCTCGCCGTACTCGTCCTGCGCGTCGAGCATCTCGTCTTCGGTGAGCAGCTGGAACTTCTCGAGCG
>Ga0182197_1000056_pt1 | contig 15276 bp, 30 predicted proteins | sample G5R1MG_37_FD_128397 | JGI IMG/M metagenome (GOLD analysis project Ga0182197, IMG submission 128397) | Switchgrass phyllosphere microbial communities from Michigan, USA - G5R4_MAIN_12SEP2016_LD1 MG | ecosystem: Host-associated > Plants > Phyllosphere > Phylloplane/Leaf | place: USA: Michigan...
GCGACGATGTCGGCGATGCGGGATGCGGTCGCCTTGCCAAGCCTGAGTGCGTGCCAGTCGGCGGTGCCCTGGACAATTTCCGTCACTTGCGCCCCCTCTTGGCTTCGAGGGCGCGGACAACTTCCACGAACCGGGCGGCGGGGATCTCGGCGACGCTCGGGATCTTGACGTAGGCGAGGAAGCGGCGCGGATCGGCGCCGACCTCGTCCATCAGTTCCCGCACCTCGGCAGCCTGCTCGTCGCTGATGCAGACCGCACCGCCACTGGCCGCACCGTCGTCGTCGCGATCCTCCTTGAGGCGGCTGGTGAGGTTCAGAAGTGCGGCTGCGACGTAACGCTTACCGTAGCTGGTCGATGAGCCGATGGCCTGGACGGCGTTCTTGCTGCCCGACGTATCTGCGGGCAGTTCGATCATCGTCCGCTCGCTGTGGCCTTCCCTGTGCATCAGGGCACCGGTCACGGTGAGGCGATCGCCTGCACGGCCAACCTCAAAGCGCAGTCCGAAACCGTGCTTGGCGAGCACCGGCTTGATGGCGTCGTTCACGTCCTCCCAGAGGGCGTAGGTGATGTTGCCGTGGCCCTTGCCACGCTCGGCGATCGAAGGAATGTCGGCCTGCATGTCGGCGAAGGCGGAAGCGAATGCGGCGCTGGCCTTCTGAGCCGTCATCCGCTCCTGCATCGCCATCAGGCGCTCAAGTTTGTCGATGTCCACGTTCGGGTCACGAGCGGCCCGCTCGATCATCGAGAACATGGCCGCACTCTCGGACTGGACGGTCGGCGCCGGGACGCGATCCGTCTCGTCCACGCTTGCGATCTGCTGTGATGCGGACATGAGCCTACTTCCTCCGCTTTTCTGCGAGGGCAGCGCGCCCTTCCAAAATTTCGATTGACCTGAGCCGCTCGGCTTCAATCCATGCTGAAGCCTTGCCGCGAGCCTCATCTGCCGAGCTTCCGTAAAACCCGACCGATGTGCCTTCGCGCCAGACATTGCCGCCGGTCGGCGACTTGCTCTCGGCATATTCCTTGGCGATAGCCCGAGCGTAGAATGCGACCGCTTCGGATGCGGGCTCTAAGGTCTGATAGGTCCGAATGATGATGCTCACGGGGTCAGGCTCCCGCAGGGCTGGCGAAGCCGGAGAAGCCAGCGTCAGGGGAGGGGTGGAATGTCGGCGCAGTCTTGGCGCACAGCGGCTCAGCGAAGGCGCGGATGACCTCGCATCGAGCGCTGATCAATTCGGCCGACAGCATCTCAAGACAGCCCTGCGCCGTATTGATCGTCGCCAGTGCCGTTGCGCGGGTCTGCGTGCCATCGGTTAATCCCTCACGCATCCGCATCACGTTGCCGATGAGGCGGTGCATGTCGTCTCGCCAATGGTGCAGGGTGTCGTTGTTGATGGGCATGGGAGCCTGGACAGGTGTGAGGGGCAGGAGCCGGCGCAGAAGCGTCATGTCGTCGGCTGCGGATGCGAAGTCGGGGAGGATCATGGGCCGCCCCCGTTCGGTCAGGAGCGGGAAGGCGGGGCGCTATGGCCCCAGCGCTTGTTGCCGTAGGCCCAGGCAAGGCCGCCGAGGACGAGCGGGGCGAGCATGACGAGGACGGCCATCACAGGCCCTCCATCATGCGATTGTCGCGGGCGGCCTCAGCGCGACGCTCTTCGGCGTCGGCGAGATCGCTGTCGTTCTGCTGGCGAGCGTGCGCGACTAGGTTGTCGAGCAAGTCGGCGTCGGCCTCAATCCAGTCGGAGAGCCAAGCCGGAATGGGGAAGTGCTTGCCGTAGCGAGATAGGTGTAACGCCGTGATCTCGGCGGTCGCGGCCTCCGGCGGCTCGTCCCAAGAACCCTTAAAGCCAGGGTGGAACTCGTACTCAATGACGAGCCCGAAATCCTGATCGGCGCCGTCAAAGAGAGAGATGCCGAGGCCAGAGATGAAGGTGCGGGGCTTTGCCATGGCTCAAGCCGCCTTCTGCGAAGCGGGGGCGCTGATGCCGTCGATGGCAGCGAGAAGGGCGCGAGCGGCGCGGTGCTGACCGCGGGTCTCGGCGTCTTCGATTGGCTGAGCGAGGTGCTGCGCTGCGAGGGCGTGGAAGCCGTCTAGCAGGGCGTTGTAGGCGCGAGAGGCGGCAACAGCCTCGTCGGGGTCCGACACGCTGTCTGCATGGTCGTGAGCAGCATCGCAGGCCGAAGCCCAACAGCCATAATCGCCCTCGCCGATCTCACCGAAGTGGTCTGAGTGAAGGGCGTAGCCGTCGCGGCTGCGCTCGATACGATAGCCGGCGGGAAGTGTGAGAGAGACGGCCATGATCAGCCCTCCCCAGCAAGAGAAGCCATCAGAGCAGCCTCAAGGGCGGCAATGGCTTCGTCGGCGGTCAGGGAGCCGGTAGCGCGAGCCTGGTTCTCGGCGGTGAGGCTGGCGACAATCTCGGAAGGGGTCTGGGAAGAAGGCATCGGGTGGCTCCATCAGCGCGTTGCCGATGAATCCTTGTAGCGATAGGCGCTACATGCCGTCAAGCGTCCGTAGCGAGAAACGCTACAATTATTTTCGGGACGCCTTTGCCGCAGGCCCGATATCAAGCAAGGTCCGGTACACGCGGCCTATGACGCGGTAGGGCACGTCTAGCAGGACCGGGCCATGGTCGCGGTTCGTGCTGTACGGCGAGAAGTAGTCCGGGTACTCGCGGAAGCGCTTGTAAGTTGTGCCGGCCTCGCTCTCTAACGAAACGACATAGAAGCCGCCTTCGACCAGGCGCGTGTCGGCCCGATTGACGAAGATCACAGAACCGGCCGGCGAGACCAGGTCCATGCTGTCGCCCTCTACGGTAAGGGCGAACCAATTGCCCGGCGGCAAATCGCTGGCAACGACGTAGCGCTCTACGTCCTCGGGCCGTACGGCTTCGCGCGGGCTAAGATTGCCGGCGCTGACGAGTGTATCGAGCAGGGGCACTTTCGTCAGGCCGTCCGCATTCTCCATCGGAGCCGGAAAGCCTGTCGCCTCTTCGATCGCCAGCATCTCGTCGCCAGACACGGCGCGCTTGCCTGAGACCATCTTGTTGACGGCAGCTCGGTCAATCGCACGGCGCAGTTTCTCTGTCAGGCGCCGCGAAAGCTCAGCCTGGCCCATCCCTGAATGCTTCAGGGCGTCTGCGACCCATTCGTTCAACATGGGATGGCCGTAGCGCCTATCGCGACGCGCGTCGGTGATTAAGTTCGCTACGGGGTCTTGCGGAGACGTAGCGATACGCGCTACACGTTCGATATGGAACCCGCTGCTTCGATAGTCCGAGCCCTCGGAGGGCCATCCAAAGTCGCCGAGATCGCCGGTGTCCACCGGACGCGCGTCTCGAACTGGATGCGCCCTCGCAGCAAGGGCGGAACAAACGGGTTCATTCCTCACCGACACGTTCAGACGCTTCTGTCGTACGCGGTGAAGCACGGCAAGGATGTGTCGGCGGCCTCCTTCGTAAATGCGGTGGCCGCATGAGCCAGAGCCGCAAGGGCATCTCTCTGCCCGACCTCAGCATTCTGTTCGGCCCTGACCCTGATGGGCAGGAAACAAAAAACGGCGCGTCCGCCGAAGCAGCGCGCCGTGAGGTAGTTGCAATGGAAGCTATAGCATACGTGCCGCAGCCTTTGAAGGCCGAGCGGTTTGAAACTCTTCGCGTAGCCCTGAGTGCGAAAGATTACGTTCGAGAGGGCTTCGTCCGCTTCAGCGCCGCGCAGGCCGCCTTGGTTCTGCGTGAGTGTCGTTACGTTCGCCAGACGCGAGACCTTCGTCTCGGAGGTCAGAACCAGATCAAGGTCCTCGCCGACATCATGCGCCGCAACCAGTGGCGCTCTCGCGACCAGATGGACTTTGCGCTGCTGGGCGGCACCCTGATCTTGCTTAACGGACACCACCGTCTCGCCGCTCAATCTCTCTGCGGAGCGGCCATCGAATGGTCTGTGGTGATCCACCCATGCGATACAGATGAGGACGTTGAGAAGCTGTTCTACAGCTTTGATACCAACGTGCGCATTCGTTCGAACGCAACGATCCTCTCTGCTGCGAATGCCGCAGATCTGATGGGTGTCACGGCCACCACGGCCGAGGCGCTTTACCGCGTAGCCCCGTTGCTGGCGGCGAACTTTGACTTCACTCGCGCTGCCCTTGATCCTGTCGTGACTCGTGTCGTTGATCGCCGAATTGAGATCATGAAAGCGGTTCAGGCGGAGGCGCTTGTCTGGGAGACCGCCGTCAAAAATGCGCCGAAGCTCGTCAAAAAGCGGCTGCGCACGCAAGGCGCTCTTGCTGTAGCACTCATTACTCTTCGTCATTCTCGCGAACGAGCGTTGTCGTTCTGGTCCGGCGTCGCCGAGAACAACGGTCTCTTCAAGGGAGATCCGCGACATACTTATCTCGCCGCCTTGATGACAGAGAATATGGGCGGGTCTGTTCAGCATACAGCACGACAGGCGGTTACTGCTTGGAACAAGTGGTACGTCGATAAGCCGCTCACCGTCATAAAATACCGAGAGGATACGCCACTTCGCATCCTCGGCACTCCGGTCGGGCGCTAAGTTATGGAGGCCCGCGACATCTCCCTGGCGAAGCTGCGCATCCGTCAGGATGCCCGGCCCGTTGATACGAAAGCACTTGGTGCTCTTATCGAAAGCGTTCGCGAGATCGGCTTTACGAGTTCGATCTTGGTTCGACCGAAGATTATCTTCGAGAGCGGACGTGAAGCCGGGGGCTTTGAGATCGTCGCGGGTCGTCACCGCTTCGAGGCGGCTCAGCAACTCGGCATGGACACTTTGCCCTGCCGAGTGTGCGACCATGACGATCTGCATGCTGAACTGGCAATGCTGGATGAAAACCTGCGACGCGCTGGGTATGGTTCGCCTGCTCTGGATGCGCAGGCGATTTCTAGGCGCAAAGAGCTCTACGAAATCTTGCATCCAGAAACCCGGAACGGCGGTTCCGGTAATGGGCGCGAGAAGCTTCGCCAAGTTGGCGAAGCTAATTCCGCTGAGCGCTTCTCGGCAAGCACGGCCTCGGCGACCGGCCGTAGCGAACGATCGGTGCAAAGGGACGCTGAGCGTGGATCGAAGATTAGCGAACGTGCCGTGCAACTTGTGGCCGGCACCCATCTGGATAAAGGCTCGTTTCTTGATAGCATCAAGTCTCTTGGTCCGAAGGAGCAGGAAGCTCGCATCCAGCGAGAGCTTGCCGCGCCACGCAAGCCTGTAAGTCCTGCGCCTGAGCCTCGAAATGAATTCGAGAGTGAACAGGTCTGGTTGACAAAGCTGGTGAAAACTTTCGAAGCGGCACCAGGTGAGTGGCGCGAGCGCGCCCGCGATGTTCTTTACCCTGACGTGCCCGTGATGGATCGGAGGCACGGCTAGATGCGTCCCCAGCCCATCATTGAAACGACTGCTGACGGCACCCACAAGGCCGTTGGCATCGGTATCGTCCGCAACGGCTGCTACGCCAACGTGAGCATCACGGAAGCCCGACGCTGGCGGAAATCTGTTCACCTTACGCGATCCGAGCTCGTCCGGTTCTGTAATGCAGGGCTCGACTTCGCTGCTGCCATGCCTGTTGAGCGGGAGGTCTGAGTGGCCGGCTACATCCCTTTCCAGTTCGTCCGACCGATCATGCACCGCGGCCCCGTGCCGATGCCGGTTGTCGATATCGCGCTGATCAGACCCGTTGAGGCGCCGGAGCCGGTCGAAGTTGCGGCAGTTCCGCCATCCAGTGGGCCGGTCGCGGTTCGTGATCCTGCGCTTCGAGCCTACACCGGAGTGACGACGAGCATGGTGCGCGAGATGCGCGACCGTCGTGCTGCTGGACAAAGCCTTTCGGTGATCGCGAAGGCAGTCGGCGTCACCGACCCGACTGTCAGACGGTACACCAAAGACATAGCTCCGCCAGAGGGCGGTTGGAGCAATGGCGGGCATCACACGAAGTTGCCGATGGATGCCGTCCGGCGAATGCGCCGTGCCGGCTTCACGTACAAGGAGATCGGCGAGAACTTTTCCTGCTGCCCGACCTCGATTTGGCGGCTGCTCAATCAGCCACGGCGAAGCACAGCCGGAAGGCGCAAGCCGGTCCATCGCTCTTTGGAGCAGGTCAGTCGCGTCACCGGGTACACCGCAGCGCAGATCCGCAAAGACCGCGAGGGTTGTGGTGGGCGCTCTAAGGGTGAGATCGCCAAGGCTAGAGCCATCCTGTTCTGGCTGGTGATCCGTAAACGCAGGGTGTCGTCGGTCAACGCCGGCCGTTCTCTTGGCGGCTTCAATCATACCAGCGCCTTGCATGCCGTTAAGCGGGTCGATGCTGTCATTGCGCATGCGGGCATATCTACCGAAGGCATGGTGACAACGCTCGTTCGGCAACTTTGGGCCTTCGATTGGTCCGAGGCTGGCGTCTGATGTTGCCGTCCTCACCGCTTTCCCCCCTGTATCCGCCATCCGTACCGGCGGAACAGGGCATTCATCTTGGCGCGGCCTTCAGCCTCCGCCTTGGTCGTAGCGTCGCTCGGATTGCCGTCCGTGGCGCGCTCACTCTCACGCGGGCGATCGTACTGGCTTGCCGGCCGGTAGCGCTTCCCGCTCGCTCTGACGGCACGCTCATGATCCAGCCCGGACCACGCGCCGTCACTCATGTTGCCTGCCGTTCTGCGTACCTCCGTGCTCACTGCGATCACCTCCGCGTCGAGGATCACTCGACACGATCGGAGACTGCAGGTGCGCAAATTCTCTCTGCCCTTCCGCAAGCCCCCTTTGCAGAGCCCGCAAATGGTCACCGCTGAAGTCCTTCATGCCAAAGCGCTTTCCAGCGAGCTCTTGCGCTGGGAAAGCCGCGGGCCGGGCGACACAGAAAACGCAATGCGGCGTGTCGCTCGTCGTCATGGCATCGACTACGGGGCACTGTGGTCGCTGCGATACCGCGCGCCCAAGCGGATCTGGGCCGATGTCGCCAATGCAATCTCGGCTGCCTACGACGCCGAGGTCGAACGCCAGCGGGAGAAGCTAAAACATGCCGCGATCACCGCCGAGCAGACGTTGGGCGCTAATCACCCTTCGGTTCGAAGGGCTCAGGCTTTGGTTCGACGTACAGCTCGCGCGCCTGCGCCGCTGGTGGACGCGAAGCGGAAACGACTGATCCCCTTGGAGGATCGCGTCTGATGGCGATCCTCCCCGACTTCATGATCCGCGAGCTTCGCGTCGGCGATGGCCGCCACGTCGTTGTCCCGTTCCTTGAGCGGACGGTCGTCAACGGCATGTCAGCCGGCGTCAGCCACGCGGGCTACGACATCCGGTCAAAGCAAGGCGCCAAGCTCGCGCCCGGCGACTTCGTGCTGCTGTCGTCCGTCGAGCATTTCGTCATGCCGAATGATTGCATCGCCACGGTGCGGGACAAGAGCACCTGGGCGCGGCGCGGGCTGTCGGTCTTCAACACCGTCATTGAACCCGGCTGGACCGGATACCTGACGATCGAGGCCGTCAATCACGGCCCGCAGCCGGTCAAGATCCAGGCCGGCGATCCCATCGCGCAGATCATCTTTGAGCAGATGATGTCGCCTCCCGATCGCAGCTATTCGGGAAAATACATGGATCAGCCCGACTGCCCCGTCGCCGCATTGGACGAGGTGTTGGCATGACCGACCGCCTCAGCAACGGCTTCGTCTGCGTGCCGGTCGGCACTGGCACCGCTGTCCTTACCTTCGGCACCGAAGGCGATGAGATGGTGATCGACCTGAAGGCGCCAGGCTTTCCGCGTGCTTCTGTTCGCCTGAGCGTCGCACTCGGGACTGAGCTTCGCGAACGCTACCTCGAATGCCTCGGCAACGCTCAGGCGGAAGCCGACGCGAAGGCGCGAAAGCGCGCCGCTGCGATGGACGAACTAATCGCTCTCTCTGCCGACGAAATCTGATCTTCACTTCGGAGGCCCGATGGTCATCAAGCGCCAGACCTATCCGCGAGTCCGTACCGGCCGTGCCATGCCGGAGGCGGTCATCCAGCGCTCGATCGTTCGCTACCTGCGCACGGTGCTGCCGGCTGGCTTTCTCGTCGTGGCTGTGTCGAACAACCCGCGATCGGCCATCGCTGGCGCCCGTGAAAAGGGCATGGGCATGCTGAAGGGCTGGCCCGACCTCGCCGTCTATGGCCGCGGATCGGACGATCGCCCCTTCGCTGGCTTCATCGAGGTGAAGGCGCCCGGTGGCTACCTCCGCCCCGAGCAGCGCGACACCCTTGATCGCCTTCAGGACTGCGGCCACCCGACTGCCGTTGTCCGTTCCATAGAGGACGCTCAACGCGCCGTCATCGCTTGGGGGCTGCCGTCGAAGGATGTGACCGTCAGTGGTCAGCAGGTGTCGGCATGACCGCCCCCTTGCGCGTCCTTGATCTGTTCTCTGGCATCGGCGGCTTCAGCCTCGGCTTGGAGCGGACCGGCGGCTTCAAGACCGTCGCCTTCTGCGAGATCGAACCCTTTCCCCGCCGCGTGCTGGCGAAGCATTGGCCCGGAGTCCCCTGCTATGACGACGTGCGAACCCTCACAGCCGAACGTCTCCGCGCAGATGGGATTTGCGTGGATGTCATCTGCGGAGGTTTCCCCTGTCAGGACATCAGCGTCGCGGGACCAGGTGGTGGACTGGCGGGCGCGCGCTCGGGCCTATGGTCTGAAATCGCCCGTCTTTCTGGCGAGCTTCGACCCCGCTTCGTCATCGTGGAGAACGTCGCAAACCTGCTTGGTCGCGGGCTTGGAACCGTTCTCGGGGACTTGGCCTCGCTCGGGTATGATGCGGAGTGGCACTGCATACCGGCTGCCGCCGCTGGCGCGCCGCATGACCGAGACCGCTTCTGGCTCGTGGCCTACCCCAACTGTTCCAAATGGGGGGCGTTCAATCCCGCCGAGGAGCGAGTGGCGCGGTCGGACGCCCTATCACAACGGCAGCAAGGTTCAGATCGATCTAGCGCAGGCCGTCAGGATGTGGCCGACGCCAACGATCTGCGGAAACTACAATCGGAAGGGGGCGTCGAAAACGTCGGGCGACGGGCTGGCGACAGCGGTCCGATCGTGGCCGACGCCGACTGTTCAGTACGCATCAAACAACGGCGGCCCCTCGCAACTATTGCGGAACAGCTTGCCGCTCAACGCCACCGTGGGTGGCCCGTTGAACCCGACGTGGGTCGAATGGCTCATGGGGTTCCCGGCAGAGTGGACCGCCTTAAAGGGCTCGGCAACGCTGTCGTCCCGCAAATCCCGGAGCTGATCGGCCACGCCATCCTCGCCTCTCTCGCTCATCGGGAGGCCGCATGACCTTCGACACCCATCCCGCCTTCCGCCCTGACCGTCCCCGCTCCCTACAGCGTGACGACCTCAACGCCATCCGCGCTGTGTGTCCGCTAGAGGCTGCTGAAGCCTGCAACGCAGTTTATCGCGCTCAGCACGACGAAGCTGCTGTGCCGGCCGCTCTGGCAGCCCTGGAGGCCCTTCCTCTCCCTGTCCAAGCCAAGATCCACACGGACAGCCTCGCATTCCTGGCAGCCTATTCGGCGCCCATCACACAGACACGGAGGCGGGCAGCGTGACAGTGATCGCCACCGCGCTGGCTGCGCTGATTGAAGCCGGGCTGCAGGGTGAGGCTCTGGTGGCCGCGATCGGTCGGATTGAGGCGGCGCAGATTGCGTCGCAGCAGCCGGTCAAGACCGCTCGTCAAGAAAGAAACGCCCGCTACTACCAAAATCGCAAAGCGAGAGAGGCCGGCGGTGATGCGCCTGAAACCGTCTTAATTAAGACGCTTAAGACGAATTCAGACGAGCAAAAAGAAGGTCCCCAGACCCCTAAGAAAAATACTACCCTTCAAAATTCTACAGCGGGCGAGCCGAAGCGGTCGAAGCGGCAGAAGCCGGAAGGCATCCTCTGCCCTGACGACTTCCGGCCGACCGAGAAGCACTACGCCAAATGCGATGCCGAGGCTGTACCGCACTCGGTTGCTGATGAAACCTGCCGAAGAATGCATCGCTGGTCGCATGAGCATGCCGACCGCGATGTCGCTTGGAAGGCCAATTGGTCCCTGGCGCTTCATCATTTCCTCGAAACCGAGATCGAGAAGTTCAAGCGCGGCCAATCTGCGGCCCGTGCATCGCCTGGCGGCAAGTCATCTCGGAATGGAGCCCTTTCCCGCGCTGCTGACCTCGTAGGAATTCCCAATGAACAGCGTCCAGCATCATCGCCAAGCCGAGATATGTTCACCGTCATTGACCACGAGAACAATGGCCGACCTGACCGGCAAGTTTACGAACCGGCTGGAGGACAAGCCCGGGGATTTCCGCAGGAAGCTCATCTCCGCCTTATTAGCGCCTACGGCCGTTGAGCGGGCGGCGCTGGAAAGCCGGCACGCCGAGCTGATGGCATCCCTGACGCCGACGCCCGGCAAGACCGCCACCGACGTTATCGTGCTGCTCATTGCGGGTGCCCCGGCCTTCGGCATGTCTGAGCGCGAGGCGGACATGAAGGCACTGCTCTACGCGGAAGCCCTTCGCAAGGAGCCGACGTGGGCGATTGAGCGCGCTCGCCAGCGCTTCGCGACCGGAGACTGGTCCTGCCCCTGGAACGGCACTGGTTGCCCTTCCTCGGCTAACGTCGTGGCCGAGTGCCGAGAGATCACGCTGCCGATCGAAGCCGAGATCCACAGGATCGGACAGATCCTTAGCGCCGAGATGGTGGACGGCGGGACGACCGATGAAGAGCGGCAGGACGCCTTGGACGTCTGGGCGAAGCTCAAGACCGAGATCGGCGCCAGCAACGTCCTGAGCGAGCGCACTCCTGAAGAGATCACCCGCGAGCGCAACGCCATGGCGGAAGCGAACACGCGCTTTCGCGCTCGTGAGGCGGCGCACAAGGCCGCGGTGGCCGCGCAGGCGCCGGAGGGCGCAGCGTGACCGACCGCCTCCACATCACCGATCACGCCCTGCTCGGGTGGATGGAACGGCGCCACGGCCTCGACATCCCAACGTGGCGCAACCTCATGCGGGATGAGGCCGAGGCTGCGGTTCGCCGATTTCATCCGACGATGCAGCCGACTGGCTCGGCCTTCGTCGTTTCTGCCGAGGGCAAGGTCGTCGGCTACTGCGAGGACGAGTTCCGCAAATCGTACCTGCTTGGCCGCAGCCTTATCTTCGTGCCGCGGCCACCTGCTGCCGATCCCACCGCTTTGCCGAGGGAGGAAACGACATGCCGAGCCACCTGACTGAACGTCGCTTCCGTGCTCGCGCCACGCCGCAGCACAACGCCATCCTGCCGACAGAGGTGCCGATCCCAGCGCACCTGCGGAATTACGTGCCCGCCATCGAGGCCGACTTTCTGCGGTGGTATGTGTGCGGGACCGTTCCGCAGGGCGAGCGCCGCGCTGGCGAAAGCCTCCGGCGCGAGACCGAACGCCTCAAGGCTCGGGGCCGGGCTCCTTTCGTAACCTACGCACCCTGCGCCACGGCTTGGCAAAAGCGGAAGCGTGGTTCGCTGGATTTACCCCGGCGAGAGGTGCAAACGCCGATCGTGCGAAGCTACCTGTTTATTGGCATCTCGCACGGTATCACAGGCGACCACCTCGGCATCATGTCCGAACGCAACAGCGAGCGCCAGAACCGACACGGGCTGTCCTCTGTGCTCGGGAGTTCCACCGGCATCCCCATCGCCCTGGGCGGGGCTGCAATCGGATTTCTGAGCCGGCTGGCTGAGGACGAGCGGCAGGCTGGGCGGCATCGCACGGTTGGTGAGGCCAAGTATGCCGCCGGGGACCGCGTCGAGGTCGCGAACGGTATCATGGCCGGCCACTCGGCGCTCATCATGGGCGTGGACGACCTCGCAGGCCGCATGCTGGCTGAGGTCGAGCTATTCGGCCGGATGACGCCGATCGAACTCTCGTTTGACGACTTGGCGAAGGCGGCTTGACTTACGACTCAGGGCATATATCTTCCTGCGCGCGTGCCGAAACTAATACTAACAAAAGACGGCGCAGGAGAGCCCGAGTACGCCCTTACGGCGGAAGAGGCTTCTTGCGTCGGGGGTAGTCCCCCTAGAGTTTCACAGTTCGGATGCAGTTGAGTCGTAAGGCCAACTCCCACTGGCTAGGTGCCGCCTAGACATCCGATACCCATCAGGCGGCGAGGGCCTTGGAGTGCAGATGCCTGCGCTCGGTCCGTGGAAACTTGGCCTTCGGAGCGTGCCCCCGGGAAGGCGCTCCACTCCCGACATCGGGGCCGCCTGACAGAGTTCGAAGGGGAGGCGCGGGACACCGCGTGACATTGGCGCGTAGGCCGGGGTCGGATTCCCAAGGCGCCAGCGAAAGAATACGGCCCTGCCGAGCGCAAGTTCGGTCCCCTTCGATCCTCACCATCAGCACGTAAGGAAGGCGAGGGGATGATCACCATTTTCGGCGTTCCAGTCTTCGGCGTGATTTTGCCGTTCATCGGCCGGCGCACGATCCCGCTCAATGGCGATGGGTCGGTGGTGGATACCGGTCAGTACGACATGACCGAGGAAACGGGCGCCTACTACACACGTCCGATGGTTTTTGAGTGGCTTGGCTTCGGGTGCGGCCTCGGCCCGGCGCTCGTCTACAGCGCCAGAACGAATGAGCCCGTTGACCCGCCCTGGCTCGCTGTTGAGGGCGCCTGATGTCGATGGGCCGCGACAAGGTCATTATGGCTCCGTATCGGCTTTCGCCGGAGACGGATCGTGATCTGCGCCGGGTTCGGCAATCGCCGCGTAGCCATGTCGACGTGCAAGCGGAACGTCGCAATCGAGCGGCTCGATATCGCGCCCGGCTTCGATGACCCCCACCGAACTCCAGTTTCTCCGCCTCTGCGCCGCCGTCTACTGCATGGGCATCACCCTTGCCTGTGAGCGGGCAGATGCGTGGCTGGCAGGGGTGGAAGGGAAGGGGAGGTGATGGCGCTCATCAATCGCCTTATCGCCGAAGCAAAGGCTGGACCGAGCCCGGTGGTTACTGTCCGCGAGCATGAGGTCCGCAAAGTCGCTGAGCATATGCGTAAGCTCAGGCACGACGGCCTACCGGTCGATGATTACGTGAGGCTCTTGTGCGCCGGAGAGGTCCGCATGCTCGGCAATCCGGTTGTCGTGTTGCCCGAACCCAAGCTCTACACCCCCGAACCCCAAACCGCAGAAGACCGCATCGCCACACAGCGGCAGACTAAGCCCGTGTCGGATAAGTGCGGGATCACCCGAAGACGACGAGTGACGCGCTAAGGAGGCCGCATTGGCTCAGAGACTTTTCCCGCTCCGCCGCGCGCGTCAGGTCGTTCCCGGCGGCGCCACGAGCCAAGGCAGCGGCGGCGTGCTCGTCGCGTGCTCTGCTGATGGTTGGGTGCGCCTGAACCTGGCGAGCGGCGACTTCATCGACATCTACGCCAAGGCCGGCACGCAGTTCATCCCCGACATCCACGTCAACGGCGTCGGCAGCGCTTCGGCCTTCACGCCGCTGGCCACAAACGTGGTCGTGAACGTCTGCGACTACTGAGCACCCAATGACCGGACGGCCTTCCAGTTTCACGCAGGCAATAGCGGACACGATCTGCGAGCGTATGGCTGAGGGCGAAAGCCTCAGGCTGATCTGTCGTGATGATGCGATGCCTGCTCGGTCGAGCGTGTTCCGTTGGTTGCGGGAGAATGAGGCGTTCCGGGACCAGTACGCGCAGGCGCGCGAGGATCTGTTCGAGACCTGGGGCGAGGATGTCTACGAGACCGCTCTCACCGCGGCACCTGAGGACACGGCCCGCGCCCGGCTGCTCGTAGACACCCGCAAGTGGCAGCTTTCGAAGATGGCGCCGAAGAAGTACGGCGAAAAGGTCGAGCATGAGCATGGCGGCGTCGGCGGCGGTCCGATCGGGATCGCGGTCAGCTTCATCCGGCCCAACAAGGATTGAGTTTCCCGAGAAGCTGGAGCCGCTGTTCCAGCCTCATCGGTACAAGGTGCTGTATGGGGGGCGTGGCGGGGCCAAGAGTTGGGGGGTTGCCCGAGCGCTGCTGATCGAGGCGGCAAGCCGGCCGCTCCGCGTGCTCTGTGCCCGTGAGATCCAAACCTCCATCAAGAACAGCGTCCACCAGTTGCTCAAGGATCAGATCGAGGCGCTTGGTCTCGCGGGGTTCTACGAGGTGCTGGAGACGGAGATCCGAGGGCGCAACGGCAGCCTGTTTCTGTTTGCCGGCCTCAAGCACAACGTGGCCAGCATCAAGTCGAAGGAGGGCCTGGATCGCGTTTGGGTCGAAGAGGCGCAGACAACGACGAAAGGCTCTTGGGATACTTTGATCCCGACCATCCGCAAGGAAGGCTCGGAAATCTGGGTGACGTTCAACCCAGAGCTGGACAGCGACGAGACGTATCGTCGTTTCGTGCTCAACCCGCCGGCCGATGCCTGCGTGCTTCGCGTGAATTGGGATGACAATCCGTGGTTCCCGGATGTTCTGCGTCGGGAAAAAGACGATCTCCGAGAGCGCGATCCGGATGCCTATCTCAACGTCTGGGAAGGCCACTGCCGCCAGGCGCTGGACGGCGCGGTCTATGCGGATGAGCTTCGCGAGGCGACGCAGGCTGGCCGCATCATGCGGGTGCCATATGACGCCACCAAGCCTGTTCACACTTTCTGGGATTTAGGCTGGGCCGACAACACGTCCATCTGGTTCGCGCAGGCGATCGGCTTTGAGTACCGGCTGATCGACTACTATCAGAACAGTCAGAAGGCGCTTCCGCACTACCTGAACGCCTTGCAGGAGCGCGGCTATATCTACGGTACAGATTGGCTACCGCACGACGCCTCAAGCCGACAGATGGCGACAGGCCGCTCCATTGAGGAGCTGATGCGAGATGCCGGCCGCGACGTCCGAATGGTGCCGCGCCTATCGCTGGCCAACGGCCTGAACGCCGCGCGAACCGTCTTCAACAAGTGCTATTTCGATGAGACCAAGTGCGCGGATGGCCTCCAGTGCCTGCGCCACTACCGCTACGAGACGGACACCGATCGCGGGACGCTGAAGGGCGAGCCCCTGCACGATTGGGCGTCTCACGGCGCGGACGCCTTCCGGTACTTCGCCATCGCCATGCAGGAACCGGTCAAGCCCTACGTGGCCCGACCGAAAGAGCGGAGAGACATCGCATGAGCGCCGAAGACCGCGCGGCCCAGCCGCTCACGCCTGAGATGCTTGAGGTCATCCTTCGCGTCGCGCGGGAGACGGCGCGTGAGGAAGTGCGCGCTGCCATGCATGCCGCCGAGCCC
>Ga0182197_1000057_pt1 | contig 15194 bp, 17 predicted proteins | sample G5R1MG_37_FD_128397 | JGI IMG/M metagenome (GOLD analysis project Ga0182197, IMG submission 128397) | Switchgrass phyllosphere microbial communities from Michigan, USA - G5R4_MAIN_12SEP2016_LD1 MG | ecosystem: Host-associated > Plants > Phyllosphere > Phylloplane/Leaf | place: USA: Michigan...
GCCGGACATGCTGCCAAAACCGCGAGGATCGAACGCGCGCCGCAGCTGAAATGCGGGGGTCACAGGTTCGAGTCCTGTAAGCGGCACCACCTTCTTAAAGGCACTTCCACAAGGCAACCCGGCACTGACCGGCGGAAGGGCCTTTGGCCTTGGGTGGAGCTTGGGTCCCACGTGGGTGTCTGGACAGGGCTTTCGAGCGCGACCTATGCTTGACTTCGCTAAGAGCGATCTCTCAATAGTACTCACGGATGTAGGTGTAAGCCTTATCGAAAAGCTCGGCATCCTGGTGAAGCTTGTACTGGAACAGCGTCTGCCGCAGTGCCTTTTTGAGCTCTCGCTCGCCGGCATGAGTGGATTGCCAACCTTCAAATCGAACGGCGCGCACGATCTCGTCTATGTCGTCAACAACCCGCTTGACCAACACGGGGGTCTCGCCATGTTTTTTCTTGAAGAGTTCGGTCAGGGCTGCCTTGCCGCGATCGATGTCTTCTTCAGCGGGCGTCTCGCGTTCGGCTTTCACCACTTCCTTGGCTAGCGCGAGTAGCTACTTTAGCAAGTCGGTCGATAGCAGAAGCCCTTGCTGGTGGCGGTTCTTCAAGTCCTCCAGTCGTTCGCCCAAAGCTTTGAACTTTGGGTTGCCCGCATGCTTGCGCATGCGTCCGGCCAACTTGAATCAGATTTCCTTGGCTTCTTTCTCGGGATCGGGATTGCCCAGCACAGCTTCGAGCAGGTCGGTGTCCAGGTCATCGCGGATGGCAGCGACGTGGACGTTTTCGTGACCGAGCTCGATAGTCTTCGCGCCAAGTCGGTGCCAGAGCAACCTGCCGGTTCCGGTCGAGGGCTTGAGCGACTCGTAAACTTGAGCCAGCCGACGAAAGTCTTTCTACATCGGGGTCAGCAGGGGATCAGGCGACAGGGCCTCCCAGATGCGTGCCAGCACACTGAAGTCTGCCGCGAAAGCGTCGCGCATGTCGTTGTTTGGGATGCATTCCTGCGCGGCGATAAGACCTTCGTAGCCCGTCAGCGTGCGATCGACGCCGGCGAAGTAAGCAAGACACTTCCGCATCGCTGTCGGCAGCTCATGGACCATCTCCGCGATGTTTGGAACCGCCTTCTGAACGCCCTTTTCATCGAACTTCAGCGCCTGTGCCACGTCATCAAAAATGCCCAGATAGTCGACAACAGCAAGCAACCAGTCCTCGACGACACCCGTCGATCGGTCGGCTGAAGTCGCAAGCCCCTGGTTCCCGCAAGGGAGCTGGGAGCTAAACTTCGCTTGGCTTATTTTTTTTGGCCAAAGGGCACTGAAGCTCAGAGGTCGAGCTCATGAACCAAACAGTTCACCCGGACCGCCCCTCCGATCTTAGTCGGGATCGCCTCGCAGCAAGATGACCTGTTCGCTCGCTTCATTGCGCGCAGCTTCAAGCCAATCACGTGGAGTGATACCTCGCTGCTCCAGCAGTGACAAGGGAGCCGCTCTCGTGGCGACGGCCGCTTCACGTTGGCGAAGCTTCTCCACCTTGGGTCGTGCTTCCTCGCTCGCTCGCGAGAGTGCCAGCGCCCAATCCTGCGAACCCGCGTCGATGCCCTCGGGCAGCTGCGCACTCACAAGGTCAGCCAAGCCGATCGCCCCTGTCAGCAGTTCTACCTGTTGAGCGTTCTCCTTCGCGACTTGCTTCGCCAACCGCCCTTCGTTTGCGGCCATGAACGAGGCGACACGCAAGCCGCCGGTCAAGGTGAGCGCATCGATCATGGTGTCGGCAAGGTCGAACGAAGGGGGCAAAGCAAACAGCAACTTGTGCGCGTTTTCGTTGAACCGATCCTGGTATCTTCTCGCCTCGCGCCCAACAGCCAGCCACTCCTGTGTCGCGTGCTCCGGTCGACCCATTTGCCAGGCTTCATCAAAGCGCCGCAGCAAGGATTGCACATCGAGAAAATCTCTGTCGACACGCTCCTGACGGAGCTGATCGAGCTTGTCGCTCACGATATCGATCTTCTCAGATAACTCGTGAACGGACTTCTGCACGCGCTCAAGCTTCGCCAATGTGAGCGCAAAGCCAGCCAGGGAGACGCCAACACCAACCGCGCTGAGCCCCAGGGTCGCTACCCCAAGGCTCTGCAAGCTTGAGACCCCCTGCGCAACGCCGTCCATTTTGGAGGTCATGTGCGTCAACGTGCTCTCGACGCGCCCCACCCCCTCCTCAAGGCGACCGACCACTCGCCGGACGACCTCGGTTTGTACGACTGCGGCACCCTGCAGTGCGAGATCACCGATGCCAGCCGCGACACCGACCAGAGGATTACCGGTCGCGCTCCCGACTTTTGCGGTAGTCTTCAGCGCTTTCAGGAGCCCTGCGCTTGGGTCGGAGTTCAAGAGGGCGGCCGCGGTGTCGTTCCACGCTCCCGTTTCCTGCAGGTAGCTGTGGATCTTTCCCTTCAAGGGGCCCGACGCATGACGCACGACGCTTCCGACGATGCGAAGGGTTCCTTCATCGATCCCAGTCCGCGCTTCGATGCTGGCGACCAGGAACTTACCGACCTGGTTCATAGCGCCATGCTCCGAGCTTCGTTCGTCACTTCGTCGATCATGGAGATAAGCTGACCCATCAGCGGGCGTGGCGCCCCCCTAGTTCCCATCCAAGCCTGCGTAATCCGGCCGGCGGCTGCCTTCCGGAGTCGGTCGTGTAGACCCGTCCCGCTTTGGAGCTTCGCGCTTGCACCCCCTAGTACGTCTAGAGCTCTGCTTCCTACTTCCACGGCGCCTTTCGCCAAGCGGTTCTCGACGACGTAGTTCGGCAAGGTTGGTAGGCGGGTGATCCGCGGAAACCACCGGCTTGGCGCGTGCTCTGACAGTTCGGTCTCTTCTTGTGCCTCGGCCTGCGTACTCGGGAAGCTCAGGACGTCCACTGAAGCGGTGAGAGCTGACGCAAGCGGCTGGTAGGCGGAGTTGATTGCCTGCAGTTCCTTCGCCGCTTGCTCGAACAGGGTCTTGAGCCGGACCGCCAGGGTGACCTGCATCGCCCCATCCACTCGATCATACACGAACCGCGCAGGATTCATGAGCGTATCCAGCAGAGAAGCCTCCGGAAGGTTTGTCTCAACCTCGTCGCGTGCACTGCTCCCGGCTGCGTTGATGAGCTCCCAAGCTGCAAGCGTGAGCCGATCACGCCACGCCGCTACCGCTTGGCGCTGCTCCAGATCGTCGAGATTCATAGCCCCTCACTTCGTGCAAGGGCCGCCAGCGACCCGTAGCAGCCCGTAAGCACAGCTTCCCGGCGAGAGACACCGCTTGGCCCCTGCAGTTCGGGACAGCGTGCGAAAACGACACACGCGTTATGAAGTCCCGCTGGACAGCCAGACAAGCGCGACGAACGCGACCACTATCTTGAGAATGCGCGCAACTCTTGGGAAAAACCTGCCCGTGAGATTTACGATCGCTCCAAGCACGGCCACTTCGGCGACTAGAGAAAGTACACCTCCCAGCATCGTTCAAGCCAACCCGCCGACCTGTCCCCCCATCGACGCCGTCACGCGAGTGCCGCGTGATGCGGGCGAGCGGTGCCGTCGAAGCAGTCGCCCCGTGAACACCCCTTGTGCCGCTCGTAGTGCTCCATGTGCGCCTTCTGACCATTTCGGCCTACGCTGTGCGAACGGACGCGCCCAGCGCACTCAGGACAGCGCATCCGCCGGCTGCTCGGCATCTTCAACGCCAACTCGATCTCGATCGGCTCCCAGCGACCGTTTGCGTGGAGTTCTGCGACGATCTCGCTCACACGATTTCCCCTGGTCAGAGCACGAAGGCGCCGATTACTTTCGCGATCTCTGTGATGTTGGTCTGCCCGGTGAACTCGAACTTCACCTTGCCCAGCCCAGAGAAGTATAGCTCCAGCTCGGCGTCCAGGTCGAACGTGCCCGCGGTCTCCACCGAGAACGCCACGATCTTACTGTACGGCAGTGACGTGAAATCGCGCTTCTTTCCCGTGATGCCCTGCACGTTCACAGCGATCACCCGCTTGTCGGTGAACACGACGCCATCGCGCATCGCCCGGAAGGCGTTCAGGATGGTCTCGCCCGGGATCAGCAACTCGGACACCATGGTGCCGTAGTCGTTGCTCTCCTTCAGCTTGAAGAAGCTGCCGTTTTTAAAGTCGATCATGTTTATAAACCCCTCCTTGTAATCGTGACCGTCACCTTTTCTCGCGGTAAGGCTCGCAGGCTATCCCATCGTGGTCACCGTCGAGGTTTGGATTGTAGCCAGGCTGCCCTCTGTACATCGGTGCGGCACCAGCCGCACGAGCTGCCGCACAGCTATAGAACGCCGATGCAGCTGCACGTGGCTGGTGGCGCACGACGTTGGTGCCAGGCCGATCGACCATCCGAGGTTGCCCCTGCGGCTCGCGTGGATGGGCATCGCGGTAAGCACGTGGCATTTCAAACTCCGAAGCCCAGATGCCTCGTTTTTGAGCCTTGCTGATGGCCTCGATCCCGCCGTAGAGATTGCCGCCGTCGCCATAGGCCACTGCAAGGCCTTTCCGCACCATCTCGGCTGCAACATCAAGCTGGCCAACATGACAGCGGGCTACGGTTCTGCCGTAGACGTCTTTGTCTATCGGTTCGCAAGCGACTTGCTTGCCCTCAACCATAAAACCTAGCGCGGTCGCTGCATCGAGTCCGCAGGTCCACTCGGACCAGTTCACGCGGCAAGTCTGTCGTGCCTCCGGGGCATCGATGCCGAACAACCGGATGCGCTCTGTGCCGATCGCAAGAGTGTCGCCATCAACTGCCCGAGCGATGCCTGTCTGCGCATTCGCCGGTCCGCAAGGAGCCAGGAGTGCCGCGACGATGACGAACCTCTTCATCCGATCAGCCTAATAGTAGAACATTGCTGAGTGGTTGATCGGTTCGGTGCTGCTACGACTTTCGCCTGAACGACCAGACAAGCGCCGATATGCTCGTAATCAAAGTGGAAAGTGCGACCAAGTACGCAGGGACAAGGCTCATGTCTTACAACTCCTTTGTCCATCCACTAACCGAAACGGTTCCTTGTAGGAAAGTGGTTTTGTTAGGGCCTAGGTGTTTGGCTGATTATGCAAAGCAACGATCCAGCGGCGCTGCGGGTTGAGCACCAGAGGGGCGATCAGACTGACACGCCCCCGATGGAGAGCTTATGACCTCGAACCTGGTTTCCGCCGTTTTCGACAGCCATGCTGAAGCAGATAACGCCGTGGCCGCACTCCGCAGGGCTGGCGTGAACGATAGCGCGATTTCTGTTGTTGCTCAGCATGACGGCAAGACCACCACCACTGATGGTGATGGAAACGACACGCAGGAGTTTGTTGGCAAGGTCGCCGCAGGTGCGGGGATTGGCACATTGCTGGGCATCGCAGCCTTGGCTATTCCAGGCGTTGGTCCGCTTGTCGCGGCAGGCGCCATCGCCACCGCCGCAATCCCCGGCGCGGCCGTAACTGGCGCCCTTCTGGGCGGTGCTGCGGGCGGGCTTCAGAAGGTCCTCACCGATCACGGCGTCAGCCACGAAGATGCAGCGTATTACGACAACCATGTCAGCAACGGCGGCGTCTTTGTCTCGGTCCATCCCAGTGAAGCCGGCATCACGTCAGAAGCTGCGGCGGATATCCTCCATCGCAGTGGCGGTCATAGTTCAGCCCGAGCGCGGATTGCGACCGACATCTAAATAGCGCAGTCGTTGGTGACGACACCTGAGCGCCTACCTTGGGCGTCGTCACCGATGTTTGGCATAGCTGACCTGCAGTTGCCTGCGCTCGTCTCTCGCCTGTGTCGGTAGGGAACACCCTCATGCTTGCAGCGTCACAGATCCGCTGCAGCGCCAGGGGATTGTGCTTCTCCGGCGAGGATCCGCAGAACCCATTCAGCGAAATTATACATCGATTCCCAGTCAGCCAGCCGTCACCACGGTCAAGGCAAGTTGCCGATTGCGGTCATCTTCCACCGCCGAGCACAATCCACGCTCTTGCGTCTTCCTGCTCGCGGATGCCTATCTGGCGTTCTTGCGCCTAAGCGTTGGCTTGTCTGCGCTCCAGTCGCTCAGCCGGGGAAGCCGCAAACTGGCGATAGCCCTGCTCCCAGGCCGAACGCGCCCGACCCGGTGCATATGGATTATCGGCCATCGAAAGTCCGACTTGTGCAGCTTTGACGCCCCATCGCCGAGCGTGGTGTACAATATTCACTTCGGATCCCTTAATGCGAGATGGTGCAATGCAACATGAGGCAAATCGGTCCCGGCAATTAGATCCGAAATGGTTCTATTCTGTTCCGCCAGCTTGCCAAATGCGGGTGCAGTCGACCATGGGGTAAGAGGTGCTGGTGTCCGCACCGGTGTCGCTGAGGCGTTCAGTCGTTAGCAGGCGTCAGCCTGGTTGGATTAATTGTCAGCGCAGCGCCAATCATCCAGAATGACGTCTCCAGCAACGCATTGTTCAAGCGCGGATGTCCCAGTGCAGATCGCGACCGGTGATGGCCACGAGCCATTCGTGCAGGTTTGCAAGTCGGTCTCGCGAGCTGTTCACAAGATCGATTTGATGTCGCCGATGCTCGACCGCAATCGTGGCCTAGCTCGCCTGGCTTGGAGCCGCCAGGAGGGTGTAGCGCAAACCCGTTTATCCACGTCGGAGTAAGTTGATGGTCCTAGGAAGCTCAAGCCCCGATCATGATCGCAATATGGCGATCTACGTCGCCGTCATCGATGGTGCCACCTTCGGCGAGCTTGCCCTCCGGTATGGTATCAGCAAGGTTCGCGTGCAGAAGGCCTACGCTCGCGAGCGCACGAACGCCTGGGAAGCGCGACGGCGAGGCGAGACCAGCCATCTCGATCGCCCCATTCCGGCAGATGTCTGATGTCAGCCTCTCAACCACCTTTTACTGTCTACAGCAGCATTTAAGGGCGGTCATGGCATGCCTGCGACGGCGATGCAGAAGCGGGGTTCAAGCGTCTCAACATAGTCGACGCCCACCTGACATGCACGAGGTGCTTGATGCTGCTACGCTTGAATGGTCAAGCTACGCACCATCGCAAAGGAACGGCGCCCCAGCCGAAGCCAGGGCGCCAAGGTGGCTACATGGGGATGCAACGGCCGCCACTTAGACCGGCAGAGGCAGTCAAGCAAATTGCTGTGTCCTCAGCTTTTACCGTGCTGTAGGGGAACCCTCACGCGAGAACATCAACGATCAGTCGGCAGTTTACGAGATCTTTGCGCGCATCCGCTTGGCCCGTTGAGCTGGATCAGGGTGGGTCCTTAGCAGCCCAATGCCGCCGCCACCGCCCATTGCCGCCAGTTTATCCATCGCGGCTGGGCATGCCTGTTGCGGGTAGCCCTTTGCGGTCATGAAGGTCAGTGCGTAATCGTCAGACGCGGTTTCAGCGCCCTGTGAGTACTGAGCGCTAACCACGTTCTGGATCAATCCACCAAGCTCGGAGCTGGCGATGGTGCGCACGCCGCTGCTGGCCGTGCCTGCCACGCTCAGCGCTGCGTCCTGCTGCAGGGCACGCTTCAAGCGCTTTTGCCCATGCTGGAGTTTGACATGCCCGATCTCGTGGCCGATCACGCAACGTACTTCATCGTCGGTGAACTTGTCCATCAGGCCTGAGTAAACACGTACGGTGCCATCGCCCATGGCAAAAGCATTAACATCGCTGACCAGATAGGCCTTGATGTCGAGCTTAAGCCCATCGTAGCTCGACAGCCCCGTAGTCAGTTTGGCTAGGCGAACGGCGTACGGGTTCTTGGCCGGTGCGATCCGGTTCTGCCGATCCAGTTCGTCGGACATCTGCGAGAAAGTGGCGACAATCTGCTCGTCCGTGACGCTTGCAGCCTGTGCTACCTTCTTGGCGGACCCGAGCAGATCGCCAAACGCTTGGGACTGAGCAGAAGGACTTAGCATCAACATTGCCATCGTACTGGCCAGTATGGGCAAGCGGACACTTAGACGTCTGTAGTTTTTACGCATAAAACCCCTTTACGCTTATTAACTATTTTTAAGCCGAGCTCTCGTCTTAAGAACTACAATCCTTCATCGATTACGACGTGATGACAAACGAGAATAGAAATCAGCTACGATGAATTTGCCTCGGCGAGGTATCACGCCGCCGTTACGGCTTGCAGCTCAGACCGTTGCACGTCCATTGCTTTTCACGAACTCTCGCGCAAATGAGCCACTCAGTGCAGCGGTTTGGTTCCGCAGCGACGGCAACTGGCCACCGTTTGCAGACGAATGTGGTCATCCGGGACAACCCCCGGATAGCGACCGACCTAGGCTATCGATCGTGCCTTGAACCACGGTTCTGGAGTACGCTCGATGTGAAGCGGATCGGGGCAAACCTGACATAGCTGGAATGCTTGATCAGGAGTGCCATCGGTCCACTGCGTCCAATCCTCTCGTCGCAGCACTGTGGGCATACGGTCGTGCACGTCGGACATCTGCTCGCAGCCATCGACCATCACCATCGAGTAAGCCGCGCCCCACTCCGCCGTCTTCCGCCAGACACCAGCGACAGCAAACACGTCGTGGCCATCTAGCGCGTGCCAAGTGCGGGTCATGCTGCCCTTCGGGCCCTCCGCTTCCGCCCAGGCTGTAACAGGGATCAGGCAGCGGCGGCGCACAAAGCTGTCGCGCCAGAAGGGCGTATTCAGCTTGTCCTCGCGCGCGTTGTTGACCGGCTTGGGCTTGAGCGGCTCGCCTGTCTTTTTGCTCTTGAGCACGAGCGGGAAGCCCCAGGTCATAGTGCCGACCTGCCCGGCCGCGATCACCAGCCCCGGATAACCCGGGTAGATCTCGTCGGCGAAGTTGGCGCCGGTCTGCGGCTGCGCATCGAACAAGCGGGCGACCTCGGCGATCCCCTTTGTCAGGCGGTACAAGTTGCACATGCACTGCAATCAACCAGCGCGACGACCTGATGGCAAGGCTGGGCTTGTGTAACCGGCCAGCGCCGTTCCATCGGCCATCTCTGCGCCAGGGAAGGCATCGACGAAGCCCTGCGCGTCGGCCAGCCTCCTGAAGTAGACGGCGAACGACTCTTGGAAGGCCGAACCTGAATCCGGATGCTGAACGAAGTCGCCTCTTGGAAGGTTATCCTGCAACCAGGTGACCATCTTGCTGGCATATGGGTAACCCATTCCGTCAGCCGGCAAGACAAACCTGACCCGGATCGGGAAGCATCGCTCATCTATCACCCGCTGTGACGTGCTTCGGCGGACCAACTCTACAACTCCAGAGGGAGCTGACGAGGATCCGGCCCCGCTTCCGGATCGATTGCCTCGATGATCACAGCCGCGATCGCATCGGCAGCGCGACGTCTGAGATCCGGATCAGGCATGGTCAGGCCCACCCTCGCCCACCCAGGGCTTTGTGTTTCAACTAGGTCGGCGATGAGGGCTCGATCGATTCGTTCCATGCCCTTAAGTGGAACAAACATGGAACATTACGCAAGAGGGATGCTATGGATCATGCATCCTGATTCGCAGCGAGGTGCCACATGAATGCCAACAAAAACCGAAATGTGATTGAGAATGTGCGACGTGAGATCGGCCGCATCCCGGCTGGCGGCGGCGCCTTTCAAGACATTACGAAGCCCACCGACTTCGGTGCTTTCACGCCCGCGCCGACCGATAGCCGGCTTAAGGACGAGGGAAGCACGAAGACCGCAGAGGAGAAACCGCCCTTTGCGCGATGGCTGTTGCTTCAGGCGGATCAGTCCGGCTTCCTTGGCCAGCTTGCGCTAGCGGCGAAGGGTGATCGTGGCTTTCCGAAGGATGGCGATGCAGAAGCTGTGCGCAAGCGGTTGAACACGCTCGGTGCCGATCCTGACATGCACGAGGCTCTCGACGATGCGGAGCTCGAATGGGCGAGCTTCTGACAAACGAAATCACCAGATTATTGGATAAGGTTGAGCGAGCTGCTACAAGGCAGCATCCCTGGCCAAGCTTTGAGCGCCATTGACTGAGAGACACTGGAGTGCTCTCGCTCGTTTCTGGTCCGGAAGTGATCATGACCGAATACCGGCTGTTTCGTCTCGATGCGACAAGTCGCATCATGGGACCTGCTATCGAGCTTGATCTGCCTGATGACGACGCCGCCATCGCAAAAGCGGTAGAAATTGATCATGCGCACACGATAGAGATTTGGTCGCGTGCCCGGCTCGTGTCCCGCGTCAACCCGAACCGCTAGGCTTGATCGAAGCTAGCCACGATTATGTCGTAAAGACGCTGAGCCCCAGGCGTACTTTGGCTGAGTGCGAAGCCGATCATGAAGGCGGTAGCTTCATCATCGTCCGCATAGCGCATGGACCAATTTCCAAACTGCCGTGACGCCACCGGGCGGTCCAGCAGCACCTCGATGTTGGCGTGCCTTTGGTCGTCGCAGATGCGCTTCATCGTCACATCGACCTGCTCCGCATCACCCTCCAGAACCTGCGCGAACCATCCATTGGCCGCCCACAACATGCCGGTCAGCCCCGCGCGCCCATTCCTCTCGATCGACGAGGACAGGATGGAAGCCAGGTCGCCGGCATCAGTAAGCGAACGACTGATATAGATGAGGCGGCGCATGATAGTCGAACGACTGCTGCTGCCATTGGTGCCTGGCACACAAGGTGAGCAGTGCAGCTTAGAGATAAGCGGCGCCAGCCATGCTGGCTTATCAGCACCATTGTGCCAAAGGTGGAGGCACGTGACTGTCACTATGAGTAGCCCCTAGATTTCTGGACGCCTTTGATCCTAATTTTGAGGACAGGAGGCGACGATGGGGAAGCCCAGTTTCAGCGATGAGTTCAAGCGTGATGCGGTGGCCCAGATCACCGAGCGTGGGTATCCAGTAGCCCACTGATACCGGTCAAGTTCCCGTGCGGGCACGGCGGGATGAGGTGCGCGTGAAGGATGGACTGGATGAGGTTCTTCAGCCGCACTCTCTGGCGGATCAGCTGCGTGCGACGCGCAACCTGCCGGCGGAGGGCAAGGGTCGCCTCATCGGGAACCCGCACTTCTGGCAGGAAGCCAGTTGCGTACAGCTTGGCCAGCACCGCCGCATCGATCGCATTGGTCTTGATCTTGGCATGCGCGATCAGTCTCACCTGCTTCGGGTTAGCGATGACGACGCGATCGACGTGAGGTGAAAGGACCTCGACGACGGCGGCCGCGTTGCCGGTCGCCTCGACAATGACGTGGTCGTCGTGCGTGAGCTCCCTCCTGGCGAACTCCTCCAGGCTCTCGCGCAACATCGGGATGCGGCCGAGCTTCTCCAACTTGCCGTCGAGCAGCGCCACGGCCTCGGCCGCTAACCGATGGATGTCCATGCCGATAATCCGCACAGTCTCCTCCTTTGGTCGAACAAGGTTGAGGGGCTGGCGGGCAACACGACAACTACGGATCCGCGCTCGCAGCGCATCCGGGCTAGTCGCAGGAGCGGCCAGATAACGACCTCGAGCTCGCAGCTCATGTCAGTGCGACGGCCTGCCCGCACTCTCCGTGCTCCCGGTGCCCCATGGCCCGGATCAGCAGAACCTAGCAGGTCACACCGATCTCAGGAACGAGTCACCGCCATGCATCATGCCGGATAATGCCTTCGTGGAGTCCTTCAACGGTCGCTTCCGCGATGAATGCCTGAACACCCATTGGTTCTTGTCTCTGGCGGATGCCAGGAGCAAGATCGACACGTGGCGACGGGACTTCAACGAGTGCCGTCCTCACACCTCCCTGGGCTGGCTTACGCCAGCTGAATTTGCTTCATCTGCCGGGGTTAACCCCGGCAAATGAAGGCCGGAGGCTCACATTGTGACCGGACACGAAACCGGGGGATCCTCAACGTCAGGCCTGGTCGGCCAAGGCTGAACAAGCGCGGATCAGCGGAGAATGGTACGCCGTAGCACGACGCTTAGTTTCTGACGCAGATGTTTGTATACGACGCCATTTCCGCTCCAAAAGAGCCCGATACTGCGTGAGAATCCGCATTCTGCCAATCCTAACATGACGATAGTGTCAATCAAATCGTTGACATCGAAAACCAGAAGGAGGAGCATCAGGATAACAAGGATTGCGCGGCGATCTGGTTGTCGGGGGAGGATAAAATATGCTCAAGGCGGTATGTGTGCCGGCTTCGGTTTCGGCGCTGGCTGTGGCGATCTGCGGTCAGGCCGCCTTCGCTCAAGAGGTGAGGGGACCTGAGTCGGTGGGCACGGCGCCGCTGGAGGCGCAGGCGCCGGGCGAAGCAGGAATGCCCGCTAGCGAGGATCCCGCATCCGACGATCAGGGCCTTGGCGACATCGTCGTGACCGCGCGACGCACCAGCGAAAATCTTCAATCTGTCCCCGTTGCTATCACGGCGTTTTCCGGGGATCAGCTCCAGCAGCAGAGTGCGCGCTCGGTTGCGGACGTCGCCCTGCTGACGCCGGGTTTACAGATCAACTACAGCACCGCCACGCCCGCCGGCGCAATTTTTACCATCCGTGGTCAATCGGCACAGGATCCGCTCGCCAATCAGGACCCGTCCGTGGGTGTCTACGTCGATGGCCTGTACTGGGCGCGCGCCTACGGCGCCAATGCTGATCTGCTCGACGTTCAGTCAGTTCAGGTGTTGAAGGGGCCTCAAGGGACGCTGTTCGGACGCAATACGACCGGCGGCGCGGTTCTGCTCAACACGAATGATCCGACCTTCTCGACCTCAGGACTGCTTTCGGCCGGTTACGGCAGATTCAACTTTCGCACGCTGACCGGTATCGTCAATGTGCCGCTGATCGACGACAAGCTGGCGGTTCGGCTTGCTGGGCAGCTGATAAAGCGGGACGGGTACATTCGTGATATCAACAACAACATCGATCTTGGAACGATCGATAATTACACAGTTCGCGCAAAGGTCCTGCTCAAGCCGGCTGAAAACCTCAGCGTTGTCATGTCGGGCGAGTGGTATCGCTCCAACACACTCAATGTGCCGCAGCGCCTGATCTACGCATCGCCGTCAAGCCGCGCGGCGATTGCGACAGTGACCGAGGCCGATGGATCGGCGGCTGCCACGGCTCTCGGCTGTTTCGCGGCTGAGGTCGGGCCTGCGTGCCAAGCGCGCGCGTTGGCCCTGTTCAATGACACTATTGCCAAAAGCCGCGGCGACGCAGCCGACTTGAACACAATTCCGCGGGCTTATGTGAGAACCGAGACGTATAATGCATCGGCGACCCTCGACACGAGCTTCGGTGCGATCAAGGCGATTGGTGGATACCGCAAAATCCTGAGCCGGTCGCTCAATGACGGTGACGGATCGCGCTTCCAGATAAGCGATCGTGGGCCGGGCTTGGGCTTGCCGGGAATGTACGATGACGATGCGTCCATTTCGCAATATTCTATCGAACTCGTTGCGACCGGCAAAGCGTTCGATGATCGGTTGGATTTTGCGGTGGGCCTCTACTATTTTCATGAAAGCGGCAACGATGGGAGCGTTTCCAAGTCTCTTTCTGCTATAAACCCGACCGCGCGTCTGTTTTATGGCAACATCAAGAACGACAGCCAAAGCATATTCGGGCAAGCCACGTATCATCTTACTGACGCCTTATCGTTTACAGGCGGGTTGCGGTATTCAGTGGATGACAAGGAACTGACATCGTTCAATGTCACCTACCCGCTGCCGGGACCTTCCACGCCTGCCAATAGCACCTGTGTCGTCGGTCCGGTTTGCCCGGTCAGTCGCCACGACTCGTTCACCGGTGTCTCCTACACAGGCAGTGTCGAGTACAAGTTTGCAGATGGGCTGTTGACCTATATCAAGGCGGCCAAAGGTTTCCGCTCTGGCGGAGAAAACCTGCGGATGGCGAGCGCTGCTGGCTTTATACCTTTTAAGCCCGAGAAGGCCTTCTCGTATGAGGGCGGCCTGAAAACCGAGTTCTTCAACAATAGGCTTCGGGTCAACGTTGCAGCGTATTATACAAAACTTGAAGATATTCAGCGGACAATTACGGTCGTGACGACCGGTGCACTTGCCACAGCTATCACCAACGCCGGACAGGCAGACTTCTACGGTGGCGAATTCGAAGCAAGCGCCGTCCTGCCGGGCGGGTTCCGATTGGATGGGACGGTAGGCTATACTCATCCCAAGTACGTCAAATTCAATGACAATGGCTTTGATCGCAGTCGCGATGCCTTCTATGGCGTGCCGAAGTGGACAGCATCGATCTCACCGTCTTGGACGCACGATGTCGATGTCGGCACACTTCTTCTGCGGGCCGACTTCTCCTATCAGTCCGACATGAACATCTCGCCAGTGGCCTTTTACACGGATGCCTCGGGTGTTTTGCGCGATGCGCAGAACGGGCGCCGGGTCACGGCGGTCGACGCCGCAGGTTATTTGCGAGGCGCAACAGACAAGGCGCACTGGCTGATCAATGCACGCGCCGGCATTACTTTGCTGAACGATCAGCTGGACCTGGCGGTATGGGGCCGAAACCTTACAGACCAGCGGGATTACGTAGCCGGGCTGACGCTGCCGTCGCTTGGTTTTTCCGCTGCCGGCGAACGTGAGCCGCGCACTTTCGGAGTTACCGCAACGCTGAAGTTCGGAGCACCTTAAGGGTGTTCACCAGAGGCGAGCTGACAGGACGGGAGCCGTCAGAATGGCGCAACGGACTTCCGACGCTGATCACCGCGTTCGTTGCGATCTACTGGATGTCGGTGATCGTCTATCCAACAATCGTTCTTGTCAAACCCATTGAACAGGAGTGGGGGTGGACCCGAGCCGAAACTACGCTGATGTTGTCGTTCCAAGCGTTGATAACCTTGTTGTTCGGACATCTGGCCGGCAGCGTGGCGCGCCGCTTCGGACTTTACAAAACTGCTTTCGCGGGAACAGTGGGTTCGGCCGTCGCGCTATTGTGTGTTGGTCTCAGCGGCCCCAACCTCGGCTTATGGTATGCATCGTGGGCGCTGGTCGGTCTCACGCAGCTGTTCGCCACCGGGATTGTTTGGACCCATGCGATCAGCGAATGCTTCAGGAAAAAGCGCGGCCTGGCGCTGGCGATAGCCACATCGGGTTCGGCACTGTCTGCCGCCATCATGCCCCCACTTACTCTTTGGCTGCACAGCTTGTTCGGGATCGGCGGCGCTTATGCCGGGTTCGCTGGATTGATGCTCCTCACAACTCTTCCGCTCATCGTCTTAACCTACAAAAGTTTCAGGCCGATCGTA
>Ga0182197_1000058_pt1 | contig 15063 bp, 11 predicted proteins | sample G5R1MG_37_FD_128397 | JGI IMG/M metagenome (GOLD analysis project Ga0182197, IMG submission 128397) | Switchgrass phyllosphere microbial communities from Michigan, USA - G5R4_MAIN_12SEP2016_LD1 MG | ecosystem: Host-associated > Plants > Phyllosphere > Phylloplane/Leaf | place: USA: Michigan...
CGGTTCAAAGGCACGAACGCCTTGCACCGCCGCCTCTACGCCAGAGGCGGCGGTTAGCGTTCGGAGCAGTTCGCTCCGCAGTCCACGGATACGAACCTCTTTCCGGCTGACCACTTCCACCCGCTGGGCGACAGCCCGCACCTGATCGCGGGCGAACGTGAGAGCGGATGACAGTTCTGAGAGATAAATGGGGTGGCCACTATCCATTTTGTTGTTGCCTTTGATTTGCATATTCTCCTGTGCGGCCATCGAAACAACCCAATCAACGATCCGTAAATCCAGCGACGGTAACATTATACGCTCTCATGTCATTGCGGGTGATCGCCCTCATATCTTTCCATACCGCATCCGCCATCTCGGCATTCATTTTCGGTGACGATGCTCGGATCCGTGCCTCTTCAAGCCACAACCCAGCTACTATCAGGCGCATTTCCGCTTCCTGTTGTCGTTGCGCATTGCTTTGGCGGATGAGCGGAGACGATTTCAGACCGTTGTTCGCCTGGCGATAAATAGCTGCGTTCTGTGCGGGCGTGAGCCGACGGCCGTTTGCAAGTTCCCAGCCAACCGAGAGGAACAGTGCCGTGGCACCGCTGACGGAATTTTCCGGCAACCCGCGACTTTGTAACTCTCGTCGGTAGATTGCCCTCGTTCCTGCCGTTCTGACGAAACGGGAAGGGTCATCCATCCGGAAGCGCAGCGACACCAACTGCGGAAGACGGCCCGCGACAGCTTGTTCTATTTGGCTACTCAGATCACCGGAACGCACGTAAGCAAGGTCGCTAGCGACTTTTTTGTCTCCTGGAGCCAGATGTCCCGGCTTCGCCGCGGCGGCCCTGACCGCTTTGCCGCGTTGCCTCTTCCGCATGACGAAGTGCTGTCTGACCCAAGATGCCGTTGCCCCAGATGTCGATATTGACCCAGTCTTGAGCCGAGGCAGGGGCGACGCCAATGGCGAGCATCATGGCGGCAAGATATGGACGCATCTCTATCTCCTTTCTCAGCGCAAACCGCTCAGTAAATATCGATCTGGCGCGTCTCAGCCAGACATTGAATCACTTCTATTTATACGGGGGGCCTCATTCTGTTTGTCCCCGTCCGTATGAAAGCCAAGGCCATCTAATACATTTGGTGAAGCAGCTATCCTGCCTGATCCGATCAGTCTGCTCCTCACAGGTTGCTTTCAGTTCTTGTCGGCGCGGAAGCCGCTAACCCAGTGGCCGCCACCCGCTAAAATGATCTCCCCATTCGGCCCGCTCGCGACCGTTGGCGAGGATGCGAAGACTGAGTTAACGGCTTGTCTGATGTGCTCATCGTCAATTTTGCAACGGCGTCTTTCGAGGACGATCTGACTTGTCTCCAGCGTCGTCCCCTGCTGGCTCCATTTGCCGGTCAACGTCGCACAAGCAGTTTGAACTAGCCAATTCGCTCGGCCAAATGCCAAAGACAGGCTCTCGCTTTTGTCTGATGATCGCACCGAAGCGCCGTCGACCGCGTCAATCTGGAATTGGGTATCCGGCTCGATGGGTGCGGTCGCAGGTTTAGCGACCCGAGATGCCGCACCAGCATCACGTTGCAATCTGACTTCGTGGCCTCCGCCGGTCATCGTGATCTCGCCCTGCTGATCAATGGCAATCTGTGGGGCGGCGTGCAGCAGCGCGACCAACGTCGCTTCCTGCTTCAGAAGCGGGCCCTGGCAGCCGATCTCTGTCTGCAGACCGGGCATTGTGTAGAGCCGCGTCCCGTTCAGCGCCGCGAGGCCGCTGAGCGCATTGCATCCGCTGTCCGCGCTATAAGTGGCGCCTATAAAACTGATGGAAGGTCCACGAGGCTTGTCGCCGGTGTTTTCGGGGGTCACGCCATCAAAGGTAGTGATCCTCCACCGTCCTTGAAGCGTGTCGATGTTGATTGCCGCCGCTTGCCCAATCTGCGCCGACTCACTTATTTGGGTTGATTGGGGCAGCGTTCTTGCGCCACCGCAGCCAGCAAGCAGCATCGCGGATGCCGTAGCAAAACCAGCGACGCGGGCGAGCGGTGATACGGCTGATAAACCGCCATCTGCAGTGTTCAAGCGTATTCTAGCCATGGATGACATACTCGCGCTTTGACTATACTCGGCAGCCATCGAGTGCATTTGCTTGCCTACTCTAGCGGCACACCTTTTGCCGCTTCAGGCGCTCAGACCAGGTGGCGGCTTGCGCCCGAGACCATTGATCCGCCTGATGCTTTCCCTCCGCCTGCAGCTTGCGTTGATATTCTGCCTTCATGCGTCGATATGCCGGCCTGGGGACATGATCTTCATTGCAAGCTTGAAGGACTTGCCGTCGGGCAGAAGGCCTGCCTTTGCGAGCAGGCATCGTGCGTGACTGGTTTTGGTGATCTTGAAGGCGCTGCCATTGCTGCTGCTCAAGGTGTCGATCGAGTGTGTTCAGGTCTTGGGCACGCGCGGTAGCTGCCACGACGGAAGCACTCACCGAAAGCGATATAACAAGGATTCCTCGCACCATGTCCTCCTCTCTCGACAAGCCACGTACGTGGCCTAACTGAACCGGCAATGACCAAGCGCTTGTTCAAAGCAGCCCGCGCCCAGCCATTTCCAGACCGAGCAGCAGCAGGAAAAGCAGGAAAAGCCGCCGGAATGTTTGGGAACTGATCCGAGTGCGGATCACCTGCCCGGCGGCCATGCCGAGCAGCGCGGGAATGACCGCAAGTGTGGAGGTCAACAGACTTCCAGCCGGGGCTGCGCCATGCCAGAACAACCCGGTTGCGAGGGCTACTGTCGATACCGTGAAGGACAGGCCGAGCGCCTGCCCCAGATCGTCCCGCTTCAGGTCGAGCGACTGGATGTATGGCACGGCCGGAATGACGAACACACCCGTCGCACCCGTCACCAAGCCGGTGACGAGCCCGATCACTGGCGACAGCCAAGGCTCCCATCGTGGCGAGACATGCAGCGGTTTGGCGAGAAGCGTGTAGGCCGCGTAGATAATCAGGGCGATGCCGAGGGCCGCGGTCGTAAGTTCGGCGCGCCCGCCCGTCAGCAGCAACGAGCCGAAAACGGTGCCAAGGATGATCGTCAGCATCATCGGCCAGAGGCGCCGGATCAACCTTCCGAGCTGAGGGCCTGCCACAAGCTGCCAGACGTTGGTCACGAACGAGGGCACCAACAGCAGCGCAGCGGCAGCGAGTGGCGAGAGAAGCGATCCCAACACGCCCATAGCCACCGTGGGCAAACCCATGCCCGTCACGCCTTTCACGATACCCGCGGCAAAGAAGGTGGCGACGATGGCGGCAATGAGGGGAAGGGAATAATTGAACATGCAACAGGTCTAGCGGTCAGAACCGCGCCCACAATGCGGGAAGCCCGATCGCTGGCTTCGGCTGTACCGAAGGCAGGGGATGTATTACATCGTCTTGGTGCGCTTCGACCTTACAGATCTCGGCTGTTCCTGGCGGTAGTCGAAGCCGGTAGCATCACCCACGGCGCGGCCGACGTCGGCTTATCACTTCCGGCGGCCAGCGAACGCCTCCGCAATATGGAGGCCACTGGAGAAGTCACGCTTCTAAATTGGGGGCGTCGCGGCATATCACCAACCGAAGCCGGAGAAACGCTGGCGCATCATGCCCGCACGATCCTGCAACAGATGGCGCAGATGCGAGGCGACATCGGGCAATATGCCAAGGGATTGCGCGCCTCGGTGCGTATCTTCGCGAACACCGCCGCCATTACAGAGTTTCTACCCGAGCGGCTTGTTCCCTGGATGGCTGCACATCCTCAGATCGACGTCGATATGAAGGAGCGCGAGAGCATCGAGATCGCCAGAAGTGTCGGAGCTGGTCTTACCGAAATTGGCATACTGTCGAGTGCGGTCGAGACAGGCAATCTGATCCTGCGGCCGTTCGCGATCGACCGCCTCGTTGTCGTGTCGTCCAGGGAGCATCCGCTGATAGGGAACAGGGAGGTAAGGTTTGCGAACCTTCTTGGCGAACGTTCATCGGGATGGCGGACGGCGCATTGCAAGATCATATCGAAGGGCAGGCATCTCGCCTGGGTACAAAAATGAAAGTGCGTGTTCGTCTTCGCAGCTTCCAGGGCATTTGCCGCATGGCGGGAGCTGGTGCGGGTGTCGGCATCATTCCCGAATCTGCTGCAAGACGATGCCAGCGATCGACGCAAATCGCGATCGTACAGCTACGGGACGAATGGGCCACCCGCCGCCTATCCCTGTGTGTGCGTGATGAAAGCGACCTTACACCGCCCGCCAAGGCACTCTTCGATCACCTCTCTCAAGCGACTAGATAGCGCGCGAAGCTCGGGCCCCTGTAAGACGGCGCTCGAGCTTCGGGGGGCTCGTTGTCGGGGAAGGGGGGCAGCGCTATAGGCAACCGATGGTATTCAGCCCGGACCTAATTGAGTCATTGCATGCGATCAGCAGCGTCATGGGCGAGGCGCGGGATCCTTGGTGGATCATTACGAGCGCCGCCGTGGCCCTTCACGGAGCGGATGCCGGCCATATCGCTGATGTGGATGTGCTGTTGAGCAAGGCCGATGCACGGCATATCCTGCCGGTGATTGGCATCGAACCTCGGAAAGGAGCGAAAAGCGCGGCGTTTCGGTCGAGCATTTTCGGGACCTGGACCGCGGCAGCATTGCCGGTTGAGTTCATGGCAGACTTCCATCGCCGATCGAACGAGGCATGGATCCCGGTTCTACCCGCGACGCGACAGCGTATCGAGGTCGGAGGCGCAATCGTCTATGTCCCCGAAAGAACTGAGTTACAGGAAATACTCATTGCCTTCGGCCGCCCTAAGGATTTGGAACGTGCGCGAAGCCTAGCGGGAGGGGCATAAAGGCTAACCGAAATCCGCGATTGAACGACACAGAAGCTGCGGGCCCATCGCGCATCTAATTGAGAGGATGGGTAAGGTCGCTAAGCACCGGCCAGCGCAATCACACTCACGATCAGAACACCACATCCGGCCAACCGCCAGAAGGCCACGGCTTCCCGAAGGATTGCCAACTCCAACAGGGCACCGACCATCATTGACATCTCGCGCATCGGAGCCACGAAGCTAAGAGGGGCGCCGGTCTGCAATGCAGCTAGAACCAGAATATAGGACAGCGGCGACAGCAACCCTACGCCAATTTCCCATTCACCATTTGCCCTCCATTCCCATCGCCGCCTTGCGCGGTTGTCCGGGCGACGACCTGGTTTTGGAGGGCAACCCTGCGCGACGATAGCGCCGCGCTGGCGGAGCTGAAGAGCCTGGAGCGATCCTGCTGGCAGGCGATCGGTTTGAACACCGTTGATCGAAGTGCTGTTTTGCTAGAGGCAAACCATCCCGACTTCTCACCATTCGCGTAGCATCTGCCGCAGCGCACGACATCTCCAGCGGACCATCGGTGGTTCTTCGCGCTTCTAAGGTAGTGTAAACGGCGATATATATTCGTTATATTTGTCCGGCGCGGGGCACCATTGAAAGCCCTGCTAGGTTGAAGACTTAGCAGGGCTTTTATGATTCTGTAACAATGTGGCGCTCTTTTCTGTAGGCATCGTGTCACCACCCGCCTGAACATGAGCAGGAGCGCAAGTCCAAAAAATCGTCAAGCCAAACGCAGGCAGAACCCGCTTCAACGTCGATCCGTTTGACGCGTCAATGCTCTGCGGGCAGCCCGCAATCCTTCGCCAGCTAGTTCGGCTTCGCGTTAGCGCTATCCGCCGGTAAGCCTTTGCATATCGTGGCCGCCCGATGATGGGTACCGATGCTCGGTTGGAAGCTGTGATCGGCCGTAAACACGATTAGCGTGTCCTTGCCGGCGATCGCGCTAACCTGCCGAAACATGTCGTTCATCTCCATCACATGGCGCAAGCCAGCTTGCGGATCGTCATAGTGCATGTCCCACTCTACCATCAGGAAAGAGCGCTTGGGATCGCGCGCGAGCTGCCGCACCGTGGCTTCACGGCTGGGACCGGCGGATAGTCCGCGTCGCGCAGCACGACCGCGCGGGGCGGCGATCCGCGCGGAATCGTCTTCGAAGCGATAGCCGGCTGGAGCAAAGGTCTTCCCGGGGGCGTGCCGCAGTTCGCGTAGCAGGCGAGAGCGTCGGCTTTACCCTTGCCGAGCAGGATATTGACACCGTTGCGCGAAGCGCGATGGCATCATCTGGGCGAAGATGTCGTCCTTTCCCTTGCCCGACGGGACCTGGGCGCAGCAGGCGGCTGGCGTCGCATTTCAGATCTTCATCTTAGTTACCACGCAGGTCGTCGGCCCGCGCTCTTCGGCATGTTCCAGTAGCGTCTTGTTAGGCGTGCCACCGGCGCCCGGCGCCATCAAAATCACGCCGTTGCCGGTCTTGAGCCCGGTCATGGTCGCGGTCATACCGGCAGTGGTATCGGTCACCCAGCGGTCTGTTGACGAGGTGTCCGACAAGCCGATGTGCGGCATGGACTGGATCTACAGCGACTACGGCTTGTCGGGCGGCAGGATACCGGCGGCGTTCAGCGTCGGTAGCCCGCCCGCATCGCCCAAGAACATGAGACGTTGCGCGCTTGCTGCGGCACCGGCTTGGCGGTGGCCGAAGTACCCCCGGCAGCGGCCCACCCGAGCAGTGCTGTGATCGTGCGCTTCAAGAGCTATCTTTGAGACTATCATTGTATTGCCAATCACTTGAGGGAGAGCGCCCTGACAATGTCGCCCCAAGCCACGAGCTTGAAGTTCTGCATGGCGGGCGCGTTGTCGCCGTCCTGCGCCACCATCAGACCTTTTGGAAAAGCGGGCCCGAAGTTGCCCAGCGCGATCTCGATGCCGTCAGTCTCAGACGTCGCGCCCACCTGGCCCTCGGTTATACGAAACCGGCCCACGGGTTTGAGGTCGGGCAGGCTCCAGACTGCGTAAGCATTGTCGCCTTGGCTCGAGCCGATCAGCCACCCGCCGTTGCGCCCCTTGGGAGCGATTGCGAGACCCTCCACGTCAGCGACGAGGAAGCGGCCGTCCACCTTGGGTCCGGGGATCGGCGTCGCCGATGCGGACGGGTCCGCGGCGAAGCGCCAGATCCCGACATCCTCCTCGGCGACGTAGAGCTGACCGGTTCGATCATCCGCGACGCAGCCTTCGGATTGACTGCCGAGTTGCAGCTGTCGCACCATCTGCACGGTAGGCTGCGCCTCGTTGCCGATGCGGAACTGGTCGATGCGCCCGTCCTTCATGACAACGAAGGCGAACAGCGCCTTGTCCGCCGCACGATGCCACAGGCACATGCCGTAGGCCTCGCCCGCGCCGGCGGCGGGGTTTCCCAGCGACACGAGCGTGCGCGCGACGGGATCGAGACGGAACAAGGCGATGCGCGCCTGCGCCACGTTGGCGCGATCACTTGCCGCCACGAGGATGCCGCGTTCGTTCCCGAGTACGACATCGCCCCGCAAGTCGACGTTGTTAAGGCGCGGCGACGGCGCGAAGTCGAGATGCCGGCCGCTCAGGTTGTATAAGTGCAGCCCAGCCCGCTTGTCGGTGGCGACGATCAGGCTGTCTGCAGGCCGGCGCGGGTTGCGCCAGATAGCCGGATCGTCGGCGGCGTCCTCGCCCGTGCCCACCGGCGCCGTCTCTCCTCGCGCCGTGACCGATACCGTTGGAGTGTCGCTCACCGGCGTCGAGACTGGCGAAGCGGCACACCCCGCGAGCAGCGCCAGTGCGGATGTAATGACAACGCGCATCAGAAGTTGAACCTCACGCCGCCGGTGTAGCGCCGGCCGAAGGTTTCACGCTCAAGCGTGCGAGCGCTGACGCCGGCGAAGCGGCGGCCCGGACCGTTCAGCAGGTTGGAGAAGTCGGCGTAGACTTCCAGGTTCGGCGTAATCGCATAGCGCAGCGACGCGTCGAGCTCATCGTCACGCGCCCAGTACTGATCGCCGCCGTTCAGGCCCTGGAACACGCCGTTAACGGTGTCGTACTCGTCGATGGAGTCGATCCACTTGGTGCGGTTTTGGTACGAGACCCGCGCCGAGAAGCCATACTTTTCGTAGAACAGGCTGGCATTCATCACCCACTTCGAGGTGCCGGGAAACATGATCTTGCGGCCGTCTGGCGTCTTGGCCTGGCTCTTGTTGTAGGTGCCGTTGAGCAGCACGCCAAAGCCGCCCATCCAGTCCGGCAGGCCGAGGTCCGCCTGGTAGCCTTCGAGCTGCTGCTGCAGCGCGGCTTCAAAGCCCCAGATGTAGCCGTCGCCGCCATTGGCAATGCCGCTGAAGGTGTACTGCGAGCGGTCGATGCCGTTGAGGTTCAGCGAGGTCGAGCCGAACGTGCGGGTGGTGTCGAACAACGTGTCCTTTACGTCCTTGTAGAACGCGCCAACCGAGAAGAAGCCTTGCGGCTGCATGTACCACTCGAAATAGAGGTCGACGCCCTTGGCGCGCTCGGGTTCGGCATCCGGATTGCCGCCCGAGATCGTCTGATTGGCATCGCTGATGGTTAGGTTGGGACGCAGCTGGTCGTAGTCCGGACGGGAGGCGCCCGTGTTGAACGACAAGCGCAGCTTCTTGGACTGGTCGAGGTCCCAATTGAAGTGCAGGCTGGGATAGACCAGCGTCTGGGCGTTCGGGATCGTCACAAGATTGGAGACGCCGGCGATCGTGGCGAAAGCCGTGCTCTTGTTCTTGATGTGCTCCACACGAGCGCCGCCGACGATCGAGCCCCATTCCATCTTGGTCTCGAACATGCCGTAGCCTGAGAACACCTCCTCGCGTACGTCGTAGAAGTTGGCGCTGACCGGAAGGTACTGAGCGCCACCCGCTTCCGCCTGGTCGACGATGGCGATGCTCTGCTTCTTACCGTGATAGCGGAATAGGTACCCAAGCGGGTACTCGCCCTTGAACGCCGGGTCGCTCGCCAAAGCGGCTGCCGAGTAGTTAAGCGGCAGGTTGCGCGGATTGTTGGTTGAGCTGACAGTGATATCCAGCAGGCGCTCGTTCGACTCCTTCTTGCGGTTGTCGTACTGCCCGCCGAACATCAGTTTGGTGCCGCCGAGCCAGTCGGCGTCGTAGCTGAAGTCAAGCTTAGCGGTATAAGCGTCGGTGATGTCCTTCGCCTTAAGTCCTCGAACGCGCGAAAGGGTCGCGCCAAAGTCCTCGATCTGGTTCACCCTCGCACCACGGCTGAGCACGCCGGTGGAGCTGCGCAGCGTGCGGTAGAGTTCCACGAGCGGGTGCTGCTTGTCGGTTAGATCGTACGCGACGGTCAGGCGGTTGGGCGCGCCAGCACCGTTCGTGCCGAAGCTCGGGCTGTCGTAGTTGAGCTGGGCCGGCGCCGAACGGTCGTCGATCGAGCGGGTGTAGTTGCCGCGCCAGCGCACCTGCAGGCGGCCCAGGTCGTGATCGCCGCCCACGGTGTTGGTGAAGACTGACTGGCGATACTCGCGCACCAGCACGTTGGAGTTCAGGTCGATGCCGTAGACGGTACCTTGATACGGCGTGTTGCCGGAGCAGACGTCGGCATAGCCGGTCGTGTTGGCGGCGAGCGTGGCGGTCGTTGGGCAAGCGGCGGTGCTGGTCGGCACGCGCGACTGCTGATCGTCCAGGTCGAAAATGTAGTTGTTGCGCAGTTCGTTGTCAGCAAACGCAGTGTAGATCGACGATACGAACAACCGGTGATCGGGCGTCGGCTTCCATTCCAGCTTGCCCGAAAGCGAGTAGTTCTTCCGGGTCAGGCGGTAGAGCTTGTTCTCGGTCTCGCGCGCCCAGACGCGGTCGCCTTCGCCCGGTCGATTGTCTTCGTTCACGACCTCCCAGTCGGTCTCGGCGTTGTCCGTCACCATGTCGCGCTGGTAATAGCTCCCCGAAATGAGCGCGCCGAACTCGCCGATGCCAGTGTCCCAACGGTTGGAGAGCACCAGCTGGCCTTCATATTCCTGCCGCTTGCCAAGCTCGACATAACCCCCGCCCAGTTTGCCGGCGATGTGCGCGCCGGTGTAGTCGAACGCCGAGCGGGTGATGACGTCGACGTTGCCGGCGATGGTCTCACCGGTCATGTTCGCGGTCACTGCTTTGCGCACCACGATCTGCGAGGCAATGGCAGAGGGGATCGAGTCAAAGCGCGCATCGCGCCCTTCCGGACTGATGATGTTGATCCCGTCGATCGACAGCGTGGTCCAGTTGATCGGCGCGCCGCGCAAGTTGATGTAGCGCGCTTGGCCTTGGTCGCGCTGCACGGCGACGCCGGGTAGACGGCTGACCGCCTGCGCCACGTTCTGGTCGGGCAGCCGACCGGCAGCATCGGCCGAAACGACGCTCACCAGCGCGGGGGATTCCTTCTGGATGCGCAGGGCGGCTGCAATCGATTCCGCAATCGGTCGCGATCCGTTGACGACGATGTCTTCGCCCGGGCTGGGTGTCGCCGGAGCGATGGTGGTGGTTGCGGCGCTACCCGCAGCGCTGGGCGTGGTCTGTTCCGGCACCGGAGTGGCGCTCGATCCCACTGGCACAGTCCCGACATCCTGCGCCATCGCCGTGGTGGCGCTCAGCAGGGTCCAGGCGGAAGTGGCAATCAACAGCGCGCGCTTCGACATCGGCGCGGCGCAAGGCCGCACGGGTAGCTTGATCATGTTCGGTGCCCCAAAGTGTCGAGAGCGTCTGCCCGCTCTCGTTGGCGCCGCCGCTAGCTGATGTCGGTGACAGTTATGCTACAGGCGTGTGGTTTGACGCTGCAGCGATGCCTTGCGCACGCGATCACATGTGTCGTCTGGCTTGCTCGCCGTATATCTTCTCCAAATCTTCAAGCTTGAGCGATAGATCAAAAAGAATTGCTACAGCGCCATCAATGCTTCGCCCATGCAGATCCGTCGGTCTTCGGCGACGCCGGCAATCAAGCGGCACTGTGGCGGAGCGAGCACGATAATAGTGCAGCCGTGCTCGAAATAACCCATCCCCGCCCCTTTCGCTAACTGCGCACCACAGGAATGGGCTCCTTTGCCACTGTCGCGCGCGTTGCGAACTGGATGAAAAAAGGGCAGGCGCGTACTAGCCACATTAATTGATCTCACGAGCTCCTGTGGTGTCAACTTGCTGAGGGTATGATCTTTCACTTTAGTGAGCATGCGCCAATCGAACGCCTTTGACTTAATCATCGGCGCCTGGCGGCACGTCACATGTCTCTTTGGTAAAATTGAAGCGGCGGCGACGTTCGTGTGCAGCGTCGAAACGCGAAGCGAATAGCCAGCGCACGGAAGGACATGCGGCAAACGTCGTCGGGGATAGCAGCACAATGACCCATAGGTCAGCCTTGACCATGAGCTGCCACTAGCAGAACATAGAGGGAACAGTGAGTCGCCCATATCATGCCTGCTTCGATCCCCATCTCGACCCTCGTCCATGCCGGAAGCCTTGATGCAGCCGCGCGCGACCATCGTGTCCTGCCGTTTGATCTTGCCGCGATCGACGATCGTCTGGGGTGCAGCGGCCTGAAGGCCGGCGCGCTCCACGAGATCGCGGCCAGCAGCTGCTCGATGGTGGATGATGCTGCTGCCACGCTGTTCATCGCTGGCATCGCCGCGCGTGAGGCGAGCGCCAGTGGTGCTCCGGTGCTGTGGGTCAGTTGTCGCCACGATCTCTATGCCCCTGGCGTGGCACAGGCGGGGCTTGGCGCCGCGCAGGTCATCCATGCGCAACCGCGCGACGATCAAGCCCTGATGGCTGTCGTCGAAGATGCCGTGCGCGATGGCACGCCGTGCGTGGTGGTGGCCGAAGCCAGCAAGGTCTCGATGGTCGCGACGCGGCGGCTGCAATTGGCGGCAGGGGAGGCGGACCTGCCGGTCCTGCTCCTGCGTCGGCGGCGGGCGCGAGACCGCGACCCACTGGGCGAACCATCGGCGGCGTGGACGCGTTGGCGGATCGCCAGCGCACCGTCCGAACGCCTCGAGGTTGCCGGCGTAGGGCGCTCGCGATGGCTGGTGGAGCTCGCCCGGCAGCGCGGCGGTGAGCCGTTTTCCCTGATCGTGGAGGGTTGCGATGAGACGGGTCGTCTCGCTGTTCCTGCCGCACTTGGCCATCGAACGGCTGAGACGGCAAGAACGGACCGCCAAGCCGCCGCTTGAGCGTACCGCGCTTCAGCTGCCTGTCGACGACGATCCCGGTGCCTGCTCCGTGCCGCGCGGCGGAGGCTGGCGGCCCGGAGCGCGCTGGGCACGTGCGCAGCCGACGCGCGAAGAGGTCGAGCAGCAGATCGCGGCGTTGCCCAAGCATGCGCAGCCGCCGATACGCGAGCTCGGCCGGCGTTCGGAAGCTGCTGAGCATCCTTTCAAGCGGCCATCGGCTGCGGCACAGGTCGAGGTGGCAGGCGGATCGGGCGTGGTCGATCACGCTCCTATGGCCCTCATCGGCAAGGTAGGCCGGCGCGAGGAGATAGTCGCCGCTTGCCCGGCGGCGGTGGCGCTGGGCGTGTCGGTCGGCATGGCGGCGACGCACGCCCGCGCGTTGGTGTCGCACCTCGACTTTCGTGCTGCCGAGCCCGAGGCCGATGCGCGCCTACTCGACCGACTGGCGTTGCTGGCGGTCCGACGCTGGTCGCCGATCGCCGCTGTCGCGCCACCTGACGGGCTGTGGCTCGACCTGACCGGCTGCGATCACCTGCATGGTGGCGAACAGCGGTTCTGCCAGCGCCTGCGCGCATTCTGCCAGCGAGCCGGCTTTACCGCGCGGGTGGCGATCGCCGACACCGCCGGCGCTGCGCATGCGCTGGCGCGGTTTGCAGGCGCCGAATGCACCATCGTTCCGCGTGGGGCTACGCTTCGCGCGATCTCGGGTCTGCCGGTAGCGGCCCTGCGGCTTGAACCGGCTGCGCTCGCAGCGGCGCGACGTTTCGGCTTCGAGACGATTGCCGATCTGGTACCTGTCGCGCGCGGACCGCTGGCGCGTCGCCTCGGCTTGCCTGCGCTCACCCGACTGGATCAGGCACTTGGCGGTACAGCCGAGCCGATTACACCGCGCGAAGATCCCGCCATGCCGATGGTCGAGCGCCGGCTTGTGGAGCCGATCGGCACGGGCGAGGCCATCGCCCAAGTCATGGCGGATCTGCTGAGCGACATGGCCGAGTTGTTGCAGGCACGTGGGGTAGGCGCGAGGTCGCTGCGGTTCTGTGCCTTGCGGGTCGATGGTGATGAGCAGGTGGTGGCGATCGGCACTTCACGGCCGACGCGCGAGGCTGCGCATCTGCTGCGATTGCTCAAGCTCAGGATCGAGCGCATTGATCCCGGCCTGGGGCTCGAGCAGTTCCGCCTGGTGGCCCCACATGTCGAGCCGCTCGGCGCGGTCGATCTGGGCGCGATCCTTGCCGGCGACCGCCACGTGCGTGATCCCGCTCGTCTGGTTGACGTCGTGGCCGGCCGGATTGGCGAGGCAGCGGTCTATCGCATCGCGCCGGTCGATAGCCACGTGCCCGAGCGCGCGACCATGCGCACGAGCCCGATTGCGGTGCCCGGCAGCTGGCCGCGATGGCAGCGCCCGGTCCGCCTCTTCGCGCGGCCTGAGCCCTTGTGGGCGGTGCTTGCGCTACTCCCCGACCAACCGCCACGCCGCTTCGAGTGGCGAGGCCGCGCCCACAAGGTGGTGGGTGGCGATGGTCCTGAACGCATTCATGGCGAGTGGTGGCGGCGCGATGCCGAAGTCTGGGCGGTGCGCGACTACTTCCGCATCGAGGATGCCGACGGCGGGCGCTTCTGGGTATTTCGGCGCGGCGATGGCGTCGACAATGCAACTGGCGATCTCAGCTGGTGGATCCATGGTGTCTTCGCATGACTGCGTATGTCGAGCTGCAGGTGCTGACGCACTTCTCGCTGCTGCGCGGCGCTTCGAGCCCGGAGGAGCTGTACGCGGCTGCGGCGCTGCTTGACTATCCGGTGCTGGGTGTCTGCGATCTGGGCACCGTCGCCGGCGTCGTGCGCGCCTGGGAAGCGCAGAAGATTACCGGTGTGCGCTCGATCCCTGGCGCGCGGATCGATCTCGCCTGCGGGCGCCGACTGATCCTCTATCCGACTGACAGACCGGCATGGTCTCGGCTCACGCGACTGCTCACGCTGGGCAAGAGCCGGGGCGGCAAGGGCAAGTGCGAGCTGCACTGGCATGACCTGGCACCTTGGTCCGACGGCATGATCGCCATTCTGCTCCCGCATGAAGCGGATGCGGACAACGCCGCAGCGCTGGCCGATCTGAAAGCTCTTTACGCCGCCCGCGCCTACATGGCCTTGTTTCAGCGCCGCCGCCCCGATGACGCGGTACGCATTGCCACGCTGGCAAGACAGGCGCGGGAGGCTGGCGTGCGTGCCGTTGTGACCGGCGATGTGCTCTACCATGCGCCCGAAGTCCGGCTGCTACAGGACGTGGTCACCGCCGTGCGCGAGAAGTGCACCGTGGACGAGCTCGGCTACCGCCGTGAGGTCAATGCCGATCGCGCGTTGAAGTCGCCGGCCGAAATGCAGCGACGCTTTGCCGCTTACCCCGATGCGCTGCAGGCCAGCGTAGACATCGCAGCTGCTTGCACCTTCGATCTGGGCGAGCTTGCCTACCAGTACCCCCATGAGCGGGTCATCGAAGGACTGAGCGCGCAGGAAGCTTTGGCGCAGCTGACCCGCGAGGCGGCCGAGCGGATGTTCCCCGACGGCGTGCCCCAAGCTTATGGTGCCCAGATTGAACACGAGCTGCGCCTCATCGCTGAGCTCGAGTACGCGCCCTACTTCCTCACCGTCCATGCGATCGTGCGCGAGGCGCGCCGGCGTGGGATCCTGTGCCAGGGCCGCGGCTCGGCTGCCAATTCATGCGTCTGCTACGTGCTGGGGATCACCTCGATAGACCCGATCAAGCACGAGCTTTTGTTCGAGCGCTTCGTCTCGGGCGAGCGGCGCGAGCCGCCCGACATCGATGTCGACTTCGAGCATGAGCGGCGCGAGGAGATCATCCAGTGGATCTATGAGACCTATGGCCGTGACCGTGCCGCGCTGACCGCGGTCGTGACCCGCTACCGTGCCCGCGGCGCGGTGCGCGATGTCGGCAAGGCGATGGGGTTGCCCGAGGATCTGACCTCGTC
>Ga0182197_1000059_pt1 | contig 14821 bp, 11 predicted proteins | sample G5R1MG_37_FD_128397 | JGI IMG/M metagenome (GOLD analysis project Ga0182197, IMG submission 128397) | Switchgrass phyllosphere microbial communities from Michigan, USA - G5R4_MAIN_12SEP2016_LD1 MG | ecosystem: Host-associated > Plants > Phyllosphere > Phylloplane/Leaf | place: USA: Michigan...
CAGTTCAACACCACGATCTACGGCTACTCCGACCGCCTGCGCGGCATCGAAGGCACGCGCGACGTGGTGCTGATGAACCCCGAAGACATTCGTGAAGCCGGGCTTGAGAACGGTCAGCTCGTCAGCCTCGTCACTGACGCAGGCGACGGGGTGCACCGCGAGGTGGGCGGACTGGCGGTGACGCCGTTCCTGCTGCCACGCGGGTGCCTGGGGGCTTACTACCCCGAAACCAACCCGCTGGTTCCGGTGTGGTATCATGACGAGGAGTCCCATACCCCGGCGGCCAAGGGCGTGCCGGTGCGGGTGGTGGCGTGAACTGACTCTCCCCCAACTAGCCTCGTCATTCCCGCGCAGGCGGGAACCCATCTGCAGATGGTTCCTGTTACGCGACGTCAGGAGATGGATCCCCACTTTCGCGGGGATGACGAAGGGATAGGCGGGGATGACGAACGAAGGGGTGACGACCGCTTTTAGCCGGCCGTAGTTCTTTACCCCATCCCAGCAGCGGCCTGCCCCGAGCCTTCAAGCCTCCAGCTTCTCGCTCAGTTCCATCCACTGCGCCTCGGCCTGCTCCAGCTCCGCAATCGCCGCCAGCCGGCGCTTGCCAAGCTCGCCATGCGTCAGCCCGGCCAGCGCGTGCGGCTTGGCCACCGGCGTTACCAGCGCGCCGTCGATCTCCGCGACCTTGGCCTGCAGCTTGGCGACCACCTTTTCTGCCTTGTCCGAGGCCTTGCGGATCTCCTGCTGTTCCTTCCAGCTGGCGGCGGCGGCCTTCTGCTCGGCAGGAGAAGGCTTGGCGGCGCCCTTGATCTTGCCGTCCTTGGGCTGGTTGCGGCCCAGGATGAAGTCGATGTAATCGTCCATGCTGCCCGGGTATTCCTCGGCCCGGCCATCGTCGACAAGCACGAGGCGGTCGGCGGTCAGCTCGACCATGTGGCGGTCATGGCTGATCAGGATCACCGCGCCGTCATAGTCGTTGAGCGCCTGCACCAGCGCTTCGCGCGCATCGACGTCCAGGTGGTTGGTCGGCTCGTCGAGGATCAGCAGGTGCGGCGCGTCGCGCGTCACCAGCGCCAAGGCCAGCCGCGCGCGCTCACCGCCCGAAAGCTTGGATACGGGCGAAAGCGCCCGCTCGCCCGAGAAGCCGAAGCGGCCGAGTTGACCGCGAATGGCGCTGGTCGGCTTGCCCTCCATCGCGCGGGTCATGTGCACCAGCGGGGTGTCGCTGCCGGCCAGTTCCTCGACCTGGTACTGCGTGAAGTAGCCGATCGACAGCTTGCCCGACACGTTGATCTCGCCTTCCATCGGCTTTAGCTGCAGTGCCAGCAGCCGCGCCAGCGTGGTCTTGCCGTTGCCGTTCCGGCCCAGCAGCGCGATGCGGTCGTCGGGATCGATCCGCAGGCCCAGGTGGCGCAAGATCGGCTTATCCTCGGCATAGCCGACCGCCGCCTTGTCCAGCGTGATGAGGGGTGGACGCAGTTCCTTGGGGCTGGGGAAGTCGAACGTGAGCGACGGGTCCTCCATCATCGCCACCACCGGCTGCATCCGAGCCAGCATCTTGGCGCGCGACTGCGCCTGCTTGGCGGTGGAGGCACGCGCGCTGTTGCGGTTGACATAGTCCTGCAGCTTGGCGCGCTGCGCATCTTGGCTGGCCTTGGCGGCGGCGAGCTGCGCCGCGCGCTCGGCCCGCTGACGCTCGAACGCGTCGTAGCCGCCCGCATAGAGCGTCACCTTGCCGCCTTGCAGGTGCAGGATGTTGTCGACCACGTTGTTGAGCAGGTCGCGCTCGTGGCTGATCACGATCAGCGTGCCGGGATAGGCGCGCAGGAAGTTCTCCAGCCACAGCGTCGCTTCAAGGTCGAGGTGGTTGGAGGGCTCGTCGAGCAGCAGGATGTCGGGCTGCGAGAACAGCAGGCTGGCCAGCGCAACGCGCATCTTCCAGCCACCGGAAAAGCTGTCCATCGGCTGGGCCTGCATGGCTTCGTCGAAGCCCAGGCCGATCAGGATGCGCGCAGCACGGGCGGGCGCGCTGTAGGCGTCGATGGCGAGCAGCCGCTCGTGCACGTCGCCCAGGCGATCGGGGTCGACGCAGGTCTCTGACTCCCCGAGCAGCGCGGTGCGCTCCTTGTCGGCGGCGAGCACCGTCTCGAACGGGGAGAGAGTGCCGCTGGGGGCCTCCTGCGCGATGTAGCCAAGCCGCGCACGCTTGGGCATCTCGATGGCGCCGTCGTCGGGATCGAGTTGGCCGATCATCACTTTCATCAGCGTCGACTTGCCCGCGCCGTTGCGGCCGATCAGCCCGACCCGCGCTCCGGTGGGAATCGCGGCCGTGGCCTGGTCGAGGATAGTGCGCCCGCCAAGGCGAACGGTGATGCCAGAGATCGTCAACATGCGCGCGCCCTTAGCAGCGTGCGTGGCGAAACCCAACCATGCCGCGCAACAGGGCGGCCAGTGTCATGCAGCTGCCATCCTATCGAAATGATAGTGCCACGCGAGGCTCCTAACCGCCGCTTCGCACTTGCCGCAGGAAGCGGTGAGTTGGGGGGTATCTACCGTGACATTTCAATCGATCAACTTGCGTGCGCGTGCAGCATTGCTGCTGGGGACCATGCTGTCGCTGGGCCTGGCCATGCCGGCCCATGCCGAAGAGGCGGCTGCGGAAGCGGCTGCCGATCTGGACGCGAGCGATGACGCTGCCGGACAGATCATCGTCACCGGCCAGGCCACCCGCTCGGCCAGCACGATCACCGCGGTCGAGATCCAGAACATCCTGCCCGGCGTCAGCCCGTTAAAGGCGATCCAGACGCTGCCCGGCGTCACCTACATCACTGCCGATCCCTGGGGTAACAACGAGCAGAACGCGTCGCTGTTCATCCATGGTTTCAGCGCAGGCCAGCTGGGCTACACGCTGGACGACGTGCCGCTGGGCGACCAGAACTACGGCAACTACAACGGCCTTTCGCCCTCGCGCGCGGTCATCTCCGAGAACGTCGGCAGCGTCACCGTCAGCACCGGCGCGGGCGAGTTGCGCGTCGCCTCCACCAGCAACCTGGGCGGTGCGATCGAGACTGTGTCCAGCGATCCGCGTTCCGAGTTCAGCATCCAGGCCAACCAGACGATCGGCAGCTACGACACCTCGCGCACGTTCGTTCGGCTCGACAGCGGCGACATGGGGCAGGGCACCAGCTTCTACGTCTCGGTCTTGCGCCAGCGGGCCCGTGCGTGGGACTTCGACGGCAAGCAGGGCGGCTGGAACGGCAACTTCAAGCTCGTCCATGACGATAGCCAGCGCCGCATCACCGCCTATGCCGCCTATTCGGACAAGACCGAGCCGAACGAGGACGCCACCACGATCTACAAGACGCCGGCCAACGCGGCGCAGGCCTATCAGCCATATACCCGCCCGTTCCTCTACCCCGATTTCGGCGCGGCCATCCGCTATCTCAATGCCGCCGGCGCGGTGCCGGCCTTGGAAAACATCAACTACCGCAACTTCTACAGCGCGGCGCAGCGCACCGACTACCTCGTCTACCTCAAGGACGAAGAGCGCCTGTCCGATCGCACGACCCTCTCGGTCCAGGGTTACTACCATCACAACGACGGTGCCGGCATCGTCGCCGGGCCGATCACCGTCGCCGGCCTGCCCACCTTGTTCTCGCTCTACTTCCCCGGCCAGAACCTGAAGGCTGCGACCGGCAACTCGGGCTATGCGATCCGCACCACCGAGTACCGCATCGACCGCAAGGGCGTGCTGGCCGAGCTGAACTTCGAGGCCGGCAACCACGCCATCCGCGCCGGCGCCTGGTACGAGAACAACAGCAGCGCCGCCTATCGCCGGTGGTATCCGCTGAACATCAACACGCCCGAGCGCTACAGCCCCTACGACCGTCCCGCCGGCCCGCTGTTCACCCAATACGGCAGCGAGATGCGCACCGAAGTGCTGCAGCTGCACTTGCAGGACACCTGGTCGCTGACCGATCGCTTTACCGTCGAGGCCGGCGTCAAGACCAGCCTGCAGGATGCCACCGGGCGCTTCCCGATCCAGCCGATCGCCGGTTCGCTGCCGGGTGCGGCGGGCGCGCTGCCGGAAGGGCGGATCAAGACCGACAACTGGTTCCTGCCGACGCTGGGCGCGAAGTGGCGCTTCACCGACAGCGAGGAGCTGTACGGCAACGTTCAGAAGAACTTGCGTCAGTACCAGGCCTATGGCGCCGGCGGCAGCGCCGCGCCGTGGTCGACCGGGAGCCAGGCCGCGTTCGACTTCATCAAGGAGAACGGCAATCCCGAAACCTCGTGGACCTACGAGATCGGCCTGCGCAGCCGTCACAGCTTCCCGGGTTCGTTCCTGAGCGGGTTCGAGGCGCAAGTGAACGCCTACCACGTGGACTTCAGCGACCGGCTGCTGGCGATCTCGCCGACGATCGGCGGCATCGGCGGCGGCGCGATCACCGGCGGCACTCCGTCGCTGTTCAACGTCGGCGACGTGAAGACCAACGGCGTCGATGCGGCGCTCACTCTGCGCTTCGGTGAGCACTTCACGCTGTACAACGCGGTGTCGTACAACAGCTCGAAGTACGACAGCGACTACAGCACCACGACCGGCGGCGCGACCGGCACCAGGATCGGCGGCTTCGCCACCGTGGCCGGCGTCGTGCCTACCGGCGGCAAGCAGGTTCCGGGCAGCCCGCAGTGGCTGAACAAGACCGTCGCCACGCTCGACTTCGATCCGGTGCAGCTGCAGCTGTTCGGAGATTACGTCGGCAAGCGGTTCGCGACTTACACGAACGATGCTTCCGTCCCGAGCTTCTTCCTGCTGAGCGGGCGAGCCGGGATCAAGCTGCCGGCGTCGCTGGTCGGCTTTGCCGATGCGGAATTGAGCGTGAACGTGACCAACATCACTGACAAGAAGGGCTGGCTGTCGGTCGGCGTGAATGCGAACACCAACACCTACAACGTCTATCCCATCCCGCCGCGCCAGTGGTTCGGCACGTTGAAGGTGCGCTACTGATGCAAGACGCGCGGCTGAGCCGGCGCGTGGCGATCGGTGCCGGGATCGGTGCCGGAGTGGGCCTCGCGCTCGCTCCGGCGCTGCCGGGCTGGGCGGCAGCGCCCAAGCAGGCACGTCCGGCCAAGCCGCTGGTGATGGCGCACCGTGGCGCTTCGGCTTTGCGGCCCGAGCATACGCTGGGCGCCTATGCCAAGGCGATCGCCGACGGCGCCGATTTCATCGAGCCCGACCTGGTCGTGACCAAGGACGGCGTGCTGGTGGTGCGCCACGAGAACGACATTTCCGGCACCACCGACATCGCCGCGCATCCCGAGTTCGCGAGCCGTCGCACCACCAAGACCGTCGACGGCCGATCGGTGACCGGCTGGTTCACCGAAGACTTCACCCTGGCCGAATTGAAGACCCTGCGCGCCCGCGAGCGACTGGGCGCGCTGCGGCCGGAAAGCCAGCGCTACGACGGCGCGTTCCAGCTGCTGACACTGGAGGAAGTCGCGGACTTCGTGGCGGCCGAAGCATCGGCGCGCGGCCGCACGATCGGGCTGATCCCGGAGACCAAGCACCCGACCTACTTCGCCGGCTTGGGCCTGGCGCCGGAGCCGCGCCTGCTCAAGGTGCTGGCGGGCAGCCTGTACTTGCGTCGCGCGCCGGTGATCGTGCAATCGTTCGAGATCGGCAACCTGCAGGCGCTACGCCGGCAGGTCGCGAGCCTGGGCAACGTGCAGCTGATGCAGCTGGTCGAGGACCCGGCGCACGCTCCGTTCGACGCCACAGCCGCAGGTCGCAAGCTGACGTATGCGGACATGCTCAGCCCGGCTGGGCTCGCCGATGTCGCGCGCTATGCCGACTGGATCGCACCGTCGACGCGCACGATCATCCCGCTCGGACCCGATGGGCGGCTGGCGGCCTCCGGTGGCGTAGTCGCGCGCGGGCATGCGGCGGGGCTGCTGGTGGGGACCTGGACGTTCCGACCGGAAAACAGCTTTCTCGCCGCCGACTTCCGCGATGGGGCGGGCCCCGGCGCGCGCAATCCGACCGGCAGCGTCGCCGAGATCCGCCGCTATCTGGCCGAGGGGCTGGACGGGTTCTTCACTGACGATCCCGCCTTGGGCCGCCAGGCGGTGGACGGCGGCGCGGCGAAAGCGGGGGAGTGTTCGTAGCGCGCTTGCCCCATGCCGACTGTCCACATGGGCAAGATGAATATACGGGAGCCGCAGCGGACATCATTCGTTGAGTGCGCCATGGAGCGAGCGATCGAATGGGGTGGGCAGCGCCAAGGGCTGTCACTGGCGCAGCGCTTTGCACAAACCCGTAGCTTGAGCGAGGCACTGGTCGCGCCGCTCAGCGATGCCGATGCCACCGTCCAGTCAATGCCGGATGCGTCCCCGGCCAAGTGGCACCTGGCGCATACGACTTGGTTCCTGGAAACGTTCCTGCTGCGCGATCATCTGCCGGGTTACACGCTCTACGACGATCGCTGGCCGTTCCTGTTCAACTCCTACTACGAGGCGGAAGGCGCGCGTCATTCGCGGGCAGCACGCGGGCTCCTGTCCCGCCCCTCGCTGGACGAAGCGTTGGCCTGGCGCCGGCACGTCGATGCCGCACTGGTGCCCCTGCTGGCGCGCCCCGACCTTGCACCGCTGATCGAGCTGGGCATCCAGCACGAACAACAGCATCAGGAACTGCTGCTCACCGACATCAAGCATGCCTTCTGGAGCAATCCTTTGGGCAGCGCCTATGCAAGCGAGCAAGGCGCGGCGATGACTGGCGTCGCTAACGAGGATTGGCACCAGCATCCCGGCGGAATTGCCCGCGTCGGATACGATGGCGAGGGTTTCGCCTTTGACAACGAGGGGCCGGCGCATCGCGTGCTGCTGGAGCCGTTCGCCCTTTCCAACAGGCTGGTGACCAACCGCGAGTGGGCGGCCTTCATCGCCGATGGCGGCTATTCGGATGCCCGCCTCTGGCTGTCAGATGGCTGGTCCTGGGTGCAGCGCGAGGGCGTGGCTGCTCCGCTGTATTGGCGCGACGACGAAAGTTTCACGCTGTCCGGTTGGCAGCGCCGTGACCCGGATGCTCCGGTGACGCACATCTCGTTTTACGAGGCGGATGCCTACGCCACATGGGCGGGCATGCGCCTGCCTACCGAGTTCGAGTGGGAAGCGATCGCGCAAGGCGACGACGCGATGGCCGGGCACCAGCTCGACGACGCCGGTGCGGTGCACCCGGTGGGTTCGGCCGGGCTGTTCGGCGATGGCTGGCAGTGGACCCGCTCGGCCTACCTGCCATACCCGCGCTTCCGCCCCGCCGAAGGCGCGGTGGGCGAATACAACGGCAAGTTCATGAGCGGCCAGGCGGTGCTGAAGGGCGCCAGCTGCGCCACCCCGCGCGGTCACTCGCGCGCCAGCTACCGCAACTTCTTCTACCCCCATCAGCGCTGGCAGTTCACCGGCTTGCGCCTCGCCAAGGATCTGTGACGATGGCCACCGCCGCCTGCCTGCTGGACGTCGTCGAGGATGACACGCTCCACGCCGCCTTCCGCCACGACGTGCTCACTGGGTTCGCCCAGGCGCGAAAGGCAGTGCCGGCCCGCTGGTTCTACGACCATCGCGGCAGCGAGCTGTTCGAGGACATCACCCAGCTCGAGGAATACTACCCCACCCGGACCGAGATCGGCATCCTCACCGAGCACTGCCCCGCGATTGGCGAAGTCGTGGGCGCCGGGCGCGTTGTGGTGGAATTCGGCGCCGGCAGCGCCACCAAGACCCCGCTGCTGCTCGACTGCATCGCGCCGGCCGGATACGTGCCGATCGACATCTCGGGCGACTTCCTGCGCGAATCCTGCGCGCCCGTCGAAGCGCGCTATCCCGGCCTGCCGATCCACCCGGTCGAGGCCGATTTCGGTGAGCCTGTCGTCATCCCCGACGCGCTGGCACGGCGTGGCCGGCTCGGCTTCTTCCCCGGCTCGACGATCGGCAACATGGAGCCCTGGGCCGCCACCGACCTGCTGCGCACCATGCGCGCGACGCTGGGCGAGGATAGCCTGCTGCTGATCGGCATGGACCGCATCAAGTCCACCGCCGTGCTGACCGCCGCCTATGATGACGCGCGCGGCGTGACCGCCGCGTTCAACCTCAACCTCGCCCACCGCATTAATCGTGAGCTGGACGGCACGATCCCGGTCGACGCGCTGCGCCATCGCGCGATCTGGAACGAGGACCGCGCCCGGATCGAGATGCACCTCGAAGCCACGCGCGACATCACTTTCGAGGTTTCCGGCCACCGCTTTGCCATGCATGCCGGCGAGACCATCCATACTGAGAACAGCCACAAGTACGACCGGCGCAGTGCCACCACGCTGCTGCTCTCCGGTGGCTGGGAGCCGCGCAGCATCTGGATGGATGCCGACGAAGCGTTCATGGTCATTCTCGCCCGTGCGGTGGGCGAGGACATGACCGCCTGAACGCGCTCAGGTAATCACGTCGGGCGCGGTGCGTCCGGTGTGGCGGACGATCCCAGCGATGGCTTCCGCCGCCGCGATCTGATCGGCGAGCATCGCGCCGGTATCCGCGTCGAGGTCACCCGAAGGCGGCACGTAGCTTTCCAAATACACGCGCAAGGTCGCGCCTTGCGTGCCTGTGCCGGACAGGCGGAAGACCACGCGGCTGCCATCCTCAAATAGCACGCGGATGCCCTGGTTGGCACTGGTCGATCCGTCCACCGGGTCGGTGTAAGAGAAGCTGTCAGCCACTGACACGGTGAGCGGGCCGAAGCGCTGACCGGCCAGGCCAGCCAAACTGGCCTTGAGCCCATCCATCAGCGTATTGGCGGCGGCGGTGTCGATGCCCTCGTAGTCATGGCGCGCATAGTAGTTGCGGCCGAACTTGCCCCAATGCTCGCGGGCGATGGCGTCCACGCCCAGCCCGCGGGCCGCCAGGATGTTAAGCCACAGCAGCACCGCCCACAGTCCGTCCTTCTCGCGCACGTGGTCGGAACCGGTGCCGGCGCTTTCCTCGCCGCAGATGGTGACTTGTCCCGCATCGAGCAGGTTGCCGAAGAACTTCCACCCGGTCGGCGTCTCGAACACCGGCACGCCTAGCGCCTGCGCAACGCGGTCGGCGGCGGCGCTGGTCGGCATCGAGCGGGCAATGCCGGACAGGCGCCCGCGATAGGCCGGCGCCAGTTCGATGTTGGCCGCCAGCATCGCCAGCGAATCAGACGGCGTGATGAAGCGGCTCTTGCCGATGATGAGGTTACGATCGCCGTCCCCATCGGACGCCGCGCCGATCTCGGGCGCGTCCGGGCCCATCATCAGGTCGTACAGCTCTTTGGCGTGAATCAGGTTCGGATCGGGGTGATGGCCGCCGAAGTCCTCCAGCGGCGTGCCGTTGACGACAGTGCCGGGCGCGAAGCCCAGGCGGCGCTCCAGGATTTCGGTCGCGTAAGGCCCAGTCACCGCGCTCATTGCGTCGAAGCGCATGGTGAGCCCATCGGCGACTTTCGCGCGGATCGCGGCGAAGTCGAACAAGGTCTCCATCAGGTCGGCGTAGTCGGCCACTGGGTCGATCACCGCCACGGTCATGCCGGCGACCTGCACCTCGCCCACGGTGTCGAGGTCGATGTCATCCGCCTCGACCGTCAGCCAGCGGTCGATCGTCTTGGTGCGCGCGAGCACCGCGTCGGTCACGCTCTCGGGCGCGGGGCCGCCGTTGGCAATGTTGTACTTGATGCCGAAGTCCTCGTCGGGACCGCCGGGGTTGTGGCTGGCGGACAGGATCAGCCCGCCGCTGGCGCCGTACTTGCGGATGACGTGGCTCGCGGCCGGCGTCGAGAGGATGCCGCCCTGGCCGACCAGCACCCGGCCATAGCCGTTCGCCGCCGCCATGCGGATCGCCTGCTGGATCACGGTGCGGTTGTGAAAACGCCCGTCGCCGCCGATCACCAGCGCCGCGCCGTCCTCCGGCGAGACCACGTCGAACACCGCCTGGATGAAGTTCTCGGCATAGCCCGGCTGCTGGAAGACCTTGACCTTCTTGCGCAAGCCCGAGGTGCCGGGCGCTTGCCCTTCAAATGGCGTGGTCGGGACCGTGACGATCTGGGGCAAGCCGGGTTCTCCAAACTGAGATGACCCGCGCTTCACTGGCATCGAAAAGGCGAACTCACCAGAGCGAAACGCCCGCAAGGGCCATGTTTGGAGGCGTTTTCGAGCAGGTACCCGGCAGCTCGACATGCTGCGCCGAAGCCAGTGCTTGAAATCACTTCCATCGCAATGGCGATGGCTGGGGCGGCAGGATTCGAACCTGCGGATGCCGGTACCAAAAACCGGTGCCTTACCACTTGGCGACGCCCCATCGCATCGGTCCGGCGCGCTTAGCCGCTTCGCTGGCTCATGAAAAGAGGGCTTGCCGCATCAGCCACGCGCGTCGGCACTTTCGTCACATCACTGCGTCGATATCGGAAGCCTGATGACGGTCCCGCACCAGGCCGTCGCCAAGCCGGTTCACCTTGATGCCGCGCTTCACCGGAGTGCGCGCGAAGATCTCGTCCGCCCAGCGCACGACGTTGGTGTAGCTGCCGAAATCCAGGAACTCGTACGCCGTGCCATAGGCCTCGCGCCGGGCGATCACGCCGAGCCAGCCATAGGCGGCGATGTCGGCGATGGTGTATTCGTCCCCGGCGAGGAAGCGCGTCTCGGCCAGGCGGCGATCGGCGACATCGATGATGCGCTTGGTCTCCATGGTGTAGCGATCGATCGGATACTCGAACTTCTCGGGCGCATAGGCATAGAAGTGACCGAACCCGCCGCCGATCAGCGGCGCAGTCGACATCTGCCACATCAGCCATGACAGGCACTCGGCGCGGCCTTCGGGATCGGTCGGGATCAGCGTGCCGAATTTCTCGGCCAAGTGCAGCAGGATCGCGCCGGATTCGAAGACGCGGATCGGCCGTTCGCCGCTGAGGTCGAGCAGGGCGGGGATCTTGGAATTGGGATTGATGCCGACGAAGCCCGAGCCGAACTGGTCGCCCTTGCCGATCTCGATCATCCAGGCGTCGTACTCGGCCGGGTATCCGGCGGCGAGCAGCTCCTCGAACATGATCGTGACCTTCTGGCCGTTGGGCGTTCCCATGGAGTGAAGCTGGAACGGGTGCTCCCCGCGCGGCAGCTCGGCGTCGTGCGTGGCGCCGGAGATCGGGCGGTTGATGTTGGCGAACCGGCCGCCGTTCGCCTTGTCCCAGGTCCAGACCGCGGGCGGGGTGTAAGCGGCATCTGCCATCGTGATCGTATCCTTGGCTTGCGGGAACGATGGTCTAGGTAAGCCATTCATGAGCGGCGACAAGCTGCGGCGTGGCGCAAGGGCGCGACGACGGGAGTAGGAAGGCGAGGTTTCGTCCTCTAAGCTTTTGCGCCGCTTGGCTTACACGATGGAGCACCATGGTTCACAAGACTGCCCTCATCATCCGCCACGTGCCGCACGAAGGCGTCGCCGCTTATCGCGATCCGATCGAAGCGGCGGGTTACCATGTCGACCGCATCGATGTCGCGGACCCTGCGTTCGCGACGATCGACTTGTGCGCACCGGACCTGCTCATCATGATGGGCGGGCCGATGGGCGTGTACGAGCAGGATCGCTATCCCTGGATCACCTGCCAGGTCCGCAACCTGGCCGCGCGGCTGCAGGTGGACCGGCCGACGCTGGGCGTGTGCCTGGGCGCGCAGATGATGGCGGCGGCTCTGGGGGCGGACGTCTATGCCGGGCCGCACAAGGAAGTGGGCTTCCACCCCGTCACCGTGCGGGACAACGCCATCGACGGACCACTGCGCCATCTCGTCGGCGTACCGGTGCTGCACTGGCATGGCGACACTTTCTCGTTGCCGGTCAATGTCGAGTTGCTCGCGTCCAGCCACGTCTATGACCACCAGGCGTTCCGGCGCGGGCCGAACATCCTGGCGTTGCAGTTCCATGCCGAAATGGGCACCGATCCGCGCTTCGACGCCTGGATCGAGCAGTGGCCGGAGTCGGTGATCGAGGCGGGCGGTGATGAGGCAAGCTTGCGCGCCGCGCACGATGCGCTGGGCCCCCGCGCGGCGGCCGCAGGGCAGGCGATGATCGCCGAGTGGCTGCAGGACTTGCGCTGACAGCGGCGAAAGTCAGCGCCGGGCTTCGACCGCGTGCAACAGCGCGAGGCCCGGCGGTGAGAACGCGAGCGGGCCGATCAGCGCCATGCTGAGCAGGATGGCGGGCACGCCCCACCAGTAGGCGCGATGTACGCGGCGCAAGGTCACGAGGTCCATCGTCGGCCCAGCCAGCGCGAACAGCGCGATCGTGGCGAACATGACGAGTGGCGCCGCCGCGCCGAATGCCGTCATGGGTAGCAGTCGCCCGAGGCCCGGTCCCAGGATCGACACGGTCGCGCACAGCATCAGCCGCTTGTGCCACTCCGCCTTGCGGCGAAGCGCGATGCCGCCTGCCACCAGGCCGGCGAAGACGACGATGCCGATCAGGTTCATCGTCAGGAAGATCGGGCGCGGGAAGAAGCCGGGCACGCGATCGTAGTGCACGGCGTAGAGCGTGGCGGTGACGCCCATCACCAGCATCGCCGCTGCCAGCGCCGCACCCACCCAGCCGATCTTGCGATGGAGCGCCACCGAGCCGCGCGCGATGAAGGCCGGCTGGGCGACGAAGACGAGCACCCACAAGGTGAAGACGGCCCCATGGATGTGCAGCAGCAGCGGCAGTCCGGGATCGTCCGTGAAGTCGCTCGGCACGGTGAAGGAGAAGCCAGCGATGAAGACGGCCGCCATAACCAGCGACATGATCAAGTAAAATGGTCGTCCGACATGCCGCGAACGGGTGCCGGTCATCGCTCGACTTGCCATTGCGCTATCCTCCCCTAGCGAACCGCAGAACGAGTGTACCCCTTTTAGAAGATGCTTGCGAGTCCTCACTTCACCGGTGTTAGGATCAGTGCGTCCACTGCGGACATGACTGCGAAGCTCATCATGAGCTATTCGCTTGAGCTTGCGATGATTTAGCTAATTCGGGTTTTAGGCTGATTTATCCTTCCGCTTCGGAGCCTTGGCGGTGTTGGCGGGTTCATGAACCATGGCCATCACGATCGCGCGAAGCGACCATCCGCCCCGTTTGACCGCCAGGCCGAAAGGCGATCGGATCGCCATCGCCAATGCCGCGTTGGAGGGGGCATGGCGCAAAGGCTGGTTTGATCGGCCGCAGATCGAGCCCGTGAACCTGCTGGCGGCGGCGCGACGGACGGCGGGGCTCGACGATTTCGGTGCGGAAGATGGCTGGCGCGAGCGGTTGGATCGGCTCTGCGCCGCACTTCATGACGAGGCCGCGCTCAATGCGCTGGGCACCACCATCGCGTACGGCCAGCTGGTCGCGGCGCTCGCGGCCAGGCTGCGGGCGACGGCGATGTCGCGCCGCTATCCCGGGATCGCCGAAGTGCCGATCACCGCACCGATCATCGTCGTCGGCCAGATGCGATCGGGCAGCACGCGGATGCAGCGCCTGCTCGCCTGCGACCGGCGGCTGACCTACACGCGCTTCTTCGAAAGCTGGAACCCCTTGCCGCGCTGGCCCGGCCTGCCACTGGACGACCGGCGCTTGCGGGGGTGGTTTGCTTTGCGCGTGGCGCATGGCCTCAATCCCAAGTTCGGCGTGATCCATCCCTCGCGCGCGCGCCAGGCCGACGAGGAGATCGGCCTGCACAACATCGCGCTCTATGGCGCCGCGTTCGAGGCGCAGTGGCGCATCCCCAGCTTCGCGCGTCATGCCGAGCGGATGGACAGCCGCCCGGTCTATGCCGAGTTCAAGCGCCATCTGCAGGCCATCCGCTGGCTGCGCAAGGATCGCGGCGACAAGCCCTGGATTCTCAAGCTGCCGCAGTTCTCGCAAGACCTCGACGCGGTGCTCGGCACCTTCCCCGATGCGCGGATCGTGGTGCTGAACCGCGATCCGGTGCACGTGGTCGGCTCGGCCGCGTCGCTGGTGCACAACCAGATGATGGTGCAGTCGGACGCGGTCGACCGCTCGTGGATCGGGCAGGAATGGTTGCGGAAGGTCGGCCTGCGGCAGGCCCGCGTCGCCGAAGCCCGACAGCGCCATGACGTGCCAGCGGTCGATATCGCCTTCAGCGACATGCAGGCGGACTGGCGCGACGAGATGGCCCGCGTCTATCGCCGGCTCGACATGCCGCTGACCGCCGAGGCCAAGCGGGCAATGGCCGGTTTCATGCGCCAGCGCAGCCACCGCAAGCTGCGGCGCCACCATTACGACATCGCCGATTACGCGCTGACCGAAGACCAGATCCGCCGCGCGATGGGTGGCGAGGCGGCGGAAGACGTGCTGGCCGCGGCATAAGGCCCGCCAAGCGTCCGGCCCGTCGCGTTGCCCAGGCGGGCAAGGGAACGTCGCCCAGCCTGGCCGGTTGGTTGCTTGTAGATACAAGAGGATAGCGCGATGCCGGACACCACCCCCAAGCCCAGCGAGCAGGACGACGACGCCAAGACCAACGGCGCGCAAGACAGCCAGGATCTCGAAGAGGCACAGAAGGAAGCGGCCGAAGAACGCGAGGACGAAGGCGGGTATCAATAATCACCCAAGGTAAGCCCCGCCGCACGGCCGTGCGGTTGAAGCCGATCGGCGAGCAAGCCGTCGTGGTGACAGGCGCCTCCAGCGGCATCGGTCTGGCGACGGCGCTGCTGGCCGCGCGCCGTGGCGCCGCTGTCGTGCTCGCCGCTCGCAATGGCGAGGCGCTCGCCAAGGTCGAAGAGCAGATCATTGCTGCTGGCGGACG
>Ga0182197_1000062_pt1 | contig 13994 bp, 16 predicted proteins | sample G5R1MG_37_FD_128397 | JGI IMG/M metagenome (GOLD analysis project Ga0182197, IMG submission 128397) | Switchgrass phyllosphere microbial communities from Michigan, USA - G5R4_MAIN_12SEP2016_LD1 MG | ecosystem: Host-associated > Plants > Phyllosphere > Phylloplane/Leaf | place: USA: Michigan...
CCGTGGATGGTGGCGGCGTCGCAGCCGATCTCGCGGGCGTATTCCGTGATCACCGCGACGGTCTTCAGAACCTCGGACATCTCGCCGCCGGCCAGCCAGCCGTTGAGGCTCTTGAGCCCGGTCGGGAACACCTTGATCTCGGTGAGGCAGGCGCTGTTCGGAGTCGGCCATAGCTGGCAGTCGCCGGCCTTCAGGGCGTCCCAGATGTGCTCGCGTTCGTGGGTCTTAAGAGGCTGCTGAGCCAAGGCCGCTTCCAGCCACGGCCAGCAACGGTTGAAGTTAAATTCAAGCCATATATGATGTTCATCATCACTTGGCTGGGGGATCATGATGCCATCCAAGAAGAGGCCAGAGAAGCTGTCCTACGAAGAAGCGTCCAAGATATTTCATTACGATCCATCGACGGGCGACTTGATTTGGGCGATCGACAGGAGGTCAAGAAGATGCGGAGATCTAGCCGGCTGCCTTGACACGCAAGGCTACATTTCAGTCGAAGTTTACCGGCGCTCATATCGAGTGCACCGCATTGCTTGGCTTCTAAAAACGGGCGCTTGGCCCCAATCGCAAATCGATCATAAAAACCGGAACAGAATAGACAATCGCTGGGAAAACTTAAGGCTAGCAACTCCTACTCAGAACGCTGCAAATCTTGTTAGGGCTTCAAAGCAAGGATGGCCCAAAGGAGTGAGGCCGCAGAAGAACGGGCAAAGTTTCCAAGCCAAAATAATGCGTGCGGGCAAATATCTTTGCCTCGGAACGTTCCCGACGCCAGAACAGGCGCACCAAGCATACATCGAAGCCGCGCAGCGGCTACACGGAGAATTTGCCAGGGGCTAAACTCTGCGGCCAACCACTCCTGCGGCTTCACCTGTGAGCGGCAGCCTTGTCTGCCTTCAGGCGCAGAGCCCCGAGCCGCCAGAATGCCGGCGACACGGCAGACCGCAGGGCCAGCTTGATCTGCCTTCCCTTAGCGCGCATCCGCATGTGCGGCGTTGTCGGCGTCGAGGTGTGCGTTGTGGTCAACGTATCGATCGCGTTCGGGTAGCGCCGCGAGGTGACGTCGAAGAGAACCGGTCCGACCTGATCATCGAAGTCAGGCACAATCTCCTTGACGACCATGAGCTGGTCGCCATCCTCGACGTCGAACCAGGCCGTCGTGAGGGAAGCCATGATCGGGTTGCCGTTAGCCGTCTTCCCGATCTCGTGCGAATAGACCAAGCCCGCGGCGGAGAAGGCGGTCGGGTCCGGGAAGATGCCCGCCGAAAGCCACGAGGTCCGGTCGAAGGCGTGCGTCGCCCAATGCTGCTCGATGAAGTTGTAGACGACGCAGCGGGAGCATTCGAGACCGGCGCCGTCACGCGTGTCCGGCGTCAGCCACCAGATCTCGGAATATTTGGTGTTGACGCCTGCGTAGATCTTTTCGCTCTGCAGCGGCGACAGGTTGTCGAACACGTCCCGCTCAACCGGGCAATCGATCTTCTGCGGGATGGCGCCCTGGAAGATGTAGTAGCCCGAAGGCGACTGCCAGAAGGCGATGCCGTTGTGCTCCACCGCCGCGTTGCGCCCAATGATGCCGCAGCCGGTGCCGAGCAGCTTGAACGAGAACACGCTATCGGCCGTCCCCGTGAACGTCATCGAGAAAAGGGCGTTGTCGGTCCAAATGAGGTTCTGTTGCCGCGCCGCGAGGCCGCAGAGCGCCCGCCCGCCACTCGATAGCGAGATCTCCCCAGCCAAGTTGTTGTCGTCTGCGACCCAAATCCGGCTGTTTTCCTGATCCGACCACCGCACCAGCAGCGGGTTATAGTCGCCGTCCGTCTCCTGACAGGCGAGGCACACGACGAAGCGGTTCGGGTCCACGAACATCCAGTCGATGTTGCGAGGTGCCTCATCAATCCGGTAAGCTCGCGTCTCCAGCGTGACCGACACGTTGTCGATCGTGCCTGCAAACGCTGCATCCGCTGAGAAGACCATATCCACCAGCGCGGCCGGCGCGCGGAAGGTGCGCGAGTAGGTGCCGGACTGCGTGATCGCGGTCGAGGCTGCGCCGACGTTGATCACCGCTGGCGTCGGGGTGCCGGCGTTCATCCGAAACTGAAGCGTGCCCGCCGTGAGCGCGACGGTGAAGACGACGCGGTAGGTCTTGCCCGGCGTGACGAGGTTCTGCAGGTTCTGGCTCAGGAGCGAGGCCGTGCCCGCCGCCTTGTTCGCCGCTCCACCTGAGATCGTCCAGCCCGTGCCCTTGGCCCAGGCCGTATCGGCGTCGAAGCCGCCGTTAAGAACGAGATTGAAAGCGGAGAACGAGGGCTGCCACTCATAGAGCCCGCCGCCGCGCGGGTTCGCCAGCAGGTTTTCGCCGAAGTTGTCGAGGCTCCAGATGCGCGGATCGGTATCCGTCACCGTCGTCGCGCCGTAGGGGCCGGTGCCGTAGGGCCCCGAGCCGTAACCGATGGCGAGACCGTCCACGTTTCCTGTCGGCAGCGGCGCCACGTAGTCCACGGTGGCCGTCGATCCGCTCGTCACGGTCGCCGTCGCGTTCGAGCCGGCCGTGATCGTGTACGAGTTCACGTTGACGACCGAGACGGGATAGTTGCCGTTGAGCGTCAGCCCGCCGACAGGCGAGGCGTTCGTGAACGTGACCGTGTTGCCCGTAGCAAGCCCGTGGAGCGGGCTCGCGACCGTGACGACCGGAGAGCCGTTGACGGTGGCGAACGGCGCTGTGAGGACGCCTGAGGCCAGCGCTGGGGTGATATCGACCTGAGCGCCGCCCACCAGCGCATAGAGGTTGCCCGCCGTCCCCCAGGCCATCAGCGGATTGCCGTTGAGATCCGTCCAGTCGTGCGCGCCGCGGGCGATGCCGCTGAACGTCTCGGTGCTCAGCAACTGCCAGCCCCCGATGGTCTGAGGCTGCCCCCGCCAGAAGCGCACCTTGTCGCTATCGACCCAGCCGCCCTCGGCCGCCAAGGCGCTGTCGTCCTTGATGATGCCGGCCTTGAACTGGATCTTGGTGAGCATCAGGAGGCCGCCCAGGGGTTCTTGTTCGTGAACGGACCACCCCACCCCGAAGGCTGAGCTTGATTGGCGCCTTGTGCCATTAAGCCCGTGCCGAAGCCGCCCTGTGACACGGCGCCGGTCGGACCGCCGTACCCGGCCATGCCCCAGGGCTGCGTCTCCGGCATGTTCACGCCATCGACTTGAGTTGGAGATCCAATGCCTCCCGACATGCCGAAAGGCGTGCCGTATGAGGCGTTGATGATGCCGCCGTTAAAACCGCCGCCGTTCGACTGATCGTAGGCGCTTTGCTGCACCTTTTGGTTCGCGGCATAATTCGGATCTATCGCACCTTGAGACTGCCCCTGCGGATTGCCGGCCATATAAACCGCGCGCTGCGCCCTGATCTGAGCAAACTGCGCAGAGTTCGGTCCGGTGTAGGCATCCGACAAAGGATCAGCCATCCACCCTGCGTCCACCGGCCCGGAGAATGCATCGTTCATGCTCACTGAATTCAAGTTAGGCGTTTGGCCGACCAATGCATCGTAAGCCTGCTGCCATGCCGGCGCTCCGCTCTGCGATGGCGCGACAGCACTGCCCATGACTGGAGTTGAGGCTTGTCGCCGAGAAAAGTCTGGTGCGCCTGCCGTTAGCATGCCGAAGTTGTAGAGCGGACCCATGATCGCCTCCTACTGAAGCTGAATGGCTTGCTTCCAGATCGACACCATGTCGGCCGGTGACTTCTGGAGGAGTGCGCCTAGCTGCAACGAAAGAGGAACGCGGATATCGAACTCGTTGGCGCCGATGATTGCCATTCGAGCGTCGAATTGCGCCTCAGAAGGGAGGGCAGCGTTGATCGCGTCATCAAACCGTTTCGGAAGCGCGCCCTGCCGAACATACGCCAGCGCCTCGTCCTTGCTGATGTCGCTCTGCTTTGCGAGTTGCTGGAAGAACTGCCGCGACGAAATGATGGGGGTGACCGATGCGATGATCTCTTCCGTCGTCAGCTCACGCTTGCCACGAGCCCCAGGCACCGTGAACGTCGCAGGATCGGGCATCCCAAGCGTCACGACATCCGTTAGAGCTTCGGCCTCGGGGTTAAACGCCGGATCTGTGACGATGACGGGCCAGTAAGCGAGGCCCACCAACCCGAAACTCGGATCAACGCCGTCGAGGTTGCGCAGAGCTTCGTCCGACCAGTTCGCAACGGCGTAGGGGAGCGGTCCGGCCGACCCAGCAAGCACGCTCGTCTTACGCGTGATCGGTGCATAGAGATCAGCCATGACAGCGCTCACTAGATAGAGGCTCGGATGGCGCACCACACGGGGGTTGTGGAGCCGCTGAAAGTCAGGGTCGAGCCCGACACCGTGAGCGCGCCGTTCACAGCCTCCGCAGCAGACAGGTTAGGCGCAAGAGAAGGGGCACCTCCTGCCGGCGTGAACCCGCGCGCGGCATCCTGGATACGCCAGTCGCTCGCAGCACCAGCGTCCTTGTAGAGCACCCACTGCGGCGCCCACGGCAGGGTCGCGTTCCCGCTCCCGCACTGAACAATCCCGCTCGTGTCGGGGTCGTGGGCGAAGAGGTAGGCGACGTACTGACCACCGTTCTGGTTTACTTGGTTGTACGTTCCAAGCGTGAATGCTGATGCAGTCGGCTCTGTGTTGTTCCACAAAGCGGAAAGTGCTGAGCTTGCGTCGGTCGCATTAAGAAGCAGTCCAGATCCGGCTCCGATTGATGCGTGGTAGACCCACCAATTGTAGGAGGATGAAACCAGCGACTTAACAATGATCATGCCCGGCTTGACGCCGAGACCGTGCGGGATCTGCCGCCCCGACGTGCCATCCCCTGTGTAGGTGACGCGCTGAAAGAATTTTGGGGCTTGCTTGAGCGCCTGAACGACACGATTGTTCGTGCCGGAGTATCCCCCAAACGCCGCTTGAGCTGCAGTCGTGTTGGAGGCGAGGGTATTTGCGAGACCGGTCGCGGAGTCTCGCCAAGACCAATCCGTCGCCGCAACACGATCCTTATCGATTAGAAAGTCAGCCGAGAACGGCAGGGCATTGATCGCCGCCTGCATCGTGTTGGCTGGGCGAAGAAGCGTTTGGAAGACGTCTTGCGGGCGTAAGACGATACCACGAGGAGGCGATCCGAAAGGCCTCGGTGCATCCGAATTCGGAATACGCAACGTCCCGAACGGTCGAGCGAGCCCCTCTTCAAGCGCGTCGAGCATCAGAAGGTCTTCCCACGACCTGCGATGACGGCGGCGCCAGAAGCCTGTGCCACGGCCGAGCCAACGTAGAGCGCGTACCCCTCGGGGATGATGAGCGCATCTGCGTCGGTGAAGCCGAAGTCGATGTCGGCCGCGCCAGCCGTGGTGGACACCGTCGTTGAGGGGTGGGCGATGTCCTTGGCGAAAATCGCCGTGGTCCCGTTGTACAGGAACGCCATCATCCGTCCGGAGCTGAGCGAAGCAACGGAGCGAACCACGAGCTTCTGGACGGCGAGTTTGCGACCGCTCGCGACCGTCCCCGTGAGCGGAAGCACCTGAACGGCGTTCGTGGTGTCCGTCATCGTGGTCTTGGCTGCCGCGGGCAGCGCCACGGGTACGACTTCGAGAGGGCCGACCGCATAGGCCGGGATAGCGTTGGGCGCGAATGCCATCGTCGTTGATCCTTATGCGAGGGCGTCGGGGCCGTAGGACAAGCCCACGACGAACCCGCGTTCCGATTTTGCGATGAACAGAGCCGGGTTGAAGGTCGCTGCGGCCGCCGCACTTATGGCGGCCTGCCCGGCCCAATAGAAGGCGCTATAGCCCTGCCCGACAACGACTTCGCCACTCGCTTGCGTGGCCCATGCCTTGGCAAGGGACGCCTGCGCGGGAACAGTTTGATCAATCCGCGCAAGGTCGGAGTTGTTGACGCCGGGGCCTGCATTGGTGAACGTCTGCCCGTTCAGGTTGACCGCGGCTGCGGGCGGCTTGATCTGATCCAGAGAAGGATCAACCACGGACGCATCCACAGCGTCGATGTAGACGGGAACCTTGCTCCCGGCTCGGATGGTTGCAGCTAGCCCTGAGACCGTCGCAACCGTGACATCGGCAGCGCACCGATTGTCGATCAGATACAGCTTCTCGACGCTCGGGACCGTGACGAGAAACCCGCCGGCTCCCGTGAAGCGCAGGACTGCGCGGCGGGATTGGTCCGAGGAGAAGTTATTGCTCGTGAGTGTGACAGGGGCCGCGACCGGAACGACCGAAACGCCTGCGCTCTCGTCAATCAGGTCCAGCGCCGCGTTGAGGCGCACGCCCCATGCGTTCGGGTTGTCGCCCGTAGCCTGCTTGTCGAGGCGAAGGCGGGTGGTCGCGACTGATGCCATTATGCGATCCCCGCAGCTTTCAGGCGCGCCTCAAGCGCCGCGATCTGGCGCTGTAGCTGCTCGATGATGTTCTGGGTGTCGTTGCCGAACGGGTGAAACCAAGCGGGGGCATCACCCGGCACCTGAGGCGGCGAGACGGCGTTGCCCCGCTTCACGGCCGGCACCCCAGCACGCGCACGCGCCCGTTGGCATAGCGGGCGCTCACGTCGCTGGCCTCAAGGTCGGCCATTGCGGTGTCGTAGTAGGTCTTCCACACCGACGCCCGAGCGTCCTCTTCCATGTACGGCGCGGCTTCGAGCAGCGAACCGTAGAGGTAGAGGTCTGGCGCCGAGGCCAGCAGCCAATTCGTCGGGTTGGCATCCGACAGCGCCGGTACCTTGGCAAAGTAGGTCAACGCGATTGGGCCGTTGGCGGCAGGATAAGTCTGAAGCAGGTTGCCCGAGATGGAGAACCGTCGCCCGACGCCGCCGCCCTCATACCGCCCCACCTCGAAATCCGGCGCGACCATCTCCAGCGCGTCATAGCCGTAGATGCCGGCGCTGAGGGAGCGGTATTCGAGATAGTCGGCAGGCAGAGTGATCACGCCGGAGCCGTTCGGCACGAGGCTTGCCGTCTTCTCCATCCCGCCAACGCGCAGGGTGCGGTTGAACCGCTTCTCGCAGAGGGAGATGAAGTCCGGCACCTGAGCGGTGAACTCGGTGTCGCCCGACCGCATCGCCCAGCGGACGATGGAAGCCTGCAGGTTGGCGTAAGTGTCGAGAGCCATCAGAGCCTGCCGGTCTTGAGGCGCAGGCGCGCATGGTCGGGGTCGTTGTAGAACTTCTTGATCCAGGCCTGGTCGTTCTCAAGCCGGGCTCGGGCCATCCCCGAGGAATGGTAGTAAGCGTCCGGCACGCGACCAATCACGGCCCCGTCCTTCCAGCCGCGCTGATCCGTCAGATCCCGCTCAGCCGCGAGCTGGTCCAAAAACACCTGGAGATCGCGCGGGCTCTGGCGGATGTCGAGATCAGTGCTGCCGTCCGCACATTCGCGCAGGCGAATTTCCGTGCGGACGACAGGACTGTCACCGACTTCGAACCAATCGGTGTCGTCGCTCATGGCTTAGCGCGGCTTCGCGTTGTAGGTCTCGGCCGACTGAGCGATGCCCGACTCCTCAAGGAAGCGAGCATCCTCAATCCGCACCTCGACCTCGGTGCCCTCCTTGAGGAAGGCGCCAGTCACCGGCTGATAGCCGCGCAGGATCACGACCTTGCGCATCTCGACGCGGCCATGCGCCTCGGCGCGGTCAACCGCCTCCTGAACCACGTCCAGCGGGGCAGCGGTACCCTTGGTGTCGAACGGCAGAGTGCCGGACGCCGGGGTGACGGGCTTCGGCCCGCCATCAGCAACGTTCGGCACGGGATCGCGCGGGTTCTCGGAGACGCGCAGATCCACGCCGCCGTTCTCTTCGACATCCTGTTTGGCTTCGGCGGCCTTGCGACGGGCAGCCTCTTCACGGGTGATGTTGGCCATTGTCGGCTCCTGATCGTTTGAGGAAGACGACCGGGAGCTCACCATCAGGAGCGTGGGCGCTTGTTCCGCGCCTGCTCTTGAAGGGTGGCCCAACGACAATTGACGGGCTCATAGCCATGGTCATTGTCGATCCGGTCAATGGAGTGTGTGTCGGACGGGGGATCACCCATGTCGGCGTAGAAGTCCGCGAACTTCTGCCAGCGATCACAGACCGTAACCCCTCGGCCTCCGTAGCGCTCATAATGCGGCTGGTTAGGGTTCTGGCAGCGCTGCTTCATAGCGTTCCAGATGCGATAGACACGGGTATGGCTATTGCCACCCGCGGCCATGCCATGCGTTGTCAGTCGAGCCCTGTTGTTCTCGGCCTTTTGGCACCCGCAAGACTGTGTCTTTCCAGCCAACTGACCGGATGTCATCTCACGCTCAGAGCCACAGTCACATTTCACCGCCCAAAGCGGGGCGCTTCCTCGTGATCCGACCCTGTGCGTAACGATCAGCTTTCCTTTCCGCAGACCCGTTAAGTCTCGTGCAACGGCTGGCATCGCAAACTCCTGTCTATAACAGGAGTCTGGATGTTCACCATTAGCGTGTCAATTACGAAGCGCTGGTGAGCCCGTACAAATCGGCAGCAACGGAAACGCCTGCCTCATTGTTCACACGAAGTGTATATTCTGTGATGAGCACCTTCTTGGTCGCGTCGCCGGTCACAGCCGGGGTGACTTCCTTGATGTCATCGAAGACACCGAGGGAGAGCATCTCCGGATCGATCATGTAGGCGTTGCGAGCCAGGGCGGCCGACGTGCCCATCACTCGATTTGGCACGACATCGATTGTGCCGAAGTCCGACAGGTAGGTGTCGGCGGCGCCAACGATGGTCGCCTGCTTGCTGTTCGAGGTCGTCATGCGCTGGGGAGCGACAGACGGATCGGACATGAAGGTGGAGAACACCGTCTTGACGTAGGGCGACACCATCAGAGCGCGCGGCGTGCCACCGGAGGTGAACGCCGAGATGATGATGCTGTCGAGGATGGCCTTGGAGAACGCGCGCTGCGTGCCGTTGGTAGCCGCGACCGTCAGGCCGGTGCCCTGGCTGAAGCCGCCGTTCGCACCGCCAGCGCCGCGGTTGACGTTGGTGGTGATGAAGGTCGGCAGACCCCCGAGAAGCGGCGCCGTGGTGGAGTTGCCGGGCAGCGACGCCTGGTTGGACAGAAGGATCGCCTCCATGTCCTTGCGAAGCTCGGTGCCCTTCTTGCGGCGCTGGCGACCCAGCTCCGACTGCGGACCAGCCTTGAGCGTCTTCTCCTGGGTGCGGGAGATGATGTACTCCTTGCGGCTGATCTGGGTGTAGTTGCCCAGACGGGTCGTCGCGGTGACGGCGCCGTAGGTGAAGTCGTCGCCCTGCGGAACGGCGTTGTTCACGTTCGGGGCGACGAGGGTGTCGGTCTGCCACTCGGGGTGAGTGCTCTCGACGCTGTCGCGGCCGATCATGCTCACGAACGGGGTGTCCTCCGGCGTGATCATGTAGATGGCATTCGCGAACTCTTCGCGATTGCGCTTGCTGTTGAACGTCAGATAGGTGTTGGCGACAATGGCCATGATGAGGTGTCCTTAGAGGAAGCGGGAGAGAACATCCTCCGCATCGCGCGGAGAACCAGTTTTCTTCAGCCGATCCATTGCGCCTCGCGCTGCCTGAGCTTCCCGAACACCGGCGCCCTGCCTTGCGGCGGGGGCCTGAACGGGAGGCTTGTCCACCACCTTTGCGGCGGCAACGACGGCCTTTGTCTTGGTCACTTCCTTGGCTTTGCCTTCGGCCCGCTGCGCCTTGAGCCCGATGGCCGCAAGCTGAACGAGCTTGAACAAGCGGTGGTCGTAGACCTGGCCAAGCTCCTGAGGCGTGAACCCTGCGGCAGCGCCGACTTCCTGAAAGTCAGCATTGAATGCCTTGGCCTTTTCCGGCTCACGCAGAGCGGGGATAGCCTCGACAAGCTTCTGCTGCTGATCCTGGAGGTAGGCCCGACGTTGGGCTTCCGTCTGTGCAGCCTGCCGCTGTGTGGCCTCGGCCTGTGCGGCATTGACGGCCCGGAGCTGGGTCAGAGCGGCTTCATGAGCATACCGCTGATTGTGAAACTCAATCGGGTCGGTATGCAGGAGCGCCGGATCTGGTGCGGCCGGGATCTGCTGCTGGAGAATGGACGCGACTTGCGCGAGAACGGGTTGGAACTGCTGCTGCTGAGCGGCAATCGCCTGCCTTTCCTGCTGGATGCGCGCACGCTCCTGCTGGATCTGCGGGATGGCTTGCCGAAATCCCCTGGCTTCGTCGTAAGCTTTCTTCAGATCACCGAGCGACACCTGCGTTCCGTCGCGCAGACGGTGCATGCGGGTGCCGGTCTCGTCATCGTCGGGCTGTGCCTCTTTCGGCTGGGGCTCGGCCGCGTCATCGGCCGGTTCTTCGTCTTGGCCTTCCGCCGGGATCTCAGCGTCATCGCCCTCGGGCTCCGGTGCTGCTTCGATCTCGACTTCTTCGACCTCTTGCGGAACGTCATCGCCCTCAGGCTCGGACGGCTTGCCGAAGTCGCCGTCTCCCATCGCATCGAGGATCGAAACGCTGGGAGCAGGCGAACGCGGCGCCTCAGCGCCCGCAGGCGCTGGGTTGGGGGTATCTGACATGGTGGGCTCCAAAAGCCGCTGGCGAGCCTCGCAGGCTGCTACAGCGGGGTTCGACTGCGCGTCGGGAGGCGTGCGGTTCGCTCAGCCTGCCTTGACGGCGCAGAAGCTTTGAATTCTCAGCCTCGGGAGACGAGGTTTGCGACGAACCACGCCTTGGCGAGTTCGCATTGGATGATCGGGTCGTTCTGCCCAGCTACGTCGCCCCACCCAAAAACTGTTGGGTAGTCGCCCGGCCGAGGTATGAGCGCGAACAGGCTCTGCACGTCACCGTGCTCCCCGGCCTCGATCGCATCGGCCAGCCAGCGCAGCATGCCCGGCACATCGTTGAGCGGGGGCGCGCCGTCACGAAGCTTGACGATCTCTGCGCTCACGCCACCCCGCCCCGGTGCTTGAGTTCCGCGGTAGCTGTGTAGAGCGCGGCGCGAACTGCCTGAGGGATCGCCCGCACCGTGTTGATGCTGTCGATGCGCTCGCGTCGCCAGCGGTCCATGTCGGCGAGATCGGTCGGCGGGCCGCTCAGCAGCTCGTCCAGATAGCGGGCTTCCAGATCCGCCAGCGCCTTGACGAGAAGCGGCTCAGCGAGCAGGCGCTCCGCCTCAGACGCGCGGTGCTCGGCGCTCTGCATCAGACGCCCAGCCCGAGGTTCTTCAGGGTGAACCCCGCGTTGTTGCCCTTCGGATAGAACTGCGCACGCACCGCGAGCGGATCGGCGCTAAGCGTTGCAGGGTCGGGTGCGACGCCGGGCATGCGGCTGAGGCCCTGCGTCTGCGCGGCGGCCTTCTGCCTCCAAGCCGCCCACGACGCGGGGTCGTTTGGGTCAAGCGGCGCCTCCGTTGAGGGAGGCCCAACCATACCCGTGGTCGGATCGGCGCCTGGCAGGCCGTTCGCCGCGACATAGGCGTTTCGCGCCGAGCCTTCCTTCATGCCGATCTGAAGGTAGTGCTGGAGCGGATCGACGCCGGATTGTGCAACGTCGGGCCGCGAGGCCAGATAGTAATCCCGGTCGAACGCGAGCGGGTCCTTCGCGCCCGCGGCATAAAACCCGTCGTTCTTGGCCTTCGCCGCGTCCACGGTGGCCTGAGCCGCAGGCGTGAGGGCGTCACCCCGGCTGAGCAGCGACCACTTACCGTTGGCGAGGTCCGTCGCGTTCGCCGCCCGCCCCTCGGCCGCGCCATACATCTGGTAGTGCTGAAGCGGGTCAAAGCCGGCTTCCACGACGCCGGGGTTCTGCTGGACGTAGAAAGCCGGATCGAACCCATCCGCAGAGGCGGCGCCGGGCATGCTAAGGCTCATGCCGAGGTTCATGCCGGGAACTCCAGATTAGAGCCGCGCTGCAGCCCGGCCGCGAACTGCTGCTGCTTCAGAGCGTACTCCATCCGAAGCTCCTCGCTCTTGAGCTGCATCTGCGCCTGAGCCTTGACGCGCTCGATCTCAAGCTGGGCGTCGGCCTTCGCCTGAGCGATCTGCGCGTCCATCTGGGCCTTCATCTGCAGCTCCATGGTGCGGGACTGAGCCTTGGCCCGATCCAGATCCATGGTGTGCTGCGCCTCGGCCTCGCGGACACGCATGTCGGCCTGCAATTTGGCCTCGGCGATAGCTTGGGCCTGCTGCATCTTGGCGCCCGACAACTGAGCGTCGGCCTGCGCCTTGGCCTGCTGCAGCGCCATGTCGGCCTGAGCCCGCTGCTGGGCGATCTGCCCGTCGTTCTGCGCCTTCTGCTGGGCAAGCTGGAGTTGGGCCTGTGCGGCCGCAGCCTTCGGATCAGGCTGCTGAGCCTTCGCAGCCGCCTTTTGGGCCATCGCCGCCAGCATCTCGTCCGTGATCTCAGGGAAGAACTGCGTGGCGCTGCGAACGCCGGCCGCTTCCGTCATCATCGTCAGGGTGTTGTTGTACTCCTTCAGGCCGACCCAGCCATTGTCCGGGCCGAGGCTCTGCATGATCATCTCCTGGGCGCCCTTGATGCCCTGGAGCATGGCCAGATCGCGGTCGCGGTTGCCGGCGCCGAGGCCGACGTTCACGGTCACGTCCATATCGGCGTTCCAGCCGCGCGGATCGACCGCCACCCACTTGCCGCGCAGCCGCATGGTGCGCTCTTTGTCCTGGTGCTCCGTGATGAGCCGTAGGATCGCCTGATAAAGCCGCCGGACGCCCATCTGAATGTTGCGGGCGTAATCCTCCTTGCGGAGCGCCGACGCGCTCTGCGTGGCTGCTACGGCGGTCGCGACCTGCCCCTGGAGAACGTCGCCGTCGAGACCGGAGGACTGCTCGCCGACGCCGACGCGCCGCTCGGCGACCTTCCGCATTTCCTCGATCATCGGCATGGCCTCCTTCGCGACGAAGGGGATGGCCAAGTCGGCGATCACGGAGCGGACGTCCTTGCCGCCCTTTACGCGGATGACGCCGCCGAGCTGCTGGTTGAACACCGCGTCGGGGTTCTCAACCGAGGACATGTCCACGGCGCGCTGGGGCTCGACCGTCTGGTAGAGGTTGTCCAGCATCTTGCGATAGAGGACGGTGTTGACGCGCTGCACGTCGCGGAGGCGGTCATACAGCGAGCGGCCGCGCCAGACGTGCGGGACCGGATCGGGCACGATGTCGGTGAACGGGAGCATGCCGCCCCATTCGGTCTGGCGCAGCAGCTTCTGCGCGCCGGACGAGCCGCCCATGACGACCTGGTGCCACTCGGTGATGCCGTCGCCGTCGATGTCGATCAGCGCATAGCACTCGTAGACCTCAACGCGTTCGCCGGCCTTGTCCTCGAACTCGTCGTTCTGATCCGATCGGGCCGAGTAGGTGCCGCGGCGACGGGAAGACGCGTCCGAGGTCTCGTTGACCGAGCCCAACTCGTCCACAATGTCGGCGTCGTACCCGCGCTCAATGAGCTGAGACCGGGTCGGCGTCTCACGATGGTAGCAGAACCGGCACTCGCCTTCGTTAAGGCCGGTGGCGCTGCTCTCGATGCCGAAGTCCTCATCTGGGACAGCGACGACGCGAAGACGACCGTTGCGGGTGACGCGGCGGATCTTCACGTCGTGAAGCATCGGAGGCGGTAGAAGCTCCGGCGGAAAGTTGCCGCCGATGCCTAGGCGGGGGTCGCCTTCTGGCGAGCCAGCCAGCGCAGGGTCGCCCCCGGCGGGCGGGTCGAAGGGTATCGCGCCGTTTGCAACTGGTGCTCGAATGCCCGGCGCAAGTGCAAAGGTACTTCCGGGTCCTGCCATTGCTCCTGGGGCCATCGGACCCGGAGGCGGGGCTTGACCTGGCGCGATGGGATTAGGCTGTCCGGCCTGCATAGGTCCAGCCGCGCCTGTTTCACCCATGCCGGCGGGAGAACCACCGGGCGTTCCGAAGCCTGCCGCATCAACTGCACCGACAAGGGGGGCGGCAGGAACCTCAGCGCTCTCATCGGGGTACTCAGAATGCTCCAGAACCTCGACAGCATCATCGGACACCAG
>Ga0182197_1000063_pt1 | contig 13897 bp, 10 predicted proteins | sample G5R1MG_37_FD_128397 | JGI IMG/M metagenome (GOLD analysis project Ga0182197, IMG submission 128397) | Switchgrass phyllosphere microbial communities from Michigan, USA - G5R4_MAIN_12SEP2016_LD1 MG | ecosystem: Host-associated > Plants > Phyllosphere > Phylloplane/Leaf | place: USA: Michigan...
GAAGCTGCTCACCAAGCTGGGCGCCGCCGGCCGCCACAAGGCGCGGCGCATCCCGGCCGACGCACCGGCGGTGGTGCTGTTCACCAGCGGCTCGGAAGGCACGCCCAAGGGCGTCGTGCTCACGCACCGCAACCTGCTGTCGAATTGCGCGCAGCTGGCGGCGCGGATCGACTTCAACCCGTCCGACATCGTGCTCAACGCGCTTCCGGTGTTCCACTCGTTCGGGCTGACCGGCGGTACTCTGCTGCCGATCTTCTACGGCGTGAAGACGGTGCTCTACCCCAGCCCGCTGCACTACCGCATCGTGCCGGCGCTGGCCTATGACAGCAACGCCACCATCCTGTTCGGCACAGACACCTTCCTGGCCGGCTATGCCCGGATGGCGCACAGCTACGACTTCTACTCGCTGCGCTACATCTTCGCCGGCGCCGAGCGGGTGCGCGACGAGACGCGCAAGGCCTATGCCGACAAGTTCGGCCTGCGCATCCTCGAAGGCTACGGCGCGACCGAAGCCGGGCCAGTGATCGCGGTCAACACGCCGATGCACTTCAAGGCCGGCACCGTCGGCCGCCTGCTGCCCGCCATCGACCAGCGCCTCGATCCCGTTGAGGGCATCGACGAAGGCGGCCGGTTGTTCATTCGCGGTCCCAACGTCATGGCCGGCTACCTCCTCGCAAAAGATCCGGGCAAGCTGCAGCCCCCGGAAGATGGCTGGCACGACACCGGCGACATCGTCACCATCGACGATGAAGGCTTCATCGCCATCAAGGGTCGCGCCAAGCGCTTCGCCAAGATCGGCGGCGAGATGGTCTCGCTCCCCGCCGTCGAGGGCTACGCGTCCAAGCTCTGGCCCGATGCCGAGCATGCCGTCGTCACTCGCCCCGATCCCAAGAAGGGCGAGCAACTGGTGCTGTTCACCACCGCCAAGGACGCCAACGGCAAGGCCCTGCTCGCCTGGGGCCGCGAGAACGGCGTCACCGAGCTGATGCTGCCGCGCGACGTGCGCGTGGTCGATGCCTTGCCGGTGCTGGGCACAGGCAAGCTCGACTACGTGACGATGGGCGAGATGGCGGCTGAGAAGGCCGGTGCCGGTCCGGCTGAGTCCGAGGATGAGCCGAACGACGTTGAAAGCTGACACCAAAGGCTAACGTCGACCCGGGCTCGACCCGCGTCCGGTTCCGGCAGCGATGAACCTCTGAGGCGCACTCAGCGAGGTTGCGACATGGCGAAACCGACCCGGGTCAAGCCCGGTCGACGCTGCACACAGCCGCTAAAGCCAACCCTCGCTCTGGTACCACTCGGCCGTCGCCTTGAGCCCGGTGCGCGTTTCGACCTGCGGCTCCCACACGGACGCCGGCACTTGCGCGCGCGGATCGCCGGCCCAATCCGGATGTGCGAGGTACGCCGCCCGATCCGGCGTCATCTTCGCGCCCTTGCCGCGCAGGAAGCCGTCGACGCCCGCCGCTCGGCGCAAGGCCGCTGCCGAAAGCCCGAGCACGCGCGGACGCCGGCCCACCGCCCAGCCGATCGCCAGGGCCAACTCGCGATGCTCCCAGCCGCCGGGCCGGCCATCGTCGGGCTCGAACACTTCATAGCTAACGCCCTCGCCGCCGGGCAGCAGCGCCACCAGCAGCCGCGCAAGATCATCGACGTGGATCACCGAGGCGCGCCCGCCTTGGGGCACCGGCACCACACCCCAGCGGGCGGCGCGGAACAGCTCGAACATCTCCTTGTCACGCGGGCCGTAGATCGCCGCCGGGCGGACCGAGGTCCAGTCGAGCAGACTGGCCTTCACCACTTTCTCGCCCTTCAGCTTCGACGCGCCATAAGCCGAAAGCGTCGGCTCGCGCGCCGAGAGCGACGAGACGTGGACGAACCGCTGCACGCCCTGCTTCAGCGCCGCTTCCACCAGGTTGAGCGTGCCAACGACGTTGCCTTCCTCGAACCCTTGCGGATCGGGCGCATTCACGACGCCGGCGATGTGCACCACCGCATCCGCGTCACGCACCAGACGCGCCAGCGCCGCGCCGTCCGCCAAGTCGCCGCCGATCCACTCCACGCCCTCGCGCGGGATCTGCGTCGAGCGCGCAAGCGCCACCAGCGTGTGACCCGCCTCGAGCGCACGGTCGATGAATGCCCGGCCGACAAAGCCGGTGCCCCCGGTTACGGCGACGATCACTTCAGGACCAGCTGGTCGCGGTGAATGACGGCGGAGCGCGGCGCATAGCCGAGCAGTTCGGCATGTTCGCTGGAGTGGCGGCCCTGCAGCCGCGCGCACTCGTCCGCGTGGTACTCGGCCAGACCATGCGCCAGGGTGCGGCCATTGGCGGCGCAGATCGCCACCGGATCGCCGCGCTCGAACGTGCCGGCAACGCCGATCACGCCTTTCGCCAGCAGGCTCGACCCGCGCGCCAGAGCGGCCGCCGCCCCATCATCGACGGTCAGCTCTCCCTTGAGCCGCAGCCGTCCGCCCAGCCACGCCTTGCGCGCGCCGGCCTTGCGGCGGCTGCGAAAGAGCGTGCCGATCCCCTCGCCGGTCGCGCGGGCGATCGGCCGGTCGTGCAAGCCATTGGCGATCACCAGCGCAATTCCAGCGAGTTCGGCGATCTCGGCCGCCTGCAATTTGGAGGTCATCCCACCCGAGCCCATGCCCGAAGCCGACTCGGCACTTGCCATCGCATGCACAGCCGGGGTCACGCCCTCGACCACGTCGATCAGCGTGGCGCCGGGCTGGCGCGGGTTGCGGTCGTACAAGCCGTCGACATCGGACAGCAGCAGCACTGCGCTCGCCTGCGCCGCCTGCGCCACGCGCGCCGCCAGCCGGTCGTTGTCTCCGAAGCGGATCTCCTGGGTGGCCACCGAATCGTTTTCGTTGATCACCGGGACCGCGCCCGCATCCAGAAGCCGGGCCAAGGTAGCGGTGGCGTTGAGATAGCGGCGGCGTTCCTCCAGATCGTCCAGCGTCAGCAGGATCTGCGCCGCGGTCAGATCATGATTGCCGAGCAGTTGCGCCCACAACCCCGACAGCGCGATCTGCCCGACGGCGGCGGCGGCTTGCGCATCTGCGAGGCTGCCACGCCCACCCTTTTCAAGCCCGAGCCGCGCCGCGCCCAGTGCGATCGCGCCCGACGACACCACGATCACCCGCTGCCCCCGACGTCTGGCATCGGCAATCTCGGCCACCAGACTCTCCAGCCAGGCACGCCGAACCCCATCGCGATTGACCAGCAGCGACGAGCCGACCTTGATCACCAGGAGCGGGCAAACAGCCGTGTCGGCGAGGTCGGATAAGCGGGCGATCGTCATGGGAACGCCAGCCTCTAGGCGCATCGTCGCGCCATGAAAAGCGCACTCGTCCCATCTGACGCGCGCATGATCGCGCGCGATTGTGGACTTCTTATGTCGCTTGGAATGCAGCGGTCACAGTGGAGACCAGGGCCGCTCGTCGTCCTCTTCCAGCTCGCCTTCGGGACGCTCGGTCACCGTGGCGGCGGGCAGCTGCGCGATCACGGCGTCGAGCAACGCATCCATGCCTTCGCCCGTCGCGCCGGAAATGGCGTAGACGTCTCCTGCACCGACGGCCTGCAGTTCGCGCGTGAAACTGGCCGCCAATTCAGGGTCGGCCAGATCCATCTTATTGAGCACGACCAGGCGTGGCTTGTCTTCCAGGCCGGCGCCATAAGCATCGAGCTCTTCGTCGACGACCTGCATCGCCTCGGCCGGATCGGTGCCGGCGATGTCGATCAAATGGATCAACACACGGCAACGCTCGATATGGCCCAGGAAGCGATCGCCGATGCCGGCGCCGTCGGCCGCTCCGGCAATCAGGCCGGGGATGTCGGCCAGCACGAACTCGCGCCCCTTGTGGCGCACCACGCCCAGCTGCGGGTGCAAGGTGGTGAATGGGTAGGCGCCGACCTTGGCCTGGGTGTTGCTCAGCTGGTTGATGAAGGTCGACTTACCGGCATTCGGCAGGCCGACCAGGCCGACATCGGCCAGCAGCTTGAGCCGCAGCCACACCCACAGCTCCTCGCCCGGAATACCGGGCTGGTGCTGACGCGGCGCGCGGTTGGTGCTGGTCTTGTACGACAGGTTGCCGCGACCGCCCATCCCGCCTTCGAGCAGCACCACCCGCTGACCCGCCTCGGTGAGGTCAGCCAGAACCGTGTCGCGATCCTCGTCATCGGCGATGATCTGGGTGCCGACGGGGACCTTGATGACCAGATCGGAGCCTTGCGCGCCGGTACGGTTCTTGCCCATGCCGTGGCCGCCGCGCGGCGCCTTGAAGTGCTGGGTGTAGCGAAAGTCGATGAGCGTGTTCAGCCCGGCGACCGCCTCGACGATAATGTCACCACCCTTGCCACCGTTGCCGCCGTCGGGGCCGCCGTATTCGACGTACTTCTCACGTCGGAAGCTGACCGCGCCGGGGCCACCGCCACCGGCGCGAATGTAGATCTTGGCCTGGTCGAGAAAATGCATGGCGGTTGCGTCCGATAAGCTCTTGCGGCCAATCCCTGCGAACCGCCCAAATGGGAACGGCCGCAGCAATGTGCGGCCGAACAGCGAAATTGCAATTACTGGTGGAGCCGAGGGGGATCGAACCCCTGACCTCGTCATTGCGAACGACGCGCTCTCCCAGCTGAGCTACGGCCCCGTTCCAGCAATCGCGCGAGCCGGCTGCCCGCCTCGCGAGCGGCCCCTTTAGCGAACGCGGGGCCGGCATGAAAGAGATTCTTTGCGCGCGCCCTTCGGCCTTACTGGGTGACCGGCTGCGGCGCGAAGCCCTGGGGTGCGACTGTCTGAGGCGCCAGTGTCTGGGGCGAGGCCGACTGCTGCGTAACCGGCAGTGGCGTCAGCGGCGTGGGCTGGTTGCGGGTCTGCTGCGGCGCCACCACGACGATGCCGCCGTACTTGCCCTGCCACGCCGCCAGATCGGCGCGATACTGATCGTAGGCGTTGAAGAAGTCCATGAACGGCGCTTCGATCTTCGCCAGCCCTTGCGGCGCGTAACCTTCGAGCTGGCCAGCCGGCACGGTCGCCAGATCGATGGCCACCTGCATCGCCGCCCGGCAGAACGTCTGCTTTACCGGCGGGACCGAGAAGAAGTTGTAGACCTGCGTCTGGTACGTCTCACGCTCACGCGTGCCGGACTTGCCGAAGGCGCCGTTGAAGTTCTTCTTCAAGTCGGCATCGGCCTTGTCGAGCGACTTGTCGTGAACCTTCAGGAAGTCCTTGTAGCCTGCCAGCACGGAGGCATACTCAGGCTCGACGCAGTTGAGCGCTGCGACGTTGAAGGCGGAGCGGAAGTTCCACACCGCCTGCGCGGTCGAGACATTGCTGTTCACCGTCTTGCGCGTGCCATCCACTCCGACTTCGGGAATGCGCATGTTCTCTTGCGCGCCCATCGGGGGCTGCGGCTGCGGCGGGATCACCACGACTGGCGGCGGAGGGGGTGGCGGCGGTGTCTTCTGCGCGCACGCGGCCAAAACGCCTGCGGACAGGACCGGCGCCCATTTCAACAGCTTAAGGGTAAACCCTTTGACATTCCAATGCGTCACGGGACCCTCTTGTGCACCTGTGAGGAGGCATCTCTAACCTCTTAACACCACAAAGCAAATGCCCGACACGATCGAGTCGCGTCGGGCATTTCCATTCACCTGTGGATGATCGACGGCGGTCGCTTTGCCCGACCGCCATCCATGATCGTCATCAATCGCGCTGACCCATGAAGCTCAGCAGGAATTGGAACATGTTGATGAAGTCCAGGTACAGGCTGAGAGCACCCATCACCACGGCCTTCCCCGCGAAGTCGGTACCGGCCAGCTGATAGTACTCCTGCTTCAGGCGTTGCGTGTCATACGCGGTCAACCCTGCGAAGATCAGCACACCCAGCGCCGAAATGGCCAGCTGCATGACCGACGACTGCACGAACAGGTTGATCAGCGTCGCGACGAGGATGCCGATCACGCCCATGATCAGGAACGAGCCCATACCGGACAGGTCCTTCTTGGTGGTGTAACCCACCAGGCTAAGACCCGCGAAGGCCGCTGCCGTGGCGAAGAACGTCGTCGCGATCGACGCGCCAGTGTAGACCAGGAAAATCGACGAGAGCGACAGACCCATCGCTACCGCAAAGGCCCAGAACAGCATCTGCACGGTCGAGGTGCGCATGCGGTGAATGCCGAAGCTCATCGCCATCACGAAGCCCAGGGGAGCGAGCATGATGACCCACTTGAGGGGGGTGGTCAGCACTTGGGCCGCAAAGCCCGAGCTTGCGAACAGCATCGCCACCACGCCCGACAGCAGCACGCCGGACGCCATGTAGTTGTAGATCGACAGCATGTGGCGGCGCAGGCCGGCATCATAGCCGGTGCGCGCGCCGGTGCGGCCGCCCAGGCTCGGGGACGCACCGAAGCCCGATCGGGGCTGGGGGTCGTTCCAGTTAGCCATTTCAAACTCCTATCCCGGCACCGCCCAATGCGGTGGGTTCCGGACATAGTCGAATATCGGCCTGCGACGACGACATTTCAAGAACAACCGCAGGCTGTGTCGGTAACGAAGTGTGTCAGCCGCCGCTGGCTTCGCGCCCCATTTCGGCCGAACGCCGCTCCGCCGCCGCCATCGCCGCCGCGACCACCTTGGCCAGCGCCGCACCCTCGTCCAGCACGTCAAGGCCCGCCTGAGTCGAACCGCCCGGACTCGCCACCCGGCGCGCCAGTTCACCGGGACCGTGCGGCGACGATCCGGCTAGCAGTGCGGCGCCTTCCACGGTCGCGAGAGCCAGCCGCTCGGCCTGGCCCCGCTCCACGCCTAGCGCCATTGCTCCGGCCGCCAGTGCATCGATGAAGCGATAGACGAATGCCGGGCCGCAGCCCGCCAGCGCAGTCACCGCGTCGAACAAGGCTTCGTCCGCCAGCCACTCCGGCGTGCCGAGCGGATCGAGCAGCGCCGTCACCATGTCCTGACCCTGCCGGTCAAGGCCTCGGCTGGCGAGCGCCATCGGCGACTTGCCGATCGCCGCCGCCAGATTGGGCATGATCCGCACGATCCCGCCGTTCACCGGGAAGCGACGCGCCAGCGTGTCCAGCTCCACGCCAGCGAGGATCGAGAGTAGCACCGTCCGTGGCCCGATCGCGCGGGCGACTTGCGGCGCCACCGTGTCGAGCCCTTGCGGCTTCACGCCCAGCAGCACCACGTCGAAGGGCGCGTCTGGCACTTCGCGCACCAGCGTGACCCCGGACGGCGCCTCGGCCATGCCCGGATCGGCCACGGTCACGCGCGAAGGCGCCATGCCGCCGGCCAGCCAGCCTTGCAGGATCGCGCCACCCATGTTGCCACAGCCGACGATCAGGATGGTGTCGAAGTCGCTCATGCTCCCGGCCTCACGCCTCGCCCGCGGCGTCGACCATCGCCGCCGCCAGGGCCTCGGCCGGGGTCTTGTCACCCCACAGGATGAACTGGAACACCGGGTAGAAGCGGTCGCATTCCTCGATGGCCATCTCGACGACCATCTGCGCCTGTGCGGGCCCGAGCAACCCCTCTTCGCCCAGCATCAGGCCGTGGCGGTAGAGCACGACGCCCCCGTTGGACCACATGTCGAAGTGGCCGAGCCAGAGCTGTTCGTTGATGAGGGCCAGCGCCTCGTGCATCGCCGCGCGCTTGGCCTCGGGCACGCGGATCTCGGGCAGGCAGAGCAGCTGCAGGACGCGGTCCTCGGCCCGCCAGATCGCCTGGATCTGGTACGTTGCCCAGCTTCCTTTCGCCTCGGCGGAGATCTCGTCCTCGCCGGCATACTCGAAGGGCCAGTCGCGCGCTTCGAACAGCGCCGCCAGCATCTCCACCGGGGCCGACTCCTCTTCGCGCTCGATCTCGTCTTCCACGCTTCTCATATACTCTGACATCACGCCTCCATGACGTCATGCAAGTGCGTCCTAGTGGGGCGCGGACACAACCATCCTGCCCAAGAGGATGGCTGATAACCCGATAACCTTGTGAACAGCGTGTGGATAAGCTGGGGATTTGCGCCGAAGCGGCTACTTGGCGGCCAGCGGATCGACCGCCTGCCCCGCCGGGCTGTTCCAGACGAACGCGCCGCCCACGTCGGCCTTTTTCAGCTTGGTCACCAAGTCGCTGGCCGCCTTCTGCGTTTCGAAGGGACCGGCGAGGATGCGGTTGGTGCGCCCCATGTCGCTCGTGTACGGCTCGCGACCCTTGAACAGGGCCGGGTTCTGCTTGACGAACTTGCGCCAGTCATACCCGATCGCCGCCTTGTCGCGCCCCACACCGACCTGCACCCAGATACGGCTGGGGTTGGCGGGAGGCTTCTTGGCCTCAGCCTTCTTCGCGGCGGCCAGCTTCGCATCGGCAAGCTTCGCGTCCTTGGCAGACAAGCGGCCCCTCTTGTCGGTCGCGTTCTTGTCGGGAGCGGGCTCCACCGACTCGACAAGCCGGGCCGCAGCGCCCTTCTTCGCGGTCACCTTGGACGGGGTCGCGACTTCGGCTTTCGCTGGCTGCTGCTGGGCGAGCTCGACCGGCGGCGCGGGCTTGGCCGGTTCGATCCCCCGCACATCGACGGCGCCAGCAATCGGAGCCGGAGCGCGGCTGGGCGCACCCAGGTCCGCGAACGCCTGCTCCAGCGACACGGCCTGCGGAGTGGCGGCGACCGCCGGCGAAGGCACCGGCGCTTCGCCAGCGCGCTGTGCCGAGGCCGGGAGCGCCGCGAGATCGAAGCCGGGTGTGGCCGAACGCACCGGTGACGGTGTCGGTGACGGCGCCGGGTTAGCAGTGGCCGCGACCGACGACGCCGGCGGTTGCACCGACGTGGTGCCGGGCAGCGCCAGCGATCCGGTCCGTACGACGGCGGTACTGGCTGGACGGACCGGCGTCAGAGCGGGACGCGGCGTCTCGACCGGCGGGAGGGCGGACGAAGCGCTTCCCCTAACCGGCAGGTTCTGAACCGTCGCAGGCGAGGGACTGGGCGCGGGCGTGGGGGTACGAGGCGGAAGCGGCGCCATCGCTACGGCCGGTGTCATCGGCGCGCTGCTGGCGAGCGCCGGCAATTCGCCGTCGCTGTCTCGATTGATCGCCGGCCTGGGCTCGGGCGGCGCGACCCTGGCGGCGCGATCGGCTTCGGCTTTCGCAAGCCGTGCCGCCCTGTCGCGGGCGCGGCGCTGGCTATTCGTCAGCGGCGCTGGAGCTGCTGCGGCCTGGTCGGCGACCTGCGACCGCCCACCACCCAACGGCTTGCCGCGTGGGATCAACCCGCCCCCCACCGTCGCCAGACGGGTCGCCACCGGGGGCACGTAGGCGGCGATCACAGGATCGTCGCGCCCGATCTCGGACGCGCGCGGAAACTTGCCGAGATTGACCGCCGCCGCCTGCTGCGCGCGCGTCAGGCGCGGCATGTAGCGCAAGTACGGCGTCACACTTTGCGCCAGAGCCGGAGGCAGGATGGCGTTGACGGTGTCGACCGCCTCCTTCGTCTTGCCCGCGATTGCCAAGGCGAAAGCATGGGCGCGCCAGGCCGGCTTGTCCTGCTTGCGCAGCAGCGGCATCAACATCGCGTTCGACGCCTCGGCATCGCCGGTAATCGCCAGACTGACACCCAAGCGCCGCCTGGCCTCGTCGTCGTTCCGCTGAGCCAAAGCCGCCTGGTAATAGCGCTGTGCGGTGGCGGTATCGCCCACCAGATCGTACGCCAGCCCGCGATCGGAGGTCACGTCAACCGCCGCGCCGCCGGCTTCGGCACTGGCGAACAGCGGGATTGCCTCGGTCGGCTTGCCCTGCAACACCAGAGCGCGGGCGAGCCCGGCCTTGATCCGCGGATTGCTGGGATTGATCGCGTCTGCCCGCTTGTAGAAACCGGCCGCCGCCTCGGCATCACCTATCGCGTTGGCCGCATCGCCTGCGTCGATGAGCGCGGCATAGTCACGCGGATCGCGGCTGATTCGGGCCAGCGCCGCGCTGAGCCGCCGCGAGTCCGCACTGGGCAAACTCTGCACCACCGGCCGCGACACCACCGGCTTGGACTGTGCCGATGCGGCTTGCGGACCGATGAGCAGCCCGGTGAAGGCTGCGCTTGCGAGCCAAGCTCCAAGACGACGCCTGAACAAGATGAATCCCTTACCTTCCACGAAATCGCGCCGTTCGCGTTCGCGAAGCGCCGATCCCTCATGTACCCGGTGCTGCCTGAACGCGGCAGGAACGACGCACGCCGTCCCTGCCGTTCACGATCACTGATTGTTCTGACGCCCCAGGAAGCGCGGGATGCTGATCGAGCCGCTGTCGTCCTCGTCACCCTGTTCGGGAGCGGCAGGCTTCACGCCGCGAGAGAGGTTGGACATCCGCTCGAACAAGGTGCTGCCGGTCGCCGCCGGACGCGCGGCGGGGGCCGGCTCGGGCGTGATCGGGCGACGGCGAGCAGGCTGCGGCGCGGGTTCCTGTGCTTCGTTCCGGAGCTGAAATTCGCTCTGGCTACCACCACGCGCAGCCGGTGCTTCGGGCGCACCGAGATCGAGCGGCTGGCGCACCGGGCGCGCACTGCCCTGGCCCGAGTAGCTCGGGGCAGGCGCGGGCGCCGGCTCGGTCAGTTCCTCCGCGCCACCGAGTTCGAGGGCGGCATCGTCGGACTGCAGCTCGGCCTCGGCACCCAGGTCGAACGGCTCTGGAGCCTGCTCGGCGACCTGCGGCGCGGGTGCCGGCGCACGCGGCGGCTCCGCCTGCGTGTAGGACACGCTGGGTGCCGCCTGCGGAGCGGCATTGGGGCGGACAGGACCACGCGAGGAATTGAAGCTCATCGGCCGCGAGGCGATTTCCGCCTGCTCCGCCGATTGCTCTATACCGGTGGCGACCACCGACACGCGGATCTTGCCCTGCAGGTCCGGGTTGAACGCCGAACCCCAGATGATGTTGGCATCGGAGTCGACCAATTCGCGGATGTGGTTGGCCGCTTCGTCGACTTCGAGCAGCTTCATGTCGTCGCCGCCGATGATCGAGATGATGACGCCCTTGGCGCCCTGCATCGACACACCGTCGAGCAGCGGATTGGCGATGGCACGCTCGGCGGCCTCAAGCGCGCGATTCGGGCCTTCGCCCTCGCCGGTGCCCATCATCGCCTTGCCCATCTCGCCCATGACCGAACGCACGTCGGCGAAGTCGAGGTTGATGAGGCCGGGCATCACCATCAGGTCGGTGATCGAGCGCACGCCCTGCTGCAGCACTTCGTCGGCGAGCCCGAAGGCTTCCTTGAAGGTCGTGTCCGCCTTGGCGACGAGGAACAGGTTCTGGTTGGGAATGACGATCAGCGTATCGACGTGCTTCTGCAGCTCGTCGATGCCGGTGTCGGCCGAACGCATGCGGCGCGTGCCTTCGAACAGGAACGGCTTGGTCACCACGCCCACGGTCAGCACACCCTTGTCGCGCGCAGCCTTGGCGATGATCGGCGCGGCGCCGGTGCCGGTGCCGCCGCCCATGCCCGCCGCGATGAAGACCATGTGCACGCCTTCGAGCAGGCGATCGATCTCCTCGATCGTCTCCTCGGCGGCGGCGCGGCCGACTTCGGGACGCGAGCCTGCGCCCAGCCCTTGCGTGATGTCGGGGCCGAGCTGAATGCGGTTCTCCGCGATCGAGCTGTTCAGCGCCTGCGCGTCGGTGTTGGCGACGATGAAGTCGACGCCCTCGATCTGCGCCTGGATCATGTTGGCGATGGCGTTGCCGCCCGCCCCGCCGACGCCGATCACGAGGATGCGCGGGCGCAGTTCTTCGATAGCCGGCGGTCCGATATTGATGCTCATTCTACTCTCCTGGCAGACCCGCGCGGGAAGGAATTATTGACCAAGTCTGATGGCACACCTGAATATGCACAAGCAAAGCAATCCATTGCTTTGTCCACAGCAGACCACCGCATCGCCATAACGGCTTGTCACCGACACGTCAGGACCTTCGTTCAAAAATATTGGCGAAACGCGCGATAGACGCGGCCCACGGTGCCCAGGCGCTCCGAGCGTACGGTGGTCTGCGCGCGGTGGCTTAATGTACGAATGTCGATCGGATCGGCCGAGGCATAGAGCACCAGGCCCGCGAGCGTCGAGAAGCCGGGCTTGAGGTGCGCTTCGGCCAGGCCGTTGATGTGCGGCACACGACCGATGCGCACCGGCTTGCCCAGCGCCGCCTGGGCATAGTCCGCCAGGCCCACCAGCTCCGCGCCACCGCCGGTGAATACCACCTGCTTGCCGCGCTGGCCGTTGAACCGCATGACCTTGAGCGCCTTGTTCACTTCTTCCATCAGCATGCCCAGCTGGCCGGTGATGACCGCGATCAACTCGGCGCGTGGGATGCGGTTCTTGTCGTCGGCATGGCGCGCGATGGGGCCGGTCTCTTCTTCGCCCGGAGCGTTTACCGGGATCATCTCACGGTGATCCGCCGGGCTGGCGAGCGCCGAGCCGTTGACGCATTTCAGCCGCTCGGCCTGGAAGCGACGAATGCCGAACGCAGACGCGATCGCGTCGGTGACGTCGGCCGAGCCCATCGGTATCGCCGTGAGCCCGGTCAGCATGCCTTGCGAATAGACCGCGACGTTGGTGACTTCGGCCCCGAACTCGACCAGCGCGACGCCCAGGTCACGCTCTTCGGGCGAGAGACAGGCGTACCCCGCCGCGATTGGCGAACCGACCACCGCCTCGACCTCAAGGTGCGCGCTCTGCACCGCTTCCGTCAGGTTGCGGATCGGTGCGCCGTCCGCCAGCATGATGTGGATGTCGACACCCAGCCGCTCGGCATGAAGGCCCTTGGGATTGGCGACGCCGTGCGCGCCATCAAGCCGATACTGCGCCGGCTGTGCGTGCAGCACCATGCGTCCGTCCGGCCGGATCACGTCGCGCGCGGAGCTGAGCAGGTGGTCGATGTCCTCCTGCTCGATCCGCCGCCCGCCGATCTCGGCATCGACTTCGGCGACCTGGCTGGCGAGCCCCGCGCCCGAGCAGCCGATCCACACGCGCTGCACCGAGGTATCGGCCATCTTCTCGGCCCGGTCGATCGCGTCGCGGATGGCGTAGGTTGCGGCGCTCATGTCGGTGACGTAGCCACGACGCACCCCCTGGCTGGCGCGGTGGCCCGATCCCAGCACGACCACGTCGCCCACGTCCGAAATGCCCGCGACGATGGCCGAGATACGGAACGAGCCGATGTTGACCGCGCCGAACACGCGGCTGATCCGGGGCTGCGACGCCCGCGAGCCTGAAGAGCGTGGACCGGGCATCAGTGTTCCTCCACCTTGCGAGTCGCGCCCGCCTTGATCGCCGCCGCTTCCGCTTCGCGCCCTGGCACGCGCAAGTAGATGCGGTCCCCGGCGCGCATGTCGAAGATCGTGACCTTGCCGCCGAGCAGCCGGTTGGTGCCGTCGAGCCGCGCGAAGGAGACCAGCGCGCTCGCCGATTGCGCGTCGCCTTCGGGCAGGGCCAGCACTTGCCCGGTCTTGAACGTGATGTTCCAGCGGCGATTGCCGATCCACTCGGCCTCCTGCACGCGGGGCTTCAGCGCGGGTGCAACGTCGAGCAAATGCGACAGCGACACCACCTGCTGCCCCGCACCGAGCCCCGAGACGATCAGCTTGCCCTGCGCCCGCCCCCGCGCGACGGTCTCCAGTTCGTGACCCTCCTCGTCGATCAGCACGAAGCGGTCGGCCTTGCGCAGCACCGCATGCGGCTGGCGCTCGACGATGTCGATCACCAGCGTGTCGGGCAACTGGCGCGAGACCCGCGCATCCTTTACCCAGGAAAGGCCGAGCAGTTCCTGGCGCAGGCTTTCCAGATCGACCAGCGGCATCGCCCGATCCTGCTGCGCCAGGGCACGCTCGTAGACCTTCAGCTCGTTGAGGTTTTTCACGCCACGCACGTCGACA
>Ga0182197_1000067_pt1 | contig 13301 bp, 9 predicted proteins | sample G5R1MG_37_FD_128397 | JGI IMG/M metagenome (GOLD analysis project Ga0182197, IMG submission 128397) | Switchgrass phyllosphere microbial communities from Michigan, USA - G5R4_MAIN_12SEP2016_LD1 MG | ecosystem: Host-associated > Plants > Phyllosphere > Phylloplane/Leaf | place: USA: Michigan...
CAGCACCGCGTCGGTCATGGCCTTGCGGCGCTCGAAAGTGACGGCGTTGGTGGTGCAGCTCGCCTTCACGCCCAGTTCGTCGAACAGCTCGAACAGGCGCCAGATGCCTACGCGCTGGCCATATTCGCGCCAGGTGTAATTGGGGAAGTCGGGCGTGTTGCCTGGCAGAATGTCGGGCAGAATGGCCGGGCCGCCCGCGTAATAGGGCTTGTCGGTGTCCTTGGTGAGATCCCAAGTCTCGAGATTGAAGGTGATCAGCAGCGCGACGCGCTTGCCGTCCGGCCACTTCAGCGCGTTGCGCTGGGGAATTGGAACGTAATCATATTCCATAGTCACCTCCGTGTTTTATCTTCGCGACCCAGGGACTGACTAGCCTCGGCATAGGCCCGCTACCACCATCAAAAAAGGCGAACGGGGTGCTCAGAATTCTGCGAGCAGGCGCCCGAAGCCGTCCTTCTGATCGGCAAAGCCCATCGAGCGCAGCGCATGCCAGTACGTCGCGGTGTTGATCGCGATCACCGGCTTCTCCAGCCAGAACTCCGCAATGGCAGCCACTTGCGCAAACGCCAGGTTGGTGCCGGCCTGAATGATCGCGTCGACGCCTTCGCTCACCTCGATCGCAGCGCGCTTGAGCACCTGCTGGCTCTCGTGCGCGATCAGCATCGGGGACTGGCACTTCAAGCCCTTGATGTGGACCACCTCGTAGCCCTGGTCCTCGAAGAACTTCTTCACATTGGCGTCGCCGACAGGCGCATAGGGGGTTAGGATGCCGATCTTGCGGATCGGCTTGCCGTCGGCCCCCTCGTAGGTCTTGATCGCAGCGTCGACCGCGGTGGAGCCCATGATCACCGGCACCCCCCCGGTGCGCTCCAGCATGCGCTGGTGCAGGCGCTCTGCGCCTTCCGCACCATCCCAGAAGGTCTCGGCCGACATGCCCATGACAACGCAGCCCGGCTCCATCGACATCGAGACGTCAACCGCGTCGAACGTGGCGCTGCGGATGTTCTCCAGCATTACCATGAAGCTGTCGTCGTCGGTCACCTTTGTGTCCGGGATGGCGATGCGCGAGAAGTGGTTGGTTACGCCGCGCGGGCGCATGTCCGCGTACTCGGGCTCGACGCTGGTGTTGGTGGAAGGCGCAACCACCGCGAACTTCATGCGGTAACCAAGAGAATCCGTCATGTCCTGTATCCCACGAGAGCCGAAAGGAGGCGCGCCCGGTCGTGCCGATCGCGATGTGGTGTTCACGCCTTCGCTTGCCGGTGTTCATCGCGCTCCAAACCGACTTTCGGCAAGGCAGCACGCAGTCCCATGTCCACCTGACGGCTAGTGCGCCGCGCACCCTCGCCCGGACGGCACGCCGGGGCGACAAACGGGTGCGCAAACCGAAAGGCCAGAGCCATGACCCAGCATCCCTCCTCCGCACTCGTCCGCGCGACGGTCTTCGTGCGCGACCTCGACCGAGCGACACGCTTCTACCGCGCGATCGGCCTGACCGAGACGTACTTCGAAGGCATGCTGGACCACCCGTCGGCGACGGCTATCCTGGGCTTCGACGATCCCCGGCCCTTCGTGATCCGCATCGTCAAGCGGCCCGGGCCAAACTATGGGATGGTGGGGCTGTTCAAGCTGGCGGACGGCACGACGCACGAAGCGGTCCCACCCGCAACCGGTCCTGCGCGGATCGGCGAAGTGGCGCTGGTGTTCTACGTGACCGACATGGCGCGAACGATGGAGAGCCTGCGCGCGCTCGGCGCGACATGGGCGCCCGAGCCCCAGGTCTTCGCCATGGGGCACCGCGCGCAACTGGAGGTGTGTCTCCGCGATTGCGACGGCGTGCTGATCAACCTGGTCGAGACGGACCCAGCGCAGCAGGAGAGGGACCGGCCAGAGCTGGATTACGCCTGAGGAACGCCACGGCTTAGCCTCTCTCCTTCAGGGGAGGAGTTTGGTTGAGGGGGGTCTCGCCAAGGAGCGTCGCTTGAAATGGAGACCACCCCTCCCGTGGAGGGGCGAAGAGCGCGTTTATTCCGCTTGCACCTGCGGCCTAGATACCCAGCACCCCGGGTCCGACCAGCCGGTTCGGATCGAGCGCGGACTTGATCGCGGTCACGAGCGCCTTGGGAGCGGCTTCAAGCCGCGCCGCGTAAGGATAGGCGCGGCCGAGCTGGAAGTGCAGCGCCCCGTGCGCGTCGTATAGTTCGACCAGTTCACCCTTGAGGCGGTGGACATACTCGCGTGCCGCCGGGTTCGCGGGCAACGTGGGGAGGCTGCCCAGATAGTCGGAAGGGATCGACGCCGCGTGGTAGGCAGTCTGCTCGTCCGGCCAGTAGAGCGCGATCTCGTAGAGGAAGCCGCTCGATCCCACGGTCGAATACATGCCGCCGCCCCAGACGCCGTACTGCTTCATGTCGGCTGCGCGCGCCGCATAGAAGCGCTGCAGCGCATCGTGGAAGTCCTGCACGCGATCATGCGCCATGACACCGTGGAGCGGCACCCAGCGCTCACCGCCAGGCCCCAGCGTGTTGAACAGCGGCGCGAACGGCATGCCGCGCACCACTGAAGGCACCGTCGCCACAATCTCGCGACCGAGGCCCGCCGTGAGATCACGCAGCCGCTGCAGCCGGGCACGACACTCGGCGTCGTCGAAACCCTCGACGATGTAGTGCGTCATGAAGTTCGACGCTGAGATCTGACGGCGCGCGAGAATGCCCGCCGCCGCGACCTGCTTCACGCCGGCGAAAAGCGACGGCGAGCTCTTCACGATCGACATGGCCATCGCCAGCTGACCGCCCGCGCGCTCCTGCTTAGCGATCTGGCCTTGCGACAGTGCAGCATCGAGCGCGAAATGCGAGTCCTCGACCCGCTCCATCCCGATGCGGCGCATGGACTCGTGCATGTGACCGAATTCCGCGAACGCGAAGGACAGCACGCGGTGCGCCGGCTTGGTGCGCAGCAGAGGCAGCGTGACCCGAGCCTTGAGCCCGAACACGCCGCAATCGCCGGTGAACAGGCCGGTCAAGTCAGGTCCGGCATGACGGCCGAACGGCTTCTCGCCCAACGCGCCAGTGCCGGTGCGCAGCAAGCTGCCGTCCGCCAGCACAATGTCGAACGCCAGCGCGGACTCGGCGGAGATACCCCAGGCTCCCGAGCCATGGCTGATCGAGTTCTGCGACATCGAGCCGCCGATCGTCGCGGCAATCCCGGAAAATGGCCCGCGGAATGGCGTGCGCAGACCTTTCGCCGCCAGCGCGTCGGACAGTTGGAGCCAGGTCACGCCCGCTTCCACCGTGACGAAGCCGTTGAACGGATCGATCTCGACGATCCGCTTCAGGCGGCTCATGTCAATTAGCAGGTGCGAGGCATCGGCCGCGTTGTAGCCGTCGGTGTAGGAAGCGCCGCCACCGCGCACGGTAAACGGCACTTTCGCCGCCGCCGCCTCGCGCACCACGGCCTGCAGCTCCTCGACCGTGCCGGGTCGCGCCACCGCGCAGGGCAGCGCCTGGGCACGGTAGACGTCGGTCGCGTAGTAGGCGACCTTGGTGGGATCGGTGACAAGGTTCTCCGCGCCGACGATGTCAGCCAGCGCGCTTGCATTCAGGGCCATGGCGCCGGTCAGCCCTGGGCGATCGCGTCGAGCGTGGCGACGTAGCCCTCGGTGGTTTCCTTGGCCGCCGCTTCGGCCGCTTCCTTGCGCACAAGGTAGAACATGCGCTCCAGCATGGCCTGCCGCCGCGCCTCGCGCGCTTCGAGCGCGGCATCGTCGAGAACGAGCGCTTCGATCTCGGCCTTCGCGTCGATGCCGTGGTTGGCCAGCACGCGCTGCGTGGAATCGAGCTGGTCGGCCAGGACGGAGACTTCGCCGGCCAGAACCATGATCATGCTCATCATCTGGTCGATAGCGGGGTCCTGGTAGAACTGAGGCCGCTTGCCTCTTGCGTCACGCTTCATGTCTGTTTTCGTTCCTAAAAGGGTCAGATGGCAGGCTTCTGGGCGATGAGCACTTCCCAGCCCCCACCCGGAGCGAACTCGCCTGCGGTGAACTCGCGCTCGGCGACGTCGGCGGTGGACTCCTCGGTATAGCCGGCGCCTGCATACTCCATCACCGCCATGGGCGCGGTGTCGAAGCGAATCGTGGCAGGATCGAAGCCGGCCTTCGTGGCCAGCGCCACCTGGTCCATGTCACGCATGGCGCCCCAGAACGGCTCGTTGTTGTAGTAGGTCTCGTTGTCGAGAATGAACTGGGTGAACGGGTCCATCAGGTCGAACGGCGGCAAGTCGGCATGGATCATCAGGCCGCCCGGCTTGAGGACGCGGAAGCACTCCTCGAACACGCGCGGCATAGCTTTGCCGCTGGTCTCATGCAGCAGGATGTGACTAACGACGAGGTCGAACGAACCGTCCTCGAACTCGGTGCACTCCGCATTCATCTGCGCGAAGTTGACGTCCAGACCCATCGCGCCCGCGCGGGCATGAGCATAGCGCACCATCGGCCCGCCCACGTCCACGCCCCAGACTTCCGCCTCGGGGAACAGCTCCTTGTACGGCAGGGTCGAATGACCCACCGTGCAGCCGAGATCGAGGATGCGCTGGGGCTTGACCGCGGGCATGTTGCGCTTGAGGTAGTTTACCACCGACCGGCCCATGTCGTCGTTCAACGGCCCGGTGTACCCCATCGAATAAAGGTACACACCGCGATCATACAATACGCCGAGCGAGACTTCCTCGGCATCCGCGGGCCCGCCCGCATAGCCGCCGGGCATACAGTGGATGTCGAGCGAAGAGACGTAGCGCGGCACCTCGAACCCTTCGGCGATGCGCAACTCGCCCTTATTGCGAGCGGAGTTGGCGGCGGCTGCCGCGCGGAGTTGCTCCTCTTCGCGTTCGATCGAGTCGATGACGCTGTCCCACAGCAGTTCCTGGCTGATGCGGTTCACTGCGGCATAGTGACGGAAGTAGTTGTCGGGCACCATGGCCTTGCGGATGTCGTGTCGGTCCACCGGCGCACGGCCCGCTTCCTTCTCGAACCGCGCGGATGCCCGGCCGGAATAGACCGGCTGCAAGGCCGGTAGCAGCCCCTGCTGGATGAAGTGCTTGAGGCTTTTGGCAAACTCCTGGCGCGAGGCCTCTTCCGCGGTCGGCGTGGGCAACATGCCATGGAACTGCTGCTGGAACGTGTTGAGCATCGGACTATCCCTGAAGACGTGTGCGTAAACTATAAGCCGGACAGGCGATCACGCATCGGCGAAAGTGGAATCTCCACTCTTCGGAGAAAGCGGGGCGGCTGCGTGACGCAGCACCGGAGCAGGCGCGATCCGCCAGACGCTGGCTGGCCAGCGCACGCTTTGAAGCCTGCGCGCATAGCTTGATGCCATGCAAGTTATCATTCTGCGAACAGTTCCGAACGCAGCATTGCGAGAAAACCTTATCACCGACAGGTTCTGCATGCCCGGCAGATGCAATAGCCCCCACGCTCGCAAGGAGCGACGCCAGGCCAGGGTCTCACAACACAAGCTGATCAGGGGTCATTCGACACGATGATTAACGTTCTTCCCGGGCGGCTGCTGCTTGCCACCGCGATGGCCTGCGTTCCAGCCATGGCATACGCCCAAGACGCGGGCGTGGAGACCGACGCCAGCGGCTTCGGAGACATCATCGTCTCCGCGCAGCGCACCGATCAGCGCCTGCAGGATGTGCCGATCAGCGTTACCGCCATCACTGCGGACGAGATCCAGACCCGTCAGGTGCTCGCCGCCACGGACGTTGCACGCCTCGTCCCCAACCTCAAGCTGGACGGCGTGACCGGCGGCTCGGCGGGCCTCAAGGCTTACATTCGCGGCGGTGGAGGCACCGACGGCGGCTATGTCATGTCCGAGGCGGAAGTCGCCCTGTACGTAAACGACGTCTACAACGCCCGCATGCAGGGCGCGCTCATGGACTTCGCCGAGATCGAGCGGATCGAAGTGCTGCGCGGTCCCCAGGGCGTGCTCTACGGCCGCAACGCCTCTGCCGGCGCGATCAACATCATCACCAAGCAGCCTTCGGACGAATTCACCGGCAACATCCAAGCCGGCTACGGCACCTGGAACGAGCGCCGCCTGAAGGGCTACATCTCGGTGCCGCTGAGCGAGGACGGCAAGTGGGCGGCCTCGGTAAACGGCATCGTCCGCGCACGCGACGGGGGCCGCCAGTACAACGCCACGCTCGATCGCAAGGTGGGCGAGGAGAAGTTCGCCGGCGGCCAGTTCGACCTCGCCTACAAGGGCGACGTCATCAAGGGCCGGCTCAACCTCTACTACCTCGACCTGAACTCCGACGGGCAGTGGTCGGTCAACACCTTCACCAACGACGAGGGCAAGATCGTGCCACTGTCCGGCTCCTACCGCACGGTGCTCTCGCCAGTGGCATCGGACACCCGCGTCAAGCAGAAGGGCGGATCGCTGCACCTGAGCGCAGACTATCCGGGTGGCAGCCTCACCTCGATCACCGGCTACTCGGAGCTGGACGACTACTGGATCCAGGACTTCTCGGGCGGCGTCTACCCGCAGATGATCGGCGCGCCCGGCAGCACCCCGCTCGCCCTGTTCGTGCGCGATAGCGACTCCAGGCAGTGGCAGGTCAGCCAGGAGTTGAGCGCGGCCGGCTCGCTGGCCGATGGCTTAGTCGACTATGTGACGGGATTGTACTTCTTCCACGAGACCGGGCGGCAGGTCATGACCTCTACCGTGTTCTTCGCGCCCTCCACCACCAACTTCTATGCCAAGACCGACGCCTGGGCCGGCTATGGTCAGTTGACCTTCAACGTCACCGACCAGCTCGCGCTGATCGCGGGCGGCCGCTACACGCTGGAGGACAAGTCGCTGGTCGCCGACATCGACAGCCTGCCGGCCAACAGTCGCAATCACTACAAGAAGTTCACGCCCAAGCTGGGCGTCAACTACAAGCCCAACAGCGACATCCTGTTCTATGGCTCGTACGGTGTCGGCTTCAAATCGGGCGGCTACAACGGTCTGGCCTCCACCGCTGCGCAGCTCGCCGCCGCGTTCCGGCCGCAGACCACCGACGCTTACGAAGCGGGTATCAAGGCGGACGTGGGACGCACACTGCGCCTGGCGCTCTCGGGCTTCATCAACAAGATCAAGGACCGCCAGGAATCGATCAGCCTCGGCAATGGCGGCTTCCTGATCGAGAACTACAACATGACCGTGAAGGGCATTGAGGCCGAGATCGCGTGGAAGCCGGTCACCGGCTTGCAGATCTGGAGCAACGGCGCGCTAAACGACGGCAAGTACCGCAACGTGCCCGCATCGGCCTCGCTGGCGGGCAACACGCCGCCGTTCCTACCCGACTATCAGGCGACGATCGGCTTCGACTACAACTTCGACCTCGCCTCGGGCCGATTCAAGTTCGGCGCCGATGCGAACTTCCGCGATGCCTACTTCTCCACCGCCGACAACGCGCCGATCGGGGCGGTGACGTCGACCCAACTCGTCAATGCCTATGTCGGCTACGACGTCGGCCCTTGGCAGTTCCAGGTGGCTGGCAAGAACCTGTTCAACCAGATCAACTGGCAGACAGGCTTCGGCTTCTCGGTCATCAACCCGCGCTTCATGACCGACCCGCGGACCGTGCTGGCGACCGCGCGATACAGCTTCTAAGCGCTTCGGCACCGAATGAAGGTTCGGCAGGTACGTCCTGCCGAACCTTGGTGTTTATGAAATCTCACCCCTCCCTGAAGAGGAGGGGCGAAGAGCCAGTCTCAGACCACGGCGCAGATGGTCTTGGTCTCCAGGTAATTCTCCAAGGCCTCGCGCCCGCTGTCGCGGCCGTAGCCGGACTGCTTGACGCCGCCGATCGGCAGGCTGGCGTCGTACATCGAGTGGCAGTTGATCCACACCGTGCCCGCCTTGATCCGCGATGACAGCCGGTGCGCGTGCGAGAGCGACTCCGTCCAGACGCTGGCGGCAAGGCCGTAGACGCTGTCGTTCGCCATCGCGACAACCTCGTCCACATCGTCGAACTTCTGCACCGCCAGCACGGGACCGAAAACTTCCTCGCGTACGATCTCCATGTTCGCGGTCACATCGGCGACCACGGTGGGGCTGATGAAGGTACCCGCAGGGCCTAGGCGCTCGCCGCCTACGACGATGGCAGCGCCCTCGCCGCGCGCTCCTGCGATGAAGTCGCTGACGCGCTCTGCCTGACGCGCGTTCACCAGCGGGCCCATCTGCGTCTCGGGATGCAGTCCGTGGCCGAGCGTAAGCCCGCCCGCATAAGCGGCAAGCCCCTCCACCACGCGATCGTAGACCGAGGCATGGACATAGGCGCGCGACCCCGCGACGCAGACTTGCCCGGCGTTGAAGAAGATCCCGTTCGCGGCACCGGGAATTGCAAGGTCGAGATCGGCATCGCCCATGATCACCATCGGCGACTTGCCGCCCAGTTCCAGGCTGACACGCTTGAGATTGCCCTTGGATGCGTCGAGGATGGCACGCCCCGTAGCGGTGCTGCCGGTGAACGCCACCTTGTCAACGTCCGGGTGGGCCGCCAGCGCGGCGCCCGAAATCGCGCCGCGCCCGGTTATGACGTTGAACACGCCATCAGGCAGGCCCGCCTCCTGGATCAGTTCGGCGAGCCGGATCGCCGAGAGCGAAGTGTCCTCGGCGGGCTTCAGCACGACGGAGCAACCAGCCGCGAAAGCCGGCGCCAGCTTCATCGCGGTCAGCACGATGGGAGAGTTCCAAGGTACGATCGCCGCCACGACGCCGACAGCCTCGCGCACGGTCCAGGCGCGCATCTCCTTGCCCTGCGGCTGGTAGGTGATCGACGGCGTGATGGTTCGGCCTTCGATCGCCATCGCCTGGCCGGCGAAGAAGCGGAACTGGCCGACCGCACCCGGAATCTCAGCCCAGCGTGCCACGAAGAGCGGCTTGCCCTGGTCGAGCGCCTCCAGCTCCGACAGCTCATCAATGTTGGCTTCGATCAGGTCCGCGATCTTCCACAGGATGCGCGCGCGCTCCGCCGGCGGCGTCGCCGCCCAGGCGGCTTGCACCTTGCGCGCCGCAGCAACCGCGGCATCGACGTCGGCGGCCGAAGCATCGGGGATCGTGCCGATGATCTCGCCGCTTGCGGGATCGAGCGTCTCCACCACGGCACCCTCGACGGCATCAGCCCACCGCCCGCCGATCAGCATGCGGGCGGCCTTCGGGGCCTGGAGCAGCGCGGCGACGGAGGGACTCTGGGGCTTGGGGTCAAGTAACATAGGTTTTCCAATTCGATAGGCTGAGGCGGCCGAGGTTGCCTGTCCTAATTGTGCCACACGCCCAGCATCGCGGACCCGAATCAAGGCTGAGTGTTCGCAGCGCGAACAGAGGCACGATCGCCGGATCACAAACCGGCAAACTCGCTTATGCCCGAAATGGGCACCGCGCCCCTTGCAAAGGTACTTCGTAGAAAATCGAAGACCGAGTCTGCAGGCCGCGCAAGGTTCGAGACGTTGTTTTCAGTTACCGGGGAACGGCACTCGCGTCGTCGTGCAAGTCACGTCAGCGCCTGGTGATCGACTCTGACAGGTATTTATTCATCGGGGGACGGCTTGCTGCTACCGCTAGACAATTCACGCTCACAAGTACTTATCGCCGGTGGCGGTCCCGTGGGCATGGTGGCCGCTTATGCTCTGGCACAGCAAGGCATTTCGGTGCGCGTGCTGGAGAATGCGCCCAGTTGCCCTGAAGACATGCGCGCATCCACCTTCCATCCCCCGACGCTGGAGATGATGGAGAAGCTGGGGCTGCGCGGAACGCTGGAGGTCCAGGGTCTTCGTGCGCCGCTCTACCAGTACAGCAACCGCAACACCGGCCGCTCCTACTCGCTCGACATGGGCGAGATTGGCGATGTGACGCCCTACCCTTACCGCCTACAGTGCGAGCAGTGGAAGCTCACGCGCCTGATCGCCGGCAAGCTCGCCGAGATGCCCAACGCCGAAGTGCTGTTCTCGCACCGCGTGGCCAACTGCGTGCAGGGCGCGAACGGCGTGCAGGTCTCCGTCGAGACGCCGTACGAGATCAAGCTGTTCCATGCCGACTACCTGATCGGCGCCGATGGCGGCAATTCCACCGTGCGCAAGTGGACCGGCATCGGCTTTGACGGGTTCACGTACGACGAGACCTTCCTGACCCTCTCGACCGCATACCCGATCGAAGAGCACCTGCCTTGGGTGAAGGAAGTCAACTACGTCAGCGGCGATCCGTTCTGGTGCGTATTGCTCCGGGTTCCGGGCCTGTGGCGCGTGCTGGTGCCTCAGAAGTCGGGCGCTGCGCTGGCGGAGGTCACCAGCGACACTGCCAAGGACGCGGTTTTCGCCGAGCTGCTGGGGGTCAACATCCCCGTCCAGACGCAGCACCGCACGTGCTATCGCGTGCACCAGCGCGTGGCGACCAGCTTCCGCCAGGGTCGCATCCTGCTGGCCGGTGACTCCGCGCACCTCAACAACCCGCTGGGCGGGTTCGGCATGAACTCGGGCATTCACGATGCGATGAACCTGGTCGAGAAGCTCGGCCGGATCATTTTGGAAGGAGCGGACGCGGATGCGCAGCTCTCGCTCTACGATCGCCAGCGCCGTACTGTCACCCGCGAGTTCATCCAGGCGCAGACGATCGCCAACAAGGCTGCGGTGGAAAACGGAGTCGAGGACCGCGAAGCGCATCTGGCGCGCCTTGAGGCGGATGCGGACGCACGTCACGAGTACATCGTGCAGCAAGCGATGTTCCGCAGCTTGGAGATGGCCGCCGCGATCACTTGAGGCGTCTTTCATCAGGACATCAAGGTGCCTCGGCGGACGCAAGTTTGCCGGGGCATTTGATTTGGCTGGGGCTGGAAGAGTGCAGCGGGGCCCTCCCCGACCCTCTTATCCTCCCAGCCCCTGTCTCCCCGGCGGTACTGCCCCATACAGAAACGCCCGGCCTCTCGACCGGGCGCTTTCCATGTCAGCGTCGCCGAAGCTTCAGTTCAGAACAGGCATTTCTATCTCGAGCAGCTCGCTGCGCTGCATCTCTTCCGTGATCGCCGCGGCGGTACGCTTGAGGTCGGGCAGGTGACGCTCCACCGCTTCGCCCTGCTTCATGGCTGCGGCGAAGTAGATCATCGTCAACGACGCCTCGAACTGGCCGTTTCGGAAGATCGGCACGGCCAGCGACGAGGTTCTGCCCGGCGTCAGGTTATGCTGCCCCCAGCCGATCGCTGCGTAGCCTTCCTCGCGGATCTTATTAAGCGTGTTGACCGATACATACGCGGTCTGCTCCTGCTCGCCGGGGGAGCCGACCAGCGAGACCCAGTCCATGACCCGGTCGAGCTGCTCGGGGGTCATGTGCGCGAGGCACACCCGACCCGAGGCGCAGTCCATCAGCGGCAGGCGGAAGCCGGGATAGTACCGCTCGAAGGTGAGCGAGGTCTCGGCATGGGTGGAATCGCGCACCACCATGTGAGTGCCGATGCGCACCGTCAGCGAGACCGGCCAGCCGATCTTCTGCGTCAGCGCGCGCAAATGCCCGCGACTGTGTTCCACGAGGAAGCTGTCGGCCTGGAAGCCCTGCGACAGCGAATGGACGAGCGCGGTTGGCCGGTAGAACTTGCGTGCCGGCTCCTGCTCGATCAGACCTTCTTGCATCAGCGTCTGCACGATGCGGCAGGCGGTGGGATACGGAATTCGGCCCCGCTTCGAGATCTGCATCATCGACAGCGAGCCCATCTGGTTAATTTCCTGAAGTATCAAAATAGCCCGGCAAACCGCCCGGATCGGTACACCTCGTTCCATCGCTTCAACCCCAATCCCGTCGTTTAGTCGGCTCCTCCTCCGATGTTTGTGAAGCTATCGTTACACTTCGGATTCCCGCCTGGCGAATGTTTTTTATCCGCACAGCGGATAGAAAAGGCGCAACGGCCAAGAAGAATGGCAGATTTGCGTGGCAGATCGCACGGCCGGGCGGGGTGCCTTCATGCCGCCATACCAGGCATCGAGCCGAGCGGTTTGCCCGATCCGCGAATCACCCTGCGGCAGGCGGACGCCCGCGGCGACTATCCGTAGAACGGACAGGCCGCGCCCACGGCTCGACGTTGCTCCCGCGGGGCTCCAAGTCACCGCGCGATGATTACCCATTCGGCTCCGCGAACGCTTTACGATCGCCTCTGGGATGCGCACACGGTCGTGCGTGGGGAGGCCGGCAAGGACCTCATCTACATCGATCGGCACTTGCTGCACGAAGTCAGCACGCCGCAATCGTTCGAACTGCTGCGCGACAACGGCCTCGCCGTGCGCCGCCCCGTCACGCAGCTGGCGGTTCCCGATCACGCGGTGCCTACCTCCGAACGCGGCGGTACGATCAAGGGCGAGTTGGCGCGCAAACAAGTCGCGCTGCTGGAGGCGAACTGCCGGGAGTTCGGGATCGAGTACCTGGCGCTCGAGGGTGACCGACAGGGCATCGTCCACGTCATCTCGCCCGAGCAGGGCTTCACCATGCCGGGCATCTCGCTCGTCTGCGGCGACAGCCACACGGCGACGCACGGGGCGTTCGGCGCACTCGCCTTCGGTATCGGTGCCAGCGAGTGCGGGACCGTAATGGCGACGCAGACCTTGTGGCAGTCGCGCAACCGCAACTTGCGGGTGCACTATGCCGGGCAATTGCAGCCGCATGTCACGGCCAAGGACATGATCCTGGCGCTGATCGGGACGGTCGGAGCGGGCGGGGGCATCGGCGATGCCATCGAGTTCACCGGCGAAGCAGTGCGCTCCGCCTCGATGGAAGCGCGCATGACCTTGTGCAACATGGGCATCGAGGCCGGATCGCGCGTCGCGCTGGTAGCGCCGGACGAGACGACCTTCGCCTGGCTCCAGGGCCGCCCGCGTGTCCCGCAGGGCGCGATGTGGGACCAGGCGGTGGCGTACTGGCGCACACTGCGCTCCGACGAGGACGCGGTGTTCGACCGCACGGTCGAGATCGACGCCGCCATCATTGCTCCGCAAGTGACCTTCGGCACCTCGCCCGACCAGGTCATGCCGGTCGACGGCGTGGTTCCGCAGGGTCCCGCCAGAGCGCTGGACTACATGGGACTGGAAGCCGGGCGGCCGATCGCCGGACTGGACATCGACTACGCCTTCATCGGCAGCTGCACCAACAGCCGCATCGAGGACCTCCGCGCCGCCGCCGAGATCATCCGCGGCCGACACGTGGCGGACGGTGTCACGGCCATCGTCGTGCCCGGATCGACCCAGACCAAGCGCCAGGCCGAGGAAGAGGGGCTGGACC
>Ga0182197_1000068_pt1 | contig 13231 bp, 10 predicted proteins | sample G5R1MG_37_FD_128397 | JGI IMG/M metagenome (GOLD analysis project Ga0182197, IMG submission 128397) | Switchgrass phyllosphere microbial communities from Michigan, USA - G5R4_MAIN_12SEP2016_LD1 MG | ecosystem: Host-associated > Plants > Phyllosphere > Phylloplane/Leaf | place: USA: Michigan...
GACCATGTGCAGATCACCGTCGCCGAGACGGTCGGGCTAGAATCGCGGGTAGCCTACTATGACGATTCGGGCGCGATGCGCGACATGGTGCAGAACCACATGCTGCAGCTGCTCGCGCTCGTGGCGATGGAGCCGCCCGTCCGCTACGAAGCCACGGCCGTGCGCGACGAGAAGGTGAAGGTGCTGCGCTCACTTCGCCCCGTAGAGGCGGACGAAACCGTCACTGGACAGTACCGTGCCGGCTCGATCGCCGGGCAGTCGGTCCCCGGCTACGACGAGGAGCTGGGCAAGGATTCCGGCACCGAGACCTTCGTCGCGATCAAGGCGCATATCGACAACTGGCGCTGGAAGGGCGTGCCGTTCTACTTGCGCACCGGCAAGCGCATGCCCAAGCGCACCACCGAGATCGTCGTGCAGTTCCGCCAGGTGCCGCACTCGATCTTCTCCGGGCGCGGCGGCCGGACCGTGCCCAACCGCCTGGTCATCGGCATCCAGCCCAGCGAGGATATCCAGCTCACGCTGATGGCCAAGGTCCCCGGCCTCGACCGCGACGGACTGCGCCTGCGGCCGGTGCCTCTCGACATCGGCATGCAGGAGGCGTTCTCGGGCCCATTGCGCCGGATCGCCTACGAACGGCTGCTGCTCGACTTGGTCGAAGGCGACCAGACGCTGTTCGTCCGACGCGACGAAGTGGAAGCCCAATGGCAATGGGTCGACGCAATCCGGGCCGGCTGGGTGGAACAGGGCATGGAGCCCAGGACTTATACCGCTGGGACCTGGGGTCCTTCCGCCGCCATCGCCCTTGCCGAGCGCGACGGCGCGACCTGGCACGAATGATCGACAACAAAGCACCCCGCGAGAACCACCGATGAGCGAACCCAACCCGCCCCTGTCGCCGGCCGTCGCCCGTGTCACCGACCGGATCATCGCCCGGTCGAAGGACAGCCGCTCGCGATACCTGGCGATGATCGACCGCGAGCGCGAGAACTTCGCCGATCGCGGCTTTCTCTCCTGCTCCAACCTGGCGCACGGCTTCGCGGCGGCCGGTGAGGACAAGGCCAGCATCGCCACGCACCGCGGGCCGAACCTGGGCATCGTCACCGCCTACAACGACATGCTCTCGGCCCATCAGCCCTATGGCCGCTACCCCGAGCAGATGAAGTTGTTTGCCCGCGAAGTCGGCGCTACCGCGCAAGTCGCAGGCGGCGTTCCGGCGATGTGCGACGGCGTGACGCAAGGGTTCCCCGGCATGGAGCTGTCGCTGTTCAGCCGCGACAACATTGCGCTGTCGACGGCGGTGGCGCTGAGCCATGCCATGTTCGACGGCATGGCCCTGCTTGGCATCTGCGACAAGATCGTGCCGGGCCTGGTCATGGGGGCCTTGCGCTTCGGCCACTTGCCGGCGGTGTTCGTTCCGGCGGGGCCGATGCCCAGCGGCATCAGCAACAAGGAAAAGCAGGCCACTCGCCAGCTCTATGCCGAGGGCAAAGTCGGCCGGCCCGAGTTGCTCGCAAGCGAGAGCGCGAGCTACCACTCACCGGGCACGTGCACGTTCTTCGGCACCGCAAACTCAAACCAGATGATGATGGAGATGATGGGCCTGCACGTGCCGGGCGCGGCCTTCATCAATCCCGGCACACCCTTGCGCCAGGCGCTGACCCGCGCGGCGGTGCATCGGCTCGCGGCGATCGGGCGCAAGTCCAGCGACTTTCGACCCCTTGCGCACGTCGTCGACGAAAAGGCGATCGTCAACGCCTGCATCGGCCTGCTGGCGACCGGCGGCTCCACCAACCACGCCATACACTTGCCCGCCATGGCCCGCGCTGCCGGCATCCTGCTCGACTGGGAAGATCTTGACGAACTGTCCGCCGCCGTACCGCTGATCGCGCGGGTCTATCCCAACGGCTCGGGCGACGTGAACCACTTCCAGGCGGCAGGCGGCATGGCCTACGTCATCCGCGAACTGCTCGGCGCCGGCCTTGCCCATGCCGACCTGCTGACCGTCGCCGAAGGCGGCATGGCCGATTACGCGCGCGAGCCGCAGCTGGAAGACGACACGCTGGTCTGGCGCGATCTTCCGGCACAGAGCCGTGACGAGACCATGCTGCGCCCAGTTTCGACGCCGTTCCTGCCCGATGGCGGCATGCGGTTGGTTCAGGGCAATCTTGGCCGCGCGACCTTCAAGACCAGCGCCGTCGACGCCGCGCGCTGGACGATCGAGGCGCCGGCGCGTGTGTTCGACTGCCAGGAAGCGGTGCTGCAGGCCTTCGTCGATGGCGAGCTGGACCGCGATGTCGTGGTCGTGGTCCGTTTCCAGGGTCCGCGCGCCAACGGCATGCCCGAACTGCACAAGCTGACTCCGCCATTGGGCGTGCTGCAGGATCGCGGCTACAAGGTCGCGCTGGTCACCGATGGCCGCATGTCCGGCGCCAGCGGCAAGGTGCCCGCCGCGATCCACGTCACCCCCGAAGCGCTCGCCAAGAATGGCGCCTGGGGAGCGCTCGCCTACCTGCAGGATGGCGACATGGTTCGGCTCTGCGCCAATCAGGGAACGCTGACTACGACCGCCGACTTGTCCAGCCGCGAGCCGGCCGCCCCGCCTCCGCCCGAGAACGGCATGGGTCGTGAACTGTTCGCCATGTTCCGGTACGGCGCCAGCGGTGCCGAGCAGGGCGCATCCGCCATGCTAGAGATGGCGGGATTGTGATCGGCGTCACCCGAAACACACGTCCTCAAACGGAGAGCTGTTCTTGACTGACCTCGTGGCCGTCGACCTCGGCGGCACCCACGCCCGCTTCGCCATCGCCTCCATCGGCGAGGACGGCGCGATCACGCTCGGCGAACCGGAAACGCTGCACACCAAGGACTACGCCAGCTTCCAGACCGCCTGGCAGGCCTTCCGCGAGCATCAGGGCGGCACCCTGCCCAAGGCGATCGCGATGTCGATCGCCGGTCCGGTCGGCGGTGACGTGATCCGCTTTACCAACAACCCCTGGATCATCCGCCCGGCGCTGATTCCGGAGAAGATGGGCGTCGAGCGCTACACCATCGTCAACGACTTCGCCGCCGTCGGCCATGCGGTCGCCGCCGCCGATGCCGAGCACCTGCCGCACCTCGCCGGTCCCGAAGTGCCGCTGCCCGCAACGGGCGCGATCACCATCGTCGGTCCAGGCACCGGTCTTGGCGTCGCCATCCTGCTGCGAGAGGCAGGCAGCTACCGCGTACAGGCGACCGAAGGCGGCCACGTCGACTTCGCGCCGCACGACACGATCGAGGACGCGATCCTGGCGCGCCTTCGCCAGCGCCACAATCGTGTCTCGGTGGAGCGGGTCGTCTCCGGCCCCGCCATCGTCGACATCTACGCCGCGCTCGCCGCGATGGAGAAGCGGCCGGTGGCGGACCGTACCGACATCGAGATCTGGACCGCGGCGATGGACGGCAGCGACAGCTTGGCCGCCGCCGCGCTGGACCGGTTCTGCATGGCACTGGGCAGCGTGGCCGGCGACCTGGCGCTGGCACACGGAGCGGTCGGCGTCGTCGTCGCCGGAGGCCTTGGCTATCGCTTGCGCGAGCAACTGGTGAAGTCCGCCTTTGCCGAGCGCTTCCGCGCCAAGGGCCGCTTTGCCAGCCTGATGGCCTCGCTGCCGGTCAAGCTCATCACTCACTCGCAGCCGGGCCTGTTCGGCGCCACCGCCGCCTTTGCCAGGGAGCATCTGTCTTGACCTCATACCCCAACGACGCCGCCTTGGTCGAGCGCATCATGACCCTGGCGCCGGTCATCCCGGTGCTGGTGATCGAGGACATCGAACATGCGCTGCCGATCGCCGAAGCGCTCGTCGCCGGCGGACTCCCGGCGCTGGAAATCACCTTGCGCACGCCTTGCGCGATCGACGCGATCAAGGCGATGAAGCAAGTGCCGGGCGCAGTGGTCGGCGCCGGCACCGTCCTCAACCCCGACGACCTCGCCCGAGCGCTGGACGCCGGCGCGGAATTCATTGTCTCGCCCGGCCTCACGCCGAAGCTGGGCGAAGCGGCGGCAAAGAGCGGCACCGCCTTCCTTCCCGGAACCGCCAACGCCGCAGACATCATGCTGGCGCTGGAGTTCGGCTTCTCCCGGCTCAAGTTCTTCCCGGCGATGGCCGCTGGGGGCATCCCGGCCTTGAAGGCAATCACCGGCCCCTTTGGCAACGTGAAGTTCTGCCCCACCGGCGGCATCACCCAGGAGACCGCGCCAGAGTGGCTGGCGCTAGACGCCGTATTGTGTGTCGGCGGCAGCTGGATGGTCCCCAAGGGCAAGCCTGACACGGCCGAGATCGAGCGGATGGCCCGCGCGGCGGCCGGTCTCAGCCAATGAGCGCCGAAGCGCCGCGCATCGCCGATCTTGACGCGCGGCTGGCCGAGCTGCACCAGCGTACCGTCGAGGAACCGACCGCCAACCCGGTGTTCCAATTGGCGCTGGAGCTGTCCCGCAAGCTGGAAAGCGGCGCGCTCGGCCTCGACCAGATCGAATCGCTGGTGGCCGAGATGGAGTGCGAGGGCCTGCGCGTCCGTGCCGCCCGGCTCGACCGCATCGCCGGCCCGATCGCGCCGGACAGCAACGACGAACGCATAGACGCGCTGGCGGACGAGGACGACTTCACCGCCTTTGCCGTGCGCTGGCAGCGCCCCGCCGCACACGTCGTCTTCACCGCCCACCCGACGTTCCTGCACAGCCGCGACCAGGCGGCGGCGATCACCGCGTCAGCCTCGTGCGGCGACTTCAGCCAGGCCACCGTCTGCGTCGCTTCGCCCCAGCGCGACACCATCACGCTCGACTACGAACACGCCGAGGCGATGGCCGCGATGGCGCGGGGCCAAGTCGCGCGCGACCGCATCAACGCCCGCCTGTTCGACATCGCCGCCGCGCGCTTCCCCAAGAAGTGGAAGAGCCTGCAGCCGCTGCCGTTCCGCTTCGCCCACTGGGTCGGCTACGACATGGACGGGCGCACCGACATCTCGTGGTCGACCTCGATCCGCTATCGCCTGGAGGAAAAGGCGCAGCGGCTGGCGAGCTATGCCGCCTCTCTCAAGGCCGCCCTGCCCGCAGTTGCCGAAGAACTGGAGCGCGCCGGCGCGCACACCAGCGACATGGCGCGGCGCTTCGCCGCGGACCTCTCCACGCCCGAAGCTCTGTCCGACGCCGCCAATGCGCTGAGCGGCGACCACCCCGACAAGCTGATCTCGCTCAAGCCGATCATCGCCAAGCTGGAAGACGAGGCGCGCCACGCCGAGAGCGATGTCGCGCGCAAGCTGCTCGTCGTCGCGGCGGCGATGCGCGCGGACGGGCTCGGGATGGGCTGGATCCACTTCCGTGTGAACAGCTCGCAGCTGCAAAACGCGATCCGCCGCCGCATCGACCCCGATGGCGTGCTCGACTTGTCCAGCCAGGCGGCACTGGTGCGGATGCGCGAACTGCTGGCGGAAGTGCAGCCGCTTCAGACCAACTTCGCCGCGCTGGCGATCGAGAACAGCACCGCCGTGCGCCAGTTCCTCGCCATGGCGCAGATCCTGACGCACATCGACGCCGACGCCCCGATCCGCATGCTGGTGGCCGAGTGCGAGCAGCCGACGACGGTGCTGGCCGCGCTCTACTTCGCCGAGATGTTTGGCGTCGCCGACAAGGTCGACGTCTCGCCCTTGTTCGAGACCGAGACCGCGCTGGAACACGGCGGCCGCTTCATCGACGCGGTGCTGGCCGAGCCCGCCTACCGTGCCTACGCCCGGCGGCGCGGCCGCGTCTCGGTGCAGACCGGCTTCTCCGACGCGGGCCGCTTCGTCGGCCAGATCCCCGCCGCGCTAGCCATCGAGCGACTGCAAGGCCGTCTGGCCGAGGGCATGGTCGAGAATGGCCTGACCGACGTCTCCGCGCTGGTCTTCAACACCGGCGGCGAGTCGATGGGGCGGGGCTGTCACCCCTCCAGCATGGCCGACCGGTTGCACTGGCAGATGTCGCCCTGGGCGCGAAAGCGCTTCCTGCGCGCCAACGTGAAGCTGGAGCCTGAAGTCAGCTTTCAGGGCGGCGATGGCTATCTCTGGTTCGGCTCCGACGAATTGGCGCTGGCGACTCTCACCCGCCTGACCGAGATGCCGCTGTGGCAAGCCGACACCAGCGCCCCGGCCGATCCGTTCTACCGCCGCACCGACCTCAGCCTCGATTTCTACCGTTCGATCCGCGACGTTCAGCACATGCACCTGGAAAGCCGGACCTACAGCCGCGCGATCACCGCGCTCGGCCTCGGGCTGCTGAACGACACCGGTAGCCGCAAGGCGCGGCGGCAATCCGATCTCGCCAGCGATCGCACGATGAGCCTGCGCCAGATCCGCGCGATCCCACACAATGCGATCCTGCAGCAGCTGGGCTATCCGGTGAACGTGATCGCCGGCATCGGCACGGCGGCGGCGGGCAACCAGGAAGAGATCGCGGGCATGCTGCGCGACAGCGAGCGCGGCCGCGCCCTCGTCCGCCTGGTCCGCGCCGCCAACGCCTTGGCCTCGATCAAGACGGTCGCCGCCTTCGGCGAGCTGTTCAATTCGGCCTATTGGGCCAGCCGCCCCTATCGCGGCGACGAGCAGCAGATCGCCGATGGGTGCCTGCGCATCGCCGAATACCTTACCTCCGACGATCGCAACGGAGTGTATCGCCGTCTGGGCTCGCGGCTGCGGGTCGACGCGCTCAAGCTGCACCGCCTGCTGGCGCTGATCCCCGACGAGGCGCCCCTCGCCGAGCGCGAGACCACCCGGCGCAACATCGGGGCGTTGCAGGCCCTGCGGCTGGCGCTGTTCCAGCACATGTTCTTACGCTCGGTCATGGTGCCGCAGTTCAGCCGCGCCAACGACATCAGCCACGAGGACGTGCTCGAGATGTTCTTCACCTTGCGGGTCGAGGACGGTCTGGCGCAGCTGCGCCGCGCTTTCCCGGTGCAGTTCCCCTCGATCGACGACTTCAAGGTCGATGCGCCGAGCGACTACCCCGACTCCAGCGCGACCGGCTATGCCGCAATCCACCGCGACTTCATCGACCCGATCGAACGCAGCTACGCGCTGTCACTGCGGATCGGCACCGCCATCGCCGACGAATTCGGCGCGCATGGCTGAGCCTTGCGTGCACCTGAGGAGAGCCGAATGCTGACCGTACACCACCTGGGCCAATCGCAGTCGGAGCGGATCGTGTGGCTCTGCGAGGAACTGGACCTCGACTATGTGCTCAAGCGCTACGAGCGACGCACCGACAACCACATGGCGCCTGCTGACTACAAGGCACTGACCCCGATGGGCATTGCCCCGGTCATCACCGATGGCGACCTGGTGCTGGGCGAAAGCGGCGCGATCTGCGACTACGTCGTTGCGCGTTATGGCCAGGGCCGCCTGGTTCCGGCCCCCGATCATCCCGACTTCGCCGACCACTTGTTCTGGTTCCACTGGGCCAACGGCACCTTCATGACCACGGGCATGATGCAGCTCGTGTCGATGCTGAGCGGTAATGAGCCGCTACCCTTCGTGGCGGAGCGCAATACCCTTGGCTGGGACATGGTCGAGGCGCGGCTGGGCGAGAAGCCGTTCTTCGGCGGAGAGAGCCTGACCACCGCCGACATCATGATGGGCTACGCGCTCACCACCGGGCGCGGCTTTCGCCAGACCTCGATCGCGGACAAGCCCAACCTGCAAGCCTATCTGCAACGCATCGGTGCCCGACCGGCCTATCAGCGCGCGATGGCCAAGGCCGAGCCGGGCGTCACGCCGTCGCTGACGTGACCGCTTCAGCACTTCTTCATCGCTTTCGCGGCACAAGGGCGCGATGAACGATCGGACAATCTACGCCCTGGGCGCGGCAGGGCTGCTGGCAGTCAGCGGCGTGCTGTGGGTCGCCAGCAGCGGCATGCGTTCTTCGGAACCAACGCCGCAGCCGGTGCGGGTGGCGAGCGCGGCGGTCCAGCCGGCCGCTGACCTGCCCCCTCCCACCCCGACACCAGCGACTCCAAACGCCGACGATCCCTTCGTCATCAAGCGGATCCTGCCGATCAAGGGCGCGATCAAATATGGCGAATGGCACTGGGACGAAGCGGGCGTGCCCGCCGGCCCGATCGTCATCACCGTCGACCTCAATGCGCGCGTGCTGTCGATCTTCCGCGCCGGTTACGAGATCGGCGCCGCCGCCGTGCTGCTCGGGACCGAGGACAAGCCGACGCCGCTGGGCGTTTTCCCGATCACCCAGAAGGACCGCGACCACGTCTCCAACCTCTACGACGCACCGATGCCCTACATGATGCGGCTGACCAACGACGGCATCACCCTGCACGGCTCCAAAGTGGAGTGGGGTTATGCCAGCCACGGCTGTGTCGGCATGCCCGAACCGTTCGCCGCCAAGATCTTCGCCGCCTCCAAGATCGGCGACCGCGTGTTCATCACCCGTGGCAAAACCGTCGGCATGGGCGACGCACTGGTCAAGTCCTGACGGATCACGCCAGGGCTTGCAGCCGCCGCCGATTGCGATATCAGGTTGGTCACGGGCAGACGCGGCGCCCGTTCAGACGACACTCGTCCAAGTCCGCTCCCATTGCCGCGACTGCGGCTAAGGAGCACATCGAGTGAACGATACCTCTGGCTTGTCCATCATCGACACGACAGCACCGCGGCCAATCACCCTGCCGGCGCTGTTCGCCAAATTCCTGCGTTTCGGCGCCCTCGCCTTTGGCGGACCCGTCGCCCAGATCGCCATGCTGCGCCAGGCGCTGGTCGAGGATGAGCACTGGATCGGAAAGGCCCGCTTCAACCGCCTGCTCGCGGTGCTACAGGTCCTGCCCGGACCGGAAGCGCATGAACTGTGCGTCCATCTCGGCATGATCGCGCGCGGACGGTGGGGCGGATTGCTTGCCGGGCTTGGCTTCATGCTCCCCGGGCTGCTGCTGATGCTGGCCGCCGGGTGGGCTTACACGACCTGGATCGTCGGCCGCACCGTCTGGGCTGGCGTGCTGCTGGGCGTGCAGATCGTCGTTTTGGCCGTGATCGTCCGCTCTGTCTGGCGCATCGGCGAGCACATCATCGAGACGCGCCTGCTGGGCGCCATCGCCGCCGCCAGCCTGATCGCGACACTGCTGGGCGTGCCGTTCTGGATCCCGCTGGTCGCGGCCGGCTTCGTCTATGCCGTCCGCCATCGCCCTGCCTGGGCGTGGCTGGTCGTTGCGGTCGCCGTGGCGCTGGGCTGGCTGGCGCAGTTCGTCACGCTCCCCGGCGCATCAGTGGCGACCAAGGGCCTCGCGACCGGCGCGGTGGCACTGTTCGTGGCGGGGCTGAAAGGCGGGCTGCTGACGTTCGGCGGCGCCTATACCGCGATCCCCTATGTGCGCGCCGATACCGTCGGCCGAGGCTGGATCAGCGATGCGACGTTCCTGGACGGCATCGGCATCGCCGGGCTGCTGCCGGCGCCGCTGGTCATCTTCGCCACGTTCGTCGGTTATGTCGCGGGCGGCCTGGCCGGCGCGCTGGCGATCACCGCCGGCATGTTCCTGCCCGCCTTCGCGTTCTCGCTGATCCTGTTCGAGCGCCTGGAGGCGATCACCGAGCATCCGGTCTTGCAGCGTGCCCTGGAAGGCGTGGCGGCGGCGGTGGTCGGCGTCATAGCGGCGACCGCGATCCACCTAGGCATGGCGACCACCGTCAACGTGCCGTCATTCCTGATCGCAGCGGCGATGTTCGGCGTCGCGTTGCTGGCGGCGTGGCGGCTTCGTGGAGCCTGGGTCACGCCGGTCATCCTGCTGGGCGGTGCGATCCTGGGCTGGACCTTGCTGAGAGGCTAGCTACGCTTCGGCGCCGTCCTGCGGGCCGGCGCGTTGGCGAAGCTCCAGCCGCCGGCATTGGGCCGCGCGACGAGATTGCCGATGGAGCCGGGGTTCCCCTCCACCAGCGCATCGAACAGCCGCGCGACGGCGCTGCCCCGGGCCTCTTCGTCCAATTCGCGAATGATGCGCGCCACCACGCGCAAGGCGATCGCGCGCGGTGCCATCGGGCGATAGGTCATGCCGAACGGGTCGCGTTTGACACGGGCGCCGAATTCGAGATCGGCGGACCAGTTGAGCGCCGCATCGGCTTCGGCGATGTGCGCGGCGCTCTGAGCGATCTGCGCCGGGTCCAGCCAGTCGGCCGCCGCCATCGCCTTGCGCAGACGGGCGCGGTCGAAGCGATCATCGGTGTTGCTGGCGTCCTCGGCCACGGAAACGCCGGTCTGGATGACGATGTCCGCCAGCTCGACGCGGCGCCAGCCGAGTAAAGGACGGAGCAACACCACCGGCGCGTCGGCTAGGCGTCCCCGCGCCCGTACACCGGCCAGGCCGCCGACCCCGCTCGCCCGGTTGAGCCGCATCAGCAGCGTCTCCGCCTGATCGTCGGCGTGGTGCGCAGTGGCCACCGCCGCAAGCTCTCGCTCGCGCGCCCAGGTCGCGAGCGCCGCGTAGCGTGCGTTCCGGGCGGCATCCTGGACATTTCCCGCCGCGAGCGACACCCGCAGCGTCGCATGCGGCACTCCCAGCCGCGCGCAGAGCCGCGCCACGTCCTCGGCCTCACGGGCGTTCTCGGGGCGCAGGCCGTGATCGACCGTCGCCGCGTCGACACGCCCCCGCAACGCAGCGCCGGCGAGCAGCAGCAGCGCGGTGCTGTCCGGCCCGCCGGAAACCGCCACGCCCAGCCGCGGCGCATTCTCGGCATCGACTTCAGGCCAGATCACCCGCAACGCCGCTCGAAAGCGCGCCAGCGTCGCGGGATCGATGGTCAGGTCCTCAGCTACGGGCCAATCCTCAGCTACAAGTCAGGCCGCTGCGGGTGGCATCGTATGTGCTCTTGAGGCGACCGGCGGCTTCGGCGGCATAGGTCGTGCCGAATTCCGACAGCGCGATGCAGGCGCGCTTGGTGTCTTTCAGTTGCTTCATCGATACCGCGAGATAAAGCAGGCTGTCCGGCGCCCGCTCACCACGCTTGTCGGTCTGGTAGTTCTGGACGAACCACTTGGCCGCTTCCAGAGCATTGCCATCGTCGAGGTAGGCGCGGCCGAGCAGGTTGCGGCTCCAGCTGGCGCGCGTGCTCTTCGGGTACTTTTCCAGGAAAAGCTTAAGCTGCTGCTGCGCCTCGGGATAGAACTTAGCTTCCCACAAGCGGTAGCCGTAGCTGTAGTCGTCCTCTGCCGCATCACCGGTGCTCGGCTTGACGATCGCGCTGACCGCCCGCACCCGATCGGATGTCGGCGGCACGGCCGGCTTGGTGGCGGCCGGGGTCGAGGGCGTCGGCGTAGGTGTCGGGCGCGAAGCCGGCGCTGCGGTGCCCGTGGGGGTCGTCGCGACCGGCACACCGGCATCGTTGGTGGCGAGCGGCTGGGCGGTCGCGGTACCGGCCGGCAGCGTCGCCAGACGCGCCTCGAGCTGGGTGATGCGATTGGTGTTCTGCTCGACCTGGCCCGTCAGCCGCGCGACTTGCGCCTCCAGCGAGTCCATCCGCGTCAGCACGTCGGACATGGCGCTGGTGGACGGCGGCGGGCCAGCGGCGGGTGTGGGTGTCGGCGCGGAAATCTCGGGCGAGAAGTACTTGTCGCCGCTGCCGGGAAACACCTTGCGCTGCAACGCCCGCACTTCGCTCTCGACCTTGTTGAGCCGCAGGTCGGTGTTGTTGCTCTGCGCCAGCGCCGGCATGGCGCCCAGGCTGAGCACCAGGGCCAGCGTGGCCCTGCAAAAGTGTTGCAGCCTGACGGGCCGCGAAGGCGAACGTAGCATTGCCAGACTGTCTCCCTTTGTCCGGTTCCTCCACGTGGCGTGGAGACGGCGCGCGGCGACATGGCGATTAACCATCCCGCCCCCCGTCGGTGATGTGCCTCAAGCGCACGCGTCTGTCGAGCGGCGCTATTGCGCGGTGGTGGATAGTGGATTGCCCTGAGTTGCGCCCGGCGTCGTCGCCAAGGCGGCGGGTGCAGCCCCACTTGACCTTTGCGCCAGCGCCACCGGAGTGAGCACCACGCCGCTGATCACTTCGGGCTTGTCTCCCAAGGGCGGGATCGCGCGACCGGCGACGGTGATCTGCAACTGGTCCGGACGGGCGGTGCGCAGCTGCGGCGCGTTCGCTTGCGGTGGAACGGTCCAGCTCTCGCCTTCAGCCATTTCCTTCTGGAACAACTGGCTGCCGGCGCCATCGGTCACCTTGACCCACACGCGCGGCCCCTTGGCGGTGAGCACCACCGGCCCCGTCGAGGCGGGCTGTGGCGCGGCCGCCCTGGGCCGGGCAGCGGCGACGCGCGGCGCGGCACTTTGCCGCCCATCGGGCAGCAGGCTGGGCAAAGCGCCTTCGGGCGAGAGGAAGTTGCTCCAGTACACCAGCAGCAGGCCGACCACGACGACTGCCGACAAGGCCGCGGCCCAGGCGATGCGAGAGGGCGGCACTCGCGCCGGATCGCCCGGTTCAAAGCTCGCGGTCGGCGCCGGTCGTGCATGCGGCTGGGCATCAAGCTGGCGCCGCACCCGCGCGGCGATCTCGGCTTCATCCAGCCCGACCGCGCGGGCATAGGCGCGCGAGAACCCTACGGCGTAAGTAGGCGCGGCCAGTTGCGCGAAACGGTTTTCCTCGATCGAGATCAAATGCCGCTCGGCCACGCGGGTCTGGGCCGAGATATCGGCCAGGCTCAAGCCTTGCGCTTCGCGTGCGGCGCGCAACTGATCACCCACGCCTGACGGTGGGGACGGGATATTCGGCGAATTTACCAGGTGTTCCATTCCGCTCCGGATCGGAAGGTTAGAAGGGTGTCTCGCCATGAGACAACGCGGTCAGCGCGACGAAGTCAACCGGCTCGGCCACAAAGCCAGTGGCTTTGTGGCGGAAAGTGCTGTTTCCTGGTTTACTCGCCGCGCGATCAGTCCAGCACGATCCCTTGCTCCTGCGCCCAGTCCGTCAAGGTCTGCCGCAAGTTGGGCGGCGGCGCGGCAAGCCACACTTCCATCGCCGCCCGGATCGCCGACACGTCGCACTTGCCGATCATGGCTTTGAGCGGCCCGACCGAGGCTGGCGTGATCGACAGCCGCTCGATCCCCACGCCGATCAACGCGAGCGCCTCCAGCTGCCGACCACCCATTTCACCGCAGACGGTGATGTCGATGGCGTGTCCGTCAAGCGTACGCACGATCCGCCGGATGAAGCGCAGGATCGCCGGGCTCAGCCAGTCGTA
>Ga0182197_1000076_pt1 | contig 12468 bp, 17 predicted proteins | sample G5R1MG_37_FD_128397 | JGI IMG/M metagenome (GOLD analysis project Ga0182197, IMG submission 128397) | Switchgrass phyllosphere microbial communities from Michigan, USA - G5R4_MAIN_12SEP2016_LD1 MG | ecosystem: Host-associated > Plants > Phyllosphere > Phylloplane/Leaf | place: USA: Michigan...
CATTGATAATGCTATGAAATACGGCTCAGTTCCCCTGGTTCACCCCGTACCCCCCACCTTCCCCTATAGTACCCAAACCTATGGTGGTAGGGGTCTACCATACCTACTATTTATAATTCTATATAATAGGGGGGAACCGTAGGAACCATAAGAACTAGAGGCCGAAGACCCGTGGGTTTCTGCGGTTTTCGAGAGTTCCTAGCGCGGTTCCTGCGGCAAGACGGCTGGAAATGGTCGGGATTTCCGACTTTTTAAATTTTAACGGATTACGCAGGCGGTAAGTACGGGTGGAATTGTCCGTGGTTGGCTCCCAGCCCGCGGCAAGCACACGTCAGCCATCGCGCGTGCGACCCGTTCTTGCGGCAATGACCGCACCGGGGTATATGTGTCGTGATGAACGACGAGAAACCCGACTACGGCGATACGCTCAAGGCACAGATCATTGTCGATCTGGTCAGTGAGGGTAAGACCTTGCGCTATGCGTGCGAGCAGGCCGGTCAGGCATACGCGAGCGTGCATCGAGTGATCCGCGAGAACCCCAAGTTCATGGCGGCCATGGAAGAGGCCCGCGCGGCTGGCTACGACGCGCTGGCGGATGAGTGCGTGCAGATCGCCGACGAAACGGCCTTCGACACGATCGAGACGGATCGTGGCCTGAAAGCGAACAAGGAGTGGATCCAGCGGTCGAAGCTGCGCGTGGAAACCCGCCTCAAGCTGCTCGCCAAATGGCACCCCAAGAAGTACGGGGAAAAGTTGGAAATCGAGCAGAAAACGGCTACAGTGGCCATTCCGACCAGCGATGATCCGATCGAGGCCCAGAAGGCCTACGAGCGACTGATGAAGGGTTCTGCCTGATGGCCGCGACGACCCAACTCCTGTTCGAGACGGGCCGTACGACCAGCCCCGCCATGCCTGCGTCGGATATCGTCGACATCGTGCCGGCCGTGCTCGGCAAAGCGCCCCGTCCACGCGTCCCGGCGAACGCCCTCACCTTCTCGGACGGGACACCGCTGCAGTTCTCGGACGGCCAGTTCCTTGAGTTCGCCGCATGACCACGACCCTGCTGGACTACCGTACGGGTCAGCGATCGGGTCTGCCGGACGCCCTGACCCGCCAGACGACGTTCTACACGCTGGACGGGCAGTCGGGCGCCGTGCTGCCCTTGTCGCGCTTCGTGGCCGAGCCGGACTTTCGGCTATTGCTCGATTATGGTAACGGCGGAACGTACCTGACGTTCAACCAGGCGAGCCGGGGCGGTGCGCCACTGACCGCTTTGGTCTTTTCGGACGGATCGCCGCTCCAATTTTCGGACGGGCAATATTTGGAGTTGGCTGCATGACCATCCTCGCGAACATGACGCCGGCGCAGCGTGCGGAATTTCTGGCGGCCGGTGACACGTCCGGGCTGTTGACGAAGGATCAGGCGACCGCCGGCACCGGCGTAAATGCAAGTGGGCTCGTAGGTTCGGCGGCGGCGCAGGTGGATCGGGCGCAATGCCAGATCATCGGCACGCCAACCGTTGGCGTTGCGTTGTCCGTTTCGATCGGACCGGGCTCCTCGCTTAATGCCTCTCTGCGCTACCAATGGCTGCGAGACGGGGTGGCGATTGGCGGAGCCACAGCCTCAACCTACACGCCGGTTGAGACCGACAAGCTGCGCATGCTGTCCGTCACGGTGACAGATGGCGTCACGACGCTCATGAGCGCCTCGGTGAAGGTCGGCTACATCGGACAGGTGGCTACCCGGTCTTACCTTGCAAACACTAAGTCGGGAGCAAGCACACGAGGGATGTGCCGCACTGCTCATTTGGCCACGGAGGATCTAACTTCGCTTCGGGTCATGTACCCTGCTTGGTATGTCACTAACGGGAGCAATAGTGCGGAGACCGCTTCCGGCGTAGACCTGACTTACAAGGTTGGTCTAGAGTATCCGGCCGGCTACGTCACTCCGGTAACGTGGAGCGGCGCTCCAACTAAAACGGCGACTTCCGGTGCCGATACTGGTCTATCGGATGCGTGCAAAGTCGCCGTTCCGAAGGGGGCTCGCTTTTGGTTGCGCGTGTATGTCACAAGTCCGACGGCGGCTATTCTATCGTACATCCCGGCCAGCGGGACCATCCTCGACGTCGCCAATGGCGAAGCGTGCGAATATGGCACCTCGGCCGTAACGGATCGCAGCTGGTCGACGGGCGCGATTACCGACAGTGGCTCCAACGCTATCACCGCACCAATTGCCATCGTGGCCTATACGACCAAGGCCACCTTCCTCCTGCTTGGCGACAGCCGCGATGCAGGCTCGGGTGGCGCCCCTAACGCACGAGGCGATACGGGTGAATTAGCTCCGTCGTTTGGCGCGGCGGGTTACGCCTACATCAACGCGGGCATCGGCGGCGACTATGCGACCCGTCAAGTTAAGAGCTATGCCAAGCGATCCGCACTGGCGCAATACAACTCGCATGTGGTCATAGAGGGCGGGGTCAACGATTTCGGCACGTCACTTGGCAATCGCACAGACGCGCAGGTCCGCGCCGATCGCCTGGCTCTTGCGCGACTATTCAGAGATCGTCCTGTCATCGGCACGACGATCAGCCCTTATACCAGCGGGACCTATTCTTCCGCAGGCGGGCAAACCGTGGACGCCAACACCCCGGCCATCCAAAGCTTTAACACTTGGATGCGAACAGTTCCTTCGCCGTTCGCGGCTGTGTTAGACATTGCATCGGTGACGGAAGACCCCGCTGCGCCGGGCAAGTGGAAGTCGCCTGGATACACCGCCGATGGTCTGCACGCTACGACTCTAGGCTACAGTGCAATCGAGACGTCCGGTGTGATCAACCCCGTTGTATTGGCTGATCTTTCTCGGGCGGCAACTGCGTGGAGCCCCGCACAATTAGGCGGTGCCTTCGCTTGGTACGACGCAGACAACGCGGGAACCACGACGGCTGACGGGTCGGCGTTCACTAGCACGCTGGGTGACTATCCGCTCCAAGGCACCGCTGGCGCTCGTCCGACACTGACGGCTAACGCCATTGGCGGTGGCGCTGCGTATGTGTTCGGAGGCACCGCCCACTTGGACGGAGGAGCTGCGCTCAAAGCGCTTACCTCTGGTGCTTCTGCGGTGACCGTTGCGCTGGTGGCGTATGCAACGCCTGGCGCCGGCAACACGTTTTTGGTCAACCTTTCAGTAGGTGGCTCACCGAACAGTCGCGCGTCCGTCTACATCGACAGCACTGGCAAAATCGCGACAGGCTACAGGCGTCTCGACGCAGACGGATCGACAAATACGGTAGGCGGCACAGTTGCGGCCAATGGTAGCCCGTTCATCTTCATAGCCACCTTCGATGCGTCCAATGGCTATGTCGAGAACCGCCTAAACGGGGCAGTCGATGCGTCCGCCCTGCCCAGCACCAGTGGCGCAATCTCCGCAACCAGCAGCAGCGATGCCGAGTTGGGCGGATCAAATGGTGGATCACTCCTGACCGGTGCAGAGGCTCAGGTGCTGATCCTGCCGCGCGCCCTTGCCATCGGCGATGTGCAGAGGATCGAGGGCTACCTTGCTGCTCGATACGGACTGCAATCGCTTCTTCCGGCAGCTCACCCGTACAAAGTGACCCCGCCCGCCCTATGATCGAGAGAACGAGCTGATGCCTGACAGCCTGCGCAAACCAAAGGAGTACCGATAAAATGACCATTCGCATAATCGTCACCACCCCGGACAACAAGCAAGCACGCGTCACGCACGGCGCTGACGTGACGATCGTCGAGCCTGGCCACCGGCGCGTGTTCGACGTGTGCGGGACGCTGTCGGTCATCGAACAGCCCGTGCCGGGCGCGTCGGCCAATCGTGGCGGCGGCAATGGTAACGGTCCTCCCCCGCCGCTCCCAACCGACCCGGAATAACGTGCACTGGACGTTGGTAACGACCTGCTACCTGGTAGCGTGGGCGGTAGCGGCTGGTCCCTGGCGGATCGGCTCTATCGCCCTCGTTGCGTCCTGGCTGGTCGGACAGGCGTGGTTCTGTGCGACGGGGGACGCCCTGCCCATCCGGGTGTACTTGATCCTCGACCCGCTGGTGATTGCCGCCGTGCTGCACTGGCGGGGCTCATGGCTCGACTGGGTGATCGTCGCTATTTTTCCGCTCGAATGGGTCGCCTACGATCAACCGGACGTCGTGCGGCAATGGTGGATCCTCTGGGGCCTGTCGAGCGTGCAGTTGCTGGCCGCCGGCCCGTGGCCGCAAATCCAGCGGATCTTGAGCGCGGTTAGCCATGGCCCGCTGTACAGTATCGACCAGGACCGAATAACCCGGTAGAACGTTATACGTCCGGGCCCTTTGGTCTTTGGAGTTGAAGCATGAGGGCGCCCATCAATGGACTTACCGGATCTATCCGCACTGGGCGCTCTTGGAGTTCCGGCTTTCGTAGTGATTTTCGTGATGGGTTGGAAAGCTCACGACCTTATTGTCGGCAAACCCCTTCTCAAGAGGGTCGAGGCTTTGGAGGAGGACGTGGAAACCTACCGCAAAGACCGGGACGCCCAGCTGCTCGAACTGCGCCAGAAGGTGCTTGGATGACCGCCCTATGGTCCTGGGTTCGCCGCGCTTTAGGGCTCGACGTATTCGATCGGGTCGCGGCGCTCGAAGCGCGTGCCCGCCATAACGACCAAGCTACCAAGGGCGCGATTGCGGCCTTTGCCCAGTTCGCGAAGGACGCCGAGCGATGACCGAGATTACCCGTTGGCTGCTCGGCCTGTTTATTATTTCCGGCGGACATGCGCTGTTCTACCTGCTGCTGACGACCCGCGGCCAGCTGGCGGCCGGCGTCGTGACGTGGCGTGACAGCGCGCCAACCCGTCTCGCCTTGTCGATGATTATGCTTATCCTCGCGCTGGTCTTTTTCGCGCTGGGCGTATTCCTGGCGCCGACCATGCCCCCGCGCGGCTACACGGCGGGGTTCGTCTGGTCCGCCTGGTTCATCGCGTGGCTATCCGCCCTCACCGCGCTTTCCGGTCTGCGTCGAGGATCGGTCAAGATCAGCTTGTGCCTCAACGTGCTGTGGACGATCGGCTTCCTGACGTGGCAGGGTTATTTCCGTTGACGGCCCTGTCACTACCCGCTAACCAAGGCCACCCATAAGGGAGGCTTTCATGGCAAACGCACCGACTTACCACGATTTGCACATCACCACGCCGACACTTGAACGAACGTCTATTTTTAATTTGCCGTTTCGTGTGCAGGTCACCTGTTCTCGGGTAGGCGATTGGCGGGTATGGGCCCGATCGGAGGGTGGCATGTTCGGCATGGCCGAACTTCCCGAAGAAGATCTTGGCGTTGATGGTTTTCGTCTCGACGTTGCGGGTTTCGTAATTCACGACAGCTTGCCCGAGAATATGTCATGACTGTGCGTAAGAACTACGACGCGTCGGTTCGCAAATACGTTCGGGTCGTGCCGCGCCATGCCATCCGGCGCGAAGGTGACGAGATGGCGCGCCGCCCTCCCCCTAAGCTGGCCAAATTCAGGTTTACCGAAGACGAGCGGAACCAGTTGCTAGGGCTGTGCGACAAAGGCCTTCCCGTACGGGAAATCGCTCGGCGGTTGGATCGATCGCCCCGCTCGGTGCGGCGTATTCGCAATGCGGCGGCCGGGTCATGATCGCGACTGCAGAATATTGGTTGCGCGAGGTTGACGGCCCGCGCGGCCCGACCCGGGGCAAATGGGCCGGCGAAGGGTACATGCGGCCCGGCGATGTGACCGATACGGGCGATCTTGTCGTCCGCGATTGCGTTACGATGGCTTCGGGCGTCAAGGTCGTCACGATCGACCAAGCGGCTGCGGCGGCCTACTATGGCTGGATGAACAGCGGCGTCAAAATCTACCGGGGCGACCAGGTGCTGGTGCAGATATTTCGGGGTCTATGATCGATCCCGTTCTAGCCGACTTCGATTGGCGCGCCCCGGACTATACGCCTATTATCCGCGCCCGGATGCGGCGCCTGATGGCCCTGCGCGAACAGCCGGAACTGATCGGCCACCTCAAGCGCGTGTACCGCGACGAGCCTTGGCGCTTCATCAATGACTGGGGAACGACCAGCGACCCGCGGCACGTCGAAATCGGACTGCCCGTCACGATCCCATTCATTCTCTTTCCGCGACAGGTCGAATGGTGCGAGTGGCTGATGGATCGCTGGAAATCCCGTGAGCCTGGCGCGACCGTCAAATCCCGCGACATGGGCATTACGTGGCTGTCCGTCGCCATGACCACGACCATGTGCATGTTCTACGACGACATGGCGATCGGGTTCGGTAGCCGGAAGCTCGAACTGGTGGACAGCCTGGGCGATCCGAAGTGTATTTTCTGGAAGGCCCGGCAATTTCTCGCCATGGCGCCGCCGGAATTTACGGGCGCATGGACGAGCCGCGAAAAGCTCATCAGCTTTCCCAACGGCTCGACGATCGCTGGCGAAGGGGGCGACGACATTGGCCGCGGCGCGCGTACTGCCCTCTATGTCGTCGACGAGGCGGCCAGCGTGCAGCACCAGGAAAGCGTGGACGCCGCCCTGTCCGCCACCACCAACTGCCGCCAGTTCGTCAGCACTCCCCGCGGGTCCGACAATGCCTTCGCCGAAAAGGTGATGAACTGGGACGAACGGCGGGTTTTCCGGTTCCACTGGCGCGACGATCCCCGCAAGGACGACGCTTGGTACGCCAAGCAAAAAGAAGAGCTCGATCCGGTCGTACTGGCGCAAGAAGTCGACATGGACTTCAACGCGTCGAAGGACGGCGTGGTCATCCCGCAAGAACACGTCCAGGCCGCGCTCGACGCCCATCTGGCGCTCAATCTGGACGCACGGGGCGAGCGGCGCGCTGCGCTGGACATCGCGGACGAAGGTATCGACAATTGCGCCTGGGCGACCGCGCAGGGCATTCTGCTCGACCATATCGAAGAGTGGAGCGGTAAGGGCTCGAACCTCTACAACACCGCGGTGCGATCGTTCGCGCTGTGCGACCAGTTCGACCTAGACGAACAGCTATACGACGCGGACGGCATGGGTGCCCACATGCGCGGCGACGCCCAGCAGATCAACCTCAAGCGCCGGGAAGAAGGTATCGCAACGCAGCGCCCTCCCCGCCTCGTCAACGTCGTTCCGTTCTGGGGATCCGGCGCGGTCGAGCGGAAGGACAGCCCGATCTATCCGCGCGCCAAGCGGCTGAACGGCGACTATTACGAAAATCTCAAGGCGCAGTCGTGGGGCGAACTGCAATACCGGTTCCGCGAGACGTGGCGTGCCCTCAATATCAAGGGCTACGAATACGACCCGAACCGCCTCATTTCCATATCGAGCAAGATCCCGTCGAAGGTGCGCAACAAGCTCATGATGGAATTGAGCCAACCGACCTGGGGACCGAATGGGGCGGGAAAAATGATTGTGGATAAAAAGCCGGATGTCGATGGCCGAAAAGCGAAGTCGCCAAACATGGCCGACGTCGTTATGATGCTGTTCGGTGCTGCCCGGCGCCGCATGGTTATCAGTCCCGAGGCAATGAGGCGCGCATAGATGGAACGCAACGGCTATAAACTGTCGCGACAGGCCGCTCTGGCCGAAGCGGGCATTCGCGAAGAGCCTCGCGCACCAATGGTCATTTCCGAGGCGGCCAAGCTCAAGGCCCGTACGACCGCGACGCCCCGCCCTTCCCCGCTCGACATGCCGGCCGATCAGATTTTTGCGGCCTATCAACCGCTCGACGGCGTGCTGCCGGATGCGCCCGAGATGGCGCTGGATGCGTGCAACAGCATGGCGGGACAGATCGCCAACTGGGCCGCCCAGGCGCTCTACCACGAAGGCCAAGGCTTTTTCGGCTATCAGTATCTGGCCGAGCTCATCCAGCGCGCCGAGTACCGCCATGCGTGCGACATCTGGGCCGAACATGCCGTCCGCAAGTGGATCAAGGTCACAGGTGGCGTGGTCGATGAGAACGTGAAAGATCCGACCGCAGAGAAGCGTAAGAAAATTGAGGCGGAACTGGCGCGGCTCGACGTCCGTGATATTTTCCAGGAATGGCTCTTCCACGACCAAGCGTATGGGCGCGGCCAAATATTTCTCGACTTCGGCGACGCGGACAGCCGCACCGAATTGGAAAGCCCCCTTCTCATCGACCCGGCGAAGGTCAACCAAAACCGACCGCTCAAGCGCCTGACGTTGGTGGAGCCGATGTGGGTTTCGCCGGGCGTGTACGAAACGAGCAACCCGCTGCGTCACGACTTCTATCGACCAGCATCGTGGTACGTGTTCGGGCGCCGCGTGGCGGATAGTCGTCTGCTCACAATCAACAGCCGGCCGGTTTCCGATATGCTCAAGCCGGGCTATTCCTTCGGCGGCCAGTCGCTGGTGCAGCTGATGAAACCCTACGTCGACAACTGGCTGCGCACCCGGCAGGCGGTGTCCGATATGGTCAATATCTACTCGGTCCTCAATCTCAAGACGGACATGTCGTCCACCTTGTCCGGGGCTGACGGTGGGGTAGTATTCGACCGGGCCGACATGTTCGTGCAGACGCGCGATAACCGCGGGTTGATGCTGACCGACAAGAACATGGAAGAGCTCGAGGCGATCGCCGTGCCGCTCGCCGGTCTCGACGCGCTGCAGGCCCAAGCGCAAGAGCAGATGGCGTCCGTGTCGCGCATTCCCCTGTCGATTTATCTGCAGGTCACGCCGACCGGCCTCAACGCCACGAACGACGGCGAGACGCGCAACTTCTACGCGGACGTGCACAGCTACCAGGAAAAGAACGTGCGTGGGCCGCTTAAGCTCATAATCGACTTGATCCAGCTGTCGCTATTCGGCGCGATCGACCCGGCCATTGATTTCGAGTTCCTGCCGCTTTGGGAGATGAGCGACAAGGATCGCGCGGACATCCGCAAGGCCGACGCGGAAGCCGACGTGGCGTATGTGGCCGCCGGCGTGGTCAGCAACGAGGAAACCCGCCAGCGGCTCGCGAACGACACGACGTCTCTGTACTATGGGGTCGACTTGTCCGACCCGGCGCCGGACGTCGAGGAAGACGACGAAGAACCGAGCGAGCAAGGAACCAGTAACTCCAAGAGCGGCGCCGGTTGAGGAGTTCGTCAAACTGTTCGGTTGCGCCACAGTGCTCGCTCAGTTGATCGGATACCCGGCAAAGAACGCGGGCAGTGGGTCGCATCAGACCATCGCCCCGACAATGCCGATCGTGATGAACAGCACCGCCAGCCCTGCCCCACCGGCCAGCCACTTGACGAGCGCGCGGTTGCGACGCTGGCGGATCGGGCCGTTGATCTCCGACCAGGACCGGCCGGACTTGGCAATGCCCGTCACGTCGTAATACGCGCGGGATGAAGTGTACCGATAAGGGCTGGTCATGTTGACGGTCCTAAATTGTTGCCACGGGCCGCAGCATCGACGGCCTGTAATAGCTTAGATAACTGAAGTTTCGTCAAAATGATTTTTTCCGAGCCGACATAGAGCGTCACCAGCATGGTCGGGTCGGACAGGCGGTCAATAGCCACCGGATCTACACGATAGTGGATCACAAAACGCCGCTCATCCCGCGAGCGCATTTCGATTAAAAGTTCGTCAGCCACGACCCAGCCTCCGAACACGCCGGCGGTCAGCCATCCGTGCATCAATCCGGCGCAACCGGTCGAACTCATCGCGCGCCGCACAGTGAGCGGCTGGCTCGGCGGCGAACACTCTGCCCGCAATGTCCGGGCCGGCGTAACTGCGTTCACTATAGGACATAAAACGCGCTCCCAAGAATAATCGCCCAGATAAAAAGACTGGCGAGCAGCCCGTTCCGTATTCCTTTGAAAAATTGTGTTGGCATCGGGTCCGCTCCATCGTGTCTCTTTCACCTAACCCCTAGTGACGAGCATGTCAACGCCTATTTGCGCGGCGTGCCTTCCGTGCTATTTGTGGCGCATGGCACCCATCCGCCCATCCGCCGCGACGCGAACGGCCTTCCAAAAGCGGTTGGATGCGGCGATCGAGGAAATGACCCGTAGTGTTCTCTACTGGACCCGCGCGGCCTACCGCAGCGACACGCCCGCCACGGTCGAACTGGCGCAGGACGGCATCTTGAACGACGCGTTCGATAAGCTGGCGGCCCGGTGGCTCGACAAGTTCGACGACCTGGCGCCCAAGCTGGCCGAGTGGTTCGCCAAGGACCACAAGAACCGGGTCGACCGGGTGCTTAAAACGCAGCTGCGCGCCGCCGGGTTCACCGTCAAATTCCAGCTTTCCGCGCCCATGCGTGCGGCCTATTCCGCCGTGATCGACGAGAATGTCGCGCTGATCAAATCGATTTCCGAAAAGTATCTGACAGACGTCAAAGTCGATTTGATGCAGTCCGTGCAGAACGGGCGGGATCTCGCCTACCTGACCAAGCGGCTCGAGGCCCGTACCGGTGTCACGCACCGCCGGGCCGCCTTCATCGCACGTGACCAGAACAACAAGGCAACCGCAGTCCTCGCCCGGACGCGCATGCTGGAACTGGGTATCACCCAAGCCAAATGGGTCCACTCGGCCGGCGGTAAGACCCCTCGCCCCAAGCACGTGGCATTTTCCGGCCAAGTGTTCGATCTGGCGACCGGGCATGATTTCGAGGATGGCGAAGGCCATGTGCTCCCCGGCGAGGCGATCAACTGCCGGTGCGTCGCGGTGCCCGTGCTGCCTAAATTAAACGGTTGACACGACGGTCAGTAGCCGTCAGTTTGCAAGTTCTAGCGATGGCTAATGGCCGGTAATAAATTCTTTTGCAGGAGGCGAATATGAACACCGGAGCCTAAAACCTCCGACCACTGTTTATGAAGGCGGGTAAGCTTTCTAGTTCGACACGGTACGACCTTCAATGCGTATTCTCCCGCCCCGGGCAATCCATGTTGCAACCATGGCCGGCATGAAGCGGTTAAGAGTACGAACACCGGTTTAGAGGCCATACGTTTCCATCCCCATGGGCGTATGGCCTCTTTTCGCATCTCGTGCTACGTTGCGGGCCACCCAGGTTTTAGGGACCATACATGGCCGCCAGTTCCACGCTTGTTGATCGCGTCAAGATCCTTGTCTTGTCGAACGGCTCGGGTCCGTTCCTACTGGGCACGGCGTCCCCCGCGTACCGAGGCGTCGAAGCGCTTCAGGACGGCGGAACGTACAGCTATGCAGTCGAGAGCGGGTCTGCTTTCGAAACGGGTACGGGCATTTACATTCTGTCGAGCCGTACTCTCACCCGCACACCCCAGTTTTCCAGTGAGGGCGGGTCGGCAGTCAGTTTTCCTGCGAATGTCGAACTGGCCTTTACGGCTTTGGCCGCAGATTTTACGGCGACCGGTGCCGTAGAAGCAGGTGCTGCCGCAGGGGCTATCGCCGGACAACAAGCCGCGTCCGCCGTGACGGCCGGTAAGGTGAATACCGCAGACGTGCCGGACGCCGAGTTCGGCGCACTGGTCGGCAGCATTCGTTCGTCCCTAGGGGACGCCGCCGCCTACCGGAGAATTTCGGAACGTGCGGACGATTATTTCGATATTCGCGATGTTGCCGGTATTGATTTGACTGGCAACAACGACAGTGCCTCCGCAGTACAGCGCGCAGTCGATAATGCTCGCTCTGAATTACAGCCGCTACATTTCCCGCAACACGATATCGCGTTAGGATCGACTATTTTTGTCGGTAGCGGGTTTCAGATGGTCGGTTCGGGCTGTGTGCCCTACGACAAGAACAATATCGACGGCAACTCACGAGGACCCGGCAGCTGGTTTCACATCACTCACTCCGGCAGGGGGTTTGTGGGCCGCAGCCCGGGCAAGTTCGGTTCCGGCGCTAAATTCTCGGGCATCGGCACAATTCGAACTCAACCAACTCCCGCTTCTGGCTGGGAGCCTAACGACCACGACTTCGACTTTGTTTGCAACCAGTTCGACATGCTGCTGGATGACGTGGTGTTGCTCAACCCTACGCGCGGTGTCCTGACCGATGTGGGCAATGCGGGGCGGTTGGAACTACGTCGCGTTCGCGGACAACCGTTTCTGGTCGGCCTGCAGTGCGATAGTAGCTTTGATGGCCTAATTGTCGATCGCTACCGCTGGTGGCCATTCTGGTCGAACGACCTTTATACTCGGGCGTTCACCCTAGCCAACCGCAAGGGCATGGTCCTCAAACAATGTGACAACCCCTCGTTCCTGGGTCTGTTCGATATTTTTTCGAAATACTCGGTATTTCTAGCCGCGTCAGATTTACCGGTCAGCCGTGCTCAGTTTATCGCACCGGAGTTCGACCAGATCGGCCAGTCCGGGTTTTATGTGGAAGCGGGTCATAACAGCGCGTCGTTTCAAGCCCAAGGCGGTTATTGTGTCGGGTCGGATGCGGGTGGAACAGCCTACCAGTCGTTCGTACAGGTAGAAGGGAATGGCTCGCGTATCGACATTGACGGTCATCGGTTCAC
>Ga0182197_1000079_pt1 | contig 12085 bp, 6 predicted proteins | sample G5R1MG_37_FD_128397 | JGI IMG/M metagenome (GOLD analysis project Ga0182197, IMG submission 128397) | Switchgrass phyllosphere microbial communities from Michigan, USA - G5R4_MAIN_12SEP2016_LD1 MG | ecosystem: Host-associated > Plants > Phyllosphere > Phylloplane/Leaf | place: USA: Michigan...
GCGTCGCTTCGCCGGTGCTCGCACCCGCGAAAGGCTGCCGATGATCGACGGCAGCATGCAGGACTTCGCGCTGACGCTCGATCGCTTCCTGCTCCACGCCGCCAAATGGCACCCGCGCGCCGAGGTCGTCAGCGCACGGGCCGACGGCGGCGTCGACCGGATCGGCTACGCCCAGCTCGCCGACCGTGCCCGCGCGATCTCGGGCGTGCTCGCCGGGCTGGGCGTCGGCAAGGGCGACCGCGTCGCGACGCTCGCCTGGAACGGCGCCGCGCACGTCGAGGCATGGTACGGCGTGATGGGGATGGGGGCGGTGTGCCACACGCTCAACCCGCGCCTCACCGCCGAACAGCTCGCCGCGATGGTCGCGCAGTCGGACGCGCGCGTGCTGATCGCGAGCGCCGACCTGCTGCCGCTGGCCGAGCGCATCGCCGCGGCGTCGCCCGGCATCGTGCGCGTCCTGACCATCGACGGCGAGGCGGGCGACCCGCTCGACGCGCTGATCCCCGCCGCCTCGCGCGACGTCGCGTGGGGCGATTTCGCCGAGACGTCGCCCTCGGGTCTCTGCTTCACCTCGGGCACCACCGGCGCGCCCAAGGGCGTGACCTACACCCACCGCGCGAGCTTCCTCCACACGCTGCGCACCCTGCAGGCCGACGGCATGGCGATCTCGGGTGCCGACGCCGTCCTCGCGGTGGTGCCGATGTTCCACGCCAACGCCTGGGGCCTGCCCTTCGCGGCCCCCGCGGTCGGTGCCCGGCTCGTCCTGCCCGGCCGCCACGCCGACGGCGCCAGCCTCGCGCGGCTGATCGCGGGGGAGGGGGTCACCGTCGGCGTCGGCGTGCCGACCGTGTGGCTGGGCTTGATCGAGCATCTCGACGCGACCGGTGGCGCGCTTCCCTCGCTCCAGCGGATCATCGTCGGCGGCGCGCCGCTGCCGCCCGCCCTGATGGAGCGGATCGAGGCGCGGCTCGGGGTCGAGGTCCAGACCAGCTGGGGAATGACCGAACTGTCGCCGCTCGGCACCATCGCGCCGCCGCGCAGCGCGGTCCGCGATGCCGGCCGGTCGGGACGGCCGGGGATCGGCGTCGACCTGCTCCTCACCGACGCCGATGGCCGCGCCCTGCCCGAACAGCGCGGGGTGGAGGGGCACCTGCGCGTCCGCGGCGCCGCCGTCGTCGACCGCTATTTCGGCCAGGGCGCGACCGCCACCGACGCGGACGGCTGGTTCGCGACCGGCGACCTCGCGCGGCTCGACGACGACGGCAACCTCACCATCACCGGCCGCGCCAAGGACCTGATCAAGTCGGGCGGCGAGTGGATCAACCCCGCCGAGATCGAGGCGATCGTCGGCGCGCTGCCGCAGGTGTCGCTCGCCGCCGTCATCGGCCGCGCCGACGCGAAGTGGGGCGAGCGCCCGATCCTGCTGGTCGAGACGCGCGGACAAGAGGAGGTCAGCGACGACGCGCTGCGCGCCTCGCTGAAGGGCCGCGTCGCCTCGTGGTGGATCCCCGACGACATCGTCCGGCTGGCCGTCATGCCGCTCGCCGCGACCGGCAAGATCGACAAGACGCGCCTGCGAACGGACTTCGGTGCCGCCTGACGCCGCCCGCTTGACGCGCGCGCCTGCGGCTCCGACACGCGGGGGCGTGGACGACAAGCCCAAACCCCCGCGCCGCTCGAAGAAGGCCGAGCAGCGCGCCGACACGATCGAGCAGATCCTCGACGCCGCCGAATATCTCTTCTCCAAGCACGGCCTCCACGGGGTGACCTTGAAGGACGTCGCCGGCCGCGTCGGCGTCCACCACACGCTCCTCAACTACTATTTCGCCGACAAGAACCGCCTCTTCCACGCCGTCTTCGCGCGCCGCGCGGTGGTGACGAGCGAGCGACGGATGCAGGCGCTCGACGCCTACGAGGCGGCATGCGGCGACGCCCCCACCGTCGAGGGTGCGCTGCGCGCGTTCCTGGACACCGACCTCGACCTCTACATCGAGGGCGGCGAGGGGTGGAAGAACTACGCCGCGCTCGGCGCGCAGGTCGCCAACACCCCCGAATGGGGCGCCGAGCTGATGGACGAGCATTTCGACCCCGTCGTGCTGCGCCTCATCGCGCTCCTCCGCCGCGCGCTCCCCGGCTGCGCGGAGGAGGACATCTTCTGGGGCTACCATTTCGTCACCGGCTCGCTGATGCTGACGCTCGCGCGCACCGGCCGCATCGACAAGCTCTCGCACGGCCTCTGCCGCTCCGACGACTTCCGCGCGGTCAAGGACCGCATGGCCTCGTTCATGGCCGCCGGCTTCCTGTCGATCTGTCGGAGTTCCTGAGCGCCGCGACGGAAACGCTGGCGTCGCGCATCATCCGCGATGAAAAGGGGCAGATGGCGACGTCGACGATCCTGGTGGGGTGGGTGGCCCGGCACGTGCTGCCGGCCGAGCCCGCCTTGCGCGGGTGGCTGCGGCGGGCCTTTCCGGGGTGCGACGTGGACGACGTGGTGCAGGAGACCTATTGCCGGATCGCCGCGATCGCCGACCTCGAGCGGATCGAGGACCCGCGCCGCTACCTCTTCCAGACCGCGCGCAACGTCGTCCTCGCCGAGCTGCGCCGCGCGCGCGTCGTCCGCATCGAGGCGGCGGGGTCGGCCGCCGACATGGAGGCCGCGCTCGCCGCCGACGAGCTGTCGCCCGACCGCGTCGTCGGCGGCCGCTGGCTGCTCGCCCGCGTCGACGCGCTCCTCGCCGCGCTGCCCGAGCGCGCGCGCACCGCGATCCGGCTGCGCAAGCTCGACGGCCTGTCGCAGCGCCAGATCGCCGAGCGGCTCGGCGTCACCGAGACGGTGGTCGAGAACGACCTCGCGCGCGGCCTGCGCGCCCTCCTCGCCGGGCTGAGCGAGGGCGAGCGCGAGGAACTGCCGCTCCGCGCGGCCAGGAAACGCCATGCACCCCGCTGACGGGCCCGCCGACCTCGACGAGGTCGCCGCGCGCTGGGTGGTCCGGCTCGACGCGCAGTCCGGCGACGAGGCGACCCGCGCCGCGCTCGACGCGTGGCTCGCGGGCGACCCGCGCCGCCGCGGCGCCTTGGTGCGCGCGCAGGCGGCCTGGGCGACGCTGGTGCCCGATCCGCTGCCCGTCGCGGTCGACGAGCCCGCCTGGCCGGCGCGCCGCCGCTGGATCGGCCGCGCCGCCGGCGGCACCGCGCTCGCCGCGCTGGCCGCCTCGGGCGCGTTCGTCTGGCTCCGCGGCGACGCGGCCGACGACGCGATCGCGACCCTGCGCGGCCAGCAGCGCCGCGCGCGCCTCGCCGACGGGTCGACGATGCTGCTCAACACCGACAGCCGCTCGCGCGTCGCCTATACGCCCGCGCATCGCCGCGTCACGCTCGACCGCGGCGAGGCGTGGTTCGAGGTCGCCAAGGATCGCGCCCGCCCCTTCGTGGTCGAGGCGGGCGAGGTCCGCGTCGAGGCGGTCGGCACCGCCTTCGCCGTCCGCCGCGCGCACGGCCGCGCCGACGTGTCGGTCACCGAGGGGCGCGTGCGCATCTGGTCGCTCGCCGACCCCGCGCGCTTCCTGTTCCTCGACGCCGGCCACCGCGCCAGCGTCGTCGAGGCGGCGGGCGCGGGCGCGGCGCGGGTCGAGGACGGCGGCGTCGCCGACGCGCTCGCCTGGCGGCGCGGCGAGATCGTCCTCGACGGCATGACGCTGGGCGACGCCGCGGCCGAGTTCAACCGCTACAACGACCGCCAGCTCGCCGTGGAGACGTCGCTCGCCGACGCGCGCGTCGTCGGCTGGTTCCGCACCCGCGACGTCGAGGGGTTCGCCCGCTCCGCCGCGGCGATGACCGGCGCGCGGATCGAGCAGGACGCCGAGGCGATCCGCATCGTGCGATAATTATTTGCGCGGGCGCGCGACGGAAACGCCGCGCCCGCGCATCCGACCGGACAACAGGCGCGCCGCAGACGCGCCGTCGCAACAGGGGAGAACGAACATGCGCCTTCACACCTCGCTCGGGCTGGTTTCCGTCGTCGCCATGGTCGCGGCGACGCCGGCCGCCGCCTACGCCCAGTCGCGCAGCTTCGACGTCCCGTCGCAGCCCGCCGCGACCGGCATCGTCGCCTTCGCGCGCCAGGCCGGCATCCAGATCATCGCCCCGCAGGACGCCACCCGCGGCCGCCGCGTCGGCACCATGCGCGGCTCGATGACGGTCGCCGACGGGCTGCGCCGGATGACCGCCGCCGCCGGCCTGCGCCTCGTCTCCTTCGACGGCCGCACCGCGGTGCTCGCCGCCGGCGTGGCGCCGATGCGCGCCAACCTGGCGCAGCAGCCGCAGCAGAACGCCGCGCAGACCGACGCCGCCCAGAACCCCGCCGCGCCGCAGGCCGACAACGTCAACCAGCCGGGCGAGGCGCCGACCGACCAGGTCAACGACGACATGAACGAGATCGTCGTCACCGGCACCCGCGCGCGCGGCGCCACCGTCCTCACCTCGTCGTCGGCGATCACCGTCGCCACGCGCGAGGACCTCGACCGCAAGGCGCCGCGCTCGACCGCGCAGGCGCTCGAGCTCATCCCCGGCATCTTCGTCGAAGGGTCGGGCGGCGAGGTGTCGAACAACTTCTCGGTCCGCGGCCTCGCCGGCGGCGGCCAGCAGTTCGTCCAGCTGCAGGAGGACGGGCTGCCCGTCTTCTACATCAACGCACTCAGCGACACGATCCTCAAGCAGGAGGTGTTCATCGACCGGCTCGAGGCGGTCCGCTCGGGCTCGTCGGGCATCCTGACCGTCAACGGCGCCGGCGCGACGATCAACTTCATCACGCGCAAGCCCGATTTCGACAAGTCGGGCGGCACCTTCCAGCTGACCACCTCGTCGTTCGGCACCGCGCGCGTCGACGCGTTCATGACCAAGCCCCTGGGCGAGAACACCGCGATCGCGCTCGGCGGCTTCTACCGCAAGGACGACGGCATCCGCGATCCGGGCTACGACGCCAACCACGGCTTCATCTTCCGCGGCGCGATCGCGCAGCGCTGGAACACCGGCAAGCTGACGCTGTCGGCCAAGGTCGTCGACGACCACAACACCTTCTACGTGCCGCTGCCGGTCACCGGCGTCGGCAACCCCGGCTCGATCCCCGGCCTGTCGGCGACGCATGGCCTCCTCCAGAGCAACGACTTCTCGCTGGTCCGCACGCGCACCTCGGCGAACACCGGCCGCTCGTTCGAGGGCGTCGACCTGGAGGACGGCGTCCACACCCGGTCGCAGTCCTACGGCTACGACCTGACGCAGGACTTCGGCGACGATTTCAACTTCTTCGCGCGCGGCCGCTACACGCGCTTCCGCACCAACTTCAATTCGATCTTCTCCTACGACAATTCGGCGCTCCAGCTCGCCTCGGAGCGGCTCAACACCAACCCGCTGGCGGGCCCGGTCAACGCCACCTCGGCACTGACGCTCAGGACCTTCGCAGCCCGCGGCGCGGGCAGCCTCGGCCTGCGCTACGTCGACACCGGCCAGATCGTCGCGGGTACCGCGAACCTCAACGCGCTCAACGGCAACGGCCTGATCGCGGAGAGCGTGATCGGCGACAACAAGGCGCGCGTGAAGGAGTTCAACAGCGACACCGGCATCACCTGGGAGACGCAGGGCGACAGCATCCGCAACTCGCTGACCCTGGGCGGCCTCTTCACGAAGTCGCGTCGCTACAACGACGCGATCGGCGCCGCGACCTTCCTGACCGACATCCAGGACCGCGCGCGCCGCGTCGACGTCGTCGCGCTCAACGCCGCCGGCAACGTCGTCGGCTCGCTGACCGAGAACGGCTTCCTCAACTACGGTACCTTCGGCGAGGGCGCGAGCATCGCGCGCTTCTCGTCGATCTCGGGCTACGCCACCGACCAGCTGACGTTGTGGGACAAGCTGCGCCTCGACGGCGGCATCCGCTTCGAGCATTTCGTCTTCAACCGCCGCGGCGGCAACACGACGGGCGCGACGCCGATCGCCGGGCAGGGCACCTTCGGCCCCGGCTGCGCGATCATCCAGGACAACGACAACATCATCGCCAACAACTGCATCGCGCAGTTCGGCGGCGGCGCGTTCGACGGGACCTATTCGACCCAGCGGCGCGAGTTCAACAAGGTCGCCTGGACGCTCGGCGCCAACTACCTGCTGACCGACCGGTTCGCGGTCTACGGCCGCTACGCCACCGGCTTCCAGGCGCAGGAGCAGAACCGGCCGACCAACCTGCGCTTCGCCGAGGGCGGTCTGCGCTACTCGAGCCCGCTGCTGCAGGCGTCGCTCACCGGCTTCTACACCAAGTTCCTCGACTATCCGCAGTCGCGCGACGTGCAGACGGTGGTGAACGGCGCCAGCGTGCTCCAGCAGCTGACCGCCAACGCCGGCATCAAGGTGTACGGCGGCGAGTTCGACGTGACGCTGCGCCCGGTCAGCTGGTTCCGCGTCCAGGCGACCGGCGTGATCCAGGATTCGAAGATCGCGATCCGCTCGCTCACCGCCTTCCAGAACGGCAACCCGATCGACGTCAACCAGATCAACCAGGCGCTGCGCGACCAGGTCAACGGCTTCAACGGCAACAAGCCGGAGCGGACGCCCGCGGTGAACGTCAACGTGACGCCGTCGATCGTGCTGCCCAACGACATCGGCGAGATCTACGCCAGCTGGAAGCACATCGGGAAGATCTACGCCGACATCTCCAACTCGCTGGTCCTGCCCAGCTACGACGTGTTCGGCGCGGGCGTGCTCCTGAAGGTGACCGACGGCGTCACCTTCAACGCCTCGGTCGAGAACATCGGCAACACCGTCGGCCTGACCGAGGGCAACCCGCGCGCCGGCTTCGTCGAGAACACCGGCCAGAACTTCTACTTCGCGCGGCCCATCAACGGCACCAACGCGGTGGCGAGCCTGCGCTTCGACTTCTGATGCCGCGTCGGCGATGATCGACAGGTGCGAACGCCGCTCACGTTCCTTCTTCGTCACCCCGGACGTGATCCGGGGTGACGCCTGAAGGTCGCCGATGACGCCACGACATTCATCTCTTCTCTTCCCCCCTGGGGCGTCCGCGGTGCGGGCGCCCCGTTTTTGCCTGAGGGAGCCCGCATGATCCGTCTCGCCGCCGCGCTCGTCCTGGCCGGAGCGGCCGTCGCCGGCTCCGCCCAGCGCACCCCCGCGCCCACGACCACCGACGCGCCGCTCGCCTTTCGCATCGACGAGGGGCGCAACATCAACGCCTTCTACCGTCAGGGGCCGACCGCCGCGCACCTGCTGCTGCGTGCCGGCACCGACCCGCGCATCCTGGTCGGCTTTCCCGCCGGCAACAGCGGCGTCGCGCTCTGGTTCGAGAAGACCGACCGTCCGGTGACCTGGACGCTCGACGAGGCCCCGACCGGCCGCGCGATGGCCGACGCGCGCGGCCGCCCGCTTCGCGGCATCACCGCGCACGCCTCGGTCGACGCGCGAGAGCTGCGCTTCCGCCAGGGCCTCGGCACCTCGATCCGCGTGCTGCGCGACTACGAACTGCTTCGCAAGGCGCCGGCCGAGGTGATCGTCGCGCCGGGGGCGATGCCGGGGATGCACGGCGGCGGCGCCAGCGTGACCTGGGCGCGCGACCGGCGCGACGGGGCGCCCGGCTACTGGCTCCAGCTGATCGGCCTCGACGGCACGCAGGTGTCGAAGGACGGTCTCCGCGCCGGACCGTCGGGGCGCATCGCCGTCTCGATCACCGCCGGCACCGGCGAGACGCCGCTCACGCCGCTCGGCGGCTCCACGCTCCTCACCCCCGCCGCGCGGCCGGACGAACGCGCGCGCAACGCGCTCCAGTTCCTGTCCTACCGCGAGAAATACCTCGCCGGATCGTGGCGCTTCGACACCTATTTCGGCCGCGACACGCTGATGTCGCTGCGCCTCCTGATGCCCGTCCTCCAGCCTGCCGCGGTCGAGGCGGGGCTGTCGTCGGTGCTCGCGCGCCTCGCGCCCAACGGCGAGGTCGCGCACGAGGAGGACATCGGCGAGTTCGCCGTCCTGCGCAACGAGAAGGAGGGCAGGGGCCGCGTCGCCACGCCGATCTTCGATTACGCGATGGTCGACGACGACTTCATGCTCGCCCCCGTCGCGCGCGCCTGGCTCGACGGCCGCGGACGCGCGCGCGCCGCCGCCTGGCTGGCGAGCCGCGACGCGTCGGGCACGCGGCGCGGCGACCTGTTCGCGCGCAACTTCGCCTGGGTCGTCGACCGCACCGCCGCCTTCGCCGCCGATCCCGCCTACCAGCGCCTCGTCGCGATCAAGCAGGGCCGCCTCACCGGCCAGTGGCGCGACAGCGAGGAGGGGCTCGGCCGCGGCCGCTACGCCTACGACGTCAACGCCGTCTGGGTCCCCGCCGCGCTCGCCGCGGTCGCCGACCTCGCGCCGCTGCTGGCCGGCTACGGCACCCCCGCCGAGCGCGCCGCGCTCGCCCGCGCCGCCGCGCAGGGCCGTGCCTGGCAACAGGCGGCACCCCGCCTCTTCGCGCTGACGCTCCCCGCCGCGCAGGCACGCGCCGACGTCGCCCGCTACGCCGCCACCGCCGGCGTCCCCGCCGCGCCCGCGCTTGCGTCGCTCGGCGCGGCACCGCTGTCGTTCAACGCCATCGCGCTCGACGACGCGGGCCGCCCGATCCCGATCGTCCACTCCGACGACGGCTTCGCCCTGCTCTTCGGCGATCCCGACGCGGCCGCGCTGGAACGCTCGATCGACGCGATCGCCCGGCCCTTCCCGGCAGGGCTGATGACCGACGTCGGGATGCTCGTCGCCAACCCCGCCTATGCCTCGACCGAGCAACAAAAGCGTTTCGGATCAAAGGCCTACCACGGCACCGTGGTCTGGTCCTGGCAGCAGGCGATCGTCGCCGCCGGCCTCGACCGCCAGCTGGCCCGGAAGGACCTCCCACCCGCGCTACGTGGCAAGATCGCCAACTTCCGTACCCGCCTCTGGTCCGCGATCGACGCCGCGGGCGAGGTCCGCACCTCCGAACTCTGGTCGTGGACCTATGCCGGTGGCCGCTACCGCGTCGCTCCGTTCGGCGCGTCGGGCGCGGACGCCGACGAATCGAATGCCGCGCAGCTGTGGAGCACCGTCTTCCTCGCGCTACGCCCGCCCGCCCGATGAGCCTCGACCGCCGCGCGCTCCTCGCCCGCGCCGGACTGCTCGCCGCCGCCGCGGCGGTGCCGGCGCCGACCGGCGCGGCGGCGCGGCGGATCGACGACCTCCTGGCGCGGATGACGATCGCGGAGAAGGCGGGCCAGCTCTCCTGCTTCAACGACGAGATCCGCCCCGTCGGCGCGGTCTTCAACCCCGTCGTCAACCGCCAGTCCGCCGACGCGCAGCTCGCCGCGATCCGCGCCGGCCGGATCGGCATGCTGTTCAACGGCTACGGCGTCGCCGGCGCGAGGCGGGCGCAGGCGGCGGCGCTCGAGAGCCGCCTCGCCATCCCGCTCGTCTTCGCCGCCGACGTCATCCACGGCTGCCGCACCATCTTCCCGATCCCGCTCGCCGAGGCGGCGGCGTTCGACCCCGATCTCTCCGAACGCGTCGCCCGTGCCGTCGCCCGCGAGACGACCGCCGGCGGCCTCCACTGGACCTTCGCCCCCGTCGTCGACGTCGCCCGCGACCAGCGCTGGGGCCGCGTGGCGGAAGGGGCGGGGGAGGACGTCCACCTGAACGTCCTCCTCGCCGCCGCGCGCGTCCGCGGCTTCCAGGGGCCCGACCTCGCCCGCGCCGACGCGCTCGCCGCGACGCCCAAGCATTTCGCCGGCTACGCCGCGGTCCGCGGCGGCATGGAGTACGGCGACGTCGACCTGTCCGACGCGACGATGCGCGAGGTCTTCCTGCCTCCCTTCGCCGCCGCCTTCGCGGCCGGCGCGGCGACCACGATCGCGTCGTTCACCGCCGTGAACGGCGTCCCCGCCACCGCCAACCATGCGCTGCTGACCGGCCGCTTACGCGGCGAGCTCGGCTTCACCGGCGTCTGCGTGTCCGATTACGATGCCGACCGCGAGCTGATCGCGCACGGCGTCGCCGCCGACGAGGCCGACGCCGCGCGCCAAGCGATCCTCGCCGGGATCGACGTGTCGATGCAGAGCGGCCTCTTCAACGACCACCTCCCCGCGCTCGTCGCATCGGGCGCGGTGCCGATCGCGCGGGTCGACGAGGCGGTGCGGCGCGTGTTGTCGCTCAAGCAGGCGCTCGGCCTGTTCGACGATCCCTACCGCTCGCTCGACCCCCGTGCCGAGCGGCGCGAGACGCGCGCGCCCGCGCTTCGCCGGCTCGCGCGCGAGGCGGCGGTGCGGTCGATCGTGCTGCTCAAAAACGACGGCGACCTGCTCCCGCTCGCCCCGACCGCCCGGATCGCGCTGATCGGCCCCTTCGCCGAGGACACCGCGAACCTCAACGGACCCTGGTCCTTCGCCGGCGCCACCGACGGCGTCTCGCTCGCCGCGGGTCTGCGCGCCCACGTCCGCGGCCTCGTCGTCGAGCCCGGCAGCGGCATCCACGACGCGCTGCCCGGCGGCATCGATCGCGCGGTCGCCGCGGCCCGCGCCGCCGAGGTCGTGCTGCTCGCGATCGGAGAGGCGGGCGACATGTCGGGCGAGGGCAACAGCCGGGTCGCGATCGTCGTGCCGCCGGCGCATGCCGCGCTCGCCGAGGCGGTCGCCGCGACCGGCACCCCCGTCGTAATCCTCCTCCGCCACGGCCGCGCGCTGGCGCTGGACGGCGCGGTCCGCGATGCACGCGCGATCCTCGCCTGCTGGTTCCTGGGCGAGGCGACCGGTGACGCGGTCGCCGACATCGTCCTCGGCCGCGCCAGCCCCAGCGGCCGGCTGCCGGTCAGCTTCCCGCTCGCCACCGGCCAGCAGCCGTGGAGCTACGACCATCCGCCGACCGGCCGCCCCGCCCCCGACGGCGAGCCGATGCAGCCCGGCCGCGCGCACTGGCGCGACGCTCCCGATCGGCCGCTCTACGGCTTCGGCCACGGGCTCGCCTACACCCGCTTCGAGCTCTCCGCGCTCGCGGTGACGAGCGACGCGACGGCGGTCCACGCCGCGCTCGAGGTCCACAATATCGGTGCCCGCCCCGGTACCGCGCTGGTCCAGCTCTACGTCCGCGACCGCGTCGCCAGCCGGACCCGGCCCGTGCGGCTGCTCAAGGCGTTCGCGCGCATCGATCTCGTCGCCGGTGAGCGTCGCCGGGTGTCGCTGACGGTGCCGATCGCCGACCTCGCGCTGGTCGCCGCCGACGGCAGCTGGCGGGTCGAGCCCGGCGCGTTCGACATCACCGTCGCGCAATCGAGCGGGGATGCCGGGCTGACCGCGACGGTCGAGGTCGCCGCGCCTTACTCCTCGCCCTGATACTTCATCTCGAGGAAGCGGCCGCGGGTCTGGAGGCTGTCTAGGTCTCCCTGTGCCAGCCGCTCGGTCATCGCCGCGATCTCGCGCTCGATGACGCCCAGCCCGTCGACCAGCGCGCCATCGGGCGTGCGGCCGTTGCGCTCGACCCGGCGCAGGCTGTCGGGAACGCGCGAGTAATCGGCGACGAAGGCCGGCAGCTGTTCGCCGACCAACCGTCGGATCTCGATCGCCTCGGGCCCGTCGGTGGCGACGCGGCCGAGCTGCGGCGACAGCGTGTCGAGCCGGTCGCCGATCCGGTCGACCAGATGCTGCGCGGGCGCGGGCAGCACGCGGCGCTGCGCCTGCAGCCAGCGCTCGGTCTGCGCGGGCAGCGCGCGCAGGTCGACCTCGCGCAGCTTCTCCGGTCGCGGCGGCGCGACGTGCTCGGGCGGCCAGACTGCGAAGACGACGGTGGCGGCGATCAGCAGCGCCATCACGAGCAACGCGCCCATGATGCCGAGCGGCACGATCATCCCCACCACGATCGCCGCGGCGAGGATGCCTGCGTCGGCGATCGCGATCCGCTTCAGCCGGCGCCCGAGCGGCTGGTTGCGGCGCGCGCGGCGGGCCGACGCGGCCGGACCGGGGTCGCCCGCGATCCGGCTCCAGGAGGCGCGCGCGGCGGCGATGGCGTCGTCGACCTCGCTCATGGCCTCAGA
>Ga0182197_1000082_pt1 | contig 11876 bp, 9 predicted proteins | sample G5R1MG_37_FD_128397 | JGI IMG/M metagenome (GOLD analysis project Ga0182197, IMG submission 128397) | Switchgrass phyllosphere microbial communities from Michigan, USA - G5R4_MAIN_12SEP2016_LD1 MG | ecosystem: Host-associated > Plants > Phyllosphere > Phylloplane/Leaf | place: USA: Michigan...
GCCCGCCGGAAGTCGGGCCGGTCGAGCAGTTCCCCCAGGCTCCGCCAATAACGACGGCCACCTGTGCGCCGCGCACGATCGAGAGCCTCGCGCCAGCTCATCGGTGACAGATGTCGCATTTGTCGAGGCGAGCGGGGTCGATCCGCAGATCATTGGCGGCCTCGGCCGCGAAGCGGTGCTGCTCGGTCGAGCTCCACTTCATCGGCTCGGGATCCGTGATGCGACCGGCCGGGACGAGCTTGGAAAGCGGGTCGCGATGGCAGTCGACGCAGAAGTTCATCTCGAACGGTTTCGCCCGCATCATCAGCGGCATCCGGTCGACGCGTCCATGGCACGTCGTGCAGGGCACGCCGCGCCCGATGTGGATCGCATGATTGAAATAGACATAGTCCGGCAGCTTGGCGACCCTGTTCCACATGAGCGGCTGTCCGGTTGTCCAGCTGCGGCGCACGGGCGCCAGCATTGGCGCCTTTGTCCATTCCTGCGAGTGGCAGGTCATGCAGATCTGGGTCGAGGGCAGGCCGGCATGGGCGCTGCTCTCGACGGTCGTGTGGCAATAACGGCAATCCAGACCCAGTCCGCCGACATGATGGGCATGGCTGAAGGGCACCGGCTGATCGCGCACCCAGCCGCGGCGCGTCGCGTAGGACGAGTCGGCATAGCCTGCCGCCGCGACCAGAGAACCGACAAGAGCGAGGAGCGCCCCCAGCACCAACAGGCGCAGCCAGAAATCGGCGGCAGGTCGAAAAATCTGGGCCATCGCCGGCTCAAGGCTCGGGCCCGACCAGGTCGGCCGGGCCGGGCGGGCGTTTCAGCCACAGCGCGCCGCTTGCGCCACGTCGAAGCCCATAGGCGTAGAGCTCCCGCATGTACGAGGTATCGAACATGTCCGCATCCGACGCGGGAAAATCATTGCCGATATAGGCCAGGTTGAAATCGAGGTCGTGATCCCTGGCATAGATGTAGGTCCCGCCCACCAAAGCGAAGAGCGAGCTTTGCAGGGCCAGGCCGGAGGCGTGTTTCATCACCGGGCCGAGCTTGCCCTTGGTGAACTGGAAGACCCCGCCCAGACGATTGTTGACGAGGAGGTAGAGGCGGATGGGTTGACGGGGCTGCCCCCCCGAATCGTCCAGGACGCTTTGCAACGGCAAGGTCAGTATCTGCGCGGTCGTGCCGCCGTCGACGTGCAGTTCCTGCAGCCGGCGTCCGCCGCTGACCGCATCGATGACGACGGGCGGAAACAGTACCGGGATCGACGAAGATGCGAGCAGAACCTGCCGAAAAAGGGCGTAGCGGCCCGGCAGATCGCTCGCGGCAATCGCGCCCATGTCCCAGATGACCATGCGCTGCGCGTCGAGATTGGCCGTGCCGACGAACAGGCGGCGGCCCCGCCGATGCTCCCGCGCTATCGCATCGATCATGCGATCGTCCAACCGTGCCGCGATCAGGCGCCGCAACGGCTTCGTGTCCGCCATGCTGACCGAGCCTGGGATCGCGAGCGGAAATCGCATCCGGTAGATGTCGTGCGCGGAAACATGCGTGTAGACGTCGGCCAATGCCGCATCATAGGCCGGGCCGAGAAATGCGAAGGGCGCGATCAGCGCCCCAGTGCTCACCCCGGTGACGACCGAAAACTCGGGACGAGCGCCTGTCCGGCTCCATCCGTTCAGGACGCCGGCCCCGAAGGCCCCGTTGTCGCCGCCACCCGACAGCGCGAGCAGGGTTAGTTCGCCGCCGCCGGTGCTGATCGGGGGAAGCATACGCCGCGGTGCGTCGGGCGCATCGCCCCAGAAGCGCGCGTCCGGAATGCCCGCGATCGTTGCCTCCTGCTGTTCGCCGGAGCTATAGACAGACCGCTGGATTGTGGCGCATCCCGAGAGAGCGACCAGCGCTGCAATTGCGAGGAGGCGCGATCCCGCCACGGCTCGATGCACGGCCGTCATCATGGCGTGTGAGAATCCGACAAACGTTGCCAGTCGACGGGCTTCCAGCCCAGGCCCAGGCTTTTCTGGAGCGCGATATAGTCGTTGACCAGATGGGCTTGCGCCTGGGCGAGGTTCTGCTCGAGTTGAACCCGTTGCCGTTCGCCATCGAGGGCGTCCAGCGCCGTCGCCGTGCCGCCGCGGTACTGGATCTCGGCGATGCGGGCGGCTCGGCTGGTCTCGACGAGCGCTTCGCCGAGGCTCGCCACATTCTGCCGCTGACGGCCGAAGCGCGACAGGCTGGATTCCGCATCCTGAAGCGCCTGGAGCACGGTGTTGCGATACATCGCCTCGCTCTCCAGCATGCCCGCGCGGGCCTGGCGCACCTGCGCGCCGACCCGCCCGAAATCCAGGAAGTTCCAGCGCAAAATCGGTACGCCGAGCAGGCTCGGCGCATCGTCGAACAGGTCTTTGGGGTCCGTCGCCGCGAAGCCGATGCTGCCGATCAGGCTGACGGTCGGAAAATATCGCGCCACGGCCTGTCCGATAGCCGCGTTGCTGGAGGCAAGTTCCCGCTCGGCGGCGCGGATGTCCGGACGACGCCGCAACATCGCCGCAGGATCGCCGACCGGAACGGCCTCGGGAAGGACAGGAAGCGCGCTCTGCGGCGAGAGCTGCGCGTCGAATGTACCGGGCTCCCGGCCGGCGAGCATCGCCAGTCGGTCCATCGCCTGCTCGATCTGCCCCTGAAGCGGAGGGATCTGCGCATCGGTCTGCTTGATCTGCGCCTGCAATCTGGCGACGTCGAGGTCGCTGGCCGTACCCAGGCGGCGCTTGGCAAGAGTGAGTTCGAGCATCCGCGCCTGCAGGCTGCGGGTGCGGCGGGAGAGTTCGAGGCGCCGCTGCGCGTCGCGCAGATTGACATATACCTGACCCACATTGGCCGCGAGCTGGACCTGGGCATCCTCATATTGGGCCACTGCCGCCTCGGTCCGCGCGCGGGCCCCCTCAATACCGCGGCGCGTGCCGCCGAACAGGTCGATCTCCCACGTCGCATCGAATCCCGCATTGTAGAGGCTGAGGTCGAGATGTTCGGGGATGTCGACGGTCGGCGGCGGCGTCGTTCCGGCCGAGCCCGCCGCCTGCGCGAGGGCATTGTTGAGCCGCGTCTCCAGCTTGCCGGAATCGCCTATGGGGAGGCGCCCCAGGAGGGCCATGGCGCTGCCGCTGCCATTGGGCAGCAGGTTGGCTCGCTGTTGCGCCAGCGTCGCCCGCGACTGCAGAATGCGCGCTCGCGCGGCCTCCAGCGTCGGGCTGGCGGCGAGCGCTGTGTCGATCAGCCATGTAAGCGTCGGATCGCCCAGCGGCTCCCACCAGCGAGCCACCGGCGTGACGCTATCCGCCGGCGCGACGGATGCGCGATGGAAGCGCGGCGCCTGTACTGCCAGCGGAGCGGCTTTCGGCGGCCCGGCATAGTCAGGTCCCACGGTGCACCCGGAGACCAGCCCGGTCGCCAGCAGCAGGATCTTCGGTCCCTTGGTGTTTTTCATAAGCATCTCAGCCGGCGACCGCGACATTGGCGCTCTTGGGAAGCGGCCGGAGAAGGAGGACGAGCGGTATCGATGCGCACAAGATCACTCCAAACAGCCAGAAAAGGTCAGCGTAGGTCATCACCGTCGCCTGCTGCGTCACCTGCTGGATGAAGAGCTGCAGACCGCGTGTCATCGCCGCCGTCGGATCGCCGTCCGACACGCCGCTGCCCAGCGCCTGGATATAGTCTTGCCCTCGCGGCGAGTTAGCGGTCAGGCTTTCGCCGATCCTGTCCGCGTGCAAGGTGGTGCGACGGTCCTGCAGCGTCGATACCAGCGCGAGCGCGAAGGATCCGCCAAGATTGCGCGCGGCGTTGAACAGGCCGGAGGCATCTTCCGCGAACTTCTCCGCGACAGAGGACGTCGCGGCCTGGTTGAGGAAGAGCAGGGAGAAATATTGCCCGAGGCCGCGCAGCAGTTGCGGCACGACGAACTCGCGGCCGGCAGAGTCGGCGGTCAGGCCGGAGTCGAGGAAGCAGCTGAGGCCATAGCAAGCCAGCCCGACGCCAATCGCCAAGCGTATATCGAGGACTCGTACGAGGATCGGAAACAGCGGCATCAACGCCAGGGTCGGAATGCCGCTGAGCAGGACGACATAGCCAGCCTGCTCGGCATTATAGCCTGGTACCTGGGCCAGGAATTGCGGGATGAGATAGAGGATGCCGAACAAGCCTCCTCCCACCACCAGGCTCATCACGAACACGCTGGCGAAGCTGCGGTCGCGCAGGATCGCCAGCCGGATAACCGGCTCGCGCGCGGTCAGCTGGCCGATCGCCACGAGGATGAAGCCGACGATCGAGATGGCGATCAGCGTGAGGATCATGGTCGACTCGAACCATCGCTCACGCTGCCCTTCCTCAAGGAGGGTGGTGAGGCATCCGAGGCCGAGCGTCAGGCCGACGATGCCGAACCAGTCGGCATGGGTCAGAAGATCCATCCGGCCTTTGCTCGGCGGCAGGCCCAACGCCAGCATGGCGAGCAGCGCGATGCCGATCGGCACATTGATGAAGAAGGCATAATGCCAGCTGACATTCTCGGTGAGCCATCCTCCTATCAATGGCCCGAGCACCGGCCCGAGCACCGCGGTGACGCCGAACAGCGCGACCCCAACCGGCCGCTGTCCCGGCGGCAGGCGGGTCGAAACGATCGTTAGTGCTGTGGGGATCATCGCGCCGCCGGTGAAGCCCTGTCCGACCCGACCGATGATCATCTGCCCGAGGCTGGTCGAGATGCCGCAGTTGATAGAGGAGATCACGAAGCCGGAGGTCACGATAAGCAGGAACCGCCGCAGACCCAGCATTCTCTCGAACCAGCCGGAAAGCGCGATGATGATGATTTCCGCAACCAGATAGGCCGTCGAAATCCAGGTTCCCTCGCTGCCGCTCGCGCCGATCTCGCCCTGGATCGTGGGGAGCGACGCGTTGACTACCGAGATGTCGAGCGTCGCCATCAGGGCGCCGATCGTTCCTGCGGCGACCGCCATCCACGCGCCGAAATCGGCCCGCTTCTCCTGGCCGGCAGCCTTGCTCACTGCCCCGCACCGCCGCCCTGGCGCTCGCGATCGCGGTGGATCGCCGCCTCATGCTCCTGCTTGCGCCGCTCCTCCGTGCGCTTGGCTTCGTCCTTGATGCGCTCCTTCTCGGCCTTCGCGCCGATGGTGTCGACCACCACCGTGACAGACAGCCCGGGGACGAGCACCTTGCGCGCCTCAGGTCCCGCCTCGACGCGGATCCGGACAGGCACGCGCTGCACCACTTTGGTGAAGTTGCCGGTGGCATTCTGCGGGGGAAGGATGGCGAACTGCGCGCCGGTTCCTGGCGAAAAGCTCTCCACCGTTCCGTGGAATTCACCGCCGCTGATGGCGTCCACGGTGATCGTCGCCGGTTGCCCGATCCGCATGAGGCCGATCTGGGTTTCCTTGAAGTTGGCGACGAGATAGATCCTGTCTGTCGGCACCACCGACAGCATCCGTGCACCCGACTGGACATATTGGCCGACCCGGACGGTGCGATCCCCGACCCGGCCGGCAATGCTGCTTCGCACAAGCGTCGACTGCAGGTCGACATTGGCCTGGCGAACCTGCGCGCGGGCCTGATCGACCTGCGCACGCGCGGAACCGATCTGTGCGCGCAGCACGTCGATTTGCCGACGCGCGCTCAGTGTCTGGCCGGCATTGGCCTGCACCTGGGCCGCCGCCTGATCGCGACTTTGGCGCATCATGTCGAGTTGCTCGGCGGTCTGCGCGCCTTGCGCGGTGAGCGGGGCATAACGCTCGACCTGACGCTGTGCGTAGAAGGCGGTGGCGCGCGATCCCGCCAATTGCCCCTGCGCCGCAAGGATCTGCGCCTGCTGCTGCCGGATCTGCGCCTCCGCCTGCGCGATGGAGGCCAGCCCCTGCTCGACCTGGCCCTGGGCCTGCTCGAGCCGCGCGCGCACCTCGCGTTCGTCGATTTTTACCAGGGGCTGACCGGCCTTCACCCACTGATTGTCAGCCACGAGCACCTGATCGACATAGCCGGCCACCTTGGGGGCGATCGTCACGATGTCGGCCTGCAGATAGGCATCATTGGTGCTCTGCTCGTACCGGCCACGGGTCCAATAGTGAAAGAACCAGGCCAACCCGCCGATGAGGACGACGACAGCAAATACAATGAGGGCGAGGCGAACTTTCGGGTTCTTCAAGGGAGACGGCTTGTCCTCTCCCTCCTCGTCTTCGCCATTTCCATCGCTCCCGCCGTTCTGGCCCTTGCCTTGGGCGTGGGCGGCATCGCCTTTAGGCTGTTCGTTCTTGTCCCGGTCGGCGTCGGCCTCACTCCGGTTGTCGTTCTGCTCGTTCATCGAGACCACACCCTGTAGCCGGTTCCTGATCGGGGCATCGCGTCGCCCGCGCCGCAGCGGCCGAACCGAGCCCCCTCCTCCATCGTCTGCGTTGGATCCGCGCCCATGAAGGTTGTTGAACGTCCTTTTCGAGACACCAAGTATCATTTGCATGGCATAGCTGCGCGGCGTGTGCAATACCGCGTCGCAACATGACCGCAGGGCAGGCGTCTGGCCGGGCTGTTGGCGTACGCGCTACCGGAGCCGACGCGTAAAAAAGGCCATGGTCTCGCTGGCCGGACAACTTCTCCAGGCAAACAAGGAAGGACGTCACTGCATCGATGAGCGTCTTCACTCACCTCGATCTGCAATTGCGGCCCGACCCTTCCCGAACCGTGCTGCGACCCTTTCTACCGGGGGATCCTCCGCCTTTTGATAAGTCCACGCCCCGCCCCCGCCGCATTGCCGAACGAGTCACCGCTCTGGACAAAGCCGAGTTCCGGCAAATCCACGAACTGGTGATGACGACAATGGGACAGCGGCATCGTGACGTCGAAGCCTTCTTCACGAACCAGTTTGAAGCGGTTCGCGACCGGTTGGACATGCCTGACATGGATGCGGAACGAGCGCAGCTGGTCGGGGCCTTCCTGAGCGAGGAATATGCGTTCGAATCGGCGGCATTGTTCAATCCGAGCGTGGTCCTCCATCCGGATCAGTCCGGCCTGGATACGGGGGCGGTAAGGCTGATCTTCTCGCTGCGTGGGATTGGCGAGGGCCATGTGTCCTCCGTCACCTTCCGCATCGGCATCTGGCATCCAGGCGGCGATCTCACGGTCGAGCAGCCGGTGGGCCACGGTGTAGCGCCGCGCATCGAAAGCACGACTGAGGATGTGGTGCGCTTCTCCTGGGCCGAACCGACCGATGCGTCCGAGCCGGTGCTGTTTCCAGTTACTCCGAGCCAGCGACAAGGGATCGAAGATTTACGCCTCACCCGTTTTACCGAACAAGACGATTCAGTTTGCTACTATGCGACCTATACCGCTTTCAGCGGCGCAGAGACACGCTCGGAGATGCTCCGGGCGGTGACATTTGCCTGCTTTGAATTGCGAGCGTTACACGGCCTGTATGCGCTTAATAAGGGCATGGCACTGTTCCCGCGGCAGATCGGCGGACACTATATGATGCTCGGTCGTGCCGACAATGAGAGTATCTGGCTGCTGCGATCCGACCAACTTTACCGCTGGGACGAAGGCCAGCGCGTCGTCCGCCCTCGCTTCGAATGGGAGTTCGTGCAGATGGGCAATTGCGGACCACCGATCGAGATCGACGAGGGCTGGCTGGTATTGACCCACGGGGTGGGGCCGGTGCGCAGCTATTCGATTGGCGCGGTGCTGCTCGACAAGAATGACCCGTCTCGCGTTTTGGCGCGCACGCCACGGCCACTGCTATCACCCAGCGCGACCGAGCGGGGTGGCTACGTACCCAACGTTGTCTATAGCTGCGGGGGCTTGGTTCGAGATGGCATTTTGCTGCTGCCCTACGCTGTTGCGGACCAGTATACCGCCTTCGCCACGGCGCCCGTAACCGACGTACTGTCGCAATTGCGGTAACTTTCGCGACAAAGAGCGCGACGGCCATTTTAGCTTGCATGGGGGGATTGCACGAAGGCGCGTTTGACGTGCGCTCGAGGTGAACGAATGCAGCACAGCGAATCCTATAGCCCGTTCGATAGTCGAGCGAAGATCATTTCAGCCGTCGGCTCGGCAAGAGCTCCGAGTTCCCCATCAATGATCGAGGTCGGCCGGTCTCGCAAACCACGCCGGTTGCGGTGTCTATTGGGCATTTACTGTTTGCGGAGAGATCAATCTTGTTGAAGACCCGAAACACTTTATTCACCCGCCGATCATTCTGCCTCGCTATGGTGATAATCCTCGGGTTGATGTCCGCGCTCATCCCGTCAACTGCGTGGCCGCAGGGCAAGGGCGGTAATGCGGAGCCCAGGCCGGAAGTCGCTACCGACATCTACGGGCGCTCATCGCCGCGCGGCATGGTGAGCGGCCTGATCGACGCGCTGGCCGCGCAGGATTACGCCAGGGCGAGCCAGTATTTCGACCTGTCGCATGTCGGGCCTTCCCGCCGCGAGGCTCGCGGTGCCGAATACGCGACGCGCCTCAAGGCGGCGCTCGACCGGGGCGGCACGCTCATGCAGCCAGTCGAGCTTTCATCCGATCCCTCGGGGCGCATCGACGACCAGTTGCCCCCTGACGAGGAACGGATCGGCGCTCTTCCGGCGGATGGTAGCGCGGCCACGGCGCCGCTCATCGCTACGTTACACGTGCAAGATGATGGTAAGATCTGGCTGATCGCGGCTGAGAGTCTCGCTGCGCTCGCCCCAGCCGATATCGGTGGTAAGCCGGATGCTCTCAGGGACAAGCTGCCCAATGTGCTCAAAAAGACCGCCGTAGCCGGAGCACCCTTGGCGGACTGGATCATCCTCCTCGCCAGCGGATTGCTCTTCTATGTAGTCGTGAGACTTGCAAGCTCACTCGCGCTAACCCTGCTGTGCCGTATTCAAGATCGCCAGGGTGCCAAGCGCTGGGGCGACATGTTCCGCGCGGCAGCCACGCCGTTGAGCCTGTTCCTGTCCATGCTGCTGTTTCTCGGCACGACACGCACCATGGAAGTGGACATTGTCGCCAGGCAGCTGCTCAGCCGTGTTGCGGGCGCGATCGCCTTTATAGGCTTCGCATGGTTCCTTTGGCGCCTGATCGATGCGGTCGCCGACTTGATCGCAGGCCGCATGGAACACAGCCAACGCTATCGAGCGCGCTCCATTCTCGTCTTCATGCGCCGTGCGCTCAAGGTTCTGCTGATCGTGTTCGTCAGTGTGCAGGCCCTGAACATCCTCGGCATCGATATCACGACGGGGATCGCCGCGCTCGGGCTCGGCGGTCTTGCAATCGCCCTGGGCGCTCAAAAGACGGTGGAGAACGTCGTCGGGTCGATCTCCGTCGTTGTCGACGAGCCGCTCAGGATCGGCGATTTTTGCAAGATTGGTGACGTGACCGGTACCGTCGAGGACATAGGTATTCACTCGACCCGGATCCGCACCAATGAGCGGACGCGGGTCACAATCCCGAACAGCAATCTTTCCGCGCTTTCCATCGAGAATTTCTCATCGCGCGACAGGTATCTGTTCGCCCCTACCCTGCGCCTGTCCACCGGGCTCGACGTCTCCGGCCTGGAGCGCGTGCTCGACGCCATCCGCCGCGCTCTGAAAGAAGCCGAGTATCTATTCGAAGGCGCCCGCGCGAACTTCAAAGGTTTCGGCGAATACTCGTTGGATATCGAGGTGTTCGGGTGGATCGATGTTCGGGACGCCACACAGGCCATAAATCTTCAGGAAAAGCTTCTTCTGGAGATCATGCGCCGCGTTGAAGGCGCAGGTGCGTCCTTCGCCGTCCCTTCACGCGTTCTCCGTATTTTGGAAGAGGTTTAGGCCGCTATGCGATAGGCGGCGATGATGAATTAGATGCTGCACCCCTGATTGCTTACGAGGACCAGCTTCCTTTGCCCGATGTTCAGCAGCGCTATCACCCTCAACAAGGGCGCCGGCGATCTGCCAGTGTGCCACCTACACCACGGGAGTCGGGCGCCCTAGCGTGCGTGACGCCGTTGCCATCATGGGCACGGTAGGACGTCCATCCGCCAGCGCCACACACCCGCCATCCGGTCCGGGAACCGATTGCATTAAGTGGTTCGCGGACCCTGGCGCTTCCCCAGATGGCGCCGTGGTGCACTAGCCAATCAAGCGCCCCTTCATCCGTTTCCACTCAATGTATTGGCTGCGCCCCAACGCAACCTGTCCATCCGAGGAACCCGCGACAGCCTCTTCCCGAGCAGCCGGGGCACCTTCCACGAGATATCGCATAATTGCCAAGCGCGCACGATGAACCTGGCTTCTGATCGTACCGACGGGGACGTCGAGCCGCGTTGCTGCATCATCGTAGGTCAGATCCTCCTGAGTGACCAGGACCAGCGCATCTGCCGACCCAGGAGGAAGTTGAGCCAGGGCGCGCTCGAGATCTTCGAATAGCAATCCCAGCTCCTGGTCGGCCGCCCCAACCAACCCCCGTTCATGTGCTTGAGGGTTCCATGCGACTTGGCGCCGTCCACGACGGACTGCGGACAAGAAGCAGTTTCGTAAAATGCGGAACAGCCATGCTCTGAAGTTCGTGCCCGCTTGAAAACGGTCGCGATAGCGCCACGCCCGTGCGAGCGCCTCCTGAACAAGATCATCGCTGTCGCTCGCGTTTCGCGTCAGCCTGTTTGCGTACCCGCGCAAAGCGGGAGCTAAATCCTTGATCGCTCTCGTGAAATCATATTCTGAAATTCCATTCGCCGTATTCTCATATCCAAGCGATCCATTGATCATTGGCACTCCCCTGCGGAGGATGACTCGCTGGCGTGAAGTCACATGACTTAAGTGCTGCGAGCTACGGCCCGTTGGACGGAGCGAGGCTTCGCGTCCCTCACCGGCAGAATCTGTTCACGCCTTGCCCTTGCCGGCCACGCATCCACAATCGACGAAGCCGTTTCAGAGACTCGGAGTATCACCTACGCCATGTCTCTTGCAAGGCAATTGAGGTGATACAGGGTTTAGGGTTGCAGAATTTCGACTTGGAAGGCCCAGGCGCGATTTGCCAGCGCGCTGCGTTTCTTCGGATCGGCTTCGAAGAGGGGCGCCGTATTCATCAGGCCCAAGATAACTATATCGTCGACCGTCAGATCGTTCCGGCACGTTCCGGCTTCGACCGCCCACTCGACGGGCTCTCTAAACATCTCGAGAAGGCGCCGGATCATGCATCTGGACTCCTCGCTGTCACGACCCAGCGCCAGCCAGAATTCAACCATTGGAGCCTGGTAGATAACTCGACCGGCGAGGAAGCGCAGCAGTTCGATCAGCGCTTGGCCATTCCGGCTCAGTTCGCTGGCCTTTGCCTCAGCCTGCACAAGGCTATAATCGAGCAAAGCCACGAGAATTTCCCTGCGATCCGCGAAATTCCGAAACAGCGTGGCGCGTCCCACGCCGGCACGCTCGGCAATGAGGTCGAGCGGAGCGTTTACGCCCATCTCCAGAAAAACCGCCTCTGCGGCCTCAAGCAATAGAGTCCGGTTGTGAACGGCATCGGCGCGGCGGCGAGTCATAGGCCGACCAACTCGTCGCTACGTGGTCTGTCAAGCTTTGTGCGTGAACGGGGGTTACGTCTTGAAGCCAAACATCAATGAAAACGATGGTTGGCCACTTTATCATTCGCTGTCGGCGCCCGTCTACGCGCCCCTGTGGTGCGACCGCTCGGAGGAAGCGTTCGCGCTCTAACCGTCGTTGCTCCCATCCACGTGCATCATCTTAGTAAGTCGCGAGTCTGGGCAACTTTCTCGCCCACAAACGCACGGGGCCGGCCCCACCTGCGGTCTCTCGGCTCTCACGGCATAGTCTGCGAGCTGTATGCCCCTCCCCCTGGCTCGCGAGGCGAGGTAAGCAATA
>Ga0182197_1000086_pt1 | contig 11632 bp, 11 predicted proteins | sample G5R1MG_37_FD_128397 | JGI IMG/M metagenome (GOLD analysis project Ga0182197, IMG submission 128397) | Switchgrass phyllosphere microbial communities from Michigan, USA - G5R4_MAIN_12SEP2016_LD1 MG | ecosystem: Host-associated > Plants > Phyllosphere > Phylloplane/Leaf | place: USA: Michigan...
CCACCAGGCGTTCGAGCAGTTGCTGCGTAACCGGCGAGCGGCCTTGACCGGCAAGGTCGCGACCTACGATCCGGTGCGTTCGGATGTGGGCTACCAGTACCTCGTCGAGGATTACGCCATCACCCGCGATACTCGATCGCTGCTACAGGCGGTCGCGGCCACGCGGCCCCGGTTGGCGGGCACGACCAAGCCGATGCTCGACGCCGTGGCGCAAGGGCGCGTGGCGATCGCCTACAACGTGGTCGGACCCTACGCCTTGGGCAAGGCGCGCAGCGATCCGCGCGTGGGCGTGGTGTTTCCACGCGACTACACGATAGTCGCCTCTCGCATCGCCTTCATCGCCCGCGAGGCGCGGCATCCCGCCAGCGCCAAACTGTTCCTCGATTTCCTGCTATCCCGCACCGGCCAAGCGCTGCTCGCGCGCCAATGGCTGCTGCCGGTGCGCAGCGACGTGCCCGCACCACGGCTGGCGCCGGGCAAGGCGCGGGCCATCCGCGTCGGGCCGCAGCTGCTCGTTCATCTCGATACCATCAAGCGTCGGCGGTTCCTGGCCGACTGGAATGCGATCCTCAGCGAAGGGGCCAAGGGCCGATGAAATTCCTTATCAACGGTTGCGCGCTGGCCGCGCTCGCCGCCGCCACCCCGGCATTGGCCCAACCCCCTAGCGACGAGGACCTCGCCGCACTGGTCCGCGCGCAAGCCGCCGAGATCGCGGTGCTCAAGGCGCGGCTGGATCGGATCGAGGCGGGGCAGGCCAGCGCTGCGGCGCCGCCCCCTTTGGCCGCCGCGCCCCCAGCGCCGTCCACACCGGCGCCCGTCAGGAGCGATCGCCAGACTCGCAGCGCCGTCGTCACCGCGCCCTACGCGCCGCAAATCGTGCCGCCGGGTCCAGCAGAGCGCGATATCGCGCGCGCCCAGGAGGCCAACGATGCCGGCGTCACCACCGAGTGGGGATCGGGCCTGCCCGTGTTCCACTCGGCGGACGGGGTCTACACCTTCAAGCCCCGCGGCCGTATCCTCACCGACGTCAGCTCGACCTTCGGGTCGCGCTATGGCGACCGTAACCTGACGACCACCGGCATGCGCGCGCTGCGCCTGGGCGTCGAGGGCGGCGTCGGCACGCACTTCTTCTACCAGTTCGAAACCGACTTCTCGGAGAACGAAGTCGACATCGTCACTGCCTTCATCGGCTGGCGCAATCGCATCAAGCCCGGCCTCGACTACGACGTGCGCGCCGGCCACTTGTTCAACGATCGCGCCTTCGAAGGCTCGACCGGATCGGACTCGACGCCGTTCCTCGAACGCGGCACCGTCTCGACTGCGATCATCCCGCAGCGCGGCTTCTACGGCATCGGCGTGATGCCGCGATTGTTCTGGAAGACCGGCCACGCCTCGCTGACCGTCACCGGCGACCGCGTCGATGGCAACCAGAGCGTCAGCGACAGCCGCACCGCCCTCGCCCGCACACACTGGAACCCGGTGAAGTCCGACCGCGCCGTGCTGCACTTGGGGCTGTGGGGCTTCGACGAGCACTTGTCGCAAGCCGCGACGACGCTGACCCGCAACACCGTCATCGGCGGCCGGTTCAACGGCGCGCTGCGCGTCTCGAGCGGTCCTCTGCTCGGCGGCACCGGCACCACCGGATATGGCGCGGAACTGGGCGGATATCTGGGTCCGGTCTGGATCATGGGCGAAGCCGGCCGGCGCAATGCCCGGCTCGACAACGACCGCCCCGACTTCGTGAGCAAGGCCTGGAGCCTGTCGGGCGGCTGGTTCGTCACTGGCGACCTGCCCCCCTACAACCCGCGCCTCGGAAGCTTCGGCCAGCCGCAAGTGCTGCGCCCGATCTTCGAAGGCGGCCCCGGCGCGATCGAGCTGACTGCGCGATACGAGAGCCTCGACTACACCGACCTCGTCACCGGCGGCGACGGCTGGGCGGCGACGATCGGTGCCAACTGGTACCTCAACAGCTTCACCCGCCTGCAGCTCAACGCCATCCACTGGAACACCGACAACCGCAGCGGCGCCTTCGTCGGCAAGGACAACGGCCAGACCGTCAGCACGCGCATCGGCGTGACCTTCTGACCCGCATTCCCAAAGGACATATCCGATGAGCCTTGCCCTCTACGGCTTCCTGATGGTGGCCACTTTCATGACGCTGATCATGACCAAGCGGATGACCCCGCTGGTCGCGCTGATCGTCGTTCCCACTATCTTCGCGCTGATCGCCGGCTTTTCGACCGGGCTTGGCGACATGATGATCGACGGCATCAAAAACCTGGCCCCCACCGGCGTCATGCTGCTGTTCGCGATCCTGTTCTTCTCGATCATGACCGACACCGGGTTGTTCGATCCGCTGGTCAACCGCCTGCTGCGGGTGGTGCATGGCGATCCGATGAAAATCCTGATCGGCAGCGTCGTGCTGTGCGCGCTGGTCAGCCTCGATGGCGACGGGTCGACGACCTACATCATCACGATCGCCGCGCTGCTGCCGCTCTACAAGCGGTTCGATATGAACCGGCTGTACTTGTGCTGCCTGCTGATGGTCACCAGCGCGATCATGAACCTCACGCCCTGGGGCGGCCCGACCGCGCGCGCCGCCAGCGCCCTGAAGCTCGATCCCGCCGCAGTATTCCTGCCGCTGATTCCCGGCATGATCGCCGGCATCGCCTTTCTGATCGGCCTCGCCGCCTGGTTCGGCCGCAAGGAGCGGCTTCGCCTGGGCCATGTGCCCACCAACGAGCCGACGGCGTTCACCGGCATGGCCGTCTCGCAGTTCCCGGAGGCCCGCCGCCCCAAGCTGCGCTGGATCAACGCCACGCTGACGGTGCTGCTGCTGGCCGGGCTGGTCTCGGGCCTGCTGCCGCTCTCGGTGCTGATGATGCTCGCTTTCGCTATCGCGATGATCGTCAACTACCCGCAAGTCGCCGAGCAGAAGGAGCGCATCGCCGCCCATGCCGGCAACGTGCTGGCGGTGGTCTCGCTGATCTTCGCCGCCGGCATCTTCACCGGCATCCTGTCGGGCACCGGCATGGTCGAGGCGATGAGCCGCGAAGTCGTCGGCGTGATCCCGCCCGTGCTAGGCCCCTACATGGCCCCGATCACCGCGCTGCTCAGCCTGCCGTTCACCTTCTTCATCTCCAACGACGCGTTCTACTTTGGCATGCTGCCGATCCTGGCCGAGGCCGGCGCGCATTACGGCATCGAGCCGATGGCGATCGCGCGTGCCTCGCTGATGGGCCAGCCAGTCCACATGATGAGCCCGCTGGTGCCCTCCACCTACCTGCTCGTCAGCCTCGCCGGCATCGATCTGGCCGATCACCAACGCTTCACCTTCATACCGGCAACGCTGGTCTGCGTGGTGATGACGGTGGTTGGCATGCTCGTCCTCGCCTTCCCGTTGGTGGGGTGATGCGCTGCGCCCACCCATTCAGCCCGGAGACCCGCTGATGATCCGCAAGCCTATTCCCCTCGTCCTGCTTCCCGCGATGGGATGCGACGGTCAGCTCTGGGCGCGCCAAGTGGTCGACCTGGCCGACATCGCCCATCCCGAACTAGGCGATCTCAGCGTCGATGACACGCTGACCGCGATGGCCGCGCGCGTGCTTGCCCATGCCCCGCCGCGAATTGCCGTCGCGGGCGTCAGCCTGGGCGGCTACGTGGCGCTCGAAATGATCCGCCAAGCGCCCGAACGGATCGAGCGCCTGGCCCTATTCGCCACCCGCGCCTCGATGCAGATGCGCCCGCGCACCGTCAGCGAGCAAGGCACCCTGGCCACAGCGCCTGCCGCCGACCCGACGCTGTCCGCTAACGTCAGCGGCCCCGTGCAGGCCATGGCGGAGCGCGTCGGTGCCGGGGTCTTCAAACGCCAGCAACGCGCGCTGCTCGAGCGCCCGGACATCGACCCGGCGATCAGCAGCGTAACCGTGCCCACGCTGGTCGCTGTGGGCGAGCGCGACCGCATCTGCCTGCCCGAGGATGCCCGCGCCCTCGCCAAGCGCATTTTAAACAGCCGCTTCCATATCTTGCGCAACTGCGGCCATCTTGCGCCCCTGGAACGCCCCGGCGAAGTCACGAGTCTGCTGCGCGAGTGGCTAACCCAGGGTGCACCGCGCCCGGCCCCCCGCTCCTTCGTCCTGGGCCGCGGCCGCAAGTGACAGGCGTATGATCCCCATTGCGACCTAAACAGTTGCTCTGGCGCGCTGGCCGGGCAAAGGATGTCGCGTGATTGGCGTTGATACTCTTGTACTGGCCGTACTCGCCGGCATGCTCGGCGGGGCGATGAACGCCTTGGCGGGAGGCGGCACCTTCGTCACGCTTCCCGCATTGATCGCGTTCGGTCTTCCCTCGAACGTGGCTAACGCGACGTCCAACTTCTCGCTTCTGCCGGGCGCATGCTCGAGTGCTTGGGTGTACCGAGACGAGTTGCAACCGCTCGGCGGCTTGAAAGTGCTGCCCTTCGCGCTGATCACCTTCGTGGGCGGGCTCGCAGGAGGAATCCTGCTTGTCGTCACACCGACCCGAGCCTTCGACATCATCATTCCGTGGCTGTTGCTGCTCGCCCTGCTGGTTATGCTGTTCGGAGCACGTGCAAGCGCTTACCTGCGAGCGCGCGTGACGATCGGGAAGCGCTCGTTGATCGCCGCCCAACTGCTGCTAGGCATCTACGGTGGCTACTTCGGCGGCGGCGTCGGCCTGATCGCGACGGCACTTTACGGGCTTCTCGCCAGCATCAGCGTGCGCGACATGTTCGCGCCACGTACCCTGATGCTCGCCATGGCCAACCTGGCGGCGGCCGTGATCTTCCTATGGTTCGCCATGATCGACTGGCGCTCGTGCATCCCGATGCTCGCCGGCGCCATCGCGGGTGGCTGGCTTGGCGCGCATGCCGGCAAGCGCCTGCCAGGGGTTGCGGTGCGATTGTGGACGCTGGCGGTGACCGCCGTCACCACAATCGTGTTCTTCGCCCGCGCCTATGGCTGATCGTTGTTGGGACGGCGTCCCGATAACAGGTAGCTAACGAGCAGCTTGAGACAGGTGGAAGCTATCCTCGAGCATCTGAAACCGAGTGATGACCCCATCCAGGATGGTTAGCACAATTGCAAATTGGGACTCCATGATCTTGTCCGTCGACTTTATCCGCGTGCGCAGCGAGCCGATGATCGCTGCGCGATCGTCGCCGGCAAGAATGTCTTCGATATCGAAAGAGAGCGGCTCGGTCAGTTCACGCAAATCGCGCATGAAACTGGCCATCGCCAAACGGCCGGTTTTGCGGCCGATCCAAGGCATGGCATCCTCGTCGCCTTGAACCTCGAAGATGAGATCATCCGCGAACGGAGCGGCAATCTCTTCGGGGTCACGGCCTTGCCCGATCCCTTCCAGCAGCGATTGCGCGATCTTGATGTTTTGCTGTCGGGTCATGGTCGTTCCTCGTGTTGTAGATGAATGGCAAGCCCGCGCTCACCCTTGTCACGCGGCATGCGCCGCGCCTTGTCGTGATGCAGCGAACTGGTCGCAGTGGTCGCGCACGAAGGCCGTGAAGTCGTGCGGCGGAATGCCGGTCAACCGCTCAATCTCGAAGGTTGGATCGATGTCGTGATGTCCGGCGACTACGTCCGCGAACTGGACAACAAGCCCCTTCGTCATCCAGCGCGAATTGCCGGTTGCGCGAAGCAGCAGGGCAAAAAGCGGACCGGGCAGATCTAGATAGCGCACCTTGCGCCCGATCACCGCTTCAAGCCGCTGGGCCGCCACCTTCATGTCGAGCGTTTCCGGCCCGGTGAGGAAATAGGTCGCGCTCGCATGACCATCCTGTCTGAGGACCGTTGCGGCAACGCGTGCCACGTCGCGTGTGTCGACCCATGAGACCGAACCGCTGCCAGCCACCTGGGGCAGGAATCCTTTGGCGATAGCGTGCTTGAACCACAGGAAGTTCTGCATGAAAGCCGTAGGTTTCAAGATCGTCCACTCGATGCCCGACGTACGCAGATAATGGTCGATCCGGGCATGGGTCTTCGCCCAGGGCACGGTTGAGCGGATATTCGCATCGGAAGCCGACAACTTGACTATACGGCGGACGCCGGCCTGCTTGGCTGCGCCGATGGCGGCAATTTCCTGCTCGTACTGGCGCTGGGTAGGCGGTGTGATGAGAAACATCGTGTCGATGCCCTGCATGGCCGCAGGCAGTGTGTCGGGTCGGTCAAAATCGCCAAGTACCGCGTCGATCCCCTTTCCCCGAAACACATCGACCTGCGCCTGCTTGCGACCCATCGCGCGAAACGGCGTACCGCCCTGCACCAGCAATCTACAGACCTCGCCGCCAATGCCCCCGGTCGCACCGGAAATGAGGATCATGAAGAAACTCCTTTTCGTAGAGATGTGGGAGCGCCCGCTTCGTCGATGTGCCTGGAGATGACAGTGACCATCGCTTGGAGAGTGGCGATCGCGTCGCGGATGCGAGCCGGGCCAATCTCGTCGACGATCGCCCGGTCGATCGGGGCAACGGCTTGCTCGGCGCCTTCCACCGCTTCGGTGCCGGCTGGGGTGAGCACGACAAGCTTGGCGCGCAGATGATGGGGATTGGACTGGAACGTCACCAGGCCCTTTTGCGCAAGAAGATCGACAATGCGCTGCACCGCCTGCCGCGTAAGCCCCATCGTGCGCGCGATCGACGCGACTGAGAGGGGCGAAGCCGAATAGCGGAGCGCGGCGAGCACCTGCCACCATGCACTGGTGAGGCCGAGATGGTCGACCAGCACATTGCCAGCGCTCACGAGACGCCCGTTGGCGGCAAACACCGCAAGCGCGAGCTCTCTGGCTTGAGCAGGGGTATCGCTCATGGATGAGGATCACTGACATTTGACAACATGCTGTCATAACTAGAAGAGAGTCATGTGGTTTCAAGATTGAAGCCAAAGGACGTGGCACACGCTCTTGAACGATGCGCGGGTCTTGCGTCTCGCCCGTGGGCGACGATCGCCTGGGCAGCTATCTCGCCACCCGCCATCTGCTTGATCTGGGGCACCGCCGCATCGGCATCATCGCCGGTCTGGATACGCATCTGCTTCACGGGGGCGGTTGGAGGGCTATCGCGAGGCACTGGCAGAGATCGGCGTCACGTCGGAGTCGGCGCTGGAAGTCGAGTCCGCCTGGGTGGTGCTGCAGGTGGACTTGAGAAGGTTCTTACCGATCACGGCGTCAACCACGAAGATGCGGCGTATTACGACAATCATGTTAGCAATGGTGGCGTCTTCGTCTCTATCGATCCCAGTGAAGCCGACATCACCTCAGAAGCTGCTGCGGATATCCTCCAGCGCAGTGGTGGTCATAGTTCAGCACAAGCGCGAACTGCCTCCAATATTTAGCTGAGGCTTTCGTTGGTGACGACACCCGAGCGCTTTCTTTGGGCGTCGTCACCGGTGTGTGGCACAGCCGACATCACCTTGATTTATCCTCGCCGATTGGCAATCGGAACACAGGCCGCGACATTTGTCCTCGCAAAGTCATAGGACGGCGGCCATGGTCGAGTTGACTGACATCGATCTTCTTCCATTTGCCTGAGACTTAAACCCTTCCCACGCCATCACGATTCCGGCATCCTCGCCCTCGTGCTTCTAAATGACGTCCTAACGGCTGCCCGGTCTCAGCTTCCCGGGATCGAAGCCATTGTCATGCGGACGGTCGGTCAGCAGCGAAGTGACGGATTGCCAAGACGTCATAAGCTCATACACCATGCATGGGCGATTAAACGTTGGCCGTTCGTGGATTGTGGCTGACGCAGCTCCATGTGAAGTTCACCGTAGCCGGCAAAGCCACTTTCAAGCTGCAATGCGGCTAATCGTCGCACGATTCCGGCCTTCACGCTTCGCCTCGTAGAGCGCGGCGTCTGCCGCTTGGATCAAGGTCAAACCGTCTCGTTCCATGGCTTTCGTCCATGTCGCAATTCCGAACGACATACTGGTCGAGCCAAGTGTCTTGCCATTCTGCCGGACATTAAGCTCTGCGATCGCATTGCGTACAAGTTCGACCCGGCTCAGTAGTGCCTCGGCTGTAGTGCCTGGCGCGATGATCGTGAACTCCTCGCCTCCGAAGCGGCAGACCACATCGCCATCTCGGAAACGGCTCTTCATCTCGGCGGCCACGGCCTGAAGCACGCTGTCCCCTGCATCATGGCCGAACTCGTCATTGAAACGCTTGAAGTGATCAACGTCGCACATGACCAAGCTGAGCGGCACGTCCGAGCGGGACGCGCGTGCAATCTCCGTCCTCAATGCCTCTTCCATATACCGGCGATTGAAGAGTCCGGTGAGGGGATCGCGGATGGTCTGCTCGCGCAAGCTGCGCTGCAGGCGATGGTTGACCAGAGCGGAGGCGATGTTCTCGCTTAGCACCGTAAGCCGGAAACGACCTTCATCCTCGACCCGCCCCTGAAGGTACAACACGCCGATTACTTCCCCGCCCGCTAGGAGAGGCTCGCAAAGGTAAATTTCATCGGACCCGACATGCCCGCATACGATTTCGCCGCCGTGTTCCGTCACGCAGTGGCTTTGTCCGCGCCGTAATGCCCAGCACTGGTCCGGCCCGAACCCGTCGGGCGAGACCTGCAGCCCGCCCCAGGACGCGATCGGGATGAGTAGATTGCGAGAGTTGTTATGAGCATAGAGAGCACCAGGAATACCGGGCAGTACGCGGGGTACGAACACGCGGATGATCTGGGCTAGCTCATCATCGGTCCGCGCCGCCTGCATGCGATGGGCCATGCCACCAAGCAATTCGATGATATTGCCACGCTCGCGCAGGACTTCCGAATTGTCATGTAATTCGGCGTTCGCTATTTGAAGCATCTGCTCGCTTGTCGCCTGATTGGCTACCGCAAGCTCGAGCCGGTCAGCCATTGCATTGTAGCCAGACGCCAACTGGGTGAACTCGCGTGAGTCCATCGCCGTGTCGATGCGGGTTTTCTCGCCGCTACCAAGCTTGTTCATGGCCTGCATCATCGTGTCGAGCGGACGGCGTATGCTGCGAACCAACAAGAAGAAGCCAACCGTCACAATGAACGCAACGGCCAAGGCTCCGGCTAGCGCAAGCCGCTTGCTCCACCTTAGCCGGCGCTCTGCTGCTTGGCCTCGCGCAATTTGGAGAGCGCGCTCGTCTTCGAGGAAGCTTTGAGCACGCACAGTGATGGCGTCCATTAACTCGCGTCCCTTGCTCTCAGCAATCACCTTCGTGGCACTATCGAAGTCACCACTCCGGCCAAGGTCCAGGGGACGGCGCAGGCTAACATACCGCTGTGCCATCAGCCCGGCAATCGCGCGTGCACGGCTGTGCTGGAGATGTTTGTCTTTGGTCAGCCAGACGACGTGATTGATATTCCGCGAGGCGCTTGCAATACGCTGTGCGAAGGAACGGGCATAAGCCGGGTTGCGAGTGAGAACAAATCCACGCTGCCCAGACTCAGCCTCACGCAGGTCGCTCAGCGCTTCTTCTGTGGTTTCGATCACCTCGGCGGAGTGGATCACCCAACGTAAGCTGTCGCTTGTACGGTATGAAGCATCGACCAGCAGGCCAGCCAGCGAGCCGAGCGCGATAACGACGATCAGACCGAGAGCGGCGACACGGGCGGAGAGCGAAGCGAACATAGCCCCCAGCTACTAGGCCGCGCTTAGTGTGAGGTTAACTTTTCGCAAAATCCGAGATGCCATGCGTCACACGGCCGTGGGCTCCTGTTCTGCGTGCATCGGGCGTGAAGTTCGCACGGACATACTCTCGCTTGCGGATACGCACGACGGCTTCGGCCGTGCCTTTTGACTGCGGAGAGCTGACCGGTGTGGCGCGGGGTACGATGCTGATGTCGCGTGCGAAGCGGCGAGTATCGTGAGTCACGTGAGCGCTGCCAGTTTCGCTGAGCCGTCTGATGAGCAAGGCCAAGGGATTCACCAGGCCAAAACGATGCTCGACAGTGGCGACCATCGCAAGTCAAGAGTTTCTTCCACCCTCTACTCGGGAAATGCGATCGGTGACGAAACTCAAGCTAATTGAGCAAAATGACAGTTAGACCCTATACGAGCACATCTCCCTTTGTCGCCTGCGCAGAACGTGTTCTGCAATAATCACAGCGATCGAGACGGCGGAACGAACAGCCTTAAGAGAGGATCAGCCATGGGAGTGAAGCTGGCTGCCATTCTCATCATGGCGTTCGTTGTCGTACCAATCTCGGGGTCTGCTACAGAGCCTCTAAGGAATGCCGCGGCTGAGGCGCTGTTAGGTGCCGCGTTGCCGCCGCTAATGCATCAACCGCGCGGCAAACAGATAGGGAGGCCTCGTCGGTGCGCAGCTACCGCCAGCTTACGAACGTCACCTTCGCCGCGCTGATGCGGTAGTTGCCGACAGCGGCAGCCGATCGCCTACGTCGCTCGCAGGGGGCATGGCTCGCCTACCACGATGCCGACGGGCCACCAGAAGCGCGTTCGACGCGACTGAAGAGGGAACCATGTTCCTCCCGGTGGAAGCGCAGTACGCTATGACCATCGTCCGCAATCGGGCAAAACTGTTAGAGCGCTACACACATACGCTCGATATTGCATAAACACCGGCATCTCGTTGGTCTGCTGGATCATCGCGGTATCGCTCAACGGTTGGCTGCTGTTAAGTGTTGCCGGACGCCTTGCCGCCCCGACGCTCTTGAAGCGTGCCTGCTTGGCGTTCGCTATAACCCTGTCATTCTGGTTGCTATCATCCTCGGAAGTGGCGGCGATCGGGATCGCGCCATCTGACGACTTCGGCGATCGGCTATTCCAAAGCTTCTTTACCATCGAGATTGTGGCAATGCTGTCGATCGGCAATGCCATCTTTCAAGGCATGGTAGACGGCGTAATTGCTTTTCACCGGCGCGTGAATGCCGCCAACCTCGATCGTTTCCCCGTAAGCTTCCTCATCCATCATCAGCGAAAGTTGAAGCTGTTCGGTACGCTGGCGTGGTGCGCGGGCGGCTCTGATGCTTTGCGGCGTGTGGTTCGACACGCATGTCTGAGTTGCTGACGGTCGGTGTTGGCCTGCTAATCGTGATCGCGATTGGTCTGCTAGTCTTGCTCCTTTTCCTTTGGTTGATCAGGGATCGTCTGAGTAGCGGCGTTGAACGTCGCATGCTGGATGCAACGGTGAGGTTGCTGACACTGCAATGGCTGACCGGAAGCTGGATTAACATGACCGGCGGCACGGCGCTCGCGACGCTGGGTTTCTGGACTGTGTTTCATGATGCGCAAATGGTTCACAAGGTCGTTGCCGTGGTGATCCTCTTGCCGGGCGGACTATGGCGCGCCTGGCACGGCTTCGTGCTGGCGCGGGCGAGAAGCTGATTGCGAATTTCGACTGTTTTTCCGAGATATCAACTGCGAGTTGCTTCGCATGAAAGCTTATCCTGTTGATGAAAATTCAAGAGGGATTCTGACTCAAGTTCCATGCAAGTGCTCATGCTGGCGCCATGATCCTGGCCCTCGGCAAATCAAGCTTGCCGCGGCCGTGCATATGGCGCTTGATGGATTTCAGGCGGCAGATGGTCCCCTCGACTTTACCGCTTGACCATGGCGTCGAGATTGCTGCAGCCACGGCATCTTTGCCCGCATCGACGCCGGCC
>Ga0182197_1000087_pt1 | contig 11529 bp, 9 predicted proteins | sample G5R1MG_37_FD_128397 | JGI IMG/M metagenome (GOLD analysis project Ga0182197, IMG submission 128397) | Switchgrass phyllosphere microbial communities from Michigan, USA - G5R4_MAIN_12SEP2016_LD1 MG | ecosystem: Host-associated > Plants > Phyllosphere > Phylloplane/Leaf | place: USA: Michigan...
GGTGCTCTCGCTTGTCGCCGATGGCGTGACGACCAAGAACATCGCTTTCGAGCTGGGCCTCAGCGTCCGGACGATCGAGCTGCATCGCGAACGCGCGGTGAGACGTCTGGGGGTGCGCTCCATGGTGGAAGCGGTGCGGCTGCTGACGCTCGCCTCGCCAGCGGTGCCGTTTATGGATGTGCGGCGCAGCGCGGCCACCAAAGGCCGTCCGCTCTTCTCATGACGGCTCACCGCGGGCAGCCCGGCATATGGGTCGACGTCAGCCGGCGGCGCAAAGCTGACGATCGTCAAGGCGATGCCGCAGCGATGTCCATTACTCCGTGACCCCCAGCGTCGCCAACCAGAACCGCGCGGCTCTGTTGGCGGCTTGCAGAGCGGAAACTCGGAGAACGACGATGGTCTCGGCGGAATGGGTGACTGCGGCGGGGACGGCGATGGCGGGACTTGCCACGCTGATCGCCGGATGGGCAGCCATCCGCGGCGTCGATGCGTGGCGATCGGAGCTGGTAGGGCGGCGGAAGGCCGAACTGGCTGAGGACGTGCTGGCTCAATTCTACCGCGCCCGCGACGTGATCATCTGGGCGCGGTTGCCCGACCGGCCGCTTTACGGTGCGTTGCAGCCCGACAATGCAGACCAGCGGCATCAGTCGCACGCCTCGCCGATTGAGCGTCTGACCGAGGAAAGCGCGCTGTTTTCTGAGCTGCAGGCTAGCCGCTATCGCTTCATGGCCTATTTCGGAGAGAGTTCGGCGCATCCCTTCGAGGAAATGCGCGAGATTCGTGGCGAAGTGATCTCGTCCGCCCAATCGTTGATTCGCGATCCGAACGAACTTGCGTCTGATGCTCAGCGCGATCGTTGGGAGGACGCCATCGGGTGGATCGACGACAGCGATGATCCGCTTGCTGGGCGCCTTGCCGAGACGATCGCTTCGGTCGAACGTGTCTGCCGGCCGCTGATTGCCGACCAGCATCGGCTTCGACCCATGGCGAAGGCGCAAGCCGCGCGCACGCATTTCGAAACGCCGCGGGACAATCGGCCCGCAGACGGACGCTATCGTCGAACACCCCAAGGAGCTGACTCATGACTGACGCACCCAAAGTCCCGATCGCTAAGGCGCTGTTCGTTCGACTGATCGCGCAGGACGGAAAGGCCGACGAGGTCGAACAATTCCTGTGTGACGGCCTTGCCGCCGTGATGGAGGAGCCGGACACGACAAGCTGGTACGCAGTCCGCTTCGGCCAGCAGGAGTTCGCGATCTTTGACACTTTTCCGAGCGACGAAGGGCGCATGGCGCACCTCGCGGGGAAGGTGGGCAGCGCCCTCGTCGCTCGCACGCCCGAGCTGCTTTCGGGCGCGCCCCGGGTCGAGCAAGCCGACGTGCTGGCCTACAAGCTGCCTCAGGCAAGCGGCCAGGTTTCAGAATGAGGCCGGATCACATGGAATTGCGACGCTTCGGCCCTGTGCCGCACCAAGTCGCGGCGATCGGCCAGGGGACTTGGTACATCGACGACGCGCACCGGCCGACTGCGGTGGCCGCCCTGCGACGCGGGCTCGATCTCGGAATGAATCACATCGACACCGCGGAGATGTATGGCGAGGCCGAAACCGTGGTGGGGCAAGCCATCGCGGGGCGACGCGACGAGGTCTTTCTCGTTTCGAAAGTGCTCCCCAGCAACGCTTCTCGCAGCGGAACTGTGGCGGCGTGCGAACGCTCGCTCGCTCGCCTCTCCACTGACAGGCTCGACTGTTATCTCCTGCATTGGCCCGGCTCGTACCCGCTCGAGGAGAGCTTCGCCGCATTCGAGCGGTTGATTGAACAAGGCAAGATCCTGTCGTGGGGCGTAAGCAATTTCGATGTGGCAGACCTTGAAGCGGCCTGGAGCGCCGGCGCCGCCGGACGGATGGCCTGCAATCAAGTGCTCTATAATCTCAGTGAGCGCGCGATCGAGCACGCGGTGCAGCCTTGGTGCGAGAAACGCGGGGTTGCCGTGGTCGCCTATAGTCCGTTCGGTCATGGCGATTTCCCGAACCCGAACACGCCGGGCGGCCGGGTGCTGGAGAACATTGCCAAAAACCATGATGCGACCGCGCGTCAGGTCGCGCTCGGTTTCCTGGTGCGAGACTCGAACTTGTTCGCGATTCCCAAAACTTCCAATGCCGAGCACGCCGCGGACAATGCAGGTGCGGGGACGCTGCATCTGACGCAAGCGGAGATCGCCCAGATCGAAGAGGCGTTTCCTCGCGGCCCGAGACCGTCCCGGCTTCCGATGCTCTAGGCCATGGAATCGAGTTGATCGTCCGGGCGTGTCAGGAATCTAGGAGGTCCGCATGCGAGAGACCAAGGCCTCCGGCTTCGTCCGCGTTCGTGGCGCGCGCGAGCACAATCTCAAGAATGTCGATGTCGATATACCGCGCGACGCGCTGGTCGTCTTCACCGGCGTGTCGGGGTCGGGCAAGTCGTCGCTCGCCTTCTCCACCCTTTATGCCGAGGCGCAGCGCCGCTATCTGGAATCGGTCTCGCCTTATGCGCGGCGTCTATTCCACCAGATGGAAGTGCCCGACGTCGATGAAATCGAGGGCCTGCCGCCGGCGGTGGCGCTGCAGCAGCAGCGCGGTTCGCCGACCACCCGCTCATCGGTCGGCAGTGTCACCACGCTCTCCAATCTGTTGCGCATGCTCTATTCGCGCGCCGGCGATTATCCGCCGGGCCAGCCTCTGCTGTATGCAGACAGCTTCTCTCCGAACACGCCTGACGGTGCCTGCCCGCGGTGCCACGGCCTCGGCCGGATCCACGAGGCTACCGAAGCGTCGATGGTGCCCGATCCCTCGAAGACGATCCGCGAGCGCGCGGTCGCTGTATGGCCGATGGCGTGGGGTGGCCAGAACCTGCGCGACATCCTGATCAGCCTTGGTATCGACGTCGACACGCCGTGGCGCGACCTGCCCAGGAAGGTGCGCGACTGGATCCTGTTCACCGAGGAACAGCCCCAGGTCCCGGTCTTTCCGGGGTGGAGCCATGAGGAGATCCAGCGCGCGATCCGCCGCAAGACCGAGCCGGCCTATATGGGCACCTTCTCGAGCGCGAAACGCCATGTCACCCGCAGCTATGCGACCACCCAGAGCGCGATGATGAAGAGACGCGCGGCCCGCTTCATGATCGCTCGGCTTTGCCCGGTCTGCGACGGCAAGCGGCTGCGCCAGGAATCGCTTTCGGTCCGTTTCGAAGGCCTCGACTTTGCCGAGATGAGCCGCCTGCCGATGGCGCGCGTATCGCAGATATTCACACCGTATGCAGAGGCGAACGCCGGCAAGCTAACCGCCTTGCGCCAGATCCATCCGGAAAAGGCGCTGGTGGTCGAACGCATCGCCGATGATCTGCGCCGCCGGCTGGCGGTGCTGCTCGACCTCGGCCTCGGCTATCTGACGCTGGAACGCAGCACCCCGACGCTGTCGCCGGGGGAGTTGCAGCGGCTACGGCTGGCGACCCAAGTCGTCTCCAACCTGTTCGGCGTCGTCTATGTACTGGATGAGCCGTCTGCCGGACTTCATCCCGCCGACACCGAGGCGTTGCTCCGCGCGCTCGACGGCCTGAAGGCGGTGGGCAACTCGCTGTTCGTGGTTGAGCATGAGATGGACGTTGTCCGCCGTGCCGACTGGATCGTGGACGTCGGCCCTGCCGCCGGCGAGCAGGGCGGTGAAATCCTCTACAGCGGCCCGGTGGAGGGACTGGTCGACGTCGCTGCTTCCGAGACGCGGCGCCATCTGTTCGACGAAGCGGACGGGACGCCCAGCCGTCAGCGCGAACCTACCGGCTGGCTGCGGCTGGAAGGCGTGTCCCGCAACAACCTCAAGCGGGTCGATTGCGCGATCCCACTGGGCGTGATGACCACGATCACCGGCGTCTCAGGTTCAGGAAAATCGAGCTTGGTCAGCCAAGCGCTGGTCGAGCTCGTCGCCGGTGCGCTTGGGATCCCGGTCTCGCCACCGGAGGAGCTGGATGTCGAAGCCACACTTGAGGACCGACCGGACGAGGCCATCGAAGGGCGGATCGTTGGCGGTCTCGAAGGGATAAGGCGGCTCATCGGAGTCGATCAGAAGCCGATCGGCCGCACCCCACGCTCCAACCTTGCTACCTATACCGGCCTGTTCGATCATGTCCGTGCGCTGTTCGCCGCGACCCCCGAGGCCAGGACGCGCCGCTACGACGCCGGGCGCTTCTCGTTCAATGTCGCCAAGGGTCGCTGCCCGGGCTGCGATGGCGAAGGCTTCGTTATGGTCGAACTGCTCTTCCTGCCCAGCGTCTATGCGCCATGTCCCATTTGTCACGGCACCCAATACAATCCCAAGACGCTCGAAATCCGTTATCGCGGCAAGAGCATCGCCGATGTGCTCGCACTCACCGTCGAGGATGCCTGGAGCTTCTTCGATGACGCGCCTAACGTCTGCCGGTCTCTCAAGGTGCTCCGCGAGGTCGGGCTTGGCTATCTACGCCTCGGTCAGCCTGCGACCGAGTTTTCCGGCGGCGAAGCGCAGCGGGTAAAGCTCGCCACCGAGCTCCAGCGCGCGCAGCGCGGCGGCACGCTCTACATCCTCGACGAGCCTACCACCGGCCTTCATCCGGCCGATGTCGAACGCCTGCTCGGCCAGCTCAATACTCTGGTTGATGCCGGCAACAGCATCGTCCTGGTCGATCACGACATGAAGGTGGCGGCGGCAAGCGACTGGGTCATCGATATCGGACCCGGCGCCGGCAACGAAGGCGGGCGGATCGTCGCCAGCGGCTTGCCAACGACGGTCGCCGCCTGTCCAGCGAGCCGGACCGCGCCCTATCTCGCTCGCGCACTCGGCGTACCGGTCGCGCAAATGGCGCATTCCAAGGAGAGACCGTGATGACCGCCCCCATCCGTATCCTGCTGCAGACCACCATCACGACGATCGAGGACGATTGGCATATCGGCCGCTTCGCCATGCTTCGTGACATGCTGGCGGGATTGAAGGGACCGGACGGGATGCCGATGACCCATGTTACCGCCCGTGATCGTGAAGCCGCGAGCGGACCCGACCCCGTGCTCTCGACCATCGACACGTCGGACTATGATCAGCTTTGGCTGTTCGCCGTCGATACCGGCGACGGTCTCGACCCAGCGGATTGCGCCGCCATCTCGCGCTTCCGGGCACGAGGCGGCGGTTTGATGGTGACGCGCGACCATGCCGATCTGGGGTCGTCGGTCTGCACGCTAGGCGGCGTCGGCGCCGCGCACTATTTTCATTCCAGAAATCCGGAACCCGATCCCGAGCGTCGCTGCATCGATGACTGCGACACCCCGACCATTTCCTGGCCCAATTATCATTCTGGCGCGAACGGCGACTTCCAGCGAATCGAGATCGTCCGTGAGCGCCATCCGGTGCTCGCAGACCCGGACGCAATCGACGGCGCCTTACGCTATCTGCCCGCCCATCCGCATGAGGGCGCGGTCGGCGCCCCACCCGATGATCCTAGCGCGCGTGTCATCGCCACCGGCCGGAGCGCCGTCACCGGCCGCCAGTTCAACATCGCCGTCGCCTTCGAGCCGTCGGATGACGGCGGTCCCGCCATCGCCCAATCGACCTTTCACCATTTTGCCGATTACAATTGGAACCCTGCTGCCGGAGCCCCGAGCTTCGTCAGCGAGCCGCCAGGCGATGCGCTACCCCGAACGGCAGCGGCACGCCGATCGACACACCGCTACGCACGCAATCTGGCGCTGTGGCTCGCCGGGCGCAACGCCTGAGCGGTGTGACGTCGCTCGCATTGCAATCCCCCGGGCGTGCGTCGCAGCGACTTGCTCCCAATTGACGACCGTCAACGCGCGCCGAGTCCTGCCGCCTATTCTCGACCGCCTCAGGCATCGCCAGATCGAGGAGTTCAATCATGCCAACAGCCAACCGCGCCATTACTTTCCTGGAACCCCACAAGATGGCGCTCCAGGAACAGGACTATCCGAAGCTCCAGGATCCTCAGGGCAGGAGGATCGAGCACGCCGTCATCCTCAAGATCGTGACGACCAATATCTGCGGCAGCGATCTGCACATCTATAATGGCCGCTTCGCTGCCCCTGGAGGCATGCTGATGGGCCATGAGAATACCGGCGAGGTGGTGGAGGTCGGCGCGCATGTCGAGCGCGTCAAGGTCGGCGATATCTGCTCGGTTCCCTTCAACGTCTCCTGCGGCACCTGCCGCAATTGCCGGGAACGGCATACCGAGGTCTGCCTCAATGCGAACGAGGAGCTCGGCTTCTGCGGCGCCTACGGCTTCAATCTGGGTGGCTGGCAGGGCGGCCAGGCCGAATATATGCTGGTGCCATGGGCCGACTTCCAGCTGCTGCGCTTCCCAGACCGCGATCAGGCGATCGAAAAGATCAGGGACCTTACCCTGCTCTCCGACATCCTGCCCACCGGCTACCATGGCTGCGTCGAGGCGCGTGTGGGAACGGGCTCCACCGTCTACATCGCGGGCGCCGGGCCGGTCGGTCGCTGCGCAGCCGCGAGCGCGCAACTGCTCGGCGCGTCCTGCATCATCGTCGGTGATTCCAACCCGGCACGGCGCGAACTGGTCACGCAGGCAGGCTACGAAGTCGTCGACCCGTCCAGCGCCACGCCCGTCTCCGACCAGATCGAGGCCATTCTCGGCGCCGGGTCGCGCTGGGTCGATGCGGCGGTCGATTGCGTTGGCCTCGAATGCCATGGCAACGGGCCGGACGGCTGCTCGCACAACGTAGAGGAAGCCGTCATCAATACGATGATGGAGGTGATCCGGCCCGCCGGGGCGATGGGCATCCCCGGCGTCTACACCAATCAGGACCCCGGCGCCCCCACCCAACTCAACAAGCAGGGTCTGATGGCGCTCGGCTTTCCCGCTGCATGGGTGAAGTCGCCGACCTTCACCGCGGGCCAGTGCCCCGTGATGCGCTATAATCGCGAGCTGATGATGGCGATCCTCTGGGACCGCATGCCCTACCTGACACCGCTTCTGAATACCGAAGTGATCCCGCTGGAAGGGGCGGTCGACGCCTACAAGGTCTTCCAAGACGGGTCGCCGAAGAAATTCGTCATTGATCCGCACAACATGACGGGATTGATATCGAGCGGCGATCGTCCGCAGTCGCCCGCCTGAGTTTCCCCGGCCCACCCGTCATCCAGGATTCGCTTATCGATCGAATCGCGCCTAACTGAGACGCGCGATCAAGCGCGCACGGGGATGACATGCCAGGCGACGCGGCGCTCGATCCAGTTCTTCGCACGCGCCAGTGGCTGTCGTCGCGGGCGACGCGGCTCAGCGATCCCGAGCGCGAGAACCAGGCGCTGCTCGCGCTCGCCGACGAGATGGCGCAGCGCCCCGACAACGTGCTGACACTGTTGTGCCAACTGATCCTCAAGAGTTGTCGCGCGGATTCGGCCGGAGTCAGCCTCCTGCGCGAAGAGACGGACGACTTCTTCTGGCCGGCGGTCGCGGGTGCCTGGGCGCCGTTCGTCCTTGGCAGCATGCCGCGCTCGGCGAGCCCGTGCGGCAAGGTCATCGATCATAATGCCGTGCTGATCTTCCGCGACGTTCCTGCGCAATTTCCGGCGACCCGGCAGGCGTCGCCCGATATCGCGGAGATATTGCTCGCTCCGTTTCATCTCAACGGCGTTCCGATCGGCACGGTATGGGCGGTAATCCATGATCCGGAGCGCGTATTCGATGCCGAGGATCAGCGGGTTCTCACGAGCCTTGCGCGGTTCGCGGCCGCTGTCTATCAGACGACCGGCGCGCACCAGTCGGCGCGGCAAAGCCGGGAGAGCCTGAACGCTGCGATCGAGCTCGTGGGCCTGGGGCTGTATTCGATCGACTTCGTCAACGGTGAAAGCCGCCTGACCTGGGATGACCGCATCCGCGGGCTATGGGGCTTGGCCGACGATATCCCGATAACTTATCAGGTCTGGATCGATGGCATTCATCCCGAGGATCGATCCCGGGTCGAGGCGGCGGTTGATCGGGCCCATGACCCGGCGGGCGACGGTTCGTACGATGTCGAGTACCGGGTTTGTGGTGGCGACGGGGTCGAGCGCTGGGTCGCAACGCGCGGCGAGACCTGCTTCGAGAATGGCAAGCCGGTATCGTTCCTTGGCGTGGCGCTCGACATCACCGAGCGAAAGATGATCGAGCAGGGGCTCGGGCTCGTCATCGAGATGCGTAACAGCCAATTGGAGGAAGCGAGCGCGACGCTGGCGGCCGAGGCGAAAGCGCATGGGCGGGTCAGCGAAAGGCTAGAGCTACTCCAGTCGGAACTGTCGCGCGGCCTGTTCGCAGCGCTCGAGCGACGACAGAAGGGGGCTTCTGGAACATATCGGGGCGTCGTCGACGCGGCACGAAAGATTGCCGACCTGACCCCGCGCGAGCGGGAGGTGCTCGACGGCCTCGTCGCGGGCGAACCGCACAAGCGGATCGCGTATCAGCTCGGCATCAGCGTGCGGACTGTGGAAATTCACCGGGCACGCATGCTTCACCGATTGGGGACTTCGCACCTCGCCGACGCCATACGCCTTGCTGTGCTCGCCGAGCTCGTCGCCGCGTAAACGCCGTCGCTCGCCATTGAAACTTTCGCAGCGTTGACGGCTAGACAGTTTGGCTCTTGTGCGGCGGTTAGATGTTGACTCAGCGGCAGATTCGTTTGGCAGCCGGGCGCGAAACGCTTGTGACGACACAAACGGCCGCATCTGCATCATCACTGGAGAAATGATTGCGGCAAGAAGAGAATTGATCGTTCAATTCGTTACAAATGCTGGCTCATCGTACCCCCACTTTCTGAGGGGCAGTTTTCGCCAGTCTATGTCCGAATGCCCCCAGTCCGCAGCCGGCCCATCTCCAGTCACACTTTGATGGCCGGTCTTGTAAGCATTGGAAGTCCGCTACTGGCTAGACCTGCCGTTCGACGCATCACCTGGCAAGGGCGGGAAAGTCCCACTTTTTGCCCTCCGAGGCTGGCTTTGGTGACCGGTCGAGGGACCGCTTGGCTAATATTAACGAGCGTCTGAAGTTGGCAATGCCGGGGAGGGCATTGAACGGCGAATTATCGGTCGTTTCCGCCGAAAAGCCGACAGGTAGTTCGCGCCCAGAACAAGACATCGCTGTGCAAGTGCACCATACCAAAAACATGTTGCATGGCGTAAATTGGACGATAACGTATGATTGAAGCTAGGCGGTTTATGGTCCTGGCTGCGTGAAGACTCATCTAGATCGTCGACGCAATTGGGGGATTTATCGTGCGTATGAACAGCGTGGTTTTCCGCGTGCTAACAGCCGTCGGCGTCTCGACGTCATCGCTTGCCTCCGCACAAGCCAATTCAAACCCGATCGAGGCGGATGGCACCGTTACTGTCCCGAGCTTCCGTTTGCCTCCGTCGATTTATCTAAGCGAAGAAGCGAAAGCAGCGCTCCCGAGGCGGCCCTTTGATGCGAACGACATGCTGACACAATTGATCGAGAAAAAGCGTGTTCAAGTTGCCAGAAAGGCAATGGCTAAGGGCATTCAAGGCTCGCTCCAGGCAATGGCGGACCAAAACGGGGTCAGCTTTCGCGAAACTAACGTCGGAGGCGTGCACGGCTATCTTGTCACACCCAAGAAGCTGAGTGCAGCTGGAAAACGCGGAAACATCCTTGTGAATCTACCAGGCGGCGGATTTATAATGGCTGACGCAAGCAGCGGCGGATTGCGAGAGTCGATTCCTTTGTCTGGGGCAACCGGCTTTGAGGTTCTTACCATCGACTACCGGCAGGCACCGGAAGCTGTATTTCCAGCAGCAAGTCAAGATGTGGCTTCTGTCTACCGGCAGTTGCTACAGACACGCAAACCATCTCAGATCGGGATCTTTGGCAGTTCAGCAGGCGGCTTACTGACCTCGCAGGCCCTCGCCTGGTTCCAGCACGAGAAACTGCCATCGCCCGGCGCAGCGGGTATCTTCTGCGCATCCGCAGATGCTCGTTGGGCTGGCGACAGCTGGTACACTTTCAAGCCGATCCAAGGGTTGAAAACACCAGCCACTCTTGATGAGCGCTTTTACTACGGTGATCATGATCTTCTCGATCCCTTGATGTCGCCTGTGATGTCTGCGGATGTGCTGAAGTTTTTTCCGCCAACCCTGTTGGTGACCTCGATAAGGGCTGGAGAAGTGAGTGCGGCCGTCAACACTCATCGAGAGTTGATCAAAGCAAAAGTTGATGCTCGGCTGCATGTATGGGATGGGCTAGATCATTGCTTTTTCGCAAACACAAAGATCCCTGAAGCTAAGGAAGCTTTAGACGTCATGACAGACTTCTTCGTCCAGCAGCTACGACGATGATTTATAATAAGTCTATTGAATCACGGAAGCGGGAGCGCCTTAGCTTGCTGTGATGAACGGGAGCTATCCGCTTCGACGCACAAAGCGGGTATGGCAGCTTTCCACCACATTGCGACATTAGGGACCCCTCGGCATTCCCGATTCCTCCCCAAACATGAGTTTCAAGAAGCCCGAGCGTTCCCGCTCCACCATCCCGTGGGAAGCGCTTCCTACTCCGCGTTGATCGTGCACCAGGCTACGCGCCGCTGGTCGAACACCTGCACCGTGGGCGGAGGAGAGTCGAGAGATGCGAATGCTCCCGCCGGTACGGAGATCATGCCGGGACGCATCTCCACGTCGTAGAAGACGGTCGAGCCGCAGGTCGGGCAAAAGTGATAGACGTTGGTTCGGCCGGAGTCCGTCGCACGGGCCACGCTATGTCGTTCGCCCGCCGTCGTCACTGCCTCGGTAGGAAAGCTCGCGTTCCATGCGAAGGCGCTGCCCGTCCGACGCTTGCAGTTCGTGCAGTGACAAACGGAAACACGATCCGGCTTGCCGATGCAAGTCGCACGAAGCTGGCCGCAGTTACACTCTGCCTGCCATTCCATCGCTCGTTCCTCCTGCACGCCGTCTATAGATCGGATGCGGACGGATCTATCGACGAGTTGCAATTCACCATCCCCCGTGAGACGGCTCCCGCGACCCCGATCACCGTTCGCATCAGAGAACGACGGATCAACCCAAGGCTCCGTCACCCCAAGGTTGACCGATGCTCGATCACCGCCATTATCTGCGGCGATGTTGATGCTGGCACAAATCGACCTTTCACACGCCAATCTCTCTCTATTCGAGGAATCCGAGGCAACGGTACTGGCGTTGCTGGGGAAGTACGGCGCACGGCTTGAGGAGCGGTTGCGCTCCACCGATGGCCAGGCCGAGCTCCACCTTCTCTACTTTCCTGATGCTGCTTCACTGGCGGCGTTTCGCGGCGATCCAGAGCGCGCTTCTGTTCAAGGTGTATGGGCGCGATCCGGCGCAGCATCGACACTTACAGAGGTCACGAGGCTGGCATAAGGCCATCGTCGGCCAGCGGGACGCTGTATCAAGTTCCCGACAAACCATCCCAATGGAGATTGAGCCGGCAGTCTCGCTTACCGTTCGTTATCGGAAACGGCAGAGAGCGCCCCAGA
>Ga0182197_1000088_pt1 | contig 11375 bp, 17 predicted proteins | sample G5R1MG_37_FD_128397 | JGI IMG/M metagenome (GOLD analysis project Ga0182197, IMG submission 128397) | Switchgrass phyllosphere microbial communities from Michigan, USA - G5R4_MAIN_12SEP2016_LD1 MG | ecosystem: Host-associated > Plants > Phyllosphere > Phylloplane/Leaf | place: USA: Michigan...
ACGGCGTTCAGCCAGCGACCTATCGCCTCAAGCCCCGCACGATCAGTATCAACGGCCACGAGGTGCCGGAGCCAATGCGGGTGGCGCCTCAGATCGGATCACGGTTTTTCCTGGCCCTAACTGCGCAATGTATTTTGGCTGGCGAGCACACTTGGCAGGGCAGTCATGCCAGCATCGAGTGGCTTGCCAAGGGCCTGTGCCACGTCACCCGCGAAGCCGCCGAAGCCCACGCCAAGGCCCTGCTCTCCTTCACCACGACGGAGGCACCATGAAACCAATCCCAACTACCCGTCCGCCCAGCGTATGGCGCATCCTGCTGGAAGTCGTGGGCGGCATGCTTGTCATTGCTGCCATCGTTAACTACATCGTGGAGGCTTTCAATGCAGTCTGATGGCGCATACCAAGACGGCATGTCCGCGATTTTTAGTTTGCTGAACAACCAACATGCATTTATGGAAGCTGCTCAGAAAGTTTTAAATGAAATTAACCGGGTGAAAGGCCCCCAAAGTCGAGAATTCCATGCCGCGGCTGATGAGCTAAACAGCCTCGTTATGCGGGTACGAAAGGAAATGAAATGAACCGCGATATTTTCACCCAAGGCTACGGCACCGACCACCTGCGTAAACGCATGTGCATCACCCCAACGCAATACGGCGCAGCGATAGTGGCCTACAAGCGCACCGTCCGCCGCATCAAGCCGGCTTATCTGAACTTCGCTGCGGGAGTGCTTGCGGGCGCTGCTGGGGGTGTTTGGCTGGCTTTGGAGTTGGCACGATGAGCGACTATCCAAAACTACCCGATTTCAATGAAACAAACCTTTGGACTTTGATTTTAAAGTGGCGCTATGCAGAAATGGTTCATGAGATTGAAGAAGCGTGCATAGGTGTAGAAGGGGAAATATCCGCAATGATGCACGCTTACGTTGATTCAGATAGGGCTATGCGAGCTAACGACGCGGACGACGCGGCGCGGTATCGGTGGCTGCGAGATGATCCAGCCGCAGACCCATGCTACGTCGTCGATAGCGTAACCATGAATCCGATGGAGCCGACCGAAATGGATGCCGCCATCGACGCCGCCCTGCAGGCCGAAGCGCAGAAGAAGGGGGGCGACTGACATTGCGGTTGATCCCAAGCTGCGCGCGCATGTGGCGTGGCTGTTGCTGGCGATCTATGGAGCGTTCTTCGGCGGTCTGGTTTGGTTGTGCTGGTAAGGGTGCAGTAAGGATACGCAGGCAGGATCAAGACATGAACCAAAAGCAGTACTACCGTTTCTTGCGGTCAATCTACCTTGTGAATTGCAGCCAAAGCCAAGCGCGGCGGCAGGCGTTCATTGAGGCAACGGCAGCGATGCCATTCTGAGCAAATATGAAAACCATTGCACCAGCCTTTGTTAAAGCAAAGAAGGCGTTCGGCCCGGCTTTGAAGCAAAACGTTAACCCTCATTTTCGCAGCAAGTATGCAGACCTTAGCGTGTGCATTGAGGCGGTGGACGACGCGCTTCTGGCGAACGGCATTGCTATGTTTCAGGAGACTTTTGAGGACACTGCTGGCGTCACAGTGGAAACCGTTTTCTTGCATGAATCAGGCGAAATGATGCGATGCGGCAAACTGCATGTGCCGGCCGCCAAGAATGACGCTCAGGCATATGGCTCTGCTTTGAGTTACGCCCGTCGCTACTCCCTGATGGCAGCCTGCGGGATCGCCGCTCAGGACGACGACGACGGCAATGCGGCGAGCAAACAGGCTCCGGCACCCACGCAACGTGATGACAGCCCTCCAGCGCGCGCAGCACGGCTTAAAGCTGGTGTTGCTGACGGCGACGCAGAAGGCGCAGCCAAGGCGGTTGCAGGCTGGCCACAAGAGGTGGTGGATGCCGTGTGGCCTCTGCTTGATGAGCAAACCGCCGAGCAACTTACGCGCAACTGGCCAAAGGGATAATCATGACCTCTCTCTACGAAATCGCCACCGCATTCAAGCAAGACGCCGAAAAGCTGGCCGACCTTGACCTCGATGCGCAAACCATCGCCGACACGCTAGATGGCCTGTCAGGCGACTTGGAAACGAAGGCCCAGGGTGTTGCGTACTTCCTCAAGAATCTTGAGGCTACGGCGGCATCCATCAAACAAGCTGAAACTGACATGGCAGCACGCCGGAAGGCCTTGGAGAACCGCGCAGAACGGCTGCGGCAGTACGTGTTTGACAGCATGCAAGTGGCTGGCATTGAGAAGATCAGTTGCCCGCATTTCGTCATCGCCATCAAAAAGAACCCTGCCGCGGTTGATCTGTTTGAACCCGGATTGCTGCCAGCTGAGTTCATGACCAAGCCCATCCCTGCCGAGCCTATGCCCGACAAGAAGCTGATTGCCGCAGCCCTAAAGGCAGGGACGGATGTTCCCGGCGCGCGTCTGCAATCTGGATTGCGTTTGGACATTCGCTAGTCAGGTGCACGTAAGCAAGCCGCAAGAGAATAAGCCATGACACCTTACGAACGCGCTGACTTCCAATTTCTTGCGGAAAAGCTTGAGTGCTACTACGAATTCCTAGATGGCGACTCGCAGCAGGAGGTTGACAGGATCTGGCGTGAATATGAGTTGAGCGTAACCACGCGGAAAGAATTTGAATGAACACCCCCTCCAACAAGGCGCGCACCGATGCGCTGAAAGGCCTGTGATGACGAACGAAACGAACATCCCCGAAGCAGCGCAAGAGCAGTTCTTCGCAGACACCGGCTACGACTGGACCGATCCTGCTGGCGAGTGGGCACGGAAAATCTGGCTGAAGGCGCGTGCATCTTTCGAGGCTGCACCACGCGGCACCGATGCGCAGATCCTGAAAGAGCGCGAGCTGACCGCAGCCGCAATCGACGGCGCCATGGCGTTCGGCTATCAGGGCAGCGCGCCTCCGCCGGACGAAGCCGCCTGGCTCCGCAAGTTCTACGACCTCGGCAAAGCCATGGCTGAGAAGGATCGCGCCCTCGCCCTTCCCATCACCGCACCTGGCGCGGAAGTGGTGAGCGATGCGGAGATCGACGCACTGCACGACAGCATGTTCCCGCCTGCGGTGGTGGGTAAAGAAAAAGTTCGGGCTTTCGTCCGCACAGCCCTCGCCCGCTTTGGCGCGCAACCAGCTGCGGCAACTCATCAGCAGGGCTTACAGGTTGCGGAGGGCCTACTTGAGTACGCCATGCAGATTGCCCACGAGCGCGAATTGCAAGTGCTCGGGAACAAGCACGACAGCGAGGGTGCAATCGCGCGTTTCCGCAGTGCAGTTAACTGCGCCCTGGCCGCCACCCCCTTGCAGTCGCCCACCCCGCTACCGGAGGCGCAACCCGTGAGCGACAACGGGGCGTCTGACGCGTTGGGCTATGCAACGCGCCTTGCGCAAGCGCTACATGCAAAGCATTTCCCGGAAGTGACGCAGTGGCGCCCGTTGCCCGATGTTCTCGGCCTGCTCACCCAGATCGACAACATGACTTGCGGGCTTGTCGAGCCCAAAGCATCGCAGGCGCACGGCAAGAGCGGGGCGGCGGCGACAACGACCGAAGAACCCTGTTTCTATGCGGCATTCGCTTGGTATCAAGGTGGTGGCGAGGGTGGCTGGATCGCCTTGCCCGGCTATAGCAACGAGACCGAACACGGCGTAAAGAATCTGATTCTGGAAGCCGCCCGGAAAGAGGGCTACAAAGGCACAGTCACCGGCCGCCTGATGGAACTAGGATGGGAAATTCGTCCGGTGTTTGACCAGCCCCAGGCCGCAGCACCTGCCAGCGTGCCGGGTGCGCCGGTTGCGGGCGGCTCTGGCGTAACGACCTTGCGTGCGGCAGTGGCTCAGGTGTTGGGTTGGTATGACGAAGCGCGGGCCGGCACAGGATGGCCCACCCATGTTGATGTGCGCGATACGTTAGCCGAAGCTATAGCCGCCGCCCCTGTGCCCAAGGCTCCAGACGCCGAGAAGGACGCGGCGCGCGGGCCGATGACGAAAGCCCCGGAGTTCGGCACGCCTTATTGGTACATACGCGACTCCCGGCTGCCATCAGTTGCATGTGGAAGCTGGGACAACGCGCCAAGCGAATTGGAATACCTGAAAGCAGGGCGACTCTTCCGCACCGAGAAAGACGCTCGCGCCGCCCTGCAGGCCGAAGCGCAGAAGACGGGAGGCGCAGCGTGAAAGCTACCAACGAAATCCTGACTGTCGAGATCTACAGCCGCGAGGAAGACGGCACAGTGCTAGTTGAGTGCCCACACTGCCATTGGATCATCGGCCTGAACCGCCGTGGGTTCAAAGGCGAGCAGTACGTACACAACGCGAACCAAAACTGCGGCGGTATGTTCGAGGTCTCCTACGACGCCAAGTTTCGCAAGGTACTGCCCGTCGAGCGGGATGAATCCGCCACCCCTGCACCCCTGGAGCAATCCTCGTGAGCGCGGCCGACAACACCATGCGCGTGGAGTTCGAGGGTTGGGCCTCGTCTACGGGTTCACGCGACATACAACTGCGCCATCACCGCATTTACCCCAAAGCCTACGCCGACGGCGACACGCAGGCTCGATGGGCAGCTTGGCAAGCCGCTCGCGCCGGCACCGCCAGCATGGTGGCCGATGCTGTCGCGGCTGAGCGGGAGGCGTGCGCTGCGATCTGCGATACAGGCGCCACCTATGGCCTGACGAAACAACGGCGCGAAGGGGATGCGCACTGCGCTTCGATTATTCGTGCCCGCTCCACGACACCCGATGCAGGAGAGCAGCGATGAATATGAAAGAACTATCCCCATGTCCGTTCTGTCTTGGCCGGCCGGAGATTGCGCTCTATGGCTTTGGCACAGCGAGCGTTCAGTGCACATGTTGCGGGGCGTCCGGATACCGCGGCAAGACCGAAGAAGCGGTGGACGCCTGGAACAACCGCGCCGAGCGCCGCGAACTCAAGCAGCGCCGCGCCGAGAACGCCGAGATCGTCGCGGTGTACGACAAGCTCCACAAGCACAGCATCGTCGGCGCGCACTGGCTGTGGGTCGTGGTTGCGCAGGCCGCGGAATCGGGGGATGCAGAGCAGGCGCTGCGGGATCGTGGGTTCGTGCGGCTGCCGGATGGATGGGTGGCAGTGCCTCTAGCACCAACCGAGGAAATGATCGTCGCCTTTTCCGAAGCTGCGGTCCCTGGCGCATGGGCCAAATCAAGCGATGCAAATAAAAGAGAAGCACGAAACGGCATCACCAAATCGCACCTCGCAATGGTGCTTGCCGCTGCCCCGCCCGGCAAATTAAACGATGGCGCTGCTTCTTTGAATAGCGGCGCGGCGAAAAAAGACTAAGCGTCCGAACCCATGACTGCTTTCACCGCAGCAGCATGGTTTGCATCCCAAAATTGGCGATGGGGTTTGCCCGGTCTCCAGTTCCAGATGTACCGATCCCATGCGCCTTCAACGTTGTCCGGCTCGGGGATGCGTTTAGGGTCAGTCCAATACAGCAAACGGGCGAACCCGCAGGCTAGGACATCATCAGTCTCAAGCGCTCGCCACACAGCCATATCGGTAGGGGCTACGTTTCGAGCATCGCACAGGGTGATGGCCAAGCCTTTGCTTGCAGCGTGCCGCAGGACGCCATGTACGCCACCACCGCGCTCCATCTGAAACAGCCCACGCGCTGGACCGTCACCCATCTGCCGGCGGTAAATCAGCCGGGATTCCTGCAGGCCGGTGGCGAGAATCTGGATCTTGGCGTTGCGGGTGAAAGCGACAGTTGGGAGCAAGCGTGCTGCTTCGACCATCGGGCCGTTCAGGATTTCTACAGCGGTACTCATTGCGAATCCGTCGGGAAACGCTTGGCCAAATCCTGCTGAATCACTCGGCCCAGGGGCACCAGCACGACAGCGAATCCCAGCTGGAGCATGGACCGCGTGCCGTCGCTGATGTTGGGCACGCTGGCGAGCTGTGTGCTCGCGGCCTGCAGGATGAACGGGATGGCCTGTGAGGCGAATCCGCCCCACACAGCCAGCGATGAGGCGGCAATCTTGCCTGCATTGGGAATCAGGTTCATGGGTTCTCCTTGGCTTTAAGCCGGTCTATTTCCGCTTGGAGTGTTTGAGCGCGTTTGCTCTCTTCCTCAAATTTGTATTTCCAAAGCTTAGCGTCGAATTCCATCGCCGACAGATCCCGCCTGGCTTCCGATAGAAGCATCCAAGCATCGTCTTTCTGCTGGCGGACTTCGACTATCTCCTTGTCCTTGTCTCGGTTGGATTCAAGTAGCGAGTTCTGCCATTCGGTAGCATTCTCGTCGTTCTTAATCTGCCGCGCATTGTTAACCGCGTTCTTGTTTCTGTCCTTGATCCATGCAGCGGCTGCGACGACAACCGTCAGGATAGCGGTAGCTGCCGCTCCAGGATCGATATTCACCGCACACGGCGTTCAGGCGCCGTCCTGTAGGCGGCCCATCCAAGGCAGGGAACGGTGATGAAATAGATCGACATAAGAGGGGGAAGGTATCCGGTAGACCACCACACCGACAATAGGCAAAACGCCCAGATCACAAAACCATAGAGATTCGTCCAAAGGTTAGAACGTGCGCGGTGAATGCCCTTCTTGGTGTCGTCCCAAATGAGTTTCACGGTAATGACGCCGTAACCCACGAAGATTGCTGACCACATCCAACGCGGGCCGACCCACTCCATTAGGTCATAAGCCTTAGGGGACATTGAGTGCGCTGACAGCATGAGGAATGCTGCAAAGATCAACGAAGCCAAAGCCATGAGGAAGCGCACTGTTATGGTGTCAATTTCCCAAAGAAGCGCAGAAACTAAGGGAAGGCGGCGCGGGATGGCTCTCAAAGCATCCTGTATTGGGAATTTCTCTTTAAAGCTCATTAGCTTAACCACACCGCGCGTTGGCTGTAACTTGGACGAAAACATTAGTCTGCGCGTCCGTGAATGACACAATCAAATCCGCATTGGTTGTCGCACGCACACCGTATCGCAAACCTTGGCCCTCCAGCAATTGAACAATGGGATTGGCGGCAGAACCGCCAGCAGGGACAGTATATCCGTAGCTAATGGTTTGACTGAATCCGCCTGTGGGACTGAATGGTCCGAGCAGATTGGAAATCTCACGGTATCGACCGGATACTTGGGTGTTAGAGCCGAACACGAAGTCTGCACCGGACTGACCCGAGACTTTCCACAGACCCTGATGGTCGAATCCAGTATTCGATTGAACAACCGGACCAGTCCCGCAGTTCGTGGCGTCAATGAGGAGCTCGCCCGATTCTGTGGTTACGTTGCCGGCGATGGCGATTGGGTAAATTGTGCCGGCAGCGAATCCACCTTGTTTGATGCGACCGTGACTGAATCCAAGGTTGTTCGCAATGACAGCAGGAGCCGCCCCGCCAACGACATCTCCTGAGCCCACGCGGCAGTCGTTGGTCTTGCTGATGAAGAACTGTCCGCCTGGCGCAGAGGAAATTAGGTCCACGCGGAAGCTGTGAATCGTCACCTTGGAGATGGAGCCATCGGCCGTTGCTTGACCATTGGATAGGCTGAAAGCTTGGGTGGCAACGCGAGAACCACCGAGATGCATGATGTCGATGTTTTGCTGATAGCGGGTTTGTGTCGGACCCGTATCGCAGCCAAGCATTTTTGCTGCGCCGTCTGACTGAACTATTCCAATAGTGCCGTTGGAGTTGCCGACGTAGTAATCGTTGTCGTGCGTGAGTTTAACGGTCAGTGGGAAAAATCCGGGCGCCGCCTTTTCGTGCACATCATCTACGAGGAAACGGTTAACGCCCCCAAGGGAGATGGTCGAGGTCCGCACGTTGTCCGCATGCACGCCGACAATGGTCACAAGGTCAGTCGGCGCCAAGCGTTTAGCAGCTGTACCCGAGCCGGTGTAATTCAACACAGCAACAACGTCGTCGCGTGCGTCGCGGGCCTTGACACCGCGGATCGTTACGTCGGTGTCGAAATTCTCGATATGCACAACATCCCCAAGGCTGGTGCCCGATGAGATGTTCTCCACCAGCACGCCGTAAGATCCTGTGGCCGTTGTGTTGGGCGCGCCGGCAAAAACTGCTATGCACATATTTGGTACGTTGTCGAACCTGAAATTGCGCGCCTCTAGATTGGAGATGGTGGCGCCGAACAGGGCTATGGCGTGGTTAGTCCTCACAGTTGGAACGTTGGTATATTCCACAGACATGCCGCGGCCGTCTAGATATGTCTTATCACTGGTGTCGCTGTAGAAAATAGCAGTCACGCCAGCAGCGCCGGGGCTTGTCACCAGCAGTCGCGCGTCAGGATGGCCAATGAAGCACTTGCGCGCGGTAGAAGCGTTCGTTTCCCACCCTGTGGCGGTGTAGTAGTCCCGACCGGTCAGCGCGATCACGCCGCCAGTCACTGCGCTCATCCGCAGGAACGCAGGCCGGGTTTCGCCGGGAGAATCGCTGGTAAGGATGAAGTCGTCAAGAACGGGGTAGCGTTGCAGCCATTGCAGCAGCGTGATTGCTTGGCCCGCGGGATCGTATTGGTAGCCGATTTGAGCAGGGCCATTAGGACCGCCAAGTACGCTAACAAGACCCCCCAAGCCCAAAGGATCGCCTACTGCAAAGTTGTCTTGGCTCCAGATTTCAACGCCGGGCGCGCCCAAAACGGATGGGCCGCGCAGCACGAACTTGTACGGCGTGCCGGGCGTGAGCCAGACATTAGCTCGTCCTGCTGCGTCAAGTTGGATGGGGTTGGTGTTCTGCACCGCGCCCGATTGGTCAGTGAACGTGGCCAGCGGAGTAGTGGTCCCAGCAGCGTAGGTGAAGAGTTGCCCCAAGACAACGGGCAGGCCGGCATTGGTTTTGCCTTCAAATTTGGGGGTCCAGGTTGCTGCCATTTGGGTTCCGATATTGTTAGACTTGGCCGATGGAATTCACGGACTATCTTTGGGTCAAGTTTGCTGTGGTTGTGGTGCTGGCGTTCATCGTCGGCATTGCTAAGGGCTTGAAAGGCCCACAGGCGCCGCGCGAACAAGACCAGTCGCCGCATCGGATTCGATAAGGTCACGCAGGCGGTTCGTGCCCGGCCGCGTGAGATACGCTCCAAGCCGCGGCGAGTTGACCAATGCAGCCAAACCGCCAACGCCCGCATAACCCAAACCGGCAAGGGCGGGGTTGGCAACAACGGACGCGCCGAGCAAGGTGTTTTGGATTGCGGCGCGAGTGCTACCGCCAGTCCGGGCAACACGGTCGGCAAGCAGATTGCTACCCACCAACGATAGGTCGCCCAAAGGGGTTCCGGTGGGATCTGCATATCCTTTGCGCACAGCACCTGGCAGCAGCGCGTAAGGCACATCGCCAGGCACCCGCCCAGCAGCACCAAGCTCTGCACCCGTTAGCAGAGGCTCAACTGTCTTGAACGCCTTGTATTGCGTGCGCGTCTGGGTCAGGGCCGCTGCGTCCTCTGGAGATACGCTGCGGTTGAATGCCCCAATAATGGACTTCCGCAGATCGCCAAGTTCGTTGCGAAGTTCGACCGAACCTTCCGCCCGGCGGCGCAGGTAGCTTTGGAACTTATTGGCTACCTCGCCCGGAATCACCAACTGGTCGTCGCCGCGGGTTTGCACCTTGGATAGAACGTCGTCAATCTCTTTGAGGACGCTGGATCCCGACTGAGCAGGCAGCTTGTCGGCCTGGTATCGAAGGTTAATTAGGCCATCAATGAACTTCTCATCGACTTGGAGGTTATTGCCATTCCAGATACGATCAAATTCCTTGCCGAGCCTGCCTTTTGCCGCGTCTACAACCTCAGGCGTGAGCGACTCACTAGAGGCGCCAAAAGTACCCCCGACTGCCCGGTTGTATGCCTTCTGCTGGTTATCGCGTGCAGCAGCACCCACACCACCAACGATGGGCAGATCAGCCAGTACCGAGCGCAATGCCTTGGTGGTGGAGCCCGAAACGTCCGCCGCAGTTACGGGGATGTCGTATTGCTGCGCCAAGCGGCCAATCTCAGCAGCGCGAGGATTGACGCCCACGCTTTGACCGACCAACTGACCCAGCTTTCCAGCCCCAGCAACGCCTACAGGGAGCGCGCCGCCGATCAACGCGCCCGTCGCCGTGGAGTTTGGATCAACGAAGTTGGTTGATGCGCCACCAGCGATGGCGCCGCCCGCGCCGCGGATAGCCAACTGCGCCAGCTTGTTTGCTGGAGCGTTCGGGCCGATCCGCATTCCCCCGCTTGCAATGGCATCAGCTAAAGGGCTTGCGGCACGAGACACGCCGGCAAGACCAGCAATGCCCCGCACCCCATTGGCCAGCGCCCCGCCTACTCCGAGCGTGCCGGCGACTTCCGCCCCGAGTTTGCCCGCGCCATAAGCAAGCGAATTGGTATCCGCACCCAAGGACTGCAGTGCAGGGTCCAAAGACTCGCGTCGATCAGTGCGCCCGATAAAGTCGTTCTCTGGAACCCCCAGCGCTCGCGCAGCCGCATCAACAGGCGCCAACAGAGTCGCCCCAATAGAAGCAGCGCCACGCACAGCGCCAGCACCCAGATCGCGGGCAGTACGTTCGAAAAAGCTACCCTGTTCCTTGGACGCCTCCGTATTCGTCTTGAGTTGGGATTGGACCTGCTGTAAGGCTTGATCGGCTGTAGAACCTTCTGGGCCTGTTACGTCGTAAGTCTTGCCATCGGGCGAAGTGATGCGGAAGGTAGGCACTTAGCGAACCTCCTTTACCGACCAGCCGCCAGAGGCAGCAGCAGGCGACCCGCGCACCTGGCTGATTCGATTCTCGGAATCGGGTACGTCCGCTGCAATGCCTCGCGTGGCAATCTCACGGTTCTTGCGTTTCTGTGCAATCACGGCAGAGGTGTCGCCGATCTGCGGGAAATATTGCTTGTCGGCATTGTCGAACTCGCTGGAAGCAATAGCTGCACCTGATTCGCGGCGAAGGACGGCGTTGATGAAATCGCGCTTTGCCTGCACCAACTGCTGATTGCCTTGGCCGCCAACTGCATTGATAGCGGCACCAACAACAGGCAGCGTAGAGCCCGGAATACTATTCACGGTGCCAGCACCCGAGAGCTTGTCTAGCGTGTCGTTAGCCTCCTGCATGCGCGATGCAAACACCAGCGACTTGCTTTGACCTTCGGTGAGAGGCTTTCCGCCGCCGGCCTTGTTTTGCGGATCCGCTGGGCCGCCCGGGATGAATGCAAGCGAACCGTCCGGCAGTTGCCGATAGCCCGTTGGAACTCGTCCAATCGCATTGCTTTCACGCGCGCGGGAATCGGTCATGTTTTGACCGCGGATCGTCGCGCCCACGCTGGCCGAGTTGTTGGCGCGGGAAGTAGCATTCGTGTCAATGTTGTTTTGGCGCCCGATGTCCTGACCGCGCATGGTCACATCAAA
>Ga0182197_1000091_pt1 | contig 10960 bp, 9 predicted proteins | sample G5R1MG_37_FD_128397 | JGI IMG/M metagenome (GOLD analysis project Ga0182197, IMG submission 128397) | Switchgrass phyllosphere microbial communities from Michigan, USA - G5R4_MAIN_12SEP2016_LD1 MG | ecosystem: Host-associated > Plants > Phyllosphere > Phylloplane/Leaf | place: USA: Michigan...
GTCTTAGACTTTCGCTAATATGTTGAAATAACGGCATAACTAGGCCGACCAGTAAGCGCGATCTTATAGCTGTTCTTATCGCAAAACGTGCACGACTCAGCTTGAAATGCCAGTCTTGCAGCCAGCGCAAAGACCAAGCCACTGTTGAGCTACTTCCCAGGAAACCGAACCGCGACTGGATCATCGAAGCAGCCAGCAGGATTTCAACAGGCGGTGCAGCTCGCCATATTGAGAACATTCATCGAACGGACTATCTATGCCGGAAAGGAGCCGGGCATGGAATTGAAGTCTTTTCGCGTCAGGAACTTTCGTTTGACGTGACCCCCTGATTTCCACCAGCACGGATTAGAGCCCAGCGGCTTTGTTGCGCATGAGCGCGGGTTGAGCAATGGCCTGCGCAGCGCAGCCCGTAGGGCGTAGCGAAGCAGGCCATTGCTTATCTAGTTCAGCGGCGAATGCCGCTGGGGTACTGTATCAAAGGGATGAGTGCGGCCTCTCCTGGTTGTAGTTCTCTGCCCAGGTGGAGATCGCCACGCGGGCATGATCCACCTTGCGCTGCGTCGACCGGTGCTGGCCCAGCACGCGGCACACCCGCCGGTCGGATACATCCAGTACCTCCCGGACCTGGTCGATGCAGCGTCGACGCCGTGCGGGGCTCAGAAGTTTTCCCTGGCAGCCTCCTGCAGGATGAGCTTGTCCAGCGTCAGATCGGAAATCGCACGGCGCAGCCGCAAGTTCTCCTTCAGGTCCTTCATGCGCCGCGCCTGATCCCTCTTCAGGCCGCCATACTCCTTGCGCCAGCGGTAGTAGGTCTGCTCGCTAACCGCGATCCGCCGGCACGCCTCGGCGGTCGTGCCGCCTTGGCCCAGTACAATCTCAACCTCACGCAGCTTACCTATGATCTCCTCCGGCTTGCGCTTCTTCGCAGGCATTCGTCGTCCCTTCCTTGGTCCAGACTGTCATAGTCGATGGACCACTCAGAAGGGGCAGCTCATCAGCAACGATAACCTCAAGCGGCACCTGTGATGAAAATTAGATCGGGAAATGCCCGGCCTGCGTCTCGACAGTGATCCATCGTGTTTCAGTGAAGCTGTCGATACCTTGGCGCCCGCCGAAACGACCGTAACCCGAGGCGCCGACGCCTCCGAATGGCATCTGCGCCTCGTCATGAACGGTCGGCCCATTGACGTGGCAGATGCCCGAACGGATTTGGCGCGCCAAGCCTAACCCGCGCGCGGTGTCGCGCGTGAACACGGCCGCCGACAGGCCATAGTCGCTGTCGTTGGCGAGTTCGATGGCATGGGCCTCGTCTCGCGCGCGGATCACCGCAACGATGGGCCCGAAGCTCTCTTCGCCGTACAGCTTCATGTCGGTCGTAACTCCGGCCACAACGGTCGCGGGCATCAACACGCTGTCCGCCTTGCCGCCGGCAGCGACGGTCGCTCCCTTGGCGACGGCGTCCTCGATCAAGCCGTTGACGTGATCGACGGTCTTGCGGTCGATCACCGCGCCCAGCGGGGTCGTGCCGTCGCGCGGGTCACCGGAGGGCATGCTGCCCGCCTTCGCCGCGAACTTTTCGATGAAGGCGTCGGCTACCGCCTCGACGACGATGATCCGTTCGGTGCTCATGCATATCTGACCCTGATTCATAAACGCGCCGAAGGCTGCTGCTTTCACCGCCTCGTCAAGGTTGGCATCCTCCAGCACCAGCAAAGGCGCTTTGCCGCCCAATTCAAGCAGACAGGGTTTCAGGTGCTCGGCCGCTCGCTTGGCAATGATCCGGCCTACATTGGTCGATCCGGTGAAGTTGATCCGTTTGACTTCGGGCGCATCGATCAGCGCGCCGACCACCTCGGCCGCATCCTCGGGGGCGTTCGTCACCACATTGACGACTCCCTCCGGGAAACCGGCTTCCGCAAACGCCTCAATGATGAGAGCATGGGTGCGCGGGCATAGTTCGCTGGCCTTGAGGATCACGCTGTTGCCGCAGGCGAGCGGGACGGCGATCGCTCGCACGCCCAGGATGATCGGGGCGTTCCAGGGCGCAATGCCCAGGATCACACCGACCGGCTCCTTCAGCGCCATGGCGAGACAGCCCGGCTTGTCGCTGGGGATCACCTCGCCAGCGATCTGCGTAGTGATGGCGGCGGCCTCGCGCACCATACCGGTCGCCAGCATCAGGTTGAACAACGCCCATCCCGCCGTAGAGCCGGTCTCCGCCATCATCGCCGCGACGAAATCGTCCTTGCGCGCCGCTAGCGCATCGGCCGCCTTCATCAGCACGGCACGGCGGGCATTGGGCCCCTGCGCCGCCCAGGCGGGAAACGCAGCGGCAGCCCGCGCGGCGATCGGCGGCACGTCGCCTGCCTTCAGCGCGGGCGCGGAGGAGGCGACTTCGCCGGTGATCGGATTGATACGGTTGAATTCCATGACACTCTCCCAAGATCGATAAAGGACGGAGCGGAGGATTGAGCCCAACGTGCCGCCCTACGTCGCCGCCCGTCAGCTGTTTGCGATCACCCGCACAATCAGCGCATCCAGCGCGATCACGCCTTGGCCTGCCGGGCCGATTATCACGGGATTGAGATCGAGCTCTTGCAGATCGGGCTCCGCGAGCAGGACGGCGCTTACGGTGCGGATCAGCCGCGCCAGCGCGGGGACGTCGAGCGCAGGCGCGCCGCGATAGCCGCCAAGGAGGGCCGCACTCTGAAGCTGCATGAGCTCGCCCTCGATCTCCGCTTCTAAAAGATCAGGCGTGATCAGCCGGACGTCATGAAGGATTTCGGCGGTGACCCCGCCAAACCCGGCCAGCACGACCGGCCCCCAGTCGGGATCATTACGACCGCCCACGATCATCTCGACCCCGCGCTGGCCCATGGCCTCTATCAGAACGCCGTCTAGGACGATGGAGGCGTCATATGCTGCCACAGCATCGTGCATTCGTGCCCAGGCCGCGTGTACGGCGGCGGCATCGGCCAGGTTAAGGGCCACGCCGCCGGCATCGCTCTTGTGGCTGAGCGCGGCCGCCTGCGCCTTCATCGCGACCGGAAAGCCCAGCGCCTCGGCTGCGCTTACCGCCGCGTCAGCGTCGGTTGCGAATTGTCCCTGAGGGAAAGGCACGCCGACCTGCGCCAACAGGGACTTGGCGCGATACTCGGGAATGACGCCACGATGGGCATCGAGTCCCGGCAAAGCTGTCGGTGTCGGGCTCTTGTCGACGTCGATCCGCCCGACCTGCTGCCCCAGCCGCGTGATTGCACGGAAGGCGCGTTCGTTCGACGGAAACCACGGAATACCGCGGGCGCGTAGGTCGGCGACGAAATCAGGGGGAATGGCTGCCCCCTCGTCCAGCCCGGCAAAAACCAAAGGTTTAGCCATTTTGTCACCATCAAGCGATGCCAGGATTGCCGGAACCTTGATCCCGCTGGTCACCGGATCGCCCTGGATAATCCCGCATATGATCGCACCGACACGGGGATCATCGAACAAGGCAGACAGCGCCCGGGTGTAGATCGCGGGTTCGCTAAGCCCCTGCGCGGTTATGTCGAGCGGATTGCTGACCGGAACGAAGGGGGGGAGTGCAGCGCGTAGCCCTGGGCTGTCGTCGTCGCCGAGCGTGGCGAGCGGCAAACCGAGTTCTTCGGCGAGGTCAAGCGTCAGCGCTTTGAAGGCGCCGGACTCTCCAAGTACGGCGAGGTCAGGACGGGCCAGCGCAGGGCAGCGTACCAGCAGCTCGGCGATGTCGCCCAGCTCCTCGATCGTCTCGGCGAAAATCACACCGGCGCGCCGCACCTTTGCGCGCATCAGCTGATAGTCGCCAGCCATGGCGCCAGTGTGGGTCGCGGCGCTTTCGCGCGCTGCGCTCGATTTGCCCGGATGAAGCAGCACGATCTGCTTGCCCGCAGCGCGGATTTTTTTCGCCACCTGCAGGAAGCGGCGGGGATTGCGGAATTGCTCGACGATCATCGCCACCACGCTGGTGTTGGGTTCGTCAACCAGCCAGTCGACATAATCCTCGACGGTGGAGGCGGCTTCATTGCCGGTCGACACTGAATAGCTGAGGGCGACGTCGCGCGCCTGCAACGTCGTGCCCAGCACGGCCGCCATGGCGCCGGATTGCGACACGATCCCAATAGCCTTGCGCCCTGCCGGAGCGATACAGCGGGTTTCGACGAAAGTCAGCGGAACGCTGTCGACATGGTTGACCATGCCAAGGCAATTGGGGCCTTCCAGCACCATGCCGGATTTTGACGCGATCCGGGCGATCTCCCCTTGTTCGGTCAGCCCTTCCTCGCCGCCTTCCGCGAAACCGGCGGAAAAGACGATCGCGGCGCCGCATTTGCGTTCGGCAAGCCTGCGGATCGCGTCGAGCACGGCCACACGCGGGATGGCAAGCACGGCCGCATCCACTCCCTCGGGCAGATCGTCGATCGAACTAAGGCACGCGCGCCCGCCGATCGTGTCCCGGTTCGGGTTGATCGGATAGATCGGACCTGAAAAACCATGACGGTCGAGATTTCCCAACAAGGACGCACCCAGCGCCCCGGGCTTGTCGCTGGCACCGACGACCGCAATGGATCGCGGCCGCAGCAGGCGGGTAATCATCGCCGCGTTGAACGTTTCTCCCATATGCCCTCTCCCCGCGCTGGCCTACTTGGCCACCTTTGATACATCGAACACGCCCAGCCCGGGCTTGAAGGTCTTTTCGTCGAGAAACTGGCGGGTCGCCTCCTTGCGCGCTTCCAGTCCGCCCATACCGTTCAGCGCCTCCTGCGCACGGATCAGATAGTCCATCGCGTTGTCGAAGGTCATCTCGGTCATGCGGCGCATCGCCCATTTGGTGGAGCGCAGCGCGTTGGGATCTTTCTTGAGCAGGACGCCGGCGATCTCCTCCACTCGCTCGCGCAGTTGATTGGCCGGCACGCTTTCAGTCACCAGACCCTGCTCGGCCGCTTGCTTCCCGGTCAGATTCTCGCCCATCATGGCGTGGTAGATCGCCTTGCGAAACGGCATCAGTTCCTGGGCCACCTTACTGGCGCCGCCGCCTGGCAGAATGCCCCAGTTGATCTCGGAAAGACCGAAAGTCGCATCATCGGCAGCGACCACGATGTCCAGCGCGTGGAGCGGGCCGTAGGCGCCGCCAAAGGCCCAGCCATTGACCATGCCGATGGTCGGCTTTTCATACCAGCGCAGCCGGTCCCACCAGGAATAGGCCTCACGCTGGCTCTTGCGGATCGCGCCGATCCCGAGCGCCTCATTCTCGCGGAAATATTCCTGAAGATCCATGCCAGCGGAGAAGGCGTCGCCCTCTCCGGTCAGTACGACCACGCCCACATCTTCTCGGAACTCAAGGCTCTCGAGCACGCGCATCATCTGCCGATTAAGCTTCGGGCTCATGCAGTTGCGCTTTTCCGGCCGATTGTACGAGACCCACGCAACGCGCGCCTCGATGTGGACGGCGACGGTATCCTCTTCGGCGCGCTCGGTCATCTCACTCTCCCATGGAAACTCGAATTGCTATGTTGCATAGCTTTAACTTTGCTATAGTCAATAGCGATATCCGGAGCTAGGCAAGGCGCATGGGCAAAAATGATGCGATGAATGAGGTCTCAGAACGCGGGGCTGCTGCACTGGTCGATCCACTGTCGACCCTGCCCGGCTACCTGCTCCGCCGCGCGGCAAATACGATGATGGCCGAACTTGCCAGCCGGCTTGCGGCGCTCGACCTGCGAATTTCAGAGGCGACCGTGCTCCTGCTGCTGGATGCGCGAACGGACCTGACCTCTGCGGATATAGGAAAGATACTCGACATCCAGCGCGCTAACATGGTGCCGCTGCTGGCACGTCTTGAAAGCGCTGGATTGATACGGCGCGAACCGCTCGATCGGAAGTCGCTGGCCATCCTGCTGACCGATGAAGGCCGGGGCTGCCGCGCTCGGGTGGACACCATCACGCGGGAGTTCGAGAATGATCTACTTGCCCGCGTTCCCCCCGATCACCGACCGCACCTGGTCCCCGCGCTGCAGGCCTTGCTCAGATGAAAGGATGTAAGGGGCCAAATTGACTGACACGGCATCGTGTCCGCGTCGGAGGCGCATCAAAAGCGCTCGGTTAGCGAGTCAGGGCCCCAACTTCACAAGTTTTTCGACTCGGTGCCCCATAAAATTCAGGAGAGAAGCATGACCACACCCTTCAACCAGACACTTGCATTCCCTTATTACGCCGAGCCGACGTTGTACGTGGCCGTTGGTGATGTGCTGCGGCCGTGGGAATATAACGGGTGGAAGCCCGAGAGCCTGTCCTGGAAGCAGAGCTGCTATATCCACACCGGTCTCTCGGGCCCCGTCGTATGCGTGGACGGCCCGGACGCCGATGCCTTCGTGGCACAGCTTTGCACCAACAATCTGGCGACCTTCCCGGAAGGTACGATGCGCCACGCGGTGATGTGCACCGAGGAAGGGCTGATCGCCGCGCACGGCATCCTGCAGCGCTATGACGACGGGCATTACCGCCACTTCGCGGGCGGGCCCTGGGCACTCTATCAAGGTCTTCAGGGCAAGTTCGACGTGCGGGTTTGGATGGAGGACAGCTATCTGACGCAGATTGCCGGACCGCGGTCGCTGGAGGCGCTGCAACGGGCCACGGGAGAGGATCTCAGCGACATCAAATTCCTGCGTTATCGCAAGGCGCAAATCGCGGGCAAGACGGTCGAAGTGGGCCGCATCGGTATGTCGGGCAATCTTGCCTATGAAGTGCGCGGACCGATCGCGGACGGTCCGGCGGTGTACGACGCCATCTATCAGGCGAACAAGGATATCGGGATCGAGCGCCTTGGCTGGCGCACCTATCTAGTCAATCATGTCGAAGGCGGTTTCCCGCAGGCCAATTGGACATTCGGCATGGCTATGGTCAATGATCAGGGCTTCCGCGACTGGGTAGGCGAGGACCATTTCTCGCTCCACTCCCAGCGGACGGGCAGCTACGACCCCGCGGACCTTCGCGCGCGCCAGCGCAATCCGTTCGAGGTGAACTGGGACAAGGCGGTGCGGTTCGATCATGAGTTCATCGGCCGCGAAGCGCTTGAGATGGTCGCGGCTTTGCCCGACCAGCGGCGTACGGTGACGCTCCGCTGGAATGCTGATGACGTGATCGACATCTATGCCTCGCTTTATCGTCCGGGTGAGGAGTATCGGACGATGGATCTGCCGACAACGCCCACCTGGGGGCATGGCATGCTCGAACATGCCGATCGTCTGCTCGCCGGCAATGAGCTGGTGGGCATGTCCTCCGGCTCGATCTACAGCTACTATTTCAGAGAAAATCTCTCGATGGGCTGCGTCGATGTCAGCCATTCGGAGCCAGGCACGGAGTTGATCGTGCAGTGGGGCGATTACGGCAAGCGCATCAAGGATGTGCGCGTGACGGTGGACCGGTTCCCCTATCTTGACGAGCAACGGAACAGCGAGGCGTAACAATACTCGGCGCCGTCCGCCTGATATTTCAGGCGGACGGTGGCAACCGGGGTCCCACCTTGGCAAGATCGTGCGAACTCCAAGCCACTCGCCTTCGCAATTGTTCGACTTCGACGCAAGGCTCAGCGCGCGGGTGCAGGAGCTTGCGTCTGAGGCTTGATCGGGGGATCAGCCGGCGTTGTACACCGCCCGTGCACTGGCGACGCCGTTCACCAAGGCGCCAGGCTTTTCGACGATGACCTCGACGCGATCGACCGATCCGGTGTCGAGGCAGTCGCCCGCAAGTCTCGCGCAAAAGGTTTCAATGAGCACGATGTGCTCGTTCGCCAGGGCTTCGGCCAAGGCGACCACGCCTTCATAGTCGATCGTCGCACTGAGCTGATCGGTGGGCGGGCGCTTCAGCCGGAGCGAGACCATCACCCGCAACATCTGCCTGCGATCCATTTCATGGGCATGCGCGCCGATACGCGCCGCCAGTCGCAGGTCGTGGACCCTGACTTCGATACCCTCGTCATTTGGCGCGCGTGTCACCGGCGTTGCTCATTTAATCGCACTCGCAGCAAGGCGAGCGTCACCGCGCAAATCGCCGAGCCCGAGCCCATCACGAGCGCGACGATCGGAAACCCGTATCCAGCCGTGAACAACAGACCGGCAAGAGCAGGCGCAGCAGCCGAAATTCCCCGGCCCACGCCGATCACTGCCCCCGTCGCGCCGGCACGCAGGTGGGTCGGGAACAGCGTCGCGACGAGGCTGTAGTGGCCGACGACTGCCGCGTTGGCGCAGAGACCCGCCACAAACGCCCCGGCCGAGAGGATCGTCAGGTCCGCCGGCATGGAACCGAAGCCCGCCATCGCCATCGATGCAAGCGCCGCAATGGCGATCGTCAAGCCAAGCACCGATAGGCGTTCCGTCAACAGACCGAACAGCAGACAACCCACAATGCCGCCGCTGCTTGCCCAGACGAGCACCGAAGCGGCCTGCGGCGCGCTGAAGCCCATGTCGACGATCGCCGGCGCCGTCCACTTGAACAGAAAGATGAAGGTGGTGATATTGGTAAGATAAGCGATCGCCAGCAATATCGTGGTCCAGCGAAACGTCGGCGTGAGAATCTCCGCAAACCCCGTTTTCGGCGCACCGGCCAAACGTTCAGGGATGTGCAACGCTGCAAGCGGCGCATGCCCCATGCGGGCGAGCAGCCGATTGACGCGCGGCAAGGCAGCATGGCCGCGCATGTGGACCTCGAACTCGATCGAATCCGGCGCCAGCCACAGCACGAGCGGCGCCATCACCGTCGTACAGAGCGCACCAAACAGAAACACCTCGTGCCAGCCATAGGCGCGCAGCAGTTGGACCGCGACCATGCCGCCCAGCACGCTTCCGATCGGAAAGCCGACCGCCATCAGGACGACGACGAGCGGTCGCCGCCTCTCATTGGCCGCTTCGGCAACGCCTGCGTTGGTCGCCGCGAGCATCCCGCCAATGCCGAAGCCGGTCACCAAGCGCCCGATCGACAGCACAGCCACGTCAGGCGCGAACGCCGATCCGAACATCCCTATACTCATGCAGGCGAGGCAAAGCAGGATCGTCCAGCGGCGTCCACGCGCATCCGCCAGCCGGCCGAGCAACAGCGAGCCGAGCGTCATGCCGACCAGCTCCACCGACATGACGACACCGAGTTCGGCGCGTGTGAGGCCCCATTCGGCAAGGATACCAGGTGCCGCAAAACTGATCGCCAGAGCATCGAAGCCATCGAGCGCATTCAGGCCGAACATCACCGCCACGACCGCCCACTGCATGCGCGACATGGGCGAGCGTTTTAGAAACTCGACGGGATCCTGAGCCGCTTGGGGAGGCAAGCCGTTCACGCGAAGGCCGCGAAATGTGCGATCGGCCCGGCGCCCTGCACCGCCTCGGCATGGTGCATCGCGGAGCGTCCCTCAATCCGGTCCAGCCAATAGCGGCCTGCAGCGCGCATATGGGCAACGGGTTGGCCAGCGCCCGGCAAGGTCACGAACCGCGTGGCTACCCAGCCGGCGCTGGCCAACATGGCGAGGTCAAGAAACGCGGCTGCTCCGGCATCCTGATCGGCAGGGCTAGCCGCCTTCAAGGCCGATGCTGCGGCCTCCAGCAGCTCGAGGCAGCGGGTGAGCGGCGTATCGCCCGCGTCGGCACGCGCCAGCGCCAGAAACACGTGCAGCCCGGCGTCGTCTCGGATCACGCGGCGCTGCAGCAGGTCGATCGCCTGGATGCCGGAGGTGCCTTCAAACACGGACAACACACGGGCGTCTCGCAGCGACTGCTCGACGGGCCATTCGCCAGTGTAACCCGCACCGCCCAGCACCTGGATCGCGCCGCTCGAATTGGCGAACGCGCTGTCCGCACCGAACGTCTTGGCGATCGGCAGGAACCACTGGACCAGCGCGGAACAACGCTCGCGATCGGCCGGATCCTCGCCATGCGCTGCCAGTTCGGCAAGATTGGCGATGTTCAGCATCAAGCCCCGAAGCAATTGCGTGCGCGCGGTCAGTTCGAGCAGTTGCCGGCGAACGTCGGCGTGCGCGACGATCGGCTGCGGGTCGCCGGGTTTGCCGCCCTGCCGCCGCTCGCGCGCATAGGCGAGCGCCACGTCCGACGCGGCACAGGCAATGCCAAGCCCCATCGCGCTGACAGCCAGGCGCATCTGCGTGATCATCACGAACATCTGCGCGAGCCCGCGCCCACGCTCGCCGATTATGGTCGCTGGCGCCTCGTCGAACGCCAGTGTGCAAGTCGGCGAGCCATGCAGGCCGAGCTTTTCCTCGGTGCGCAGCACTTGCACGCCGTCCTGCCCAGCCACGCGCGTATCTACCAGGAACAGGCTGATCTCCGGCCGCATCGCCGTGCCATCGTCGCTGCGTGCCAGCACGCAATGCACGATGGCGTCGGTCAGGTCGTGATCGCCATAGCTGATCCAGCATTTTTCACCCGAAATGCGCCAGCCATCCGGCGCTTCGCGCGCACGGGTACGCATCTGAAGGACATCGCTTCCCGCTCCCGCTTCCGAAATGCAGATCGTCGCGCCCAACTCGCCCGAGGCCAGCGCGGGGAGCAAGGCTTCCTTGACGTCCTGGGCGGCAAAGGCCGCGATCAGCCGGGCGGCGGAACGCTGCGGCACCGGCAGCATTCCAAAAGCGGGGCAGGCACGATCGAAGATTTCCTGCACTGCAAGGCAGAGCGGGAGCGGCAGTTGCTGGCCGCCATAGCCCGCTTCATGATCGATCGAGGGCCAGCCATTGGCGACGAATGCCGCCCAGGCCTCTCGATGGCCTGGCGCCGTGTGGACGCGCCCGCCCCGAAGCTGCGCACCTTGGGCGTCCATCGCGCGATTGAGCGGCTCCAGCGTATCGGTGGCGAACGCCGCCGCCTGCTCGAGGATGGCAACGATGGTCCCCTCGTCAAGCACGGCATAGCTTTCCCGCAGGCGCACCACCTCGTCGAAGCGAAAGGAA
>Ga0182197_1000092_pt1 | contig 10907 bp, 8 predicted proteins | sample G5R1MG_37_FD_128397 | JGI IMG/M metagenome (GOLD analysis project Ga0182197, IMG submission 128397) | Switchgrass phyllosphere microbial communities from Michigan, USA - G5R4_MAIN_12SEP2016_LD1 MG | ecosystem: Host-associated > Plants > Phyllosphere > Phylloplane/Leaf | place: USA: Michigan...
ATTGGGGGATACATCCGTGAAGAACATCCATGGCCTGCTGCTGGTAGGCTGCAGCGCGCTCGCCCTTGCCGGCTGCGGCCCGAGCGACATCGCCTCGCCGGGCACCGGCGGTGACGTCATCGTACAGCCCGCGCCGACACCGGCACCGACCCCAACTCCGACGGGCCCGACCGGCGTGACGCCTGCTTCGGCCTGCCCGTCGATCAGCTCGTCCAGCCAGCTCACCGATGGCGGCACCCTCACCGGCCCGACCGGTACCTGGCGGGTCTGCAACCTGCCGACGGTCATCGATCGTTCGATCACGCTGACCAAGATCCCCGGCCTGGTCTATCAGATGAATGGCCGCGTCGACGTCGGTTGCGACGGCGGCTTCTCCGCTCCGACCGCGGCCGCACCTTTCGCCACCTCGACTGTCGGCTGCCCGACCGCGAACCTCACTGCCGACACCAACGCGACGCTGTCGATCGAGCCCGGCGTCATCGTGATCGCCGCTCCGGGTGCCACTTTCCTCGCGGTCAATCGCGGCAACAAGATCAACGCTGTCGGCACCGCCGCCAAGCCGATCATCTTCACCAGCCGTGACAACCTGACCGGCCAGGTGACCGAGACCTCGCAAGGGCAGTGGGGCGGCGTCGTCCTGATGGGCCGCGCGCCCACCACCGACTGCACGACCGGCACCACCGCGTCCAACACCTGCGAGCGCCAGACCGAAGGCTCGAACAATCCGGCGCGCTTTGGCGGCACCGACAACGCCTACAACGCCGGCCGCATGAGCTTCGTGCAGATCCGTTACTCGGGCTTCATCCTGAGCAACAACATCGAGCTGCAGGCCCTCACCGGCGAAAGCATCGGCACCGGCACGACCATCGACCACATCATGACCTTCAACAGCTCGGACGATGGTACCGAGTGGTTCGGCGGCAGCCCGAACATGAAGTATTACGTCTCGGTCGGCTCCGACGACGACAGCCTCGACGTCGACACCGGCGCGCAGATGAACGTGCAGTACGCCCTGCTCCTGCAGCGCGATGGGCTTGGCGACGCGCTGTTCGAGATCGACTCGAACGGCAACGAGAGCGACACCCCGCGCACCAAGCTGAACGTGGCGAACTTCACCGCGATTCAGCGCCAGACCAGCAGCAACAACGAAAGCAACGACCAGGCCGCCGCGCTCTTCCGGGGCAACTCGGACACGCAGCTCGTCAACGGCATCATCGTGACGCCCAACAACGAGTGCATCCGCATGAACGGTTCGGGCTCCACCCCGGCCACGCTGACCGCCTCGTCGGTGGCGCTGACCTGCAACGCGACCAAGTACATCGGCACCGGCAGCTTCAACGCCGCCCAGGTCAGTGGCTTCTTCGCAAGCGGCCAGCGCAACAACAACGACGCGCTGACCAGCACGCTGACCAGCCTGTTCATCAACGGCACGAACGAGAACAACGTCGTCGGCACCGATCCCAAGACCGTGTCGAGCTTCTTCGATACGACGACCTGGATCGGTGCGGTGCGCAACGCTTCGGACACCTGGTATGCCGGCTGGACGTGCAACAGCGCGACGGCGGACTTCGGCACCGGCAACACGGGTGCCTGCACCTCGCTGCCGACCACCTGAGCCGCGCTGCCTGAATAATGCGGGGGCAGCCATCGTGGCTGCCCCCGTCCTTGCATTTGGAACTAGGGGAATTCCGATGTCTTTGACGTCGCGACTGGCGGGCGCTCTCATCGCGTCGACCGCGCTCGTATCGCCTTCGCTGGCCTGGGCGCAGGCCGACCAGAACTCGGCTCCGCAGGCGCCACCCAGTGGCGAGAACCTCGGCAAGCCCACCGATCCGCAGCCTGTCGACGGCGTCACGCAAGCCGACGCTGGCGAAGGCAACACCGCCACGGCCGACGCCGAGCAGGCGAGCCCTGAAATTTCCGTCCCCGGCGGCGCGATCGTCGTCACCGGACGCCGCACCCGCAACATCGCCAAGTCCTCGGCGCAAGTCGTCAACGTCCTCACCAGCGAGGAAATTGCCCGCACCGGTGAAGGCGACATCTCGGGCGCTCTGGGTCGCGTGACCGGTCTGTCGGTCGTCGGCAATGGCCTCGTCTACGTGCGCGGCCTGGGCGATCGCTACTCGCTCGCGCTGCTCAACGGCTCGCCCTTGCCCAGCCCCGAACCGCTGCGCCGTGTCGTCCCGCTCGACATCTTCCCCACAGGCGTGATCGCCTCCTCGCTCGTCCAGAAGAGCTACTCGGTGAACTACCCGGGCGAGTTCGGTGGCGGCGTCATCAACCTGACCACCAAGGCCGTGCCGAAGGAGCCGTTCCTGTCGATCTCGGGCGGCGGCAGCGTCGACACCGAAACCACCGGCGACATCGGCTACAGCTATTACGGCTCCAAGTCCGACTGGACCGGCTTCGACAACGGCAGCCGCGACTACACGCCCGCCTTGCAGGACTACTTCGACAGCGGCGCGCTGGTGAACTCCGACCAGGCGCTGGGCCGAAAGGTCGGCAGCGAACTCGCCCGCTTCCGCAACGTCACGGCACAACGCGTGCGCGATCTGCCGCCGGGCTACTCGGTGGCGCTCTCGGGCGGTACCTCGTTCGATCTGGGCGGCACCACGCTGGGCGTCATCGCAGCGGCGGGGTTCAGCAACAAGTGGCGCAACCGCGAAGTCACGCAGCAGACCTCGAACAGCTCGGACCTGTCGCTCAACACCGACTTCACTCGCGTCAACACCGACAACCACATCATCGCCAATGCCCTGATCGGCTTGGGTGCGGAATTCGGCGACAACAAGATCCGCTGGACCAATCTGTTCATCCGCGACACCGTCAAGCAGACCCGCCTGGGCCTGGGCAGGCGCTTCACCAGCAGCGCGTCTGCCGACTACATGCAGCAGGACACCGCCTGGTACGAACGCCAGCTGCTCGACTCACAGATCGTCGCCGAGTTGAGGCCGAACGACAAGCTGTCGATCGACCTGCGCGGCGGCTATGCGAAGACACAGCGTGAGGCACCTTACGAATACTACTTCGAGTATGTGCGCACCAACACGCCGTCGGATCCGTTCGGGCAGCTGTTCGTCAACAACCTGAACGGCAACAGCGGCACCGCGAACGTAACGTTCTCCGATCTCAACGAGCGGCTGTGGTCGGGTGGCATCGACGTCTCCTACAAGGTGACGCCGGAGTTCACCGCGACCGTTGGCGGGGCGTACAGCGACACCGTGCGCATCAGTTCGCGTCGCGGTTTCACCTTCCGCGCTTCGAACAACTTCCCGGCCGCTGCCGCCGTGCTCCGCCCGGATCTGTTGCTCTCACCAGGTCTCATCAACGGAACCAGCGTGGATAGCGCGGGCAATCCGCTGCCGACACCGGTCGGCGGGATCGACTTGATCGAGACCGACACCGGCAGCCCGAAGTTCGAAGGCAAGCTGCGCAACTACGCCGGCTACGGCAAGATCAACTGGCAGTTCACCGATGCGCTCAGCCTCGACGCGGGCGTCCGCTTCGAGAAGGCGCGTCAGTCGGTGGATGCGATCCAGGTCTACGCCGTTCCCAGCGCGCTTCCGGACTCGCCGACTCTGCGCAAGGAATACTGGCTGCCCGCCGCGACGCTCACGTTCCAGGTCCGTCCGGACCTGCAGCTGCGGCTGAGCGGGTCAAAGACCATCGCCCGCCCGCAATTCCGCGAACTGATCTATCAGCCGTTCTTCGATCCGGAGAGCAACCGTCAGTACCTGGGCAACCCGTTGCTGACCGACAGCACGCTCTACAACGGGGAAGCGCGAGTGGAGTGGTACTTCGCCCCCGATCAGAGGGTGTCGCTCTCGGGCTTCTACAAGAAGATCAAGAACCCGATCGAAAGTTACGTCTTCGTGCTCGCGGACGATCTGGTCACCAGCTACGCCAACGCGCCCGAGGCGCAGCTTTACGGCGCTGAACTCGAGTTCCAGAAGTACGTCGATCTGGGTGCCACCGGCGGCTGGTTCGCCAACCGTCGCGGCGTGATTATCGCCAACTACACCTACACCAGTTCGAAGCTGAAGGTCAGCAGTGGCGACTCAGTGGCGATCTATCCGCAGGCGGCAGCCACGGCGGCGACGGACTTCTTCCGCGACGGCGCGCCGCTGACCGGTCAGTCGGACCACCTCGTGAACCTGCAGCTCGGCATGGAGAATACCGAGCGGCTGTCGCAGCAGACGGTGCTGCTCAACTTCGCGACCAACCGCGTCGTCAGCCGTGGTTTGAACGGTTCAGTCCCGCTGCCCGACGTGATCGAGAAGCCCGGCGTCTCGCTGGACGTGGTCCTGCGCGAAGGCGTGCAGGTGGCGGGCAAGCAGGTCGAGCTCAAGTTCGAAGCGCGCAATCTGCTCCGCACGGCGCATCGGGAATATCAGGACAACGGCACCAACCGCATCCAGATCAACACCTACGATGTGGGCCGGGTGTTCTCGCTTTCCGCCGGCATCAATTTCTGAGTTTCACCGGGAGGTGCACCCTGCGCCTCCCCACGGCACCTGAAGGCCCGGCCGCAGCGATGCGACCGGGCCTCCTTTTTTTGTGCTGAGAGGGCGGCCAGAAAGCCGGCTTTAGATCTCGTCGAAGACGTAGCCCAGCGAACGCACGGTGCGCAGCCGATTGTCGGCGCCGGCGGACTTCAGCGCGCGGCGCAGGCGGCCGATCCACACGTCCACGGTGCGCTCGTCGATGGCGGGGTCCTGCTTGCCCAGCGCGCTGATCAGTTGCGTGCGGGTAAAGACCCGCCCAGGATGCTCGACGAAATAGCGCAAGAGCCTGAACTCGTTGGGCATCAGCGCGATCGCTTTGCCCTTCCAGCGGGCCTGGAACGCCGGGATGTCGATCACCAGCTCGCCCACGGCCACGCGGCGATCGTTGGCATCGCCCTGCGTGTTGACATGGCCGGACAGCACGCGGTCGAGCAGAGCCGTGCGGGTGAGCGGGCCGACGATGTAGTCGTCCGCCCCGCTGCGCAGCGCGCGCTTGCGGTCGTCCTGGTCGTCCTCCTCCAGCACCACGGTGATGTGGGCAAAGGCGGTGCCGGGATCGCAGCGCAGCCGTCGGCATAGCTCCAGGCCAGACATGTCGGGCAGCACCCAATCGACGAAGGCCCACAGCGCGCCGTCGATCAGCGGCAGCTGCGCCGGTGCGCTCCAGCGGTGCAGCACCAGTTCGAGATCGCCGTGGCGGAACGGCGCGAAGCCGCCGTCGAGCTCACCCGTGAGCAGGATGTCGATGCGCTGCATGGGCTCTCCCGGCTACCTAATCGCAGGCGCTTCTGGCCGGACAATGTGACGGGCGGGTGACATATCGGCGACGTCTGGATGAAAGCGGAGGCCGGCCGCAGCGTGCCTTCGCGCGGTGTCATCGAAGTGACCGTGAACCGTCACGCCGCTGACCCTGCGATGCCATAGACCGGCGATCAGCAGCAAAGGAGATCGCCCCCGTGCAGACCCCGACGCAAACTGCCCCTCAGAGCCTGCTGAACCGCTTCGCGCCCATGTCAGGTGGCAAGATCCCGGACTGGCTCGACCTGCCCGATCCCAAGTCCTTCCGCCCCAAGCGCAAGTATCGCACCGTCTGGATCTCCGACGTTCATCTCGGCACCAAGGGCTGCAACGCCGAGATGCTGGTCGACTTCCTGCGCTCGATCGAGTGCCAGACGTTGTACCTCGTCGGCGACATCGTCGATGGCTGGCGGCTGCGCAAGGGCTGGTACTGGCCCGACGCCCACAACGAAGTCGTGCGCCGCATCCTCAAGATGGCGCATCGCGGCACACGCGTGGTGTTCATCGCCGGCAACCATGACGAAATGCTGCGCGACTATGCCGGCATGAGCTTTGGCGGGGTCGAACTCGTGCTTGAAGCTGTCCACGAGACCGCCGACGGCCGCAAGCTGCTGGTGACCCATGGCGACGCGTTCGACGGCGTGGTGCTCTACGCCCGCTGGCTCGCGTTCCTCGGCGACAAGGCCTACGGCCTGCTGCTGCGCGCCAACATCGTGTTCAACGCCGCCCGCCGCCGGCTGAAACTGCCGTATTGGTCGCTGTCCGCCTACATGAAGAAGAAGGTCAAGAATGCGGTAGCGTTCGTCTCCAGCTATGAGGAAGCGGTGGCGCAGGAGGCGATCGCGCGCGGGCTGGACGGCGTGGTCTGCGGCCACATCCACTGTGCCGAGATCCGCCAGTTCGGCGGAATCACCTACTACAATGACGGCGACTGGGTGGAAAGCTGCACCGCCCTCACCGAGGACGCAGCGGGCACTATCGTCATCGTCGACTGGCCCGCGGAAAAGGCCGCCGAAGCCAGTGTGCGCTTCACGGTGGGCGCGCGCGGCGAGGTGGACGCATGATCCTCGCCGTTGCGACCGACGCCTGGTTCCCGCAAGTCAACGGCGTCGTCCGCTCGCTTTCGACCACGATCGACTTGCTGCGGGAGCGGGGGCATCAGGTCGAAGTGATCGCACCCGATCGCTTCATGACCATGCCCATGCCGGGCTATGCCTCGATCCGGCTGGCGATGGCACCGCGCTTCGGCGTGCGTCGCATGCTCGACACGATGGCGCCGGAGCTGGTGCACATCGCCACCGAAGGCCCGATCGGCTGGGCGGCGCGCGGCTGGTGCCTGTCGCGTGGGGTGCCCTTCACGTCCGCCTTCCACACCCGCTTCCCCGAATACGCGGCAGTGCGCACCGGCATCAGCGCGGAGCGGTTCTGGCCGATCATGCGCCGGTTCCACGCCCCCAGCAGCGCAGTGCTCGCTTCCACTCGCAGTCTCGCAGACGAACTCGACGCACGCGACATCGGGCCGATAATGCCATGGAGCCGCGGGATCGACGACGCCCTGTTCCGCCCCGAAGGGCCGCGCCATCGCGACCTGATGCGGTTGCGTGGCCCGGTGCTGCTCAACGTCGGACGGGTCGCGGCGGAGAAGAACCTGACCGCGTTCCTCGATGCTGACGTGCGCGGAAGCAAGGTGGTCGTGGGTGACGGGCCGGCGCTCGCCTCCCTGCGTCGCCGCTATCCCGAAGTGCTGTTCCTCGGCGCGCTGGCCGGTGAAGCGCTGGCAAGCGCCTACCGCGCCGCCGATTGCTTCGTGTTTCCCAGCCTGACCGATACGTTCGGCCTGGTGTTGATCGAGGCGCTGGCCTGTGGACTGCCGGTTGCGGGATACCCCGTCGCAGGGCCGCTCGACATTCTCGGCGCCGATGGTCGTGGGGTAGAGACCGTTCTACCCCAGGCCGCCGGGGTGCTCGACGACAATCTGGCGCGAGCGATCGATGGCGCGCTGGCGGTGGAGCGCGGTGCGGCAGCGAGCCTGGGTTCGCGATACTCGTGGGACCGTGCGACGGATCAGTTCGAGGCTGCGATCACTCTGGCGCTTTGTGGGTGCGATACGCGGCGGGCGGCTTAGAGGCGTCACTAGTGTGTGTTTCTGACCAGGCGATAGCTGGTTAGGTCGCTGCCCCCTCCACCAAGCACCACCCTCAGAAAATCAGCTCAGATCCATCGCATAACCCGCCGCGCGGACGGTGCGGATCGGGTCTTCGTCATGGTCGCGGTTGATCGCCTTTCGCAGGCGGCGGATGTGGACGTCCACTGTGCGCTCGTCGATGTCGGAGTCCATGCCCCACACCCCGTCGAGGATCTGCTGGCGCGACAGCACGCGGTTGGGCCGTTCCATGAAATAGCGCAGCATCTTGAACTCGGTTGGGCCGAGATGCAGTGCCTCGCCATCGCGGCGGACACGGTGCGAGACGGGGTCGAGCTCGATGTCGCCGAACACCAGGTTGTCGCCGCCGAGCGAGGGGCGCGAGCGGCGCAACAGCGCTTCGACGCGGGCCATCAGCTCGCGTGGTGAGAACGGCTTGGTGACATAGTCATCAGCGCCGGTCTTCAGGCCTCGAATGCGGTCCTCCTCCTCGCCCCGCGCGGTCAGCATGACGATGGGGATCTTGGCGGTTTCGCGATCCTTGCGCAGCTGGCGGCAGACTTCGATGCCGGGCACCTGCTCGATCATCCAATCGAGGATGATGGCGTCGGGCATCTGCTCGCGCACCATGACCAGCGCTTCTTCGCCGTCGCCGGTGGAGCGCACGTCGTACCCCTCAGCCGAGAGGTTCCACGACAGCAACTCGCACAAGGCACGATCGTCTTCGACGACCAGGACGCTAGGGTTCATACGGCAGTATCCTTGGTGTCGCGTTCGGAGCAGTACTCGCCGGTGGCGGCGTAGTAGACCATCTCCGCGACGTTGGTGGCGTGGTCGCCGATACGTTCGAGATTGCGCGCCACGAACAGCAGCTGCGCGGCACTGGTGATCGTCGCCGGGTTTTCCATCATGTGGGTCACCAGCGACCGGAACAGCGTGTTGTAGAACTGGTCGAGCTTCTCGTCGCGACGGATCACCTCGACCGCCAGCTGCGCATCGCGCGCACCGTAAGCGTTGAGCACGTCGCGGACCATGCCTTGCGCGATCTCGGCCATGGCCGGCACCAGGGTGATCGGCTCGACCTTGGCGCGGCCTTCCATCTCGTTGACGCGCTTGGCGATGTTCTTGGCGTAGTCGCCGATGCGTTCGAGGACGCCGGAGATCTTGAGCGCGGCGATCACATCGCGCAGATCGTCGGCCATCGGCGCGCGCAAGGCGATGGTGCGCACGGCCAGACGATCGACCTCCGCTTCCAGGGCGTCGAGGCGAGCATCGGCGGTGATGACCTGGCGGGCAAGGTCGTCATCGTGGCTGGTCAGCGCGTCGATGGCGTCACGAATAGCGACTTCGGCGAGCCCGCCCATCTCGGCGATCAGGCCGCGCAACTGGCTGATCTCGCCGTCGAAGCTCTTTACGGTATGTTCGACCATGGCAGTTCCCCTTAGCCGTATCGGCCAGTGATGTAGTCCTTGGTGCGGACCTCGCGCGGATTGGTGAACATCTGGTCCGTGTCGCCGTATTCGACCATGCGCCCCAGGTGGAAGAACGCCGTGCGCTGCGAAACGCGCGCGGCCTGCTGCATCGAGTGGGTGACGATGACGATGGCGTAGCGGCTCTTCAGGTCCTCGATCAGTTCCTCGATCCGGGCGGTGGCGATCGGGTCCAGCGCGGAGCACGGCTCGTCCATCAGGATCACTTCGGGGCTGACCGCGATGGCGCGGGCGATGCACAGCCGCTGCTGCTGACCGCCCGACAGCGCGGTGCCGGCGTCGGTCAGGCGATCCTTGACCTCGCCCCACAAGCCGGCGCGAGTCAGTGCCTTCTCGACGATCGCGTCCATCTCGGTCTTGCCTTGGGCCAGACCGTGGATGCGCGGGCCATAGGCGACGTTCTCGTAGATCGACTTGGGGAACGGGTTGGGCTTCTGGAACACCATGCCCACGCGGGCGCGCAGGGCGACAGGGTCCATCTGCTTGTCGTAGATATCCTCGCCGTCGAGCAGGATCTCGCCCTCCACCCGCGCGCCGGCGATGGTGTCGTTCATGCGATTGAGCGTGCGCAGGAAGGTCGACTTGCCGCAGCCCGACGGACCGATGAAGGCGGTGACGACACCGTTGCCGATGTCGATCGAGACATCGTCGATCGCCTTGTTGTCGCCGTAATAGACGTTGACGTGGCGCGCCGTGAGTTTGGGTTCAGTCATATCCTACCAGCGCGTTTCAAACTTGTTGCGAAGGTAAATGGCCAGGCCATTCATGGCGAGCAGGAAACCCAGCAGCACGATGATCGCGGCGCTGGTGTCCCGAACGAAGCCGCGGTCGATCTCGTCGGACCACAGGAAGATCTGCATCGGCAGCACGCTCGACGGGTCGGTGATCCCGCTGGCGGGGGTGGCGACGAAGGCGCGCATGCCGATCATCAGCAGTGGCGCGGTCTCGCCCAAGGCCCGGGCCATGCCGATGATGGTGCCGGTGAGGATCCCGGGCAGCGCGAGCGGAAGGACGTGGTGGAAGACCGTCTGCACCGGACTTGCGCCCACGGCCAGCGCGGCGTCGCGGATCGAGGGGGGCACCGCCTTGATCGCGTTGCGGCCCGAGATGACGATCACCGGCATCGTCATCAGCGCCAGCGTCAGGCCGCCGACCAGCGGTGACGAGCGCGGCATGCCGAACGCGTTGATGAATACTGCGAGGCCAAGCAGGCCGAAGATGATCGAGGGCACGGCGGCCAAGTTATTGATCGAGACTTCGACCCAGTCGATCCACTTGTTACGCGGGGCGAACTCCTCAAGATAGATCGCCGACAGCACGCCCATCGGGAACGAAAGCAGCAGCGTCACGCTCATCGTCAGGAACGAGCCGACGACGGCGCCCCACACACCCGCAGTATCGGCGTCGGTCGAGTCCGAGCCGCTCAAGAACTCCCAGTCGAGGCCGCTCAGCCCGTTCTTGAGCATGATGAACAGCAGCAGCGCCAGGAACAGCAGCGACAGCACCACCGCGCCCAAGCCGATGGCCTTGAACCGCCGCTCGGACGCGTTGCGCTTGGCGATGCGGCGAAGCATCTCGGGCGAGTTCAGGGGGTTATTCATAAGCCTCGCGGAACCGCTTGACCACGCGCAGCGCGATGATGTTGAGGATCAGGGTGACCACGAAGAGCACGAGGCCGAGCGCGAAGGCGGAGAGCGTCTTGGGGCTGTCGAACTCCTGGTCGCCAGTGAGCAGCTGGACAATCTGATACGTGACCGTGGTCATCGATTCGAGCGGATCGGCGGTCAGGCGCGCGGTGGCGCCGGCTGCCATGACCACGATCATCGTCTCGCCGATCGCGCGGCTGACCGCCAGCATCACGCCGGCGACGATCCCGGGGAGCGCGGCGGGCAGCAGCACGCGCTTGATCGTCTCCGACTTGGTCGCGCCCATCGCCAGCGAGCCATCGGCCATCGCGCGCGGAACGGCGGC
>Ga0182197_1000094_pt1 | contig 10846 bp, 13 predicted proteins | sample G5R1MG_37_FD_128397 | JGI IMG/M metagenome (GOLD analysis project Ga0182197, IMG submission 128397) | Switchgrass phyllosphere microbial communities from Michigan, USA - G5R4_MAIN_12SEP2016_LD1 MG | ecosystem: Host-associated > Plants > Phyllosphere > Phylloplane/Leaf | place: USA: Michigan...
ACGATCGACACGCCCGCGCGATGCACCGCGTCGCGATCGCCCGAGACGAGGTAGTGCCACTCGGGCAGCGGTTCGCCGGCTGCACGCAGGCGATAGGCGCAGGTCTGCGGCAACCAGTCGAGCGAAGCGGTGTTGCGCGCGGTCAACCGCAGGCAATCGGGCACGAAGCTGCGGCGGTTGGCATAGCTGGAGCAGCGCGCGGTCTTGAGGTCGAGCAGCTTGCAGGCGACGTTGGTGGGATAGATGTCGCCGGTGTCGGCATCCTCCACCTTGTGCAGGCAGCACTGGCCGCAGCCGTCGCACAAGGCCTCCCACTGCTTGCGATCGAGTGTCTCGATCGGGCGCTCCCAGAAGCGAAACGGGTTTACTTCACCCATTTTTCCAGGTCCGCTGCAACCGCCTCGCCGCCCTTGTCGACGGGCAGGATCGCGATCGGCTTGCCATCGGGCGCCATCAGGAAGGCGGTGCGGCTGTGATCCATCAGGTATCCGCCCGCCGTCTCCTCGCCCTTGGCGTAGTAGGCGGCGAACGCCTTCGCGGCGGCGTCGACCTGCGCCGGCGTGCCGGTCAGCCCGATCAGGCGCGGCGAGAACGCGGCGGTCCACTGGCCGACGACCTTGGGCGTATCGCGCTGGGGATCGATGGTAATGAAGATCGGCTGGACCTTGGCCGCGCGCTCAGGACTCGCCCGTTCGAACTGGGCAAAGCCCTTCATCAGCTGCTGCATGTCGAGCGGGCAGGCGTCGGGGCAGAAGGTGTAGCCGAAGTAGACGATACGGTACCGCCCCTTAAAGTCGTTCCAGGTGACGGTCTTCCCGTCCTTGTCGACCAGCGTGAACGGCCCGCCGATCTTGGCGCCCTCCAGCGGCGGACGTTCCGCCGGGTTGGTGCCACTGCCGCCCGGTCCGCACGCGGCCAGTGCGAGCGGCGCAAGGAGAGTTGCGATCAGGCGGATACGGGAGCGGGAACGAAGGGTCATGGCGCGCCGGTTCATGCTCTGCTAAACCGCTGGTTGCAAGGGCGTCCGGGTCGCGAGACCGCGCGACGCGAGCGAGCAGATGCAAAGGAATGGCACGGTGGCGATGAATGGCGGAGCGCAAGGCAGCAAGTCACGGGGCGCACGGTTTGGCCGTGTGACGATCCTGGCTGCGGCCGTGGCGGGGCTCGCCTTGTCGCTGCCGGCGCGGGCGCAGTTCTCTGGCAGCTTCAAGTTTCTCGAAGCGGTCCGCAAGAAGGAAGGCGACAAGGTCGAGAGCGCATTGTCTACGCCCGGCGCGACCATCGTCAACACCCGCGACGTGACCACCGGTGAAACCGCGCTGCATATCGTTACCGCGCGGCGCGATCTTACCTGGCTGCAGTTCCTGATGGGGAGAGGCGCCAACGTCAACGCGCGTGACGGGCAGGGACGCACGCCTCTGCAGGTCGCGACGAACCTGGGCTGGCGTGACGGCGTGGCCGCGCTGTTGCAGAAGCGCGCCAACACCGAAGTCGCCAACGACGCGGGCGAGACCCCGTTGATTGCCGCCGTGCATCGCCGCGATGTCGAGATGACCAAGCTGCTGCTGGAGGCCGGCGCCGATCCCGATCGCTCCGACAATTCCGGTCGCTCGGCGCGGGACTATGCACAACTCGATCAATCGAGCGCCATCATCGCCGCTATCAAGACCGAAACCAAGCCGGGCGCCCACGAGGCCAACAAGCCGACTTACGGCCCGGCGCTCTGAGCCGATGAGCGAGGCGATGGACGAGACACTGGATGACCTGCGGCTCCGGCTGGCGCCGCTGATCGCAGAAGCGGCCGTGTTCGATGGCTGGAGCGCGCAGGCGCTGCGAACCGCTGCCGAGCAGGCCGGGATCGATGCCGATGTCGCCGCTTACGCCTTTCGCGGCGGGGCGATGGAGATGATCGAGGCCTGGACCGCTTCCACGGACGCGGCGATGGCAGAGGCGCTCCCCGCCACCACTCTGGCCTCGTTCAAGACGGGTGTGCGCATCCGCAAGCTGGTGCTGTTCCGGCTAGAGGCGATCCGGGGCTGCGAGGAAGCCCTCTCGCGGGCGCTGGCGATCATGGCCATGCCGCAGAACGCGGGCCGTGCGCTGAAGCTGGGCTGGCGTAGCGCCGATGTGATGTGGCGGCTCGCCGGCGACACCGCAACGGACTACAACTACTACACCAAGCGCACGATCCTGGCGGGCGTCTACGCCGCGACTTTGGCCGTGTTCGCGGATGATGACAGTCCGGACAAGGCGGAGACGCGCGCGTTCCTGGATCGCAGGCTTGCCGGGATCATGCGGTTCGAGCGGATCAAGGCGCAACTGGTGAGTTCGCCCGACGAGCGCTTCAGCATGGCGCGGTTCCTGGGCAGGCTGCGCTACCCGGCACGGTGAGGCGTCGCGACTTGGTGTTTACGCCTGCCGGTGTTCTTCGCAGATTCTCGTAGTTATTGCGAACCAGTTGCAAGTTGCCGCGTGATCTGGCAGCGGACCTTGCATGACTCTCGATCTTCTCCCTCCCGGACAGGCGGCACGAATCGTCTCCGTACATTGGGAAGCGCTTGTCGATGAAGAGGCGCGCCGCCTGCGGGCGCTCGGGCTTGACGACGGCGCCCGGGTGAAGGTCAGCCATCGCGGCGTGTTCGGCGGGGCGGACCCGATCGCGCTCTCGGTCGGGCGGATGACGGTTGCGGTTCGGCGTGCCCACGCCGCGGCAATGGAAGTGGAACCGCTGTGAGCGATCTTGCATGACCAAGCCCCGCAAGATCGCGCTGGTGGGCAACCCCAATGCCGGCAAGAGCGCGCTGTTCAACGCGCTGACCGGGGCGCGCCAGAAGATCGCCAACTACCCCGGCGTCACTGTCGAGCGTAAGTCTGGCCGCATGGTCCTGCCGTCGGGCGAGCCGGTCGAGATGACCGACCTGCCGGGCTCCTACTCGCTCGACTGGACCAGCCCCGACGAGGAGGTGACCGCCAAGGTCATTCGCGGCGACTTCGCTGGAGAGAACGCGCCCGATGCGCTGGTGCTGGTGCTCGACGCGTCGAACCTCGAACAGCATCTGGTGTTCGCGCAGGAGGTGCTGGCGCTGGGCAAGCCGACGGTCGTGGCGCTCAACATGGTCGATTTGGCCGAGCGCGACGGGCTGGTGCTCGATCCGCTGGCGCTGGAGCAGGCGCTCGGCGTCAAGGTCGTGCCCACGGTCGCGGTGCGCCGGCGCGGCCTGACGGAATTGGGCGAGGCGATTGCATCTGCCGAGACGCGCGAGCCGGAAACGCGGCTGACCCATATGACGATGGTGGAGCGGCGCGTCGCAGCCCATGCGATGACCGATGCGGCGATCCTGTCGGAATCGGCGCGGCACCGGCTTCATGCCAAGCTGGACCAGGCGCTGCTGCATCCCTGGATCGGTCCGCTGGTCCTGTTCGCGCTGCTCTTCGTGGTGTTCCAGGCGGTATTCGCCTGGGCGGCGCCGTTCGCGGACGCCCTGCAGACCGGAGTCGACTGGCTGACCGGTATGGTCACCAATGCCGTCCCACCAAGCTTGTTTCGCGATCTGCTGACCGACGGCATCCTCGCCGGCGTCGGCGCGGTCGTGGTGTTCCTGCCGCAGATCGTAATCCTGTTCTTCTTCATCCTGGCGATGGAGGCGTCCGGCTACATGGCGCGCGCGGCGTTCCTGATGGACCGGATGATGGCCGCCGTTGGCCTTTCGGGCCGCAGCTTCATCCCGCTGCTCTCCAGCTTTGCCTGCGCCATTCCCGGCATCATGGCGACACGCAGCATCACCGATCCCAAGGATCGGCTGACCACGATCCTGATTGCGCCGCTGATGACCTGTTCGGCGCGGCTGCCGGTCTATGCCGTCATCATCGCCGCCTTCATCCCGCAGCGCACCGTCGGCCCCGGCATCGGCCTGCAGGGGCTGACATTGTTCCTGCTCTACATCGCCGGCATCATCGGTGCGATGGTGGTGGCGCTGATCCTGCGCAGGTCGGTGACCAAGGGTGCGGCGAGCGGCTTCATTATGGAGCTTCCCAAGTACCAGCTACCCAATGCCAAGGACTTGCTGATCGGCCTATGGCAGCGCGCCTGGATCTTCCTGCGCCGCGCCGGAACGATCATCTTCATGGTTACGGTGGTTCTGTGGCTGCTGCTGAACTTCCCCCGGGCCGCTCCGGGCGAAAATCAGGTCGACGCCTCGATCGCGGGCAAGATCGCCAGCGGTCTCGCCGTCGTGGTCGAGCCGATCGGCTTCAACCGCGACATGGCGCTGGCGCTGATCCCGGCAATGGCGGCGCGCGAGGTGGCCGTTAGCTCACTCGCGACGACGTATGCGGTGGCCGCCAGCAACGACGACGAGGATGCACAGGCGATGGCGCTGGGCGACCAGCTCAAGTCCAAATGGACGATGCCCATGGCGTTGGCGTTCCTCGCCTGGTTCGTCTTCGCGCCGCAGTGCATGTCGACCATCGCGGTGACCCGGCGCGAGACCAACGGCTGGAAGTGGCCTGTGTTCATGCTCAGCTACTTGTTCGCGTTGGCCTACGTCGCGGCGGGGCTTACCTATTGGGTAGCCGTGTGGGCAGGGCTGTAGACAACCGCTAAGCGGTGACTCGCAACGGCGGGTAGGCTTGCGCTACTCCAGCCGCCGATAATTCAGACGAAAGCGATTCTCATGGCAGGCAGCGTCAACAAGGTCATCATCGTCGGCAATCTCGGCGCCGACCCGGAGGTCAAGTCGTTCCAGAATGGCGGTCGCATCTGCAACTTGCGTATTGCCACGTCCGAGAGCTGGAAGGACAAGGCCAGCGGCGAGCGCAAGGAGCGCACCGAGTGGCACTCCGTCGTACTCAACTCCGACGGCCTGGTCGGCGTGGCTGAGCGCTTCCTGCGCAAGGGCAGCAAGGTCTACATCGAGGGCCAGTTGCGCACCCGCAAGTGGCAGGACCAGTCGGGTAACGACCGCTACACCACCGAAGTGTCGGTGGGCGGCATGGGCGGCGTGCTGACCATGCTCGACGGTGCCCAGGGTGGCGGCGGCGGTGGTGGTGGCCGCAGCAGTGGCGGCGGCGATTGGGGCGGCGGCAAGTCGTCCGGCGGTGGTGACGACTGGGGCAGCGGCGGCGGCTCGCGCGGCGGTTCCTCGGGCGGTGGCAGCTCTTCGGGTGGCGGTGATTGGGGCCGCACCGGCGGTGCATCGTCCGGCGGCGGCTTCGGCGACGATCTCGACGACGACATCCCATTCTGATCGCGATATAACGTCGACCCGGGTGAAGCCCGAGTCGACGCTCTCTTCATAGTTTCAGGTTTTTCAGCGCCGCGAAGGGGCCCGGCTCGGCCTCTCCGTTCAGCTCCGGCCGCTTACGGGCTTCCGCCGCTTCCGGTCCCTCGGCGAACGGATCGATCGCCAGCGCGAGCGTCTGCGCCACTGCCTCGCCAAGGTCGAAGTGGCTACCGCTGTATTCGATCTCGTCGCACTCCTCGGCGCTGAGTTCGATCTCCTGGTCCGGCGCGTAGATACGCACTTGGGGCACGAAGCGTACGACGACCTCCTCGTTCACCGTCACCGGCAGGTCTTCGGCCGACACGGCGCAGGCCTGGACGATATCGGCGCTCAGCGTGCCGCGTGCGTCGATCACCCGGTCCTTGCGATGGAGCACCACGTCCGCCGTCAAACGATCGATCCGCACGATCCCGAAACGCTCGGCCAGCGCGGCGCGCTCCGCTGCGTTGGCCTCGATGTGCGCGGCCTTGCCCTCGCACTGGCGGACGTCGAACTCGCGGGGAAACTCACCGGAGGATTCAGGTGTCATCGCACGATCTCCCCAGCCAGCAGCGCGTCGGGCGTAGTCGCCTCGATCTGGCGTGACAAGGCCAGCACCGCCGCGGCGAGCGCCGGCATGGGCGCGCCTTCGACCAGGGTCATGTTGCGTTCCAGCACCGGGACCAGCGCGGTCTGCGGATCGGAATCGGCCAAGGCGTCGCGCAGCGCGCCCATGCGGCCGCCCAGCACCATCATCAGCTTGCCCATGCGCTTGCCGACGACGAGATCGCCCACCCCGGACTGACGCAGTTGTCCGTCCATGTCCTCCACGAACAACTCGGTCAGGCGCGCCGACAGGATCTTGAGTCGCTCATCGCGTTCCATGCGCAGGATCACCAGCGACAGCACCAGCGTCACCGCGTCGAACCGGCCGGCCACGGTGTCAGCGACGCCAAGCTGCGCATACCACGGCTTCTCGCGCGCGATTTCGACCGTGCGGTGCCACAAGGGGCGCACGGGCGCACGGTCGTCGGCGGCACGGCCTAGCAGGCGATCGATGAGGGACACGGTGGCAGGCCTTTCGTGGTGGCGCGAGGAACGTCGCGCGTTCATCGGCAATTCAATCGTCCAGCCGCAACGGCCATTGCGCTGGAGTTCGCGTGACCGTAAGGCTCGAACCCGATCGTCAGGGCCGAATGTCTCGGCCGATATATGTGCGACGTGGGTGCTGGCAATGGTCAGCGTGGCGCCGCAAACGACTGGAGTGTAAAAATGCGCGTGATCGGGCAGAAGGCCTGGCTGGCAGCGGCATCGCTGGGCCTCGTGGTGCTTGGCAGCGGCTGCACCTCGATCACCGACCATCGCGGCTACATCATCGACCAGGCGCTGGTCGATGCGATCCAGCCCGGGGTCGACAATCGCCAGTCGGTGGAAAAGACGCTGGGCCGCCCAACCTTTGCCAGCCAGTTCGGCGCGCAGGATTGGTATTACATCTCGCAGAACGTCAAGACGCCGCCGTTCCGCCGCCCTCGCACCAGCGACCAGACCGTCTACAAGCTGAGCTTCGACGCGTCCGGCAACGTGACGTCGATGGACAAGCGCGGCATGGAGCAGGTCGCCCGGATCAGCCCCGAAGGCGACAAGACCTCGACTCTCGGCCGTCATCGCGGTTTGCTGGAGGATCTGTTCGGCAATGTCGGCACCGTGGGTTCTGGCGGACCGGGCAACGTACCGACCGGCGGTCCGAACGGTAGTCAGTAACGCGCATTGAACCTGGGGGCGGCGCGCATATATCGGCGCCCATGGACAATAGCGGGGCGAGCCACGGCCTGATCCAGTGGCATGGTACTACCATCATCGGCGTGCGAAAGGGCGGCAAGACCGTCATCGCCGGCGATGGTCAGGTTTCGATGGGTAACACCGTCATGAAGCCGAACGCGCGCAAGGTGCGCCGGATCGGCAAAGGTGAAAAGGTCGTGGCAGGCTTCGCCGGCGCCACCGCCGATGCCTTCACTCTGTTCGAGCGGCTGGAGAAGAAGCTGGAGCAATACTCCGGCCAGCTGACCCGCGCCGCCGTGGAGCTCGCCAAGGACTGGCGCACCGACAAGTACTTGCGCAACCTCGAAGCGTTGATGATCGTGGCGGATGCCGAGGCGCTGCTAGTGCTGACCGGCAACGGCGACGTGCTGGAGCCCGAAGCCGGGATCGCCGCGATCGGCTCGGGCGGCAACTATGCGCTGGCGGCGGCCAAGGCGATCGACTTGTACGAGGACGACGCCGAAGTGATCGCGCGCAAGGCCATGGCCGTCGCGGCGGACATCTGCGTCTTCACCAACGATCGCGTGACGGTGGAAACCGTCTGAGCACCCAACATTCCCTCGCTCCTTTTCACTTCGTCATTCCCGCGAAAGCGGGAATCCATCTCCAGGTGGCTCCTGTTACGACACCTTAGGAGATGGACCCTCGCTTTCGCGGGGGTGACGAAGGAACAGGGCGGCGCGCTAGAGAGAACACAATGAACGACAACCTCACCCCCAAGGCCATCGTCGCCGCGCTCGATGCCCACATCGTCGGCCAGACCGAGGCCAAGAAGGCGGTAGCTGTGGCCTTGCGCAATCGCTGGCGCCGGCAGCGGCTCTCAGCCGACCTGCGCGACGAGGTCACGCCCAAGAACATCCTGATGATCGGGCCGACGGGATGCGGCAAGACCGAGATCAGCCGGCGCTTGGCCAAGCTGGTCGATGCGCCGTTCGTGAAGGTGGAAGCCACCAAGTTCACCGAAGTCGGCTACGTCGGCCGCGATGTCGAGCAGATCGCTCGCGACCTAGTCGAAGAGGCGATCCGGCTGGAGAAGGAACGCCGGCGCGAGTCCGTGCGCGAGGCGGCGAGCAAGGCGGCGATGGAGCGTCTCCTCAACGCGCTGGTGGGCGAGGGTGCCTCCGAGGCCACGCGCGCCGCCTTCCAACAGCGCGTGGTCGAGAACGCGATGAACGACACCGAGGTCGAGATCGAGGTGGAGGATGCCCCCGCCGCGCCGATGGAGATCCCCGGCATGGGCGGCTCGGTCGGCATGATCAACCTGGGCGACATCATGGGCAAGGCGTTTGGCGGCCAGCAGTTGAAGCGCCGCAAGATGAAGGTGCCCGCCGCCTGGGACAAGCTGGTCGACGAGGAATCGGAAAAGCGGCTCGACCAGGACGACGTCAACCGCACGGCGCTGGCCAATGCCGAGACCAACGGCATCGTCTTCCTGGACGAGATCGACAAGATCGCCGTCTCCGACGTGCGCGGCGGATCAGTCAGCCGCGAAGGTGTGCAGCGCGACCTGCTGCCGCTGATCGAGGGCACCACGGTCGCCACCAAGTACGGGCCGATGAAGACCGACCACGTGCTGTTCATCGCCAGTGGCGCCTTCCACGTCGCCAAGCCCAGCGACATGCTGCCCGAACTGCAGGGCCGCTTGCCGATCCGCGTCGAGCTCAAGGCGCTGACCGAAGCGGACTTCGTGCGCATTCTTTCGGAGACCCGCGCCAACCTGGTGGCGCAGTACAAGGCGCTGCTGCAGACCGAGCAGGTGACGGTGGACATCACGCCCGACGCTATCGCCGAAGTCGCCAAGATCGCCGCGCAAGTGAATGAGAGCGTTGAGAACATCGGTGCGAGGCGGCTGCAGACGATCATGGAGAAGCTGCTGGAAGAGCTGAGCTTCGAGGCCGAGGACCGGGTGGGCGAGACGGTGACCATCGACGCGGCCTATGTCCGCGAGCGGCTGACCGAACTTGCGGGGGATACGGACCTGTCGAAGTATATCCTCTGATCTGAGATCCTCCCCTGCAAGGGGAGGTGGCGCGCGCGGAGCGGGTGACGGAGGGGTGTCGCCGCTTGCGTAGCGCACGACGGAGAGGCTGACACCCCCCCCACCACCTTCGGTGGTCCCCCTCCCCTTGTAGAAGAGCATCTGCTAGGTCGGTGGTTCGAAGGAGAGCGATCATGAGCCTTGAAGGGGGATGCCAGTGCGGCGCGGTGCGGTACCGCGTCGAGGGTGAGGCGGAGCACTCGGCCTTCTGTCACTGCTGTGATTGCCGCAAATCGTCCGGCGCGCCGGTGACTGTGTGGTCGGCGTTTCCGGCTGCGCGGTTCAGCGTCGTCTCGGGCGAGGCCAAGACCTACACCAGCAACGGGACGGCGATGCGCCACTTCTGCAATGGGTGCGGAACAGGCTTGTGGTACGTCAATGAAGAGGTGCTGCCCGGCCTGGTCGACATTCAGACCGCCACGCTGGACGACCCCGAAGCCTTGCCGCCCGGCGTGCACATCCAGGCCGCCGAAGAGCTGTCATGGATGAAGAGCGCGCACGATCTCCCCCACTTTGAACGCTATCCCGGAGCCTGACGATGTCCGTTCCTCCCGACGGCAAGCCCGTCTACCGCCTGCTCACCGGCACCGACGACCGCGCCTTTTGCGAGCGCGTCTCCGAGGCGCTGGAACAGGGCTGGCGGCTCTATGGCTCGCCGACGCTGGCGTGGGACACGGCGGAGAACAGCATGAAGGCCGGACAGGCGGTGGTGTGGAAGGATGCCGACGCGGTAAAGTAGGGCAGTCCAACGTCGACCCGGGTCAAGCCCGGGTCGACGGGCTACTCCGCCGCTTCGCTCATCTCTTCTGCTTCGGCCGCCTGCCTCGCCCACATCTCGGCGTAGAGGCCGTCATGGCGCAGCAATTCCAGGTGGCTGCCGCTTTCCGCCAGTCGTCCATCGTTCAGCACCAGGATCTTGTCCGAGTCCGCGATGGTCGACAGGCGGTGCGCGATCGACAAGCTGGTGCGGTGTTCCGAGACGCGGTGCAGCGTCGCCAGGATCTCCTGCTCGGTCCGGGTGTCGAGCGCGCTGGTGGCTTCGTCGAGCAGCAGGATCGGCGGGTTCTTCACCAATGTGCGCGCGATCGCCACGCGCTGCTTCTCGCCGCCCGACAGCTTGAGCCCGCGTTCGCCCACTTCGGTGTCGAAGCCCTGCGGCAAGCGCTCGATCAGGCCCATCAGCGCCGCACCGCGCGCCGCTGCGTCGACATCGGCCGGGCCGGCATCGCCGCGTCCGTAGGCGATGTTGTAGCCGATCGTCTCGTTGAACAGCACCGAATCCTGAGGCACGATGCCCAGTGCCGCGCGCAAGCTGGCTTGCGTGACTTGCGCGATGTCCTGCCCGTCGATCAAGATGCGTCCCGACCACGGATCGTAGAAGCGGAATAACAGGCGGGCGATGGTCGACTTACCGGCGCCGGACGGGCCGACGATGGCGATGTTCTGGCCGGCGGCGACTTCGAACGACAGGCCCTTCAGGATCGTGCGATCCTTTTCGTAACCGAAGGTCACGTCCTCGAACACCACCGAAGGGCGGCGGATCACCAGCGCCGGAGCGCCGGGCATGTCGGACACCTCCTGAGGCTCGTCGAGCAGGCGGAACATCTCGGCCATGTCGATCAGCCCTTGGCGGATGGTGCGATAGACCATGCCGAGCATGTCGAGCGGACGGAACAGCTGTGCCAGGTACGTCTGCACGAACACCAGCTGGCCGGCGCTGTAGCGGCCC
>Ga0182197_1000095_pt1 | contig 10428 bp, 13 predicted proteins | sample G5R1MG_37_FD_128397 | JGI IMG/M metagenome (GOLD analysis project Ga0182197, IMG submission 128397) | Switchgrass phyllosphere microbial communities from Michigan, USA - G5R4_MAIN_12SEP2016_LD1 MG | ecosystem: Host-associated > Plants > Phyllosphere > Phylloplane/Leaf | place: USA: Michigan...
ACCACCGTAAGCGGCACCGCCAGTATGGCAGGTGCGGGCACCATGGCCGCTGCCGGGGTCACGATGGCGCGTGCATCCGCTGCGATGACGGGAACCGGGGCCATGGCGGCGTCTGGCGCTACGATCGCGGCTGGTGTCGCGGCGTTGTCGGGTGCTGGCGCATTGGCTGCTATGGGCGGATCGCTCGTATCACGCGCCGCTGCGCTCGCCGGTACGTCCACGTTTGCTGCGTCGAGCATGGCTGTTGCCGGCCGCATCGTATCTTTCGTAGGGTCCAGTGCGCTTACTGTCATCAGCCGCCGGACCGCATCGGCCACTGCGGCTATGTCGGGCACGTCTACGTTTGCCGCAAAGCCGCCTGCGCCTCCGGTCGATCCCGCCGAAGAGGCGACGATCGGGATGCAGCTTGTGCCGGTGGACGGCAAGCGTACTGATTGGCCTCGGCTGGTGGCAAATGCTGTCAACGCGCTTATCAAAGAATACCGTGTCCGCGTCACCAATCCGTTTATGCAGCTTGATACGGCACCGTTCCAGCCGACTGAGGGGCAGACGTATTACGACACCACGTTACATCAAGTGCGCGTATGGAACGGCACGTCATGGTTAGCGCTATGATCGAATTCCCGCCGCAGTCCTGGGATGCGTACTATCGCCACCGTGAGGACATCGCAGCGTTGCTGGATCCACGGTGCTTCTCAATTGGCTGGATGGACACGCAATTGCTGTCCGGTGATGCGTTGGCGTTCGGAACGGATGACGCCGTTATCATCGTTACGGTCAAGCAATATCCCGCCGGTGCTACCGAATTACACGGCTTGACGGCGGCTGGCGCGCTTGGCGGCATTCTTGAATTGATCGAACAAGCGGAGCAATGGGGGCGAGACAAGGGTTTGACCTTTGCCTGCATATCATCGCGTCCGGCATGGGCTAGATTATTGAAAGCTCGTGGATATTGCGTTACAAGAGTGGAAATCAGCAAGGACCTATGATGTCGCGCAAGGAATACATGCCACCTGAGCAGATGCGCGAGATTTTATCGTATGACCCTGCGTCTGGCGAGTTGACGTGGAAATTTCGCTCTTCAGAGTGGTTTAAAGACGGTTTTCGGACAGCGCAGGGCGAAGCAAACTCTTGGAATGCCAAATATGCGGGCAAGCGGGCGGGTTATTTGGCGAAAGTCGGCTATCGCTATATCGCGCTCCCGACCGGCCGCGTGCCTGAGCATCGCGTTATTTGGGCGATGGTGCACGGTGAGTGGCCTGACGTTATTGATCACATTGATGGCGATAAAATTAACAATGCTATCTTCAATTTGCGGAATGTAACCCAAGCGGTCAACATGAAGAACGCGTCAAAATGGGCCAACAACACAAGCGGCACCACAGGTGTGTACTGGGATAAGCGGTCGGGCTGCTGGCTTGCTAAAATAAAAGTCGATGGGAAAACCATCAACCTGCTTTCAACTAACAGCTTTTCAGAGGCCGCTGAAACCCGTAAAAAAGCTGAAGAGCTTTATAGTTTCACTCCGCGTCACGGGATATAAATCATGGGCGTATCTTCTAAATCCAGCAAGTCGTCCACCCGGCCAATTTACGCGCCACAGATCGAAAATTCGGCGGCGACGGTAACGAATGCCTATAATGCCGCAGCGCCGGGAATCAGCGCCACCACGAATGCGCTGTCCGGTTTGGTGCCCGATCTGGTGAAGCAATACCAGCAGGGCAGCCCGAACGTACAGGCGGCGCAGAGCTACAATACCGACGTGTTGAACGGCAAGTATCTCGACGCAGGCAACCCGTACTTGCAGGCGCAGATTGATGCTACCGGCAGCGACGTGCGTAACGGCCTGACCGCTTCGCTCGGCACACGCGGCCTGACGGGCGGTTCGGCATTTGGCGACATCATCACTCGCAACCTTGCCAACAACGCCACAAATCTTCGTTATACCGATTACAGCAATGAGCGAGGCCGCATGGACACCGCCGCCGGTCAGGCCGCGGGTATTTCGGCGGCGCAGTATCAGCCGATCAGCGCGATCCAGAGCATCTTGCAGTCACAGCTCACGCCGTTGCAGGCAGCGCAGACGCAGGCGGCTGGCATTGGCGGCTTGCTGGGTCAGTATACCAATCAAAAGCAGACCTATAACCCGTCGCTGATGGACAGCATCAGTCAGGGGCTAAATATCGGCAAGAGCGTGGCGGGGTTTTTCTGATGGGCTTGTTCGGAGGTAAAAAGGGCTTGTTTGGCGCCCCTATGATGGGCGATCCGGCCATGACGGCAGGTAGCGCATCGTCGTCGCCCGCGGCGGCTACGCTGGCACCGTCTACCGCCACGTCGTTCAAGGGTAAGCGATCGTTCTTGGACAAAGTTGGGCTGCTCGCTGACGCCTTTGGCAACAACCACAACAACGCCGACCAGTTAGCGGCGCGCGATCAGGAGGAGTTCGGGCAACTTCAGGCACAGCAAGCTCAATTTGCGCCACAGAAGATTGGTGACAGCATCGTGCGGCTTAACCCGCAGACGGGTCAGTATGAGTCGCTGTATACCGCACCCAAGACGCCAAACGAGGACGCTTTCACCCAGACCCTCCGCAACGCCGGCATCGACCCCGCCAGCCCGCAGGCACGACAGCTCTACATGCAGCGCGCGCAAACCCTCGCCAGTCCTGCACCGAATTTTGTGTCGGATGGCGCGGGTGGTGGTCGATGGGTCCAGCCACCCGCTCCTGGCTTCGGCGGCGGCGGCGCTCCACAAGCGCCTGTCGGCAAACTAACCCCGCTTGGCGGCGGTAACATGGGAGGTGCGCCCCGCGGTGGGGCGCGTACCTTTCCAATCCGCTGACATCCTGCCGCATCTTATCCAGCAGGAAAGCGGTGGCCGTGCCGGCGTGGCTGGTCCGCAGACGCAATACGGACAGGCGCAGGGCTTGACGCAGGTTCTACCCTCGACAGCGCAGGGGTTGGCCAAACGCCTTGGGGTGCCGTATCGCGCTGATCTCATGTCCGGTACATCGGAAGCGGCTAAGCAGTATCAGTCGGCTATAGGTCAAGCGTATCTGGACGAAGCGCTGGACAAGACTGGCAACGTTACGGATGCGCTAAAATACTACCATGGTGGCCCAAATCGTCGTATCTGGGGACCTAAGACGAACGCTTATGCAAACGGCATTCTTCGCCGCTTGGGGGTATAATGGCACAGCAGCAGGCGCGAGACGAAGCAGGCAACATTTGGTACGTCGATGACGCTGGCAACCCCGTAGGGTTGGCACAGGCTGCGCCGCAGGGCGGTGGCAGCGTTGTGGCGCCGAATCCCGTGCAGGCACAGCGGCAATCGGTGGATCTCGGGGGCGCGCAGCTCGGCAACCAGAAGACGGCGCAGCAAATTGCCTTGGACGCCGTAAAGCTCCAAACTGCGCCGCAGATGAGCGCTGAAGAGTTGCGCGCGCAGCAATTGGCGAACCAGAAGGCGGAGCGCGATCTGGCCGCGCCTGTAGAGGCCAAGCAAACCATTACTGATCGTCTTTCGCGCCTACGGCAGCTTGCGGGTCAGGTTGGTCGGACTCAGTCGCTGTATGACAGCGGGATTGGCCAGACGAAGGGCATCAAGGGCGTTCTTGATTACTTGCCAACGGACGCTAACTCGCGTTTTGACGTAGCGGGCGGGCAGCTTTCGCAGCAAGGCCTTGCTGCATTCCGCCAGCCGGGTTCTGGCACCGTTTCTGATCGTGACGCTGCGATGTTTGATCGCGCCAACCTTCCTACGTCGGGTACGCGCGATGCTGCTGTAGAAGAACAGTTGCGCAGCATCCGCAGCCGTGTTGACGAGGAGATGAAGGCGCTTGGCCAGCAGCCGGTCAACTGGACCGCGATTACTCAGCAGCAGAGCGACCAACCGCAGCAGGATCGCAATGCGCCCATGATCGCAGCATCCGGCGGTGGTGGTAGCGGCAATCCTCCGCCCCCCACCGGTCCCGCAGGCTACGACGTTGCGGGTGTTGCTGGAGGTGTTTCCGGTGGCCCTGGCGGTGCAGGCTCTACCTTCGCAGACGCGGCGGGCGTGGCGATGGCCACGAAGCTGAAGCAGGCGTACAATCAGGGCGCTGGCGTACAGCAGCTCAACCAGCTTCTCACTGAGAATGGCTATCAGCCGTTCGCGGATCCGCAGGCGATCGAGGCAATCAACAAGCGCGGGCCGCTGAACTTCGCGCCTCCAGAGATGGCCGATACACGTAGCGGATTCGGCAATGCGCTTGGTAACGCGGTGGCTGGCGGCGGTATAGGTGGTGATGTTGGCGCTTATGCAGCTCAGGCTACTAACGCGCTGACCGGCAACAACCTTGACAGCATTGCGGGCGGCTCGACTGGTTTGGCGCTAGATTACGCTCAGCAGAAAAGCCCTACGGCTTCCCTACTTGGCACCATGGCTGGCAGCACGGCCGCTGCCGCTGGCGCTGAGCTTGGGCTAGGCGCTGCGGCTGCTCGCGCCGGCATTGGCGCAACTCCTTGGGTTGCCCGAGGCGCTGACGCTTTGTACGGCGCCATTTCTGGCGCTGGCGATGCGGATGGGCCGGGGGAAAGCCGCGTTCTTGGCGCGGCGTTGGGTGGTGGCCTGGGATTGGGTGGCGGTATTGCCGGTCGGGCAGCCGCGCGCGGTGTTGGTGGGGCGTTGACCGGCATACAGAATACCGATGTTCGCGCGCTACGAGAAGCAGGCGTCCCCACTACCGTTGGACAAACTCTCGGCGGTACGGCTCGGCGCGTAGAAAATAGCCTTATGAGCGTCCCTGGTGTGGGAGATATTATCGGCAATCGATACCGCGAAGGCATTTCCGCTCTTCGCCCTGCGGCTGTTCGTCAGGCTGTTGACGGTGTTCCTAATAACATCACTGCGACTTCTGGCCGTGAGGCCATTGAGCAGGGGCGCACTGCCGTAGGTAACGCCTACGATAGCGCGCTTGGCGGGGTAAATCTGACTATCGATCCGATGTATCGGCGCGAACTGGGCGCTGCGTTGCAGGGGGCAAATACGCTCCCCGGACCACTTCGCGATACCTTTGCGTCCACCTTGCAAAATCGCGTCGCTCCGCAATTCAGGGGGCAGCAGATCGACGGGCGAGGGTTGCAGGCAGCGGTTCAAGGGCTTCGCAAAGATAGCGGCGCGCTCATCAGCCGGAACGAGGTGCAATCCGATCTGTTCGCTGATCGCGCTACCGACATTGAGGAATCGCTGTTCAACCTAGCCGAGCGGCAGGCACCGGGTACGCCCACTGCTTTGCAGGCGGCGAATCGGGCAAACCGAGGGCTATCGATTGTCGAAGAGGCCAGCGCCCGCGCCATGAACAACGGTGGCGACTTTACTGCTGCACAGCTTGGTCAATCCATCCGTCAGAATGCGCGCCGCTTTAACGGTATGAAGGCCTTGAACAGCGGCAAGGCGCCATTGCAGGCGTTGCAAGAGGCAGCGCAGAATGTGTTGCCTAGTGTGGTGCCAGATAGCGGCACGACCGGACGCGCTATTGTGGCCGGCGGGTTGGGCGCGCTTGGGTTGGGCGGTGCTGGAGCCGGAACCGGCTACGCAGCGGGCGGCGGGGAAGGCGCTGGGCTGGGTACAGGCCTTGGCCTGTCAGGCGCAGCATTGCTGGCGCTTGGCGGCACTAAGGCAGGGCAGAAGGCCCTAACTGCGGCCTTGCTCAATCGTACAACCGCCGATCAGATCGTTGGGCGAGCAATAAAGAACCGCGCTGGCCTTGGTGGGATATTCGGCGCCCCCATGCTCGCTGGCGGTGGCGCCTATCTGGCGGGACAGTGAGCGCTCGCGCCAACGATGGACCATCTCGAAGATGAAGCCCTTGAACACGATGCCTAGCATAATACCCAACATGCCGGTAATATAGCACAATTGCGGAGTACGATACATGCCAAGTGCATCGGAATTTTCGACGGACCCGAACCAGAATCTGACAATTGGTGGGCTAGACGTGTCAGAAGGCTGTTCACCCGCAAATATCAACGGTGCCTTGAGGTATACGGCTGCTGTTATCCGTGACAGTGCTGATAAGGTGCCGACCGTTGGCGGCTTCGTGCCCTCAACTGGCGGTACGTATACCGGCGACATCTTTCGGCAGTCTCGCGGCGCATATCTGCACCATGCAGGCTCCGGTCAGACCGATGGCCGTGTGATGTTTCTTCCCGAAGGCTCGATACGGCCAACCGCGGCCGAAGGTATGATCGTGTTCTATTACTGATGGAAACGTTCAACTCTGGCGCATGGCGAAAGGCCACACGGGGCGAGATCTACATCGGTGGGGCTTGGCGTTCGTTTACGCGTGCAGAGGCCTATATCAATGATGCGTGGCGCACGGTGTTGAGCTTCGCCAAACCGTTCTCGGTAAGCGCGCCGCCCTCCCTCACTGGTGCCAGAACGACCCAGAAGCCAACCGCGGGCACAGCCGTTACACCTCCCGCAACGGCAACGCCTACCGGGGGTACGGCGCCTTATTCGTACCTGTGGCAGATTATCTCCGGTAACGCAGGCATCGCTACGCCTAACAATGCGTCAACTACGTTTAGCGCGTACCTGCCGGCCTATGGATCGTCTGAGGCTGTGGCACGGGTGACATGCACCGATGCACGAGGATTGACAGCCACGGCCAGCGTGCAGTTATCGTTTTTTAATGAAGTTCTAGAGTAGGGGCGGGCAATGCACCATTATTTCGAGGCCATCACCAATACCAGCGGCGACAGCCTTATTGGCTATTTTGCGCGCGTGGTGGATCCTGCCACGAACAATGGCGTGACGATCGCTGCCGACAACAACGGCACGCCGATCAGCACCGTATCGGGCGTGGATAATGCCGCCAAGACGGATGCTTACGGTAACCTCGACTTCTACGTCGAGCCAGGGACGTATCACCTCGACATCTACGCGCCCAATGCCACCAGCTTGCAGCTGCGGGTGCAGAACGTTGCTATGAACTCGACCAAGGGGGATACGGGGGAGCCAGGACCGCCCGGCTCCCCTGGTCAGGATGGCGCCCCCGGCGCCCCAGGTGTTAATCCCGAAAGCATCGGCTTGTTCGCTGCGGGCATGCGTCCAAACATCGACAACGGCACCACGCGTGTACGCACTTCGGGTGCAACACGTGGTGATTTTATTTATGATTCAACGTTGTCAGAAACTGATCGCGCCGCTTATCCGTTGGCCATGTTTAGGGATTTCGCTGGACGCGTGTTTCGCCGTGATCCCCGTGATTTGTGGATTGAACAGTTCGGCGCGCAACCTTCTGTCCCTGGTGTGTTCGACAGTGCGCCGGCAATCCGCTCTGCACTGGCGTATATGGTTTTCTCAGGTCAGGGCGATGCGGCCACTTATCCTTCACTACGCAGTGCGCCGCGCATTCGTGTTGGTATTGGCCGTTTTCAGCTCGCATCTCGCGTTCTTATTGCCTGTTCGTGCCAGATCATCGGTGAAGGCGGCGGCGTCGAGGGGAGCCAAGCTGCAACGATATTCGAATGCGCCGAGAGCGGACTTGTTCTTGACCGATACAACACCACAAACGGTCAAGTTGTCACGCCAACGCATTACGGCGCAGATGGCACACTGATCCAAGGCATCTATTTCCGTTCGCTTCAATCGGCGCAACCGAAGACCGCTAACGGTAATTTCGCAATTCGTGCGAACTGTCGCGTCAAAATTATTGATGTTATGGTTACCAATTTTCCGTCGCAGGGTATATTCGTATACGGCACCAGCAACCCGACCTCTCCCAGCGATTTTGTGGAAGGAGAGGCCAGTGGCTGCATTTTCCGCAACATAACCGTATCCGCGAATTATACTGGCATACAGCTAGGCTCATCTGGGGCGGAGGCAGACGTAAACGTGTGTTCTTTCGAAGGTGTCAACACTTTCGGCGGAAACTACAAGTGGGGCCTAGACGCTCAAAACTTCCTATGCTGCTCGTTCATGGGATCCATGCACTTCAAGTATAACGGCCAGATGGTCCATTACGCTGGCAAGCGGTATCAGGGCGTTCCTGGTGCGGAAGCTTCCTATGGGTCAACGCAGCCCGGAACGAAAGGGAATGTTTGGTCTTACGTGGAAGACGGTGCCGGTGATGCCGCTATCCCGACTTGGGCGAACGGAGGCACTTATATCGGCGGCGGTCCTGTTAAGCATGCCAATCCTAACGCCGCTTCGGTGTTCGTCGCATGCTATAGGGAGGAGGGGCAACCCCGCCCGTGGATCATGTCTCCCGCTATCTCAGTCGGGGGGCAGGGGTGGCAGTTGGCTGCGGGATGTACGGGTATTCACTTTTCTGGGTCACAAGGTGAGGCCGGGGTGCGTTCGCTGCGCGCCACGCTGGCGGGCATGGCGTCCAGCGCGGCGCTCAACCCGTCAACCGGCCTGGAAGTATCGAATGGAAATCTCCCGGCCTACTTCGGTCCTCGTTATACCGGCTATCGCATCGGCATTGGCCAAGGTGACGGGGATACTGCCCTATTTATGCGCGGCATAAACAGTGGCACGGGCGAAATCGATGTTGGTTTTATCGAAGCGCGCAAACTGATTGCGGCTGGACCTTTTGCTGACAACGCGGCAGCGGTTGCAGCTGGTCTGGTTAAAGGTTCCATATACCGAATGACAGACGGCACCGTAAAGGCGGTGGTGTAATGCGGTATTTTCGGCGCTAGCACTCATATCATGATCCAGCTATTAATATGCCTCATCGCACCACAGGAGCAATGCGACATGAGCGACAAGAAACCACACAAGGGCCACGATCACGACGATCAGGAGGCGCAGACGCTGGACGATACTGTGCCGCCGCGCACGGGTCCGGGCACCGGTACGCCCACCCCTGACGCCGGCAGCGGCGGTGGCGGCGTCAAGAACCCGCCTCCTCCCGGCGGCTGATAGATGCTGAAGCTGGTCACATTCGGCCTGCTGTGTGCCGTCGCCCTAGTGGTGGCGGCACATGCCTATGAGGAGCGCCGGTTTGCCAAGCTGTGCGCGGCAGTCATTGCCGCGAACTGGTTGTTGTTCGCAATGCCGTGGATTTATAACCCGCTTTCGCCCGCGCACATCCTGAAGGTGTGGGGCTTGCCTGCCAGTCATGAAGATATGTGGGCATTGGCAGACCTATTGAGTCTTGTTGTTGTGGCATGGGCGGGTCGTAGTATATGGTGGTCGCCGATGATCTGGACCGTCTATCTTGCCACCTTGTTCATGCATGCGTTGGCTTGGCTCAATGGTTTCCAGTATGTTGAATATGAGACTGTTCTTGACGCGTGCCTTGTCGTCCAGATTGCGGTCCTGTTCGTAGTCGGGGGTGATGGAATTGCCGATCGTATGTCTGGTTTGCGCGATAGGTTTCGTGTTCTGGGCAGGGCTTCCTGCCAGCGTTCTTCGGCAGTTTCGTCGTATGAGGCGCAGTGATGATTGAGCAGCAGGATATGCGCCATGTGTGGCTGGTGATGTCAGCCATGGCGGGCGCTATCACTGCTTTGGCACAGATGAAGTATAAGGAAATGACCTGGGCCGACATCGGCTTCACGCTCTTCTCAGGGTTCGGCTTTGCAGTGTTCTTCATGCCGTGGGCCGCATCTAAATTCGGCATCATGCCCGACGACATCCGCGGCACGAACGCGGTGGTCTACATCGGCGGCACCGGCTGGAACATCCTGATGCCTTTCGCCATCCAGAAGGCCAAAGCATTCTTTGGCGGGAAGGACGAGGCATGAGCGTCTTCGACATCGTAAACACGATAGGCCGTGTCGTGCTGACCGTCGTGGTGATCTACAAGCTGGCACAGTTCCGCGAGATGGCGAACGTGACCGAGCGCTACGGTCTTGGCATGATGGGGACAGGATCATTTCTGACCGTGCCTGTCATCCTCTACAAGAACAACAATCCATTCGAGGGCTGGGCCGTCACGCTGCTGACTGTCGGCGCCATCATGTTCCTCGTCGGCCGCACGTGGCGCGATCGTAAGCATGCGCGCAACAACAAGCTGGCCGTCGAACAAGGGCGTCTGTGGCAGGCGCAGAAGGGGAAGCCGTGAGCGCGATCAAGATAGCCGCTGAGCTTATCAAGAACTTCGAAGGTTGCCGCCTGAAGGCTTATCCCGACCCCGGCAGTGGCGGCGATCCCTGGACCATCGGTTGGGGCGCAACCGGTCCCGGCATCCGCCGCGGCGTGGTATGGACGCAGGCGCAAGCTGACGGGCGTCTAGCGACTGATCTGGTGGGTTATGAGGCGGGGGTAGTGAAGGCGCTTGGCGGCGCTCCTGCAACGGACAGTCAGCGCGGCGCGCTTATCTCAATGGCGTACAATATTGGGACAGGTGCGCTCGCATCGTCCACGCTCATCAAGAAGCACAAGGCTGGGGACTACGCCGGTGCTGCCGCTGAGTTTGCCCGTTGGAACAAG